>Ga0126373_10004506_pt1 | contig 10664 bp, 7 predicted proteins | sample PanSoiMetPlot_11_FD_92545 | JGI IMG/M metagenome (GOLD analysis project Ga0126373, IMG submission 92545) | Tropical forest soil microbial communities from Panama - MetaG Plot_11 | ecosystem: Environmental > Terrestrial > Soil > Tropical forest > Bulk soil | place: Panama | collected 2016-02-17
AGGCTGGCCACCGGCTGCTGCGCCAGGCGGAAGCGATTCTCCATGAGCGCCGCCTTGATGTGCTTGACCCAGACCTGATCGTAGGACTGGACGCGGTTCTCGACGTCGGCTCGCCCGGAAGTCAGGATCTGGTTGCCGCCTTGCTTGACGCCCTTGCCGCACGCCTCGACGGCATCTGCGACGATGGCATCGAGCTTGGGTGCGCTGGGCGGGACGATGGAGAGACCCACCGTGCAGGTCACCGCGATTGTCCTGTCGTTGACGCGCATGATGTGCTTCTGCACCCGCGCAACGAGTTGCTTGCCCCAAGCCTGGATATCGTTCTCATTGCCGCGCTCGAGCAGCGCGAGGAATCTCACACCGCCGAAGCGGCCGACGATCTCGTTGGGATAGAGCGTCTCTTTCAGGATCGTTGCGACTCCCACCAGCACGTCCTCGCTGGCGGTGGCGCCGACATCACGCTCGACGGCAGCGAACTTGTCGAGCTTGACCAGTGCGAGGCAGCGCATGCCGCCGTGGCTCGCCGCGGCGAGACGGGCGCGCAGCGCGTCCATCAGCTCGCGCCGATGCAGGAATCCTGTCGTATGGTCAGAGTGGACCGCGTGGCTCAGCTCCTCGACGAGCTTTTGCTCGTCGCGCGGCTTGGCGGGCACGACCAGCCGCACGCTCGGGTCGCCCTCGTGGTCGCCCAACGCCAGTACGACCTCCACGGGCATCGTCTTGCCTCCCGGCAGCACGGCGGTGGCCTTGAGCGCATGGTCGTTCCAACGCCCCTGCAGACAGGCGGCAAGCGCACCCTTGATCGCGGGCTGCGAAGCCTCATCGAAGAGGTCCATCACCGGCTGGCCGACCAGCGAGTCCTCGACTCCGAAGAGCTCGAGCCATGCCGGGTTGGCATCGATGACGATGCCTTCCTGGACCTGCACGATCGCATCGTTCGAGCGCTGCAGCACACTCTCGAGCTGATTGCGTGCATCGTGGGCGGATTTCACTGTCGAGGTGAGCGCGCGCTCCAGACGGAAGGCGCGCAACTCGCGGCCCATCACTGCAGCCAGGCGCACGGGATTGGCCAGGGAGACCACGTCACGCGCGCCGACCGTCATGGCGTCGGCTATGACCCCTTCGTCCACCTTGTCCGCCACCAGGATGACCGGGACGGTTGGCGCCACCTGATCACGTACCTCGATGATGCTCTTGAGGACGTCCGCCGGTCCCCGAACATGGATGAGCAGCTCGGGGTTGATCTGCGGCAACGCATCGGGCAGATCCCCGAGCGCGGGGATCCAGGTGCAGTGCACAGGATGCCCGGCCCGGCGCAGGACGCTGTTGATGGCCTCGACGGGGTCCCGAGTGGGAGAAAGTACAATGAGCGGAACTGGGTTCTGCTCGGTCAAGGCGCTCTCCGTGTATGTCAGGGATCAGGGACGGCAAAGCCGCGGAAAAATTCTAGCACCGCGCTCGCGGGCGCCCGGTTGTCCTGTGTCTCAGTCTTGCGACTCAGAAAGTGGCGCCGAGACCGACCTTCGCGGGCGCACCGGGCACCTCGCGCACGAGCCGCGGCACGAGATATCCCGGCAGCCCTGCCGCGAGCTGGCCGGCCAGGGCCTGCGCGCGCTCGTCGGGGACCGCGAAATGCGCAGAACCTCTCACTCGGTCGAGGGCGTGCAGGTAGTAGGGGAGCACTCCCGCAGCGAAGAGGCGCAGTGACAGCTCCGCGAGCACCTGCACATCGTCATTGACGCCGGCCAGCAGAACCGACTGGTTGAGAAGGGTGACGCCCGTGGCGCGCAGCTTCGCGCAGGCGGCGGCCAGCTCCGTGTCGAGCTCGTTAGGATGGTTGACGTGCAACACGAAGACTATCGGCCGCGTACTCGTACGCAGCCAGCGGAGGAGTCCCTCGTCGACGCGTGAAGGCAACACTACCGGCTGACGGGTATGCACACGGATGCGGCGCACGTGAGGAATGGCGGCCAGCGCGCGGGTCAGATTCTCGAGGCGCGCATTGCTCAACGACAGTGGGTCCCCGCCGCTCAGGATGATCTCCTCGAGTGACGGGTCGCTGGCGATCGCGGCGAGCGCCTCGCTCCAGCGCGGCGCGTCGCCGCTGTGCTCCGCATACGGGAACTCCCGGCGAAAGCAGTAACGGCAGTGCACGGCGCACGCCTGGGTGGTGATGAGAAGGGCGCGGCCGCGGTATTTCTGCAGGAGGGCGGGGGTGCGCAGCGCGGCACTCTCACCGACCGGGTCGGCGACGTACTCGGCTTGATCGGCAAGCTCTGCCGCGGCCGGCAGCACCTGACGCAGCAGCGGATCCCCGGGATCGCCCCGGCGCATCCGGGCGACGAAGCTGCGCGGTACCCGCAGGCGAAAGTGGCGGCCGGCTTCATCCGCGCCCGCCAGGTCCGCGGGGCTCAAGCCGAGCGCGGTGGCGAGCTCTTCGGGGCTCGTGATCGCCTCGGCGAGCTCCTGCTGCCAGGTCCGGGGCTCGAGGTGGCGGGGGTGGACCGATGCCGTTATCATACGCGGCCCTTAATTAAGGGGATCCTAGAGGAGGGGCCGCGCATTCTGCCGCCCCAGCCGCGAGAAAGAAATGGCCAGCTACACCACCAGCGAGATCCGCTCGGGTCTCAAAGTCCTGCTCGAAGGCGACCCGTATTCCGTGGTCGAGAACGAGTTCGTCAAGCCCGGCAAGGGTCAGGCGTTCAACCGCATCAAGGTGCGTAATCTCAAGACCGGCCGCACCATCGAGCGCACCTTCAGGTCGGGCGAGTCGCTGGAGGCGGCGGACGTGGTCGATACGGAGATGCAGTACCTCTACCAGGACGGCGACTTCTGGCACTTCATGGTGCCGGACAACTTCGAGCAGTACACGGCCGGCAAGTCCGCCGTGGGCGGCAACGCGCAGTGGCTGAAGGAGGGCATCGTCTGCATCGTCACCCTCTGGAACAACGAGCCGCTGGTGGTGAACGTGCCCGCGCACGTCGAGCTCAAGATCGTCGAGACCGACCCCGGCCTGCGGGGTGACACCGCCACCGGCGGTCAAAAGCCCGCCAAGGTCGAGACCGGCGCCGTGGTGCGGGTACCGCTCTTCATCAACGAGGGCGAAGTCATCCGCATCAACACCAGCACCGGCGAGTACGTCTCGCGCGCCAAGGGGTAGCCAAGGGGTAACTAGCGCAGCTCTTCGAGCCTGCTGGCCTGCACGAAGAGGGCGGCGAGCCGCTCCACACCGCGCGCGTCGACCTCATCGAAGCGCGCGAGTCGTGCGCTGTCGAGGTCGAGGACACCGACCAACCGCCCTGCCGCGATCAGGGGCACGACCACTTCCGACTGTGACGCAGCATCGCACGCGATGTGCCCCGGGAAGGCGTTCACGTCCGGGACGATGATGGTCTCGCGCTTTGCGGCGGCCGTTCCGCACACACCGCGCCCTAAGGCGATGCGGACGCATGCCGGCTTGCCCTGGAAAGGCCCGACGACCAGCTCGCCGCCGCGCAGGAAGTAGAAACCCGCCCAGCTCACTCCGGGCAGGGCATCGAATATGAGCGCCGCGGTGTTGGCCGCATTGGCGATCGGATCCGCCTCGCCCGCGAGGAGCCCCTGAAGCTGCGTCGCCAGCTGCTCATAGCCGGCGCGCTTGTCACTGAAGTCGTGTGGCTCGCTGTGGTAGGTCATGGGATCTGCTGTTATGGCCTGGATTCACGCTCGCTCGATCGGGAAGGGTAGCACCGCGTCGATGCGCTCCGCGCCCGCGGCGAGCATCAGGGTACGATCGAAGCCGAGCGCGACGCCGCAGCAGTCCGGGAGGCCGGCTGCGAGCGCGGCGAGCAGTCGCTGGTCGATCGCGGTGTCGGGCAGGCCGAGCCGGCGACGCTCCGCGACGTCGCGCTCGAAGCGGTCGCGCTGCTCGTGGGCCGAGGCCAGCTCATGGAAGCCGTTGGCGAGCTCGATGCCGTCGCAGTAGAGCTCGAAACGCTGCGCGGCACGCGGGTCGTCCGGATCGACCTGGGCCAGCGCTGCCTGGCTCGCGGGATAGCCATGCACGAAGGTCAACCCGCGCTGGCCGAGCCGCGGTCCGACGACGGTGCCCATCAACAGCTCGAGCAGCTCGTCGCGGTCCGTCGTTTCGCCGCCGAAGCCCGCTCGCCGCGCGTGCTCCGCAAGCTGCGCGACCGGCGCCGTGAAGGGGTCGAGCCCGAGCGCGTGCAGGAATGACTCGCGATAGCTCACGCGCTCGGTTGCAATGGCAGCACGCGAGCGGTCGAGGAGCTCACGCACCAACGCGTCGACCTCGCTCATGAGCGCATCGAGCGAGAAACCCGAGCGGTACCACTCGATGAGCGTGAACTCGGCATTGTGGAGCCGGCCGCGTTCGAGCGCGCGCACCACGTGACAGATCTGATAGATGTCGCCCACCCCCGCTGCGAGCAAGCGCTTCATCGCGTACTCCGGCGAAGTGTGCAGAAAGAAGGGCCGGCGTGATGCCTGCCCGGGATCGGCCCCCTCGAACATAACGCGCGCGGAATGGATGTGTACGTCGGTTACCGGGGCGTTGACCACGATCGGCGTGTCCACCTCCAGCACGCCGCGGGCAGCGAAGAAGTTGCGGGCCCGTGCCAGAAGCTCAGCGCGCAACTGCAACATCCTGCGCGGGGCCGTGGGCCGCCAATCGGCCTGGCCGTCCTCGCCGGCGGTGTTGCCAGGCTCTTGGGTCACGGCGATTGCAGCCAAGCGAGCGTCTGGCCGACGCGCACGGCCGAGCCCGGCTGCAGTGTGGGCAGCCACTCCGCAGTGCCCGGCGGCAGCAGCAGGATGACGGTCGAGCCCATGTTGAATCGACCGAGCTCCGCTGCGCGATCGAGCCGGCCTGGCGCGCGTCCGGTATCGACCGGCAGCTCCGCCGCGCGCCGCGGGCTGCACGGCGTCACGTCACCGTGCCATACGGTTGCGATGCTGCCGACGAAGAGCGCGCCAACCAGCGCCAGCGCAAAGGCGAGGGGACCTTCCTCGAACGCGCAGACCACGCGCTCGTTGCGGGCGAACAGTCCGGGGACTGCCGCGGCGGTCGCCGCGTTCACGCTGAAGAGCTTCCCCGGGACGAACCGCGCGCTGCGCAGAGTGGCGGCAGCCGGCATGTGAATGCGGTGATAGTTGTACGGCGCGAGATAGAGCGTCGCGAACGAGCCGCCCGCGAAGCGCTCCGCCCATCCGGAGGCGCCGCCCAGCAGCGCCGCGACGGAATAGTCGTGGCCTTTGGCCTGCAGCATGCGCAGACCGTCGAGCCGTCCGATCTGACTGACCGTGCCGTCGACCGGTGAGACCAGCGCCCGGGGATCCGGATCGCAGGGACGCGCTCCGGGACGGAGGCTGCGGGTAAAGAAGGCGTTGAAGCTCGGATAGTCGCGCGGCTCGGGATCCGCCGCATCGCTCATGTCAGGGCGGAAGTGCCGTATGAACGCGCCGATCAGCGCATTCTTGAGCGGCTTCAGACGGCTGCGCGCCAGCCGGTGGACCTGCCGCGACAGGAAATGCTGCGGCAGCAGATACTGCATCGCGACGAAGAGACGCGCACGCAGCGTCGGCGAATCCGAGGGTAGGGTCGAGGCATCCATGCTGACGTCAGGCCGCAGCACGCAGCTCCGGCGCTACGCGGCTCAGGGACTGCGCGAGCTGCCGCACGTCGAAGGGGGGCGTGAACACACCGACTTCCCGGGCCCGGTCGTCGAACAACAGTATCGCCATCGTGTGATCGAAGTCGTAGCCGCCGCCCGGCAGGTTGATGCGACTGATACCGATCCCGAGGCTGGCCGCGACGCGGCGGATCTCGGCAGGGTCGCCGGTGAGGCCGAGGAAGCTCGGGTCGAATTGCCGCAGGTACGCGGCGAGCACCCTGGGCGTATCGCGCTGCGGGTCCACCGTCACGAACAGCACCTGCAGGCCCGGCACCGCGGCCAGTTTCCTGACTCGGGCCAGCGCGGCAAGCGTATCCGGACACTCGTCCGGACAATGAGTGAAGCCGAAGTACACCAGCGTCGGGTGGCCGAGCAGGGCCGCGCGGGTGAGGGAACGCCCCTGACTGTCGATCAGGTGAAAGTCGGCGATGGGCCTGGCATCGGGCAACCACGTCCCGCTTGCCAGGACCGGCCGGGAGCTGTCAACTTCCGCAGCCAGCAGGAATCCGGCGAGCGCGGCGCAGAGGGCGCCGAGGCCGACGAGGATCCAGAAGAGTCGAGCGGTCATGTGCCAATTATCCCATACCCGTCAGTCCGCCTCCGCGCGATGAGAGCGGCCGGGAAACGTCCGCAGCGCCCAAGCTACACCGTTCTCGGGCTCATCGAGCGCGGCGCGCGGCGGCTGCGCCGCGCGGGCGTTTTCTTCGGGCACGGGACCGACAATGCCTGGGATGACTCCGCCGCCCTGGTGCTGCACGCCTTGGATCTGCCGCATTCCGGCGATCGTGCGCTCTATGCACGGCGCGTCGGCGTCGGCGGCATGGAGCGGGCGGACGCGCTCATCGCGCGGCGTATCGAGGAGCGGATTCCCGCGGTATACCTCACCGGCGAGACGTGGTTTGCCGGTCTGCCGTTTCATGTTGACCGGCGGGTCCTCATCCCGCGCTCGCCGATCGCGGAGCTCATCGAGAGACAGTTCTCCCCGTGGATCGATCCGCGCCAGGTGCGGCGGATCCTGGATGTCGGTACCGGCTCCGGCTGCATCGCGATCGCCGCCGCCAAGGCCCTGCCGCGCGCACGCGTCGATGCGGTGGACATCTCGCCGGAAGCGCTCCAGGTCGCTGCCATCAACGTGCGTCGCCACCGCGTCGGGCGGCGCGTGCGCCTCCTCCAATCCGACCATTTCAGCGCCCTCGGGGGCGAGCGCTACGATATCATCGTCGCCAACCCGCCCTATGTGGGGCGGCGGGAGATGTCAGGACTCCCGCCCGAATACCGTCACGAGCCGCCACTCGCGCTCGCGGCCGGGCGCGAGGGCCTCGATTCCGTGCGGGTGATCCTGCGGGAATCGGTCGCGCATCTGCGCCCGCGCGGCCTGCTCATCGTCGAGGTCGGCAACACCGAGGCGGCCGTGCGCCGGGCATTCAAGCGGCTGCCGTTCCTCTGGCTGGGATTCGAGCGCGGCGGCGGCGGAGTATTCCTCCTCACCGCGGAGCAACTCGCGCCAACGGCTCCGGGCAACTAGGTAATCCACGGCATGTCAGGCAACACGATCGGCAGGCTCTTCACGGTGACGACCTTCGGCGAGAGTCACGGGCCCGCGCTCGGCTGCATCGTCGACGGCTGTCCGCCGGGACTCGCCCTGGCGGAAGAGGACATCCAACAGGATGTCGACCGCCGCCGCACCGGCACCTCGAAGTTCGTCAGCCAGCGCCGCGAGGGGGACCAGGTACGCATTCTCTCGGGCGTGTTCGAGGGGCACACCACCGGCACCCCGATCGGGCTTCTCATCGAGAACACCGACGCGCGCTCGCGCGACTACGAGAAGATCAAGGATCGTTTCCGGCCGGGCCATGCCGACTACACCTATCAACAGAAGTATGGCCTGCGCGACTACCGCGGCGGCGGGCGCTCGTCCGCGCGCGAGACGGTGATGCGGGTCGCGGCGGGCGCGATTGCACGCAAATACCTGGCAACGCGCCTGGGTGTCAGGATCTACGGCTACCTGAGTCAGGTGGGCACGCTCATCCTCGAGGCGCGCGATCCGGCGTTCGCCTACCAGAACCCCTTTTTCTGTCCCGACCCGGCACGGGTCGCGGAGCTCGAGGCGCTCATCTGGAAGCTGCGCTCGGAGGGGGACTCGATCGGGGCGCGTGTGACCGTGATCGCGACGGGTGTCCCGCCGGGTCTCGGCGAGCCGGTGTTCGAGCGCCTGGATGCCGATATCGCGGGGGCTCTGATGGGCATCAATGCGGTCAAGGCCGTTGAGATCGGCGCCGGCAGCGCCGCGGTCGCGCAGCGCGGCAGCGAGCATCGCGATGAGCTCACTCCCCAGGGGTTCGCCAGCAACCACGCCGGCGGCATCCTCGGCGGAATCTCTTCGGGCCAGGATATCGTGGCTCACCTCACCCTCAAGCCGACTTCGAGCATCCAGGTGCCGGGCCGGACGGTGGATACGGCGGGGCAGGCGGTGGAGATCGTAACGACCGGCCGCCACGATCCCTGCGTCGGCCTGCGGGCCACCCCCATCGCCGAGGCCATGCTCGCGATCGTGCTGATGGACCATTACCTGCGCCACCGGGGGCAGAACGCCGACGTTCGCTCCGCGACCCCGGATATCGCAGGGCCGAAGACAGGCCCGAAAGCACAGTCTTAGAAATACGACACAGTTTATGTCCTGCCCCTTTGTGAATATCCCGCCATCGAAAACAGGGTTTAACTTATGGGTCGCGGGCGCCTTTTTTCACATTCCGTATTGCGGTCGCTTTGGCTTTGCGCCCAATTAAGTTATATTGCCGCCCGAATCGGATGAGCCTGCCGAAATGCAGCCATCCTTTTGTTTTTACAACGTATTCAACTCACTGATGCCTTCCGGGGTGTCGTAATGGTCGCCAAACGCTCAAGCCGGGCGGTGGCGTTGCTGCTGGTTGTGCCCTCAGCGGCGTTCGCCCTCGGCCTCGGGGACATCCGTCTCCTCTCACCTCTCGATCAGCCCCTCAAGGCACAGATCGAGCTGCTCGACGTCTCGTCCGATGCGCTGCAGAACCTGCAGGTGCACCTTGCGTCGCAGGACACCTTTGCGCGCTACGGCCTCAACTGGCCGCAGTTTCTCAACGACGTGCACGTCAAGACCGTGCGCACCGCGGACGGCAGGGAAGTGGTAGAGCTTTCATCCGATGAGCCCATCACCGATCCGGTGCTGACCCTGCTCGTCGAGGCCAACTGGGACCGCGGCCATCTGATCCGCGAGTACACCGTGCTCCTCGACCCGCCGGTGTACGTGCCCAATCAGCAGCAGGCGGCCAGTGAGCAGGTCGCGCCGGCCGCCACGGGCACTGCGCAGCGCGCGGGCGAGATCGCGCGATCGCAGGAGCCGGCGCCGCAGGCCGCTGCTCCGACGACCGCCCCGGCAACGACCGAATCCACGGAATCGTCGGGCAACACCGGCTCTGCAGCTGCCGGCGGCGAAGAGCCGCACTCGCTGGTCGTACGCCGCGGAGAGACGCTCTCCGGCATCGCCAATCGGTTGAGCGGCGCCGGACTCAACTCCGGCTCCACGCGCGCCTGGATGGTGGCGATCTACCAGGCGAACCCTGCCGCTTTCGAGCGCAACATGAATCTGATGCGCTCGGGCGCGGTGCTGCGCGTCCCGGACAACGCCACGGTCGCGGCGGTCTCGCCCAGGGCTGCTACGGCGGAAATCCGCCGCCAATACGCCTCCTGGCGCGGCGGCTCGCAGGCGACAGCCAGCGCGGGAAGCGGCGCGGGAAGGCTCCGGCTGGTCGCCCCCTCAGGTAATGCTGGCGCCTCCGGCGCGCCGACCACCGCGGGCGCTTCCGCGGGAGAGGTCAAGGCACTGCAGGCGCAGGTGCAGACCCTGCAGACACAGCTCGCCGACGAGCATCGCGCGCTGCAGCTGAAGGACACAGAGCTGGCGCAAATGCAGGCGCGGCTTGCGGGCAAGCAGACGGCGCCTGCGGCCGGTCCGACCGCGGCCGCCACGCCGCCGCCGGCGGCCACCTCCAGCCCTTCCGCGCAAACCAGTCCTCCGGCAACCGCCGCTCCGGCGCCCGAGCAGGCACCGCCGGCCGCCACGCCGCCGCCGGTCGCCGCGAATCCTCCGGTCACACAGCAGGCGCCCAAGCCCGCACCGCACTTCGCGCATCCGGCGGTGAGGAAGCCGGCCGCATTCAAGCCGGCTTCGGGTCCCTCGATCCTCGATACCCTGGTGAGCTACTGGTGGGCGCTCGCACTGTTGGTCGTAGCGGCGCTTGCCTTCGTGGGCTCGCGCATGTGGCGCTCGCGCCGGCAGTCGGACCTCGATGACTCCCTTGGCCGTCTCGCGGCGGCGGGGGGAGCAACACCTTCGCCGTATACGAAGTTGGACCCGACAGGCGACACGGCGTCGATGCGTCCTATCGCTCCGACGCATGACGAAGACGCGTTCGTCGTCGAGGAGAGCGGGCCGCATGAGCGACCGCGGATTGCGGCAGCGGCAGCAGCGGCGCCCGTCGCGGCCAAGCACGTCAGCACGGCCGACCAGACGATCAGCAGCGAGACGGCGGTCAACCTGGATCAGGGCGACCCGCTTGCCGAAGCCGACTTCCACATGGCTTATGGTCTGTACGACCAGGCCGCGGACCTCATTCGCATCGCCATCGCGCGCGAGCCCGAGCGCCGCGATCTGAAACTGAAGCTTCTCGAAGTATTCTTCGTGTGGGGCAACAAGGAGCAGTTCCTGCAGACCGCGCGCGAGCTGGCCGAGAGCCGTGCCGAGGCGGCGCCGGGCGAGTGGGAAAAGATCGTGATCATGGGCAAGCAGCTCGCGCCGGAGGATCCGCTGTTCGCAGGCGGCGCGGCGGTGAGCGGTGCGGCCGCCGCGGGCGTCGACCTCGACCTGGAAGGCGGCCAGAGCCGCGTCGATTTCGACATTCTCGGCGATCCGATCGCGCCGCCGCCCGGAGGCGTGGATCTGGACATCGGAACGGCGAT
>Ga0126373_10004508_pt1 | contig 10661 bp, 7 predicted proteins | sample PanSoiMetPlot_11_FD_92545 | JGI IMG/M metagenome (GOLD analysis project Ga0126373, IMG submission 92545) | Tropical forest soil microbial communities from Panama - MetaG Plot_11 | ecosystem: Environmental > Terrestrial > Soil > Tropical forest > Bulk soil | place: Panama | collected 2016-02-17
ATCGGCCGTGTTCCGGCGCCGCCTCCGAGACCGTGATCCGCTCCGGGCGGATCGCGAACGTGCCGGCCTCGCGGTACACCTGCTGCGCAGAGGCGCCGGAGAGGACGTTCGACGTCCCGACGAATCCCGCCACGAACGCGGTCGCCGGCTGCTCATACACGACGCGCGGCGTGCCGACCTGCTCGATGTGCCCGGCGTTGAAGACCGCGAGCCGGTCGCTCAGCGTGAGGGCCTCGTCCTGGTCGTGCGTGACAAACATGAACGTGATACCGACCTCGCGCTGAATCGCCTTCAGCTCGATCTGCATCTGCTCGCGCAGCTTCAAGTCGAGCGCGCCGAGTGGCTCGTCGAGCAGCAGCACCTGCGGCCGGTTGACCAGGGCACGGGCGAGCGCGACGCGCTGCCGCTGGCCGCCGGAAAGCTGGGACGGCCGGCGCTCACCGAAGCCGGCCAGCCGCACCATCTCCAGCGCCTCGTCAGTCCGGCGCCGGCGCGCGGCCCGGTCGATGCCGCGCACCCGCATCCCGTAGCCGACGTTCTGCGCGACGGTCATATGCGGGAACAGCGCGTAGTCCTGGAACACGGTGTTCACATCGCGCCGGAACGGGGGGTCGCGGGTGACGTCGACACCGCTCAGGCGCACCGTCCCGGCGGTCGGCTCCTCGAAGCCCGCGATCATCCGCAAAACGGTGGTCTTCCCCGACCCGGACGGTCCGAGCATTGCGAAGAATTCGCCAGCCGAGACGTCGAGGTCGACGCCGTCGACCGCGACAACCGCGCCGAACGTCTTGCGGAGGCCGGACAACTGAATTCGTGGAATCTCGACCGATTCGCGACCGATTTCCACCTGTTCAGTGCCGCTGGCCACGCAATCCCCCATCACCACGGTGAGGCTGTGCACACTAGCGCCATCGGGAACGAGGGGCCAGATAATCGCCGATCAGGAGTCGCAGGGAACACAGCTCCACGCCGCTTCGCCGACGCGCGTCGTCCGTACTGCTCGGACATGCGCCGGGTTCAGCAGCGATGTTCTGGATGCGCGCAGTGATGGTGGGACTTGCCGTGATGGTGGCCCCGGTCGTCGCACGCTTGCCCGGGCAGCAGGGCTCGGCCGACCCACGGAATCGCGTGCTCACCGGCCCGGGCCAGTAGGGCCTCCGCGGCCTGGATGCCGTTCTGGCCGGTTACCGACATTCGCGCGGCGATCAGTCCAGCGACAAGGGGCGTGGAGAAGGACGTGCCGCTCCAGCGGGCCATGCCGTGGAACGTGCGGTGCTCACCGCGGTGCGGTGGCTCGTCACAGACGTAGGGTCCGGACGCGAACGCATTGACCAACCCTTCGCCGGGCGCGTACACGTCAACCCAGCCACCGTAGTTAGTGAACCATGCACGACTGCGCCAGTTGGCGCTCAACGCCCCGACGGAGACGACCCACGGGAAGGCCGCCGGCCAGAACGGCTTCCGGCTGCTGTCGTTGCCGGCGGCCGCCACGAGGACCAAACCCTTGACCGCGCGTACACGTTTCTCAACGATCTCGAAGCCGAGCAGCGGCAGGTCTTTCCTGCTGTTCGTGCCGAACGAAAGCGAGAGGATGTCCGGGCCCCGTTGCAGTGCGTCGGACAGCTGCTTGACAAGGTCGGATTCGTAAGTCGCGCCGACCTTCCTGAACGTCTTCTCGACGTAGACGTCGGCCGCCGGTGCCATCGTGCGCACTACTCCGGCAACGAACGTTCCATGGCCGGCGTAGGGAAGGATGTTGCCGTCAGGACCGTACGGATCCTCGGGATCACCGTCGACACCGTGGAGCCACTCGTGCTCGGCTTCGGCTTCCGGTAGCCAGCCGCTGTCCAGCACCGATACGAAGATGCCCTTTCCGTTGCATCGGTCGCCTGGGGCGATGTCCACGCCCGGATCGGGCTGTGCGCCGTGAGGCACTTCTTCCGGCTCGGTGGCGGGGCACGTGCTGGTGTTGCAGATATAGAGGATGTGGTCAGGCGTGGCGACGCCTTCACCCAGTTCCGTGTCGATGAGCGCGCACGTTTCCTCGGTCGTGCGCGTCGGCGGGTGCTCGAACAAGGTCAGCCCGCGGATGTTGTTCTCCGTTCGCCTAGGCTGACCGCCATCCAAGAGCGCACGTACGCGCTCGACGTCCTCATCACGGATGAGGATCGCCCCCTGCCGATACAGGTACTCGACCTCCACCTCCTCGTCCCGATTGGGCGGGTAGATGGCAGACTCCTCGAGGTTCTCCAGGATGAGCGCTAGCTGCGCGTCCAGCCGATTCCGTGGATTCCTCTGCCAGTTGGGTCGATCCTTGTCCGCGTCGCTATCGCTGGTCATTTCGGGTGGCCCCCTGAGCCCAGGCAAAGTGTTAGCGCTGTGTCTAGCATCGGTCGAGTGCGCGGGGTAGCTCTCGAAACCGAGAATTCGGCGGCACAGCCGAGTCCGCTACTGGCACTCGCTCTCTCCCGCCCCAGGGAAGCACTGGCCGCGGCTCGCGCCGTACTCGCCGCGCAACCCGGCGCGTACGAGGCCTCGGTGGCACGTCAGGCGGCAGCGATCGTGTTGCGTGACCGAGGCGACGTCGCCGCGGCGATCGCTGAGTTGCGGATCGCTTTGCGGCTGGCCATCACGTCCGGAGATCTGCCTCGCCAGGCAGATGTGCGGGCGACACTCGGCGTCGCGCTGACGTGGATCGGGCGCTCCAAGCAGGGACTGGCCGCGCTCGACCGGGCGGCATCACAAGCACGCGGAGCTTCACTGGGGCGGGTTCTCATGCGTCGTGCTTCAACACTGAAACGGCTTGGCCGCTACGAGGAAGCACTCGATGATCTCGGTCGGGCGCTGCCCCTCCTACGGCGGGCCGGCGACGCGGTGTGGGAAGCGCGATCCTTGTCGCACCGTGCCGAGGTGTATCTGGCCTTCGGGAATACCACGCGGGCCGAGGCGGATTTCGCACGCGCCGAGGAACTGTTCGCGAGCAACGGTCAGGAACTGGAGTCCGCGAAGGCCGTGCACAATCGTGGGCTGGTCGCCATCGTGCGTGGTGATCTGCCGTCGGCGCTGGCATATCTCGAGGTGGCCGGTCAGCGCTACGACTCGCTGGGCGCCATGGAGCCACAGCTAGTGATCGATCGCTGTCTTACGCTTTTGGCCGCGGGATTAGCGGCGGACGCGATGCGCGAAGCGGACGCGGCCGTGGCTCAATTCGGCCTGGGCGGTGGAGATGTTCTCAAGCGAACTGAGCTCATCTATGTCGCGGCCACCGCAGCACTTTCCGCGGCGGATCCCCCGAGTGCCCTGGAGCGGGCCGGGCACGCTCGCCGCCTGTTTCGGGCCCACGGCCGCGACCTCTGGGAGTCGCGCGCGCGGCTGGTCGTTGTGAGGGCCCGTTATGCCAACGGTGAAAGTAGTGCCAGTTTGCTGGCCCAGACCGAACAGGTCGCATCGCGGCTGGACGATCTCAGAGACGAGGACGCTTCGCGTGCACATCTGCTCGCCGGACGGATCGCTCTAGCTCGTGGCGCTGGTGCAAGAGCGGACGAGCACCTCGAACGCGCCGCCCGCTCGCGGCGACGGGGGCCCGCGCTGAACCGCAGCATTGGCTGGCTCGGACAGGCGTTGCGTTGTGAAGCCGCGGGCAACACGCGCGCGACGTTGGCAGCATGTGCTCGAGGCCTGGACGCATTGGACGAGTACCAGTCGACCCTTGGGGCGACCGAGCTGCGTGCCTATGCCACGGCGCACGGCGCAGAGCTCGCCCTGATCGCGCAGCGGGAAGCCATGCGCCGAAACAATCCGCGCCTGCTCCTTGCCTGGACCGAACGTTGGCGCGCCACGGCACTTGGACATGGGCTGATGGCGCCACCGCACGACCAGGAGCGGATCGCAGAGCTGGCGGCGTTGCGGGCAGTCACGCGCATGCACGACGAGGAGCGCACTGCGCGTGGAACCACTGTCGTCGCACTCAACCGTGAACGGCGCCGACTCGAACACGCGGTACGGGCTCGCGCCTTAAGGACTCAGGGCAGCCGAACGACGGAGCGACAAAAGTTCGACGTGGACGAGTTGATCGCCGCCCTTGGCGACACCCGGCTAGTCGAGCTGATCGAGATCGACGGCACGCTGCACGTCATCACGATCGTCGACCGGCGGATACGCAGGCATGCGCTCGGGAGCATGCCCGCCACCGACGTGGGCATGGCCCGAGCCGTTCTGGCACGCGTCGCCGTCGGTTCGCCCACTCGACACCTAAATTTGCGACTGAATCAGGCAGGCACGCGACTCGAGCGCTTCCTTCTCGGTCCAGCCGCCGATTATCTCGGGACCGGCCCAGTCGTCGTCATCCCGCCGGGGCGGCTACACGCTGTTCCATGGTCGCTGCTGCCGAGTCTGCGAAACCGGGTCGTCAGCGTGGCACCCTCGGCGTCGACCTGGCTGCACGCCCACAGAACCAAGCCACCTCGCAATGACCGAGTCACGCTCATCGTCGGACCCGGGCTTGAGACGGGAGGCGCAGAGATACCCCAGCTTGTTCGCCACTACCCCGGCGCAACCGTGCTGGGTCATGGGACAGCGACCGCCGACAAGGCCCTGGCGGCCCTCGACGGCGCATGGCTCGCGCACATCGCCGCGCACGGCACGTTCCGCGCCGACAACCCGCTGTTCTCGTCGCTGCGACTCGATGATGGACCGCTGATCGTGCACGACTTCGAGCGCCTGCGACGTGCTCCCTACCGGCTGGTGTTGTCCAGCTGCGACTCCGGTGTCGCAGCTCCCGTCGGCGCGGACGAGCTTCTTGGACTGGTCAGCAGCCTGATACCGCTCGGCGCGGCCGGCATCCTGGCAAGTGTCGTGCCGGTCAACGACCGCGCGGCAGTGCCACTGATGGTGGCCCTGCACGACACACTCAAGAACGGCGCCACCCTGCCCGAGGCACTTTACGAGGCCCGGTCTGAAACAAGTCACGACCCGGTCAGCCTTGCGACCGGCCTGTCGTTCATCGCTCTGGGAGCATGACGCCGGCGTGTGGCAGCGTTACATCGCAGTGCCGACGAGAGATCACGGTCCAGATCAGGTTGTGTGCTCGATCCGGTGTCGCCCACCCGCAAGGTGCGCAGCGGAGGCGACTACAGTCCCCCGCACCGACCCAGAACGGGGGACCGATGACTGACCCGAGCAACCCGGCGATTCCCATGGTGGGCATCCGTCAAGACCGGCAAGGCCATCTGGAGCGGCAATCGAGCGGCCTGGAGCGGCAATCGAGCAGCCTCGACCGGCAATCGAGCAGCGCGCCGTCGCGTGAGCACTACGAATCGACAACGCTGGACGCACCCGACGTCGACGGCGACAACCGCAAGTTCGTGATCAAGCCACGGCGCTACGTCGAGATACAACTCGACGGCGCGGGCGGCCCGGTGCGCATCGAGTTGAGCGTCGAGCAGGCCGGCGCCGTCGGGCGGGCGCTGCTCGATGCCGCCGGCAAGCTGGACTCGCCCCGTTCGTTCTAGCGCGCTGCACTCGGACACAGCCGGCCGGCGTGGTGCGATGATCGGGGCCTATGGAGTCCGTTGCCGGAGCGGACGCCGTTGCGGGCGGCGCCGCTGAAACTGGCGCGGGGGGCGTTGTATCTCGTCCCCGGCTGTTCAGGCGGCTCGGCACAGCTCAGGTGACGGTGGTGTCCGCACCGGCGGCCAGCGGGAAGACGGTGCTGCTGCGGTCCTGGATCAGCACGGCGGGCCTGGAGCAGCGCACCGCGTGGGTGCCGGCCGGGCGCGGCGAGCGGGAGCCGCAGCGGTTCTGGCTATCGGTCCTGGCCGCGCTGCGCCGGACGGGCCCGGGAGCTCTCCTGGTGCGGGTGCTGACTGCGGCGCCTCATCTGGACGGGTGGGCGCTCGTGGAGCGGTCGCTGAAGGATCTGGCGCCGCTCGATGAGCGGGTCTGGCTCGTGATCGACGACGTGCACGAGTTGGGTCCGGACGTGCTGCAGCAGCTGGAGCTGCTGCTATTGCGGGCCCCCGACGAGCTGCGGTTCGTGCTGGCCGCCCGGCCGGAGGTGCGCCTGGGGCTGCACCGGCTGCGGCTGGAGGGCCAGCTGGCCGAGATCCGACGGTCGGTGCGCTCGCGGAGATCGTCCGGCAAGGTGCCGCAGCCGCTGCCGGTGATCCCGCGAAGGTCGCCGAACTCGTGCTGCAGATCGCGGCGATGGACAACCCGCCGCTGCGCCTGCTGGTCGGCACTGACGCGGTCACCTACGCCGCTGCGGCTGCAGACGCTCGCGCTGCGGCCGACGCCACGTGGCGCGAACTCAGCATCACCACCGACCACGACGATGTAGATGCTCGAGCGCTCGACCCACTCGGCCAGCAACGCACCTGAACGACGAGGCGGCCAGGTCGGAATCTCTATGGCGCGGCGGCCGACCAGCGAAGGCGAACATCGCGGCGCCCGGCATCGGTCAGCTCGCCGAACAGCCGCAGTCGCGCCAGGCCACCGTCCGGGTAGATATCAAGGCGCACCTCGATGGCCGGTGGTGCCTCGTCGAGCAGGAACTGGTGCCGCGTGTCCGGCTGCAATCGCGTGTGCGGCAGCAGCTCCGCCCAGTCGCCGGACCCGCGGCCGCGCAGGGTGGCCCAGCCCGGAGCGTTGTACAGGAAGTAGGACGTGTCGAGCTCGGCCAGCCGCACCCGGCCTTCGCCAGCGAGTTGCACGCTGACCCAGTCGTTGCCGGCGTCGCGGCGCCGCGCCGTCTCCCAGCCGTCACCCGGCGCACGAGCCAGGCCGGGCGAGATCAGGTTGTTGGGAGAGCCGTAGAACCTGTCCGAGCAGGCGATAACCCGACCTCCGTTCTCCACCGCCGCGAGATCGACAGTGCCGATCTCCAACCGGACCGGATCGGGGATGACCTCGCCATGAACGCGAAGTCGCGCCACTCCGCCGTCTGGGTAGATCGACAACCGCACGTGTGTCCACCGACTGCGGGACGTCACCTGGAAGGCGTTCTCGGCATCACCCTCGATTGCCGTGCGGCCGAGCATCGGATGCCAGGTGGCGTCGAGCAGTTCGTCGACAGACGGGTAGCCGTCGACGCACGCGGCCTCGACCGATGCCTCCGGTGGGAAGTTGCCTTTGAACCACGAGGTATCGATGACGATTCCGTGGATGATGCCGGGCGCAGCGAGCCGCACGATCGCGGCGTCGTTTCCGGGCGCGCGGCGGCGACGGGTCTCCCAGCCGTCGTAAACCTTGCCGCGGTGCCCGAACGAGTCGGCATCGAAGGTCGGGGGCCGCGCCAGGATCAGGTTCTGCCTTTCGGCGAACGACTCGTCGGTGGCCCACACCACACTGCCCCCGAGCGTGCGCACCGCAAGATCGGGCAGGATGCGGAAGCCGGTGCCCATCACGCCTCGCCTCGGACGAGCAGTCGGCCTTGCGGGCGGTCGCCTGCGGGTCGCCCGCGCAACCAGGTGCGCCGGACGACGCCCGTCAACCCGCGCCCCGCGTACGGCGTGATGGGGTGCCGGTGGTGCAGCCGTGCAGGATCGACGGTGAACGTCTCGTCCGGAGCGAACGCCACGAGGTCCGCGTCGGCGCCCACTGCGATGCGGCCCTTGCGGCGCAGCGCAGCCTGCTCGGCCGGCTTCTGCGCCATCCACCGGACGATGTCCGCCAGACCGAAGCCGCGTGCCCTCCCGCCCGTCCAGACGATCGGCAGCCCCAACTGCAGCGACGCGATGCCGCCCCAGGCGGCACCGAAGTCGCCGTCGCCGAACCGCTTGAGCTCCGGCGGCGCCGGCGAGTGGTCGCTGACGATCGCGTCGATGACGCCGTCGGCGAGGCCCTGCCAGAGCGCCACGCGGTGGCCGGCGTCGCGGATAGGCGGGCAGCACTTGAACTGCGTCGCGCCGTCGCCGATCTCCTCCGCGGTGAACGTCAAATAGTGCGGACACGTCTCGCCCGAGACACGCAGGCCGTCGGCCCGCGCCGCGGCCACCGCCGGCAGCGCGGTTGCGCTCGCGAGGTGCAACACGTGGACCCGCAGCCCCGTTGCCCGCGCACCGCCGATAACCCGCTCGACGGCGCGGAGCTCAGCCTCCGCAGGCCGCGACGCGAGGAAGTCGCGGTACGCCCGGCCGTGCGCTTCGCCTATTAATGCGCGGTCCTCGGCGTGGACGATGAGCAGCCCGTCGAAGTCGGCGATCTCCTTCATCGCGTCGTTAAGCTGCGCGTCGCTCAACGGCGCGAACTCATCGACGCCCGAGTCGACGAGGAAGGCCTTGAACCCGAACACGCCGGCGTCGTGCAGGTCTCGCAGGTGACCGAGGTTGGCCGGCACCGCACCGCCCCAGAAGCCGACATCGACGTGGCATTGCCCCTCGGCCGCCGCTCGCTTCATGGAAAGCGATGGGACGTCGACGGTGGGCGGCACGCTGTTCAGCGGCATGTCGATCAACGTCGTCACGCCGCCGGCCGCCGCCGCCCTCGTGGCGGACGCGAACCCCTCCCACTCGGTGCGTCCCGGCTCGTTGACGTGGACGTGCGTGTCGACGAGACCGGGCAGCAGCACCTCGTCAGCGCCGAGCTCGACAACGTCCCGCGCGTCCATGGGCAGCCGTTCGGACAACCTGGCGATGACGCCGTCGCGAACCTCGACGACACACGGCCGGACCACACCGTCGACCACGGCGGCCCGAGCATTGATGATCACGACGACGCCTGCCGGTACGCGCGCCACGACCCGAGCGCGCTGATGTCCTTCGTCGGCAGCGACGGGCGCGGCCGGCGCAGCACCATGGCGAGCGAGCCGGTGCCGTCGGCAAGCTCGATGACGCCCAGCTCCAAGCCGTCCGGCTCAGCTGGGAGCAGAACGTCACGCAGCTGCTCGTAGCTGATCTCATACAGCTCGCCCTCGACGGACGCACCACGCGCGCCGACGTCCTCGAGCGCTGGGTACCGGTCGTCCACCGAGTGGAACCGGTAGCGGGGTGCGGTCCGCGCGGCCCCCATGAACGTCGCCGCACCCACCAGGTGGTGATCGGCGCCGCCGGACATCGCGGTGCCGTTCAGGAACATGCGCGGCATGGTCAACCCGTTCCGGTGATGTGCTCTGGACGTATGGGGACGCGGCGAAGCGCGCAGCCGGTGGCCTGCCGGATCGCCGCCGCGACGGCCGGTCCGGAGGAGATCGTCGAGGGCTCCCCCACCCCGCGGACGCCGTACGGCGCGTGCGGGTCGGGATGCTCGACCATCTCGATCTGCATCGGCGGCATGTCGAGGATGGTGGGGATCAGGTAATCGGTGAATGACGGGTTCCGGATCTTGCCGTCTTCGACGACGATCTCCTCCATCAGCGCCAGGCCCATGCCCTGCGCGGAACCGCCCTGGATCTGGCCGATCACCGCAGCCGGATTGATCGCCTTGCCGACATCCTGTGCGGTGTCCAGTGCGACAACCTTCACCAAGCCGAGTTCGGTGTCGACGTCGACGACCGCGCGGTGCGCGGAGAACGCGTACTGCACGTGCGCGTTGCCCTGCCCGGTTGCGGGATCGAGGCGCCGGGTCGGCCGGTGCCGCCACTCGACGGTCTCCTCCACGACATCGCGGCCGAGCAAGTCGGCGAGTGCGATCACCACTTCGCCGGTGGCGGCGACGACCTTGCCGCCGTCCAGCCGCAGCGCGGTCAGCGACAGCCCGGTCCTGGCGATTGCTCGATCGAGAACCTTGCCGCGCACCGCCTCGCACGCCGCTTTGACGGCGCCGCCTGTCACGTACGTCTGCCGGGAGGCCGACGTCGAGCCACCGGAGCCGACCTGGGTGTCCTTGGCGTGCACGACCACCTGGTCGACCCCGAGTTCGGTGCGGCAGATCTGCTGTTCGACGGTGATCAGGCCCTGACCGACCTCGGCCGCCGCGGTATGCACGGTGACCACCGGCTCTCCGGCAGTGATCTCCAGGCGCACCCGGGCAGTGGAGTAGTCGTCGAACCCCTCGGAGAATCCGACGTTCTTGTAGGTGACGGCGTAGCCGACGCCGCGCGCGACACCTTCGCCGTGCGTGCTGTTCGCGACCCCGCCGGGCAGGTCGCGCAGGTCGCGGCGCTCGTCCGGGTGCGGCGGCATCGGCAGGTCGCGCACCCGCGCCAGCAGCTCGGTAACGGGCGCCGCCGAGTCGATCACTTGTCCGGTGATGTTCTCGTCACCTTCTCCCAACCCGTTCAGCTGCCGGATCTCGACGCGGTCCTTGCCGACCCGGTCGGCCAGCTCGTCGATCAACGCCTCGTGGGCGAACGCCGCCTGAACGCAGCCGAAGCCGCGCATCGCGCCACACGGCGGGTTGTTGGTGTAGACGCCGTAGCAGTCGACCTCGACGCTCGGGAAGCGATACGGGCCCAGCCCCATCGAGCCGGCGTTCCCCACGACCGCTGCAGTCGACGACGCGTAGGCGCCGCCGTCCAAGATGATCTCGGCCTTGCCGTAGCGCAGCCGGCCCTCCTCGTCGGCGCCGTATTCGTAGTGCATCGCTGCCGGGTGCCGGTGGACGTGGCCGAAGAACGACTCCTCGCGGTTGTAGACCATCTTGACCGGCTTGCCGGTGTGCATCGCGAGCAGACAAGCGTGTACGTGCATCGAGAGGTCCTCGCGGCCACCGAACGCGCCGCCCAC
>Ga0126373_10004509_pt1 | contig 10660 bp, 6 predicted proteins | sample PanSoiMetPlot_11_FD_92545 | JGI IMG/M metagenome (GOLD analysis project Ga0126373, IMG submission 92545) | Tropical forest soil microbial communities from Panama - MetaG Plot_11 | ecosystem: Environmental > Terrestrial > Soil > Tropical forest > Bulk soil | place: Panama | collected 2016-02-17
CAATGCCTTTGATCTTTTTCTGTGCCATCGTATACGGGACAATTACAGTGTCGTCCTGATCTTGCCCCGAGAGTGACAGGCCCTTGGGTTGTAACGTCGCCACAACCTTGCAAGGCAGGTTGTTGATGCGGATCACCTTGCCGACTGGATCCCCAACCCCAAAGAGCTGCTCGCGAACGGTTCGTCCAATCACGCACACATTGGCACTCCGCTCTACGTCGTCCTGCGAAAAAGTAGCGCCCTGATCTACGTACCAGCGCTTGATCTCGAAGTACTCCGGTGCAACCCCTCGGTAGGATGTGTGCCAGTTCTGGTTGCCATAGATGACCTGGATTGGATCATCGACATTCGGAGAGACGCTCTTGATCAGAGAAACTTGACTCTTAATCGCAACCGCATCAGCCACGACCAGCGTTTTGGTGTCATGGGTGCCAGTGCGGACGCCGTTGACTGCGCGACCGCCAGCTTCAATCCAAACGAAGTTGTCCCCTAAATTATTGAGTTGCTGCTCGACGCGGGCTTGTCCAGCTTTGCCTATAGCCACCACGCAAATCACCGCTGCTATTCCAATGGTGATTCCTAGGACGGTAAGAATGCTTCGCATCTTGTTCCTGAGCAATGCCACCATGGCCGATCGAAATAGAGCAGCGTAATTCACACAATTCTCAGTAGAGCGGAGGCTCGGTCGAGCAGTCCAATTTTCTCACTTTCACTGGACGGTTGACACCCTCTCCTCAGCGGCTAAACGAATAGGTAAATTTCACCGCAAAGCGGTGTTCCATTAACTGGAGAGGGTTAGCTGCAGCCAGTGAGGCAAAGCGCTGGCCGGCTGTATAGATCACATAGAGATCGCTGTCTGGTCGGTAGTTCCAGCGTAAGCGGATGTTCGCACTTGCGGCTTGTGTATTCGCAGTATTCATTTGCAAAACCGTTGAAAGAAAAAGGAAGCGCGAGAAGGCGTAGTTGCCCTGAATGCTGCCGAATACAACTGAGAAGTTTCCTTCCGGCAAGCGGAATCGGTTCCACTGCTCGCTGAAATCGAGAGACAGGTGCTCGCTCGCGCGGTATGACCATCTCACGCGTGCTTCATTTAAGTGGCCGTTGTAATAGCTTCCAAAGCGTTCGAACAGGCGCCAAGTGAACCTGCGGTCCTGACGCGATCCGTACGTCAGCTGATGCCGTGCCCATCGGTACACGCCAACCGGGATCACTACATTCTTGTAAATGTTGAATGGGGTATTGATGCGCTGAGCGAAGGCATCGACGATGTCGTTATCGGTGTATGCGCCAGTATGAAAATTTACGCGAAATGTTGCTTGCCATTCCTGTGTTTGCAAGACGCCGGACAGATCAGGAGCGTGAAAAATGAATCCTTCAAACTGCAGCTCGCGAACGCCCTTCAGTTTCGGGCGCGGTTTTAGCGTCAGGTCAGAGAAGTCGCACATGCAGTTGTTGCGTTCGATGAAACCAACTTCAGGATTGAAGTTCTGTCCGATGCGGCGGCGTTCGGCAACGAAATCGATGAAGTTTGTACGATAGTTCACGGAGCCGCCTGCATCGTTTTGGCCGCCATTGAGTCCTGGTGAGCGCGTCAGGGCGCCAAAGCCGGTCAGTACCAGATCTTTGTGAACGACGAATCGTGCGTCCAGTCCACTAGTCTGGTTGTACGGATCCGTGGGACTGCCGGAGCGCTTGTCCACGTACATCGCACCTAGGTAGGACTCTCCAAAAAGCGAGCGTTTGACGCGCGCGACACCGTAGTTTGCTTCTGGATTTGGGCCTTTGGCACGCGTACTAATGTCCGTGAGGCCGAGGTCGAAACCGGCCAGTTTGCCGGTAAGCTTTCCGCCGCCATTCACCGGGACTTCTTGTCCTGTAACGGGATCAATGCCGATTTGGCGGCTGAAGAAAAGGCGGTCGGCGTCGTCTCCTAATGGGAATTCAAATACTCCAGCGTTTTCCAGAAAGAACTGTCGTTTCTCTGGAAAGAACAGCTTGTATGGCGTGAGGTTGAACTGCACGATGTCAACATCTGCGTCTGCGAAATCGGTATTTGCGGTGAGATTGGCGACGAGGTTGGAACGAAGGCCGATTTTTGCGTCCACGCCGCCTGTGTGCTGAAAGGACGTGCCGGGCTCTAGCCCGCTGCCAATCGCGGCTGGTGGCAAGTGCCGGAAGCCACCAAGCACATAAGGCTTGATGATCAGCAGCCGGCCGCCGCTAATGTCGCCGATGCCTTGGAGCACGCCCGCTTGGCTAACCTTCGTGATTCCAAAGGCGCGCCGCCATGCTGACCATAAGTCTTCCTCATTTTTCCAACGGATAAAGCGCTTGAAATTCAGACCCCAAGTGAGGTCGGTAGAAGAGGTAATGTTTAGGGTGGAAAATGGGATGGCCACGGTTGCCGTCCAGCCGAATTGGGTCCGCTGTGCTGCGGAGACCCAAATACCGTCCCAAGCGGCATCGTAATCCTCTCCGCCGCCGTTCTCTTCGATGATTAACCCATCGCGCTGCGTGCCGAGGGCGTTAATCTGAAACGCATAAGCATTGCGGCGGTCGTGTGCCGAATCGATAACGATCTCAAAGTGATCGTCAAATCCCTGGCTAACATCGCGGCGAAGTTCGGTCGCCATCACATGGCCTGCCTCTGACTCAAAGCAGGTGATTCCGAAGAAAATTTCTCGTCGCGTATAGAGAATACGCACTTCCGTCCGTTCGGTGGCAGGCTCTCCCTCATTGGGCTCGCGCTGACGGAAGTCCGTAATTGGCTTGGCCGTCAGCCACACGGGGTCGTTTAGGCTGCCGTCGAGTTTGGGTGGGTGATCAGTTCTTGTGGCGTACGCAGTGGGTTGGACGCTTTGCTGCGCGAAGGAACGCCCTGAAGCCGGCAGCAGCAATCCGAGCGCGAGCAGCACCAGTTGTTTCGTCTGAGCTGACAATGTTTATTAAGGCCGAACGCCTTTGGTGTTCACTTTCGTTCCCCGGCGCCAGCTCATCCGTTCCTCGAAACGCCATGCAGTCCCAAAAATGTGGACTTCAACTTTGTAAAACGCAAGTCCAAAATTTTCTAAGAGGTTTGCAGGTAAATTGTTACATCTATATCATTCTAGCGAATGGTAGTAGCAGCAAGGCGAACTGCTGGAACCGAGGAATCAAGCAATACCGATGTGCCCTGGCTGCTGCTCATGTTTAGCCTGCCCGCAAATCAGGCCAGCCGTCGCGTTGAAGTCTGGAGAAAACTGAAGCAGTACGGTGCTCTCTCTCTCCCTAGCTCCGGGTATTTGCTGCCGAATAACGCGGCCAATCAAGAGCATCTGGAATGGCTGGCCGCTGCAATTCGAAAGTACCGAGGCCAGGCGTCCGTCGTAAAAGTAAACGCGATTGATGACCAACCACCGACACAGTTACGTCAGCGATTCATAGAAGCGAGATCCCGCGACTACGAAGAGCTCATGCGAGAGCTTCGGAGGAAATCGACCAAGCAAGGCTCCGGCGACTCGGCCCGATTGCGCAGGCGATTCCAGCAGATTGTTGCGATCGATTTCTTCAACAGTCCTCTGCGTAGCCGTGTTGAAAGCCTGCTTAGCAATGTCGACGGACTTTCGAAACAGTATTCGACGACGCGCCCTAAAACACGAAAGGAATATCTCAATCGGACTTGGGTAACCCGCCCGCGCCCCGGCATCGACCGCGTTTCATCGGCATGGCTAATCCAAAAATTCATCGATGCAAATGCAAGGTTCGCATTTGCAGACGACCCGCGGAAAATACCGAATGCTGTTCCATTCGATATGTTTCAGGCTGGCGGTTTCGGTCATCGCGGCGAGAACTGTACTTTCGAAACGCTGCGCAAAGAGTTCGTTATTCGCGATCGGAAGGTGGCAGCGATTGCTCAGATCATTCATGACGCCGATTTGGACGACGAGAAATACGGGCGCTCGGAGGGCGTTGGTCTGGATCGAGTGCTTATCGGATGGGCTCAGGACGGCACCTCCGATGGAGAACTGCTACGACGGGGAATGGAAATGATCGAGGGGCTCTATCAGGCGATTGCGTAACAACGCCGCTCGCATGAAGCGGACTACTCGTAGTGTTGTTCCTTGATGTGTCGTTTCGGGAGGAGCGATTGAAACCCTTGCGATACCTCACTTTCTTGCTAGCGCTGACGCCGTTGTCGCTCGCTGCTGCGGATCAACAGAGCGCTCCTTTACCGTCGCCGTTAACAATCGAAGCCACGGTTAACTACGCACTCACCCATTATCCGCAGATTCGCGCGGCGCTTGAGCAGAGAGCCGCTGCGAACAGTGGGGTAACTTTGGCGCGAACTGCGTACCTGCCGAGTGCTAACACGCTTTGGCAAGGCAATCGGGCAACACGCAACAACATTTTCGGACTGCTCCTGCCACAGTCAGTCATACCTTCGTTGACCGGTCCAGTGTTACCGACCACATCGAATCAGAGCGTTTGGGGAAGCGCTGCAGGATTGCTTGTCTCTTGGGAGCCGGTGGATTTTGGCTACCGACGCGCCGCAGTCGATGCCGCACGCGCTGGTGCTGGCGTTGCTTCTGCCGAGCTCGAGATCAGTCAACTAGACGTAGCGACTGCAGCCGCAGGTGCCTTCATATCGGTCATTGACGCGCAGCAGGCGATACATTCTGCGCAAGCCGATGTGGACCGCCGCGAAGTTTTCAGCCGATCCGTTCACGTTTTGGTGCAGAACCAACTTCGTCCGGGCGCTGAGGCATCACGGGCTGATGCGGAACTCGCAGCGGCGCGAATTGGTTTGATCCAGGCTCGTACGAACGAGAAGGTCTCGCTTGCTACGCTCGCAAACCTCTTGGGCGTAGCAGCTGACGCTTTGCAGCTGGATGCAGGTCCGCTGATTCAGCGAACTCCAACCATCGCGACAGAAACAACGAACGTTGCTGCGAATCCGGTCGCGGCCGCTGAAAACGGCCGAGTGCAGCAAGCCGCTGCTCAAGTCCGTGAACTGGATCGTTCCTATTACCCGCACTTCAATTTGCAATCGGGAATTAGTGCTCGTGGCAGCGGAGCTAACGGCGATGGCACCGTTTCCGGCGGTACAAGCGGATTGGGCCTGGAGCGGGAAAACTGGGTTGTGGGGCTGACGGCAACATTTCCCGTCTTGGATTTCTTTTCGATCCGCGCACGCAAGCAGGTCGCCTCGGCAAACGAACGCGCCGAAAGTGCACGATACCAGCAGACATTGCAGGATCTTTCTGCCCAGGTAACTGAAGCACAAGCTCGACTTGAAGGTGCAATTGCAATCGCGCATGCAACTCCCACTGAACTCCAAGCCGCAAGGGATACTGAATCTCAGGCACGAGCACGTTATCAAGCCGCTCTCACCAATGTGATCGAAGTCAGCGACGCACAAAGCCTGCTTATTCGCGCGGAAAGCGACGATGCCGCCTCAAAGCTGAATGCATGGCGCGCTCTAGTGTCGCTCTCAGCCGCACAAGGCGATTTCACGCCGTTTTTGGATGAAGTCCGTAAAACCCCGATGGGAGGTCGCTGAGATGTGGCTCATCCGTACCGCGTTACGCCACCCGATCAGCGTCATCGTGGCTTTGGTGTCGATCGCGCTCTGTTCTATTTTGGCCATCACCAGGATGCCGATCGATATATTCCCTCGGCTCAACCTGCCAGTCATCTACGTCGCTCAGCCTTTTGGAGGGATGGATCCAGCGCAGATGGAAGGATTTCTTGTTTATTACTACGAGTACCACTTCCTCTACATCACCGGCATCCAGTCGGTTGAATCGAAGTCCATTCAGAATGTTGGGCTGCTCAAACTGACGTTCCATCCCGGAACTGACATGGCGCAAGCGGCGGCGCAGACGATTGGATATGTAGATCGTGCTCGCGCCTTCATGCCCACCGGGACCGTTCCGCCGTTTGTGATGCGCTTTGATGCTGGAAGTGTACCGGTCGGGTATCTCGTCTTTTCAAGCCAGGATCGGAGCGCGAAGGAGATTCAGGATCTGGCTCTGAATCGTGTGCGTCCTTTGTTTGCCACCATCGCGGGAGTTTCCGCGCCTCCACCATTCGGAGGAAACCAGCGCACAATCGTTATCAACGTCGATCCCGACCGGATGCGCGGATTCCATATGTCTCCCGAAGAGGTGGTGAGGGCCGTCAGCTCGGGCAACACCATTATTCCTTCCGGCAATGTTCGCAGCGACGGGCTGCTACGCATTACTCCAGTGAACGGCGTAGTCACGAATCCGCAAGAGCTACGAGATTTGCCGCTTCGCACTGGTTCTGGACCAACCGTATTCCTACGCGATGTAGGCACCGTGGAGGACAGCGCTGACATTCTCACCGGCTACGCTCACTTCAATGGCAAGCGAACCGTTTACATCCCGGTCACCAAACGTGCCGATGCCTCCACGCTCGACGTTGTGAATGGAGTAAAGCAGAATCTCCCACGCCTTCAATCTGTCGTTCCGGGTGACGTAAGAATTAGCTTCGAACTCGATCAATCGGTGTACGTTCGCAACGCGCTCTCGTCGGTCCTGCGCGAAGCGATTCTAGGCGCGCTCTTAACCGGGACCGCGGTTCTTCTTTTCCTGCGGGATTGGCGAAGCTCTCTGATTGTGATTGCCACGATTCCATTCGCGTTGATCACAGCGGTCGTAGCTTTGTGGGGCGCCGGACAAAGCATAAACATTATGACGCTCGGAGGCCTGGCGCTCGCGGTCGGCATTCTTGTCGATGAAGCCACGGTCGCCGTAGAAAACATTCATCGCCGGTTGGCAGGAAACACATCTATCGGTCGCGCTGTTCTCGATGGAAGTACCGAGGTGATCGTTCCACGCTTGCTCGCGATGCTCTCGATTCTTGCCGTGTTTATCCCTTCATTCTTCATGAAGGGTGTCACGCAATCGCTGTTTGTGCCACTCTCGCTGTCCGTAGCATTCGCGATGATGGCCTCGTATTTGTTGGCCAGCTCCTTTGTTCCAGTGCTCTCGGTCTGGATTCTGCGTCCATCGGGCGAGGGCGGTCACAGCAACGAGGGCACAATCTTGGCGAAGCTTCGCGATCATCTCGGTCGAACGCTCGAGAAACTGATGTCCTATCGCTGGATTCTGCTTGGCGCATATGCAGCGGTTGCGCTGTTGGTGATTGGCCTCATTGGGCCGAGAATTGGCCGCGCCATATTCCCGCGCGTTCCCGCCGGTCAACTGCAACTTCGTTTTCGCGCGCCGATTGGCACGGAAGTTGAGGATACCGAAGTTGCTGGACTCCATGTTCTGGACGCTGTGGTGCGGACTGCCGGGCGTTCGAATGTCGCTTCGACCCTGGACTACATAGGAGTTCAGCCTCCTAGTTATCCGGTCAACACAATCTTTCTTTGGACGAGCGGACAGCATGAGGGCTTGCTCCGCGTTTCGCTAAAACCGGGCTCCCCGATCAGCGTAGAAGATCTTGAAGAAAACTTGCGCAAGACCTTGCCTGGCGAATTCCCCGCAATGCAATTCTCATTTGAAGCCGGAGACATCGTTAGTCAGATTATGAATTTTGGGGCGCCGACCCCAATCGAAGTCAGCATTACCGGCAATGACCTCGCTGCAACTCGCCAGTTTTCCGAGAAGATACGCCAGGAACTCAGTCACATTCGCGGTCTGCGTGATCTTCAGGTCGATGAGCCGCTGGACTATCCAAGCATCAATGTCGATGTCGATCGAGCGCGCGCAGGACAAATGGGCGTTACCGTGCAGCAAGTAGGACAAGCATTCCTCACCAGCACATCATCCAGCCGCTTGGTTACGCCCAATTACTGGGCCGATCCCAGAACGGGAGTTGGATTCCAGGTTCAAGTCCAGGTTCCACCAGCCCGAACCACATCGCTCCAGAGTCTTGAGACAATTCCCGTCGCGCCCGGGTCCAGCGCACACCCTCTGCTTGGAGACGTAGCCCGAGTCTCGTACGGAACCATCGTCGGCGAGTATCACCGTCTGAATGGACAAAGGATGGTTACGCTGACCGCGAACATTGCAGGACAGGATCTTGGACACATTGCGAATCAGATTCAGTCAGCGATTGCACGCGCGGGCAAGCTCCCGCAAGCTACAACCGTGCAAGTACGCGGACAAATTCAACCGCTGCGGGACACACTCATAAACCTGGGCGCAGGACTGCTGGTTGCGGTCGTTGTGATTTACCTGCTGTTGGCAGCCAATTTCGAGTCGGTGCGGCTGCCGCTGGTGGTGGTTTCTACTGTTCCTGCAGTGATCTGCGGAGTGATCCTCAGCCTGCTGCTCACAGGTACTACATTGAATATTCAATCCTTCATCGGAGCGATTATGGCCATCGGCGTGGCCGTCGCCAATGCCATCTTGCTGGTGGTCTTTGCTGATAGGCATCGCCGCGAAGGCGCGTCAGCAAAGGATGCTGCGATTGAAGCTGCTCGCACGCGCATGAGACCCATTCTGATGACAGCAATGGCTATGACCTTCGGCATGATCCCCGTGGCTCTTGGTATCGGAGAAGGGGGACAGCAGACCGCGCCGCTTGGAAGGGCCGTGATCGGAGGTCTGATCGTTGCCACAGCCGCCACTCTCCTCATCCTTCCTTCAGTGTTCTCTCTAATGCAGCAGAAAGCTCATGCGGGATCGCCATCACTGGATCCTGACGACCCCGAGAGCAGACACGCGGAGGAACGCAAATGAAAGGCGTGAAGCGAAGAAAATCAGCTCTCATTGCCAGACTTGTGTTTCTCGTTCCGCCGATCGCGCTGTCTCTCTCATGCGCATCATTCGAAAGCAGTCCTTCTCGGTCCGGTGCTCAGCAGAGCGGTAGCAACGCTGCGCCGACGATAGATGTCACGAGAGTGATCTCTCAAAAACTTTCACTGACTGTCCAACTGCCGGGGGAGTTCACCCCCTACGAGGCTGTTGCCGTGTATCCAAAGGTGACGGCTTTTGTGCGGTGGATTGGCGTAGATCGCGGTTCGCACGTGAAAAGCGGGCAAGAGATTGTGCGTCTCGAAGCGCCAGAGATCGCCTCGCAAAAGCAAGAATCCCAGTCGAAGCTGCAGCAAGCAGAAGCTCAGCGAGCCGAAGCTGAAGCTAAGCTAGCGTCGGACCAGAGTACGTTTACGAAACTCAAATCAGCGGCTGCCACTCCGGGTGTAGTTGCTGGGAACGACTTGGAAGTCGCGCAGCAGACGACGGAAGCAGACCGTGCCCGGCTGAGCGCTGCTGAGCGCAATGTAGAGGCCGCGAAGGCCGCCTCGAATTCGATCGCTGAGATTGAGTCCTACCTGCGCGTTAAGGCGCCGTTCGACGGCGTAGTGACCGAGAGAAATGTGCATCCGGGCGCGCTCGTGGGGCCAAACGGAAGCGAACCAATGGTGCGCATCGAGAAAGTGTCCCGTTTGCGACTGGTGCTCCCGATTCCGGAAAACTATGTATCCGGCACGGTGAAGAATGCGAAGGTCTCTTTCGCAGTTCCCGCATTCCCCGGCGAGAAATTTACAGGCACCATTGCCCGGGTGGCCGATTCGTTGGACGTAAAGACACGTACGATGCCTGTAGAGTTAGATGTCGCGAACTCATCAGGGCGTCTCGCTCCCGGGATGTATCCCGAAGTGGACTGGCCCGTGCAACGGCCGCAACCGACATTATTCGTTCCCGCCTCGTCGGTTGCACATACGAATGAAAAGACCTTTGTCATTCGGGTGCGCGACAACAAGACAGAATGGATTGATGTTCAAACAGGCATATCTTCAGGAAAGTGGGTCGAAGTCTTTGGTGATTTGCACGAAGGCGACCTTGTGTCGACGCGGGGCACCGATGAACTCAAGCCTGGTACTGCGGTAAGAGCGCAAGAGAGTTCAGATAAGAAGACTTAGGAGCAAGGGTTTGCGAGGCTCAATGGGAAGTTCAATCCAGAAACGGCTGCTAGTCGTGGTGCTTATCGTCACCGCCGTCGGATTGCGTGGATCGGCTCAGAAATCACCCGCGGCTACGTTGAAAAAAAGTGGCCGAATTCGATTTGCCGGGCCCCGCCGGAAAGCGGGTCGATTACTTGACCATCGCAGCCGACGAACATTACCTGATCTCGGCACATCTGGCAGCGGGACAAACCTACGTTATTGACCTTCGAACCAACAAAGTTTGTTGTCACGGTCACCGACACTCCGGGCGCGGAAGGCGTCGAATATGTTCCCGAAACGAAAAAGTTCTGTACCTCAAACGCCGGCGATAACACCGTCGGAGTTGTCGATCTGCGCCAGATGAAGGTCATTAAGAAGTTGCGGAATGAGAGGAAGCCCGATGGCAGCGCCTATCAAATTCGTCCCAATTCGGGGAGCAATTTTGAGGATAATGCGCAGGGCAGCTAATGGGAGCACAACGCCGGGGGTCTGAGCGACCTTCTAGCGGCGGCGGTAGTGAATGGCGAACTCGTATCCGGGATTTGGCGGAAACAGTTCCGAGCACTTGCGAAGGCGTTCGGCTAACGGACCGGGGGCTAATAGCGGGTAATCGCGTTCGCGCAGGTCGTAGTAGTCGACGTCAACCGCGAGTGAAAGCAGATAAACGGCGATGGCGTCGGCGAAGGTGGCGTTCAGGTACTCGTGGCGGGCCTTCTCGCGATCGCCGGAGTTACTGGTGGCTAACTTGCGGAGTTC
>Ga0126373_10004510_pt1 | contig 10660 bp, 4 predicted proteins | sample PanSoiMetPlot_11_FD_92545 | JGI IMG/M metagenome (GOLD analysis project Ga0126373, IMG submission 92545) | Tropical forest soil microbial communities from Panama - MetaG Plot_11 | ecosystem: Environmental > Terrestrial > Soil > Tropical forest > Bulk soil | place: Panama | collected 2016-02-17
GTGACGGTGGAGAATCCGCAGGCCATCACGCACTTCCCCGAGAAGGGAAACCTCGAGCGCGCCGATGTGACGCTGCGCGTGGAGTTGAAGAATCATGCCGCGAAGGCGATCCAAGGCCACCTGAAGGTGAAGCTGGGCGAAGTTCAATTCGCTCACCCGGTCGCGCTCGAGGCCAATGAGTGCAAGGAGATCAAGCTCGACAAACCGAACTTCGAGCAGCTCTCGCTCATCGAGCCCAAGCTGTGGTGGCCCAACGGGCACGGCGAGCAGAATCTCTATGATCTGACCATCGAGTTTGTGATCAAAGGCAAGAGCTCAGACATCAACAGGTCGCGCGTCGGGATCCGTGAGTTCACATACAACCAGGCATCGCTGACCGAATGGGATGTCAGCAAGCTCAAGAACAACAACAGCGTGACCGATGCCAAGGTCGAACATCCACTGGAAATATGGTGCAACGGACGTCGGATTTTTGCTCGCGGGGCCAACTGGGGCATGGATGAAGGTATGCTGCGCTGCGACCGCAAAGGATTCGAGGATCGCTTGCGCTTCGAGAAGGACATGAACGTCAACCTCATACGCAACTGCCTGGGAAATGTGGATAAGGAAGATTTCTTCGATGTTTGCGATGAGATGGGCATTATGGTATGGGAGGAGTTCGGCATCCACTACTCGAACATGCCGGACGATCCGGTGATGTGGCTCAGGAATGCACGCGACCGTTTCCTGCGGCGGCGCAACCACGCTTGCGTGATGTTGTGGTGCACGTCGAACGAGTACATTCCGCTCGACCCGTTCCTGACGGAGATGCCGAAGCTGGCCGCGGCGCTCGACGGGACACGGCAGTTTCTACAGTACTCCACACAGGGCGAACCGATTAACGGTGACGGCCCGTACGACACGCGAACACCGGGTTACTATTTCGAGCTGGCGCGTGGCTTCCGGACAGAGGTTGGGTCGCCTACGATTCCGTCGCTCGAGAGCGTGCGGCGGATGATGCCCTGGAATAGGCTGTGGCCGATCGGCCAGCTATGGTCCGATCACGACTGGTGGATGAACCACGGCTGGGACGACGACCTAGGGGACGAAGGGGTATGCGACCCCACGACCCGCGCGATTGCGAGGTACGGTGCAGCTACCGGAATTGAAGATTGTTGCCGCAAGGCGCAGATGGTGAATATGGAGGTGTTCAAGGCCATCTACGAGGCATGGAATCACAAGATGTGGAACGACTGCACCGGCGTGATGATCTGGATGAGCAATCCGGCGTGGCCGTCGCTCGAATGGAACACTTATGACTACTACATGGACACGACCGCAGCTTACTATGCCATCAAAAAAGCGTGCGAGCCGGTGCACGTTCAGTGGAGCATCGCTAATAACGAAGTGAAGGCGATCAACACCACGGCAGACGAACTGGAACAGCTGAGTGTCGAGGTCGCGATCTACAACTTCGATGGCAGCGTCTTCCAAACGAAAACATCCAAGATCAATTGCGCCGCAACGAGCACGCAAAAATGCATGGATCTGTTTAGCGAAGGCGCCGGACTGGCGCAGCTTTCTGAGATTCACTTCATCAAGCTGATACTGAAGGACAGCGCCGGCAAACTGCTCTCAGACAATTTCTACTGGCGCAGCAAGAAGGACTGGAATTACGAGCAGCTGGCGAACTTGCCGAAGGCACGGCTGACGGGAACCCTGGGCGAGCCGAAGGACGGCAAGCTGACGGTGCGCCTCGAGAACCACAGCTCGGGCATAGTTCTGATGGCACGGCTGAAGGTGCAGGACGTCAAGACGGGCCTGCTGGCGGCGCCGTTGCTCTATTCGGACAATTACGTTTCCTTCGCTCCGCATGATTCGAAGGAGATCGAGATCTGCTTCAGACACGCCCATTCCCACGGGCCCGTAAAGATTGTGCTGGAGGGATGGAACCTGGAGCCGGTAGACCTGGCCGCGTCGATTTCACTTTGAGCGGTAGTTCCCGATGAGGTAGGAGGAAATCGAAAGCCGTCAGGCAAGAACCGAATGCGTCGGTACACGCGCATCGCGCGCGAGATACACGCGCTCGGGCGAGTTTCCATGCTCGTCGAAGATCGCCAGCCGGTTTCGGGCCTGCAGCCACGAATCCGGGACGTAGAGCGACTGCTGCGGCCCGATGGTCCAGTAGCGGCCGACCGCACGGCCGTTGAGCCATACCTGTCCCTTGCTCAAGCCCTCGGTAGCGAGGAACAGCGGGGCGGGTATCCGCGGCCTGTCGAATTCGCACTGCCACCATGTGGGGTTGCCTGCGACGGCGGTTCCCGCAGTTGCGGGATCAGTCCACGGCTTGAATGCCCAATCGTGCAGCGCGGCGCTCTTCGGATAGCTGTAAAGCCTGACGTGGGAGTCGAAATCCGTCGGCGTGTTTCCGTAGAAGACGATGTCCAGCCGCACGGACGGCTGTGAGAGATGCTCATCCAGGATGAACGAGCTGAAGTCCACTCCGTTGGCGAGCGACAGATCGCCCGAGTGCTCCCCGACCACGCGGCCGTTGACGAGTATCCAGGCGTACTGCGGGAATGACAGCAGCGACAGCTTGAGGCCCTCTCCCGCCCGGATTGGGAGGGCGTATGACGCGCAACGAAAGGGAGCCTGGGCACCCTGCCCCCTGGCACTGGAGAGCGACCAGGCAGCCCCGTACTTCCGGAAGGTCTGGAACTGCCAACTGTTGGTCGGAGCGGTGGTCACCGCGGACCAGCGCGGAGGCGGCAAGGGGCGCACCTGCGCATCCACGTACGCCGGTCCCTTGATCCCCTTGCGGTCCGGCGAGCAGCCCTCCGACAGACGGCCCATGTTGTCGCACAGGAAGACGAGCTCATTGCGCCCTGCCGCGAGGGCGATCCGCAGCGGGTCGCGCACTGCTTCCCGGCCGCGACCCCAGATTCCGGCCCGCTTCCCGTTCACGAACACCGTCAGGCGATCGCTAGCGTCGGTAAAGAGCAGTCCGGTATCGCGAGCCACGGGCGAGTCGACCACGCCGCGATACCATGCATAACCCCAATACGCCCCTAGCTCTTCCAAGCAGACGGGTTGCTTCAGGGTACGCCAGCCTTCAGGCCGGGAGTGGATCTCAGGCAGCTCATGAGCGGTCCACTGCGGCAATGAGAGCTGGGCCTCCACTGCCGCAACCGGCGCGAATCGCCGGCTCTCGATGTTCCCCTCCCCGGAGATCGTGTGCAGCTGAGCGGAGCGGCCATCGAGAAAGCACTCGTGAAGATCTCCCCTCGCCTCCCGCACATACGCTGCACCGATGAGCACTCTGGAGTCCGCAAACCACGTCCGATCAGCCTGCTCGCGGGAAAGTCCGAGTACCGTGACTCCACCGACGCTCATGCGAGCGGGCTCCTCAGCGCTGAATACGAACTCGGCGGTCGTACCGTTGATCGAGACGATGCCCCGCCGTCCGGCCTCCCCGCGCAGCAAAACGACGCGCCGCGATGGCCCGCCTGCAGGCCCAAAAAAGGAGGCATTGGCGTAATCGATACGGCAACCCGGATCGACTTGCAGTTGGAACGGCAACATCGAGGAACGAGCCGATGACTCTGCCAGCTCCACCGTCGCCCCCGAGGGGAGTTGCATCGCCCCCGCCTCGCTGGCTATATCGGCGAAAGGCCAGTCCTCGGCCGTTTGAATGCGCTCCGCACCCTGCGCCTCGGTGTGGTAGACCGCACTCATGCTCTCCGGATATTCCGGCTGCACGAATATCAGATAGCCCTGCGGTGCGCGCACCGCCTCACCACGCACGGGTCCGGATAGCGACACGGGAAGGGGCGCCGGCACGGCATCTGTGAGGAACTGTTCTGCGCCGCGCGCGAGCAAGTTGGCGGCCTTCGCCGCCCAGAAGCTCTCGTTCAAGGCGCCGCCCTCGGCCAGTGGCGCACGCGGGTAGTAGCTCGTCGTCATGAACGACTCGTCGGACTTCCAGGTCGTGCTGGCCCAGAACCCGAAATTCGTGCCGCCATAGAACATGTAGTAGCTGTACATTCCGCCGGCGGCGAGCGTCCCCACGGTCTGCTGGTACACCATGCTGCTCGTGGGATACGAACTGACCGGCCAGCCCCACATGGTCGAGTAGTCGGTGTAGAGCTCCGTGATGATGGCGGGCTTGTCGGGGTGCTGCTTGCGGAGTATGGCGACCGAGTCCGCGCCGCCCCCGTTCTGTGTCATCAGTGAGCCCCGGACGCGGGTCTCGGGACTATCTCCATTGCAATCCGTGATCGGCACTTCGATGCCGAGCCGGCGCATCGTGTCGATCAGGAAGCTCTGGTACCTGCGTATCCCGGGACGGCCGACGAAGTAATACTCGTTCTCCTGCTGGACGAGCACGACCGCGCCGCCGCGCGTGACCTGCCTTTGAGCGATGAGCGGTATCAACTGCTCGAACCAGCGCCGCACGTACTCGAGTGTGGGTGCGTGATCGATACGCAGCTCGATGCCGCGCTTCCCATAGAGCCACGCGGGATAGCCGCCGGCATCCCATTCCGCGCATATGAACGGCCCTACGCGGGGATAGGCATAGAGCCCAAGCTCCGTGCAGAGGTCCAGATACCTGCCGAGGTCCGTATCGCCGCTGAAGCTGAATACCCCCGCCTCGCGCTCGTGGAAATTCCACGGAACACAGAACATAACGGCGTTGAGGCCGCAGCGCTTCGCCTGCAACAGCCGCTCGCGCCACTCGGCGCTCGGACAGCGGTAGTAATCGATGGTGCCGATCACGAGATAAACCGGCTTGCCGTCGATCAGCACCGCGCGCGGGCGCAAGGCCAGTGAGTGCGAGCGGCTCCGCGGAGAGGCGGCCCAGGTCGGCACGCGCGGGATGGCTGCGAGAGCCGGCAGCAGCGCGACCGACTCGATGATTTGTCGCCGCGATATCTTCATGAATTCCCCCGACAATTACTCATACATCATATCCGGTTGCGCACCGCCCGGTCCAACCGCCGCCCTGCCAAGGTTTGGATATCCCGCCGAACGGCCGTGATTGCTGCTCCTACACATTGCGATATATACTCAGACTAGATTGGGCCGATCTACGTCACCGCGTTTCCGGAGGTAAAGTGCCCGCTCACCGAGCCGCCGAGCCCACGCTCTTCATTGCCCAGGGCGGTGGCGTGCAGCCCTACTTCATTCCGACGACGACCGGTGGTATCGATCCGCGCTTGACCCGCACGATGGCCAAACTCGCAAAGTATGCGCGGCCGCGACAGTCGGTAAGCCACCACTCGCAAAGCGTGCCGCAAATCGCGATTCTGTACTCGAACCATTCGCTGTATGCGAATGCGCCGCAGCCCTTCGGCAACGAGCCGGAGCGCGACAAGGCCAACGGCGTGCTCGACGCCCTGCTCGGCTGCCAGTATTCCGTCGACCTGCTGCCGGATTGGCGCTTGACGGATCACGCCGATGCAACCGCGAGCCGCTATCCGCTCATCGTCGTGCCGGATTGGAACGACATCGGCGCGGACGCGCATCGCGCTCTGACCGATCTCGCCCGGCGAGGGGTCCGAGTCATCGTCATCGGGGCGGCCAACGTGCAGCTCTTCTCGCGAGAGCTCGGCGTCAAACTGATAGGCGAGCCGGCTGTTCAGCACAGCTGGCTCGCAACCGACACCACGCTTTGCAATGTCACCGGCCTCTGGCAGGCCATCGAGCCTGCCGGGGGGGAGGTCATCCTCCCCCGCTATCCGGATTTCGACACCGCTGCCGGAAACGACGTCCCGGCGGCAACACTGGCGCGCATCGGCAAGGGGCAGATCATCGGCATCGCCGGACCGATCGGCCAGTTATACGACTTCGCGCGTCAGCCCGGCCTGCGCGATCTCCTGCGGCAGATGGTCGACCGGCTCTTCCAGCCCAAGTACCGCGTCATCGCGCCCTCATCGATCGAGGTCGCGCTGAGGAGCCTCGACGGTGCGGAGTATCTCCATCTCTTGAACAGCAGCAACGCCGCGACCAGCGAGCATCCCTATACAGTCGACTACGTCCCGGTCATCGACACGATCAAGATCATCGCCCCGAAATCGGCGGGCCGGCCGCGCAGCGTCTTCGAGAATCTTCCTCTCGACATTCGGGACACGGACCACGGCACGGAGATCATGGTCCGCGGGCTCGCTCTGCACGATGCACTCGAATTCAAATCGGCTTGAGCAAGGCGACTGGCGCCAAAGGCCCCAGGGCGTGGAGGCGCGGCGCTTCTACCCACGCGCGATATCGAAGGTCTGGCCCTTTCTCATCGCCGACTCACCGCCCGCAGGTAGTCGAAGCAGATTTTCGCCGACTCCAACAGAGGCCGCTGCAGCCGTGTCGGCTCGTACTCCACATAGCCGATTTTCACGCCCGAAGCCTGCGCCGCCGTCAGGACCCGCGGCCAATCCACGATACCCCGTCCGACCTCGACCGGGTTCAGCCGGAGGACAGTGTTGGGATCATGGTCCTTGACATCCTTCACATGAATCAGCGGAAACCTCCCGGGGTGCTCTCGCAGATAGCGCGCGGGGTCCTCGCCGGAGGATGCCACCCAACCGCAGTCCATCTCCATCTTGACCAGCTCCGGGTCCGTCGAGCGCAGCAGCTCGTCGTAACCCAGCTGACCGTCAAAGCGACGAAACTCGTAGTTCAAGTTGTGATAGGCAAGCTGAATGCCGGCCTTCCTGGCCTGTGCACCGATCCGGTTGAGGAGGTCCGCCATCCGCTTGAAATGGTCCAAGGTAAGGTTGGCGAACGCCCCAGCGACGCTCCGCGGATCGGCCTTCCAGGAATCATCTAGGGGGATGCCCTGCGGAACCGCGATCATGCAGGCCAAATACTTCAAGCGGAGTGCATGCGCGAACTCGAGCTGCCGCGATATTTCTGCAGGCAGATCCAGGCTCCCGGGCTGCCACAAGGCGAAGATATTGCTCGAGCAGCGCAAGCCAGCCGCTTGCAGCGAGTGCAGCAGCTGCCTGGGGCTGTGTCCAAAATCGCCGAGCAACTCGATGTCCCGATAGCCGATCGAGGCGAGCGCCCGTAACGTGCCATCGAAGTCCTTTGTGAGCTCCGGCGAGAGCCAACCGAGCTGTATCCCGTTGACCGCGAATTTCATCCTCGTGGCGGCGACGGGTGCCCCGTACGACAGTGTCGTCATGGCCGCCGCCGCACCGGCACCGGTGAGAAAGCGGCGGCGTGTGACCGTGGGTCTCATGACATCTGCAGGATACCCGTGCATCCCGATCAGGCGAGAACCGAATGCGTTGGCACACGCGCATCGCGTGCGAGATACACCCGCTCGGGCGACTTTCCATGCTCATCGAAGATCACCAGCCGATTTCGAGCCTGCAGCCACGAATCCGGGATGTAGAGCGACTGCTGCGGCCCAATGGTCCAGTAGCGGCCGACCGCATGGCCGTTCAGCCATACCTGCCCCTTGCTCAAGCCCTCGGTGGCGAGGAACAGCGGCGCCGGTATCCGCGGCCTGTCGAATTCGCATTGCCACCAAGTCGGGTTGCCTGCGACGGCGGTCCCGGCAGTGCCGGGATCGGTCCAGGGCCTGAATGCCCAATCGTGCAACTCGGCGTTCTTTGGATAGCTGTAGAGCCTGACGTGGGAGTCGAAATCCGTGGGCGTGTCCCCGTAGAAGACGATGTCCAGTTGCACGGACGGCTCTGACAGGTGCTCATCCAGAACGAACGAGCTGAAATCCTCTCCGTTGGCCAGCGGCATATCGCCCGCGTGCTCCCCGACTACGCGGCCGTTGACGAGTATCCAGGCATACTGGGGGAATGACAGCAGCGACAGCTCGAGGCCCTCTCCCGCCCGAGTCGTCAGCGCGTACGAGACGCGGTGAAAGACCTGCGCGCCTGGGCCCGCCGGCCCGGAGAGCGACAGGGTTTCCTCCCATTTCCGGTAGGTCTGGAACCGCCAACTGTTGGTCGGTGCGGTGGCCATTGCGGACCAACGCGGGGGCGGCAGGGCGCACACCTGCGCATCCACGTACGCCGGCCCCTTGATCCCCTTGCGGTCCGGCAAGCTGCCTTGCGACAGATGGCCCATGTCGTCGCAAAGAAAGACGAGCTCATTGCGTCCGGCCATCAGGGAGATCCGCAGAGGGTCGCGCACCGCCTCCCGGCCGCGACCCCAGATTCCGGCCCGTTTTCCGTTCACGAACACGGTCAGCCGATCGCTTGCGTCAGTGAAGAGCAGCCCGGTATCTCGCGCCGCGGGCGAGTCGACCACGCCGCGATACCATGCATAGCCCCAATACGTCCCCAGCTCCTCGAGGCAGACCGGCTGCTCCAGGGCACGCCACCCCTCGAGTGGGGAGTCGATCTCCGGCAAGGTATATGCGGTCCATCGCGGCAACGCGACCTGAGCTTCCACTGCTGCAACCGGCGCGAATCGCCGGCTCTCGATGACCCCCTCCCGTGAGATTGTGTGCAGCTGAGCGGACCGCCCATCGAGAAAGCACTCGTGAAGATCTCCCCTCGCCTCCCGCACGTACGCGGCTCCGATGAGCACTCTGGAATCCGCAAACCACGTCCGATCAGCCAGCTCGCACGAAAGCCCAAGTACCGTCACTGCGCCCACGCTCACGCGAGCGGGCTCATCGACGCTGAAGACGAATTCGGCGGTCTTGCCGTTGATCGACACGACTCCCTTGCGTCCGGCCTCGCCGCGCAGCAGAACGACGCGCCGCGACGACGGGCCTGCCGTCCCAAAGAATGAGGCATTGGCGTGATCGATGCGGCAATGCGGATCGACTTGCAGCTCATACGGCAGCATCGAGGAACGAGCGGATGATTCGGCAAGCTCCAGCGTTGTGCCCGAGGGCAGCCGTATCGCGCCCGCTTCGCTGGCAATATCGGCGAACGGCCAGTCCTCGGCCGTTTGAACGCGCTCCGCAGCTTGGGCGTCGGTGTGGTAGAGGGTACTCCTCTTCTCCGGATACTCCGGCTGCACGAATATCAGGTAGCCCTGCGGTGCGCGCACCGCCTGACCGCGCACGGGTCCGGAAAGCGACACCGGAAGGGGCGCCGGCACGGCGGCCGTGAGAAACTCCTCTGCGCCGCGCGCGAGCAAATTAGCGGCCTTCACCGCCCAAAAGCTCTCATTGAAGGCGCCACCTTCGGCCACTGGCGCGCGCGCGTAGTAGCGGGTCGTCACCCACGCGTCGTCGGACTTCCAGGTCGTGCTGGCCCAGAATCCGAAATTGGTGCCGCAATAGAAAGTGTAGTAACTGTACATGCCTCCGGCGGCGAGTATCTCCATGGTCAGCTGGTACACCATGGTGCTGGTCGGAGCCGAGCTCACCGGCCAGCCCCACATCTGCGTGAACTCATCGGTGTAGAGCTCGGAGATGATGGCGGGCTTGTCGGGATCCTGTCCGCGAGCCGCGGCAACCGAGTCCGCGCCGCCGCCGTTCACCGTCATCAGCGAGCCCGGGATCCGGGTCGGCAAACTTTCGTCGTTGCAATCCGTAATCGGCACTTCGATGCCGAGCCGGCGCATCGTGTCGATCAGGAAGCGCTGATAGCTTCGCATCCCGGGACGACCGACGAAGTCATACTCGTTCTCCTGCTGCACGAGAATGACCGCTCCGCCGTGCGTGACCTGTCTGTGGGCGATGATCGGGATCAGCTGCTCGAACCACCGCCGCACGTACTTGAGTGTGGGCGCGTGATCGATACGCAGCTCAATGTCGCGCCTCCCGTAGAGCCACGGAGGATAGCCGCCGGCATCCCATTCCGCACAGATGTATGGCCCCAGGCGGGGGTAGGCGTAGAGTCCGAGCTCCGCGCAGAGATCCAGAAACCTGCCGAGGTCCGTATCCCCGCTGAAGCTGAACACCCCCTCCTCGCGCTCGTGGAAATTCCAGGCCACGCAGAACATGATGGCGTTGAGGCCACAGCGCTTCGCCTGCAGCAACCGCTCGCGCCATTCGGCGCTCGGGCAGCGGTAGTAATCCACGGTGCCCATCACGAGGTAAGCCGGCTTGCCGTCGATCAGTACCGCGCGCGGGCGCAAGGCGAGAGAGTGCGACCGGCTGCCCGGGGAGGCAGCCCAGGCCGGCAAGCGCGGGAAGGCCGCAAGCGCCGGCACCAGCGCGACCGACTCGATGACCTTTCGCCGCGATATTTTCATGTATCGGCCGCTTTCATCCTCCTAAGTCTCTTCAAGATACGCAGTCAGTGAGCTCGGCGTGAGTACATCTTCAATCACGCTGTCTGGTCCGCTTTCCTTGGGCCGTACCGCCTGAGCTTCATCTCCTTTTTCACAGAGTCAGGCTTCCTGCTGGAGATATGCGTTCAACGACATTGGCGTGAGCAGATCCTCTATCACGCAATGTCCATCCTGGAGTTTGGGCGTGAAGACGCCGGCGTCTACTCCCAGCCGGACGCTGTCCTTGATCACCTTGCGAAGCTTCCGGGCGGCCCACTCCTTCGGCAGCTTGAGCGTGATGCGGCGGGACTCGACGAGATTGTCGTTGATGACGTATGCCGTGGCTCGGTCGTCCGGGGTGACCAAGGCGGTGCCATGAACGTACTGCCACGGCCACTCGCGGTCCTCCGGGCTGAGCGGAAGAACTTCGCTTCCTGGACGGGCGAATCTCGTGAACAGACGGTACATCGGGTATAGATGCTCTGACTTGAGA
>Ga0126373_10004511_pt1 | contig 10659 bp, 7 predicted proteins | sample PanSoiMetPlot_11_FD_92545 | JGI IMG/M metagenome (GOLD analysis project Ga0126373, IMG submission 92545) | Tropical forest soil microbial communities from Panama - MetaG Plot_11 | ecosystem: Environmental > Terrestrial > Soil > Tropical forest > Bulk soil | place: Panama | collected 2016-02-17
CAACCGGGGGCGGCCGCTCTCGTCCTCTGAGTTCACGATCGTGGCGTCATCCGCTTGCGCATCGAACCCCCGCCCATCGTCTTCGATGACCACACGCAGCCGATCCCCCCGCCGCTCCAGCACAATGCTCACGTTCTGCGCGGCGGCGTGCTTGAGAACGTTGGTCATGGCCTCCTGGACCATGCGGTAGACCAAGGTTTCCACCTCAGACGTCAGGCGGCGGTCGAGACCCGACGCATGGACGTCGACTGCGATATCGTAACGTGCACCCCAATCGGAGGCCAACGCGGCAAGCGCTTTTGGTAAGCCAAGATCATCTAAGGCTGCCGGACGAAGATCGGAGGCGGCCCGATGAATGTCGCGACCAATCTCGTTGGCTAACGTCTGTAGCCATTGGACGTGTTGCCAAGCGACGTCGCCAACCTCCCCGGCCTTAAGCTTTCGCTCCAGCCCCTTTAGACCCAGCGCCAATCCGGTGACCGTCTGGCCTACCTGATCGTGAAGCTCTCGCGCGATCCGCTGCTGCTCTTTTTCCTGAGCCTCGGCGATGCGCCGGAGCAAGTCTAGACGCTCGGCTTCGGCGCGTTTGCGCGGCTCGATATCAGCAACCACGCCGTAGATCGTCTTAGACTGCCCGAGGTTCCCTGTCGTCCATCCCAGGTGGTGCGCGCGACCGATCGCCCGCACCCAACGCGTCCTTGCATTTGGCGGCAAGACGCGACACTCGAGATCAACAGCAACCCCCTCATTCACGCAGCGGTGTACGGCCGTCTCGAACCCGGGTCGATCGTCCGAGTGAATGGCGGCGAGGAACACGGCCGATGGCCAATGGAACTCCGTTTCGCTAGTCCCCGAATGCGGCAGTTCGAGCATCGCGCGCGTGCGCTCGGAGCCCACCACTTCGTCCTGTCGCACATTCCAACGCCAAGTGCCGAGTTCGGCGGCCTCGATCGCAACATCCCCACGCTCCTCGCTCGCCGCCAGTGCGAGCATCGCGCGCTCGTCCTCGTCACGTCGTCGCTGGGCGAGGTCGCGTGCAATCAGATGCGCCAAGCCGCCGGCAATGGCCGCGCTCGCGAGGCAACCCGCCGCCAGGATGCGGAGCGATCGGGAGACCGGTCCATTCAGGGCGGCGCTGGGCACGCCGAAGTGTACAGACCAACCGTCCGTCGAGGGGAGCGTCTGGTAAACCGTCTCCACCTCAAGGTGCTCCACCTTGCGTCCGCCGTAGAAGCCCGCGGGCGCGGCGGCGATCGCCCGCCGCAAGGCGTCGCTCGCCGGATGGCCAAAATCACCCTCGCGACCATCGCTGCGGGCCACGACGTTGCCGAGCGCGTCGACGATGACACCGACCCAGCCCTTGGGTGCGCCTGCCCCCCGAAGGATCTCCTGAATGGCGCTCGGCGGGACGCCGACCGTCAGAACAAAGCGAGTCCGCCCACCGCGTATGACCGGAACGGCGATCGAGATGAGGCGCTTGCCGCTGACGGGACCGAAGGCGCCGACCTTGCCAATGGCCGGGCGTTCCGTCCGCAGCGCCTCCTCGAAGCTGCTGCGATCGTCAACCGGTCCGAGCGGCTCGCCAAGCGGATGCATGGTGTTGAGCAGCTGAGTGCCCGAGGGATCGGCAAGCGAAATCGTCTCCATGAGCGGCCGACCCTGGAGGATTCGCTGCGCTTCCGTCCTGAACAGCTCGAGATCGGGTTGATCGAGAGATGGCAAAGCCGCAAGCGTCGTCGCGGCCTCGATTCCCTTGCCGAGTTCGGACGTGACCCGCTCGGCGACGCGCGCCAACGCGTCGGAAGCCGCGCGCCGCGCTCCGGCACGCGCCTGATCCGCAGCTATGTAGGTGACCGAGGTGCCGAACAGCAGCACCGGAATGGTCGCCGCCAAGACCAGCGAGACAAACAGCCGACGCGCACCCGCCACAGGCAAGGTCGGCTGCCGTGGCCGAGAAGGCGCCAAAGGAGGCTTCGTGGGACTTGGGCAATGCTGATCGGGCGTGCCAGCAAAAAGCATGTAGGTGCGACCTCGTCTGTGCCTTAGGTTCGCCTCTCACGCCGAGAACCATTCAATGTTGCACACCCATCTGTCTCGCGCCAGCTTTGGCGCGTCGCAGCATGGGCCTACAAAATGCCGTTCATCCCTGAAGTCAGGAAAAACCTGACACGGCCGCCGAAATCTCGCCGCGAACCTGCCGTCCGCAATGCGAGATCGACCCGAAGCGGCCGCTTTGGGCAGAGCATTTTGGCCAATCGGCGATCGTCGTTTCGTCAACATGGACCTTGTCATCGCCGAGCAACGGCACGCCAAACGAAGTGCGGTTCGCCGAAGTCCTCTTTTCTGTTGTTACGTCTTGCTCGCGAGCGAGTAGATGCAATCGGCGAGGACAGTCAGTATCCGAGCAAATACCGTGATGGGGCGAATCTGCATTACCCCTTGGCCGCGACATTTTGTCGTGCTTCATGAAGACCGCCGACCCGGCGCGGACGGGCGCAGCAGGCATTCATGCAAACTTGGCCGGGCGACCTCCCCGGCGTTGTGCGAGAACCGACGTGCAGGCGTGATGAGCGCTGTCGATCGGCCACCGCACAACCACGGCTCTAGGCCGCAGGGAAACCCAACTGGACTATTTTTTGGGCAACCGCCAGGCCTTCCTTCAATCCGCTAAATTTTCTAAGGCTTGAAGCATTGTCGACTGCGGATTGGACGATTGTTGTGAAGCTGAAGAAAAGGTCAACCGATCGTCAGCAATCGCACTGAAGATAAAGAAATTCGCAGCAAAAATGCTCAGCCGCGAATGCCGCAGGTCAGCAGGCCCTCCCTGCAACAGGAGACCGGCAACGCCCGGGCGATTGGCGTCCGCTCATCGCGTCAGCAAAATCCTGACACGACTCGGTGGTGCGTCCGATTAGAATTCGATTTCGCCGGAAGGTCCGCGCGCCAAAGAGCACGCAGACCCGCTTGACGATTGGCTAGTGAGCAAGGGCCTGTGCGCTCGCGCGAATTCGGCTCACATCCTCTGGATGTTGAACCGAGGTATGATTCCCTGTCTTTGGCCCTACGCTTTTCAATGCGGAAACGTTTGACGGGTGTTTGGTGTGCGGATCAACACGGTCTCGAAAACTTGATGAGGGAGCAAGAACGCGAGGGGAAGGTCCTGGCTCCCAGGCGGGTTATTCGTTGAGCGGCGCCCGCTCAGAGTTGAACCGGTCGGTTCGGCATTTCTCAACCGGGCAAGGGAGAACTTTCATGTCGCTGAAGAACGCTACCACTGTCGCCCCGGCGCTCATCTTCACGCTCGGCCTTCTCACAACCAGCGCCGTGGCCAGCACAGCCGCCCACGACGGGAGAGAGCGCCATGCGGGGCGAGCGCACCCACACACCACGCTGCAGCAGGCGCATCGCCACCTCACGCCTCAGGTCGGGTACGCGGGTGGAGCGCACGGGCCGTCCGATTTTGGTTACGTGTTCGTGCCCGGCCACGGAATCCTTGGAGAGGATTGCAATATGCCAACGAGCACCTGCCCCAACGAATTGCGCGACACCCAATGACACCCGTGGGGCAGCGCTTTTTGCTTGAGCCGTCGCAGAACACTGCGCAGCGCCAACTGCGTGTATCGAATGCGGCCAATCTGCCGAGCTGACGCGCAGAGGGACCGCCAAAATGCCCCGTCGCGGAGGAAACCCATGTGCAGGAATACCATCGGGTTCGCAGGCGTCGCGCTGAGTGTGTTATTCGCCCTCTCCCTAGCAAAGGCCGAGCAATCCAAGCCTCTGCCCCATCCGGGTCCATGGCCAATCCAGCAGGGTCACAATCTCCAACCTCGCGCCGATCAACTCGAAGCGATGCGAAAGAAAGATCTCACGACGCCAGAATCGCTTGAGGTCGATCGACTATACCGGGAGCTCGAGGAAAGCAGCGAGCAGATGTTAGAACGTCGTCACGTCTCTCGATAAAAGCTTCTGGGGCTGCAAACCGGGCCCTGCGTCCATGATGGACAACGAGCGATCGACGCCCTGGATCCTCGTCCGTAAGCGTGCGCAACGCCGCTAGCAGACTTGCCCGTCGTTCACTATGGCCTCCTTGAATTCTCGTCATGCCGACTCGAAACGGCGAAGGCCGTTGTTGGTTGCGTGCCTGGGGGTTCGCATTTGACCAGGCCGACAACCAGGGACGATGCGATCGATCGGCCGCGCCCCCTTGGCGACAGGAAGAAACCATCCGTTAGGCGAGCCGAGCGGCGGCGGCCATAAGCGGTCGATTGCTCGCCGGCCGCATTCGAGGGAACGCCCGAGGCTTTCCGCTTTTGCCAAAGTGGTAAAAAAACCGTCTGTCTAAAAAACTCGCGGCTTTGCGGACCCAGGAACGCCTTCGGCCGGATCGACGCCAACCAGCCCTACCGAGATTCAAGAGGGCCCCACCCCCCTCTCGGGCCGAGATCGATCGACCCAGAGCCGCGAGCAGAGGGGTGAACCAACGCTTCCCGTTGGTGGTAGCAGCGTCGCACCTGCCCAGGCGACGCGCGATCAGCCCGAAAGCCAAAGAACGGATCCTTTCACTGTCACTGAGGTTATAGAGGATAGTACCACTGACCTAAAGCGAGGGAACTGCAAACGATGTGCGAAGCTTCTAATAGAGTTCCCAAACGTCGGCTTCGGCCCCCGCTCGACCGATACGCCCGCGCGCCTCGAGGTGGGCGGGCCCATTTGGGAATAGCTGTCAGCCCATAATCAGCGCGACGGCCATTTTTGACCGATCCTGCACCCACACCGACAACCCCGGGCCTCCTTTCAGGAGTGTCGCGTTGAGATCGTATACAGGAGGAGGTCCCACGCGCTGTGAGTCGCTTCAGTGAGACAAAAGTTCATGCCTGGGATGATGTTGACGGCGACCCAGCGGTCGCCGAGCTGGGAGGATCGCCATTGGGACGCCTCGTCATAGTTTCGAATAGGGTCTCGATCCCCGAAAAAAATGCCAAGGCGCGTGCAGGCGGCCTGGAAGTCGCCGTCAAGGCGGCCCTCAAGCACAGATCTGGCATCTGGTTCGGCTGGAGCGGGAAGGTCGCCGCGCAGACGAAAATCGTAAAGCCGGAGGTCGTGCGCGATAACGTAGCCTATATCACGCTGGATCTCTCCGAAGAAGACCATGGCGAATATTACAACGGCTTTGCGAATCGGGTGCTGTGGCCGATCCTGCACTACCGCGTTGATCTCGCCGAGTTCTCACGCCGTGATCTGAGCGGCTACCTGCGCGTCAATCATAGTTTCGCAAGAGAGTTGCACGAGGTGCTCAGACCAGATGATCTCATTTGGGTCCATGACTATCACTTGATGCCGCTTGCCAAAGCCCTGCGCGAACGCGGTCACAAGAACCGCATCGGCTATTTCCTTCACATCCCATTTCCACCACCGGAAATGCTGACCGCGTTGCCCCACCACGAACGGCTTATACCGACGCTGTGCGAATACGACCTCGTCGGTTTCCAGACCGGTGACGACGCTTTTAATTTCAGCCGCTACCTCACCCGCGAATGCGGTTTGCACAGCCACGATTTCAATTTCACCGTTGCCGACCGGACGATCCAGGTCGATGTCTTTCCGGTTGGTATCGACGTTGCGCATTTCGCTGGCCTTGCTCGGCGCTCTGAGCGATTGCCGATGGTTAAGCGCGTGCTCGAAAGCCTAGTGGGCCGTGAGCTCATCATCGGAGTGGACCGCCTGGACTACTCGAAAGGTATCGGCCCCCGGTTGTTGGCATTCGAACGCTTTGTGCAAACACGCCACGAGTGGCGTGGCAAGGTGACTTATCTGCAGATCGCGCCAAAGAGCCGAACCGATATTCCAGAGTATGCCGATATGGAGCAAGGGATAGGTTTGGCCGCAGGGCGCATCAACGGCGAATATGGGGAGGCGGATTGGACGCCAATCCGCTACGTCAATCGCGCCTATGGGCATGCGACGCTCGCCGGGCTTTATCGCGCCGCGCATGTGGGGCTTGTGACGCCGCTGCGTGATGGTATGAACCTGGTCGCTAAGGAATATGTCGCCTCGCAGAACCCCGACGATCCCGGTGTTTTGATTCTGTCGCGTTTTGCGGGAGCGGCTCATGAATGTAAAGAAGCGCTGCTGGTCAATCCTTACGATCCAGACAGCGTCGCGGTGGCGATTGGACACGCGCTTTCGATGCCGCTGGCCGAACGGCGCGAACGGCATCAGGCGCTGTTGCGGGTGCTCTCACAAAACGACATTCAACACTGGGCAGAGCGTTTTCTCAGCGCCCTGAGGCGAGAGCCCAATGTGGTGAGCCGGCTCGAACAGATGCCTTCCGCGCAGATCCAATAGTCTCATCCGAAAGACAGCCGCCGCCCTCAACGAGGCGCTCGCGGACGTGCCGAATCGATGAGTGTCGGCGATGCGGCCGTGGGATCACGGGCGTATGGGTGTGACACCCGCCGGCCGAAGGACATCCGCCGGAATAAGCCGTCCTTTCTGACGAACTGGTGGTAGCAAGCCGCCACCACATGCAAAATAATGAAGCCCACCAAGAGCGTGGCAAAATAGCCGTGTGCCACCCAGCTCGGATAAATCATGAATGTAGCCGGCAGCGGCGCGCCCGAGCCGCCGAACACGATCGCCGGGAGCCCGGCAAGGATGCCGGTCGTATAGCCGCTCCCCACCATCAAAAGCACGAGCAAGTAGAACGCGTAGTGGGAGAGTGGCGCGATTCGATCAAGCAGCCGATAACCGGTCGTTGCCTCTGCGGGAGCTGGTGTGCGAAGGCGGATGACGAAGCGGATACCCGTCAAGAAGAGTATCAGCATGCCGACCGCCATGTGCACCCGCAATATACCCACCTTCTCAGGGGCGGCGTTGGGCGTCGCCGCGAGCCCGAAGAACCCCACAACCAGTGCACCAATAATCAGAAACGCGAGCACCCAATGAAGCATCACCAACAGAGGATGATAGCGGGACACCGATTTCACTTCAGCTCTCCTGATCGTTTGTCCGCAAACATGGATGGGCTTACGAGGCTTTCGAATGAGCGCGACGGCGCGCGGTTCTGGGCGCGCGGCCAATCCTCGCGCTGATCGGCTATTTGATCTGCCGCCAAGCGTGCTGCACGGCGTGCCCCCCGTCAGTCCGTCGCGGCGGCCGCCCGCTCCAGGCCCGCCAAATACCGCCGCCGGCTCGCGCCCAGGTAGTTGTTTTCATTCTCGGCAGGAAGCCATAGGAGAGCCGTCGACGACGAAGACTTGGCGATCGGTCACGGCATTATCAATGACCAGATGGTTATGAATTCGTCAAGCGGTTGTTGGCCCTTAGATCAAGTCGGTCGTTCTGAATTTTTGCATCCTAGGGGAGTAATATTTAACTTATACAATCCTAGAGCGGCAAACCTCCTTGGACGAACGCCGCCTTGCCGTACGACGCGCAGTGGCGACCGCGCGTCGTGGCTGGCGTGCGCGGCGCTCTAAGGCAAAGCCGGGGTCAGGGTGAAGGCTGCGGTGCGACCGACCGCGGTCGCTGTGCCGTTCGCGGCGTTCTTAAACAGCAGCACCTGATATTCCTGACCCTGCGTCAGCTCCGATGCGTAAGCCTCGGCCTCTCCGCACGGCTCATTTTCTCCCCCACCACCCGGGGTCTTGAGCCAAAAGCCGATCACATCGGCGTTGTCCTTGGTCATTTGGTCGCTCGGCGTGCCGGCTGCGAACACACCGATCCAGGTGTTTGCTGCGGCAACACCCGACGGACGGCAGTAGCGCACAGTGGGATTTGAGCCTTCCCGCAGGCCGACATTGGCGGGGTTTCCACTGGTGGACGCGCCCACGATTTCGACGCCGGGATTGGCAGGGCTAACAAGCGGCGGCGGCAGGATCGTGGCCATCATCGGTGCGCGATAGGGCGGTGCCGTACCGCGTTGCAGCCAAGCGCCATAGACCCCGGGCGCCAGCTGGCTGGTGGGAATCGCAATCGTTACTTTGTCGCTGTTGAAGTGATGGGCCGGGGAAGCGGAGGTCGGCACTTGCCCCAACGGTGCAAGGTTGACCGCGGTCGTGGCGTCGACACCTGCCGGAACAACGAGGGTGAGCGACTGGCCTTGGTCAACGGCGGCGGGCGTCGTGGCTTGTCCGAACGTGTCGTTGATGCTCCCGCGTGTTGCCACGGCCTCCGTGGGCCATAGATAGCCGCCTCGCTATCCGGGGTTTCCTCGCCCATGAAGATCTCATTCAACGGTACGGCAAACTGGTCGAACCGACCGAGGCTCCCCACGCCGAGGGCGCTTTCGATGGTCCGCAATAGGTCGTAGCCGTTGACATGCTTGTGGATAACGGTGCCCGCCTGCAGAAGGCCGGGAGAGCCCACGAGAATGGTCGGTACGTGGTCGTCAGGCCAGCCCCATCCGTCGGCTTCGTCCCAGGTGATAATCAAGAGCGACCGCGATTGTTTGAATTGTGCAGAGTCCAACAATGGTTGGAGCGCCGATCGGAGGAACTGATCTTGCCGGGCATTGGAGAAGGCGACATTATAGTTTTCATACCAAGCGCCTTCACCGTCCCACCAGTTGTCTGCGGCGAGCCAAGCGAAATTCGGTAGAGTATTGCTGGCGATCGCCGATGTGAAATCCTTCAAATCGCGGACATCCGCGGTGCAGCGGGCGGGATTGTCGATCACGTTCCGGAATTGCACGAAGGGCTGATCGTCGGGCGAGTAGGAGGTCTGCCCGTCCCCTATGGATGCAAGGTTGCAGGGTGTGATCATGTCCTGAACGTAGGCCGCCCAACTCTTGCCGTGCGCATTCAAGAGATCGCCGAGGTGCGTCACGGGCAGATTGTAATCCGGATAGTAGACGGGGCCGTAGCGGTAGGTATTGCCGGCGACCATGGCCACGTAGTTCTGGTCGCTCGGATGGTAGGTTTCCCACATGTTGCTTAGGATCACACCGCTGCTCACCAGGGAGGCAAAAAACGGCATCTGCGGATCGATTGTTACCGTGGTCCCCGTGGTGTGAATCACGTCGGCATAGTTGGTATTTTCCATCATCAGAACGTACACGTGATCAAGCGCCGGGATGGTGGTTGTCGGCGGCACCGCAGCGGCGGGGGCAAGGCCCGTCACACTACCGCTGAGGGTCAGGCTGATATTGTCAGCGTAGGCATTGTGAAAGGATGTCATGCCGCTCAGGAATTGCACGGTTACGGTGATCTGGCGCGTGCCCGGGGGCACGACGCCACTGACCGCGCGTTGCACGAGACCCGTTACATTGCCCCGCGCCTGTGCGTCGACATCAGCGATGATGACCGGCGCACCTGTGGATTGGCCGCTGGCGCCGAGGAACACCGCAGTCAGCGTGGCCCGTTCCGGTCGGTTGGCCCAGCCACCGAGCCAACCGGAAAGGTTGAACCCAACCGTGCCGCTATCGATCGCGGCGGCCGCCGCGCTAACATCGACGCTCTGTTCCATCGCCGTATCGGCGCCGGGAGCCCCGAAGAGTGCCTCGCCGGCCGACGCATTCGACGGCGTGACCGGCTTTACCTGGGCGAAATTGAATGCCGAATAGCAAAGCACGCTCGCCGCGCCGCGTATCACGCGCCAGCCCGGGATCGACGTCTGGGCGGTCCAGTCATTGGTGCATAGTTGCAGCTCCGCGTCGCCATTGACCAAGAGGTTTCCCGACGTAGAGGCGTTCGCGACCGCCGGCTGGATCAGCCCGAGAACAGGCGCAAACCACGCTGCGTGAAATCTACGCTTGAGCATCACAACCCCCCGGCGAACGATCAATGTTGCAGGCAAGCGACCGCGATTCATGTCAACTTGTTTGTGTGAAACGGCAATGACAGGCCTGCGACATCCGCATTTGCTGCCTCGGCGGCTCGGGCTTTGGAAGGCGCAAGCGGACCGCACACAAACAAACAAAGCCGCCGTGACATCGCCGGGTGCTAATGCCTCGCAACCCCGCCGATCGATGCGCCGGCGCAGGGAGACCGCCGCCCCCATCGGTTGCAGCTCTTGCCCGCGACAGTGCGCGTGTACGCGGCCCTTTGCCGGACCGGATCGGCCGTGCCAGGCGTGGGGGCCGGGGCCGCTTACCGGTGAAGCGAACGCGATCCTGGCAGCGATGCCGGCGCTGGGCACTGAGCTGTCGGAGCCGAGTGAACGCCACTGTCGCCGTCCAGCGAGGGGTTGAGGGGGATCACGACCGTGTCTGGGTTGTTGATCGGATGTCTAACTCCCTATGGGCGTGGTTCCGGTTTGCGAGAAATTTTCGGGGGATGGTGGGGCGCGTCCATGAAATGCATCTCCACAACCCTGCTTTGCGGCCAGGATAATCCTTCTGTTAGTTGATGTACTGACTGTCTTTGTATTGAGCTTTCCGGCAAACTCCAGAGGGAGCTATGTCAGCCGGCCCTTTCCCCGTGACAAGCGAGCCACCGGCGCGAGGGCCTGAGTGTCTGCAAGCGAGACAGAAAAATGCCGATGAAGAGCCGCTCATTCGTGATCGTTTCTTGCATTTTACTCATGCTGATGCCTGCGCAAGCGATGACGGATCGCGGCGCGACCTCGGAGTTGTTCAGTGAGCTTGTCGAATGCGTGGCTTATTTCTCGGTGGTCACTGACGCAAGCAAGCATGTGATGATCGGCGACGTCGGTGTGGAC
>Ga0126373_10004513_pt1 | contig 10659 bp, 7 predicted proteins | sample PanSoiMetPlot_11_FD_92545 | JGI IMG/M metagenome (GOLD analysis project Ga0126373, IMG submission 92545) | Tropical forest soil microbial communities from Panama - MetaG Plot_11 | ecosystem: Environmental > Terrestrial > Soil > Tropical forest > Bulk soil | place: Panama | collected 2016-02-17
CAAGTTATCCACGGGAGTGGCCCCCCTCGCGTCATACAGCAATAGTTTATCGGAAAGATGGAGCCCGCTCTTGACCTGCGTGCCGATGACGCCATGGACGCGGTGTCTCGCGCCAAGAGATCGTCCGGGACAGGGCCGGCGCTTGCCCCCAACGCGATTGAAGGAGGTGAGGCATTAGCCTTCATGGTCACAGCGTGACCATTTCCAGAAATGGGTGCATTGCTGTCTGCGCTGGCGTATTCGGTGGCGACTACGGAAAATCCACGAGATTCTGGCGTAGCTGCTCAACGAAATCCCAAGGCGTACAGGCGGTCCGATGTTCTATACGGGTAATGCTCGCGTGACACTCTCACGTCGTAGCTCGTCGATAGTCGCGATAAACTTGGCGGAGGATCACGAAATGACGAATCGCCGACCTATACTGCATTCTTTGCGGCGGATAGATGCGGGCACCGGGCCACCCTTATGTCGCCTTTTGCGAAGGGGCTTCAAATTTTCAATTCAGGGGAGAGTCCTCGTTGCTCATTGGCCACGCGCGTCCGGCGACTCGACCCTTTTACACACTCCTTGCCACTCCTCGACTTGTCCGGCGGCGACCTTGGAGCCATCCTCCGGCCCGCCTCCCGTTCTTCGGATGAAATCTTTGGCGCGGCGGGCGCTTTCCGCACAGGGCACACTCCACATTTCGCCGTAAAACTGCCCGGTAAGGTGGTCCAGGCGCGCGTTGCCGCACATCGGACATGCGCCGCCCGCGTCTGCAGACCGGCACTGACAAAATCCGCGGTGCGAAGCCTCCGAACCTCCAACATCACAATAGGTAGTTCGATCCGCGCCATACGCCGCCTTCCAAAAAGTCCACTTAGCGTTAGCCCCTTTGGCGCTGATTTGGCCATCAATGGGTCCATGAGCGAGACCATCGGAAAGGTTAATGACCAACGAATATTTCAACGTTTCGCTGCCGACCCGATCGCCGTTTTGGTCGTAGTCCCATCGCGTAAGGTCACAAATAAACTCCTGATCTGCTGCGGCGGCCCGTTGCGCTGTGACGCAGCCGGAAAACGCCATGACCAGCGCAGCGAGGGCTCGATAGCTATTCATTTTTCCATCCCTGTTGGACTTGCGGTTTACCCCGGTGGGAGTGGCACCAATCCGTTGACGAGGCCAGCGGATCTTGACACGTCGCTCCGCTACGCTGTCGGCTCCGACCAGGCGGGCGGATCCGCGAAGCGTTGCTTTTCTGGAGTGGGCTCGCATCCCCCGGTCTGAGGCCTTTGCCGGCGTTGCTATCACGTGCGGGTGGTGGTGTTCATCACATGGGCGGATCGAATGGATTAAGAACACTTGCACCAAGATCGGCAACATCTGCGACGTTGCGGCTCACAAGTGTCATCGCGTGCACCTTTGCGGTCGCCGCAAGTAGTGCGTCAATGGTCGGTACAGGCCGATCGGAACCCATTCGCCCCCATTCGTCAGCGACGTACTTGTCAACAGGCAGGATGCGTTCAGCAAAAGCCTTCGCGATGGCGGTGAGCCAATTCTCCAGGCGGCGGGCTTGGGAGGGGTCCGTCAATCGTGCCCGTTCGACGCCTTTGCGGATTTCGCCGAGCACCAAGACGCTGAGATAGATCTCCGCGTCATCAATCGAAGCGTACCAAGCTGCCACGTTCGCGTTACACTTTGCGCCCTTTCGGACTTCAGAAATAATGTTGGTGTCGATCAAGTAGTTCACACGATGACGTCCCGGTCAAAATCACGCTCACGAGTCAAGTCGATACCCTCAAGAGGGGCCGCGGCTAGCAGCGCCTTGAGCCCGATCGCATCGGCCGTGCCGAAGCGCTCGCGCAACAGTGCGCGAGTTTCGGCCTCGCGTGCGGGATCGGTTAGCGCTTTGGCAATGCCACGGAGCAGAGCAGCATCATCCTTGCGCACCTGTACCTCGACCCGAACCATACCTTGCCGTTTCAGACGGCGACGATAGGCAGATAGATACCTTTTTTGGGCATTCCGCATCCTCGGCAGATCCACAGCGAATCTTTCCGGAAGCATATCCGGAAGTCAACGCCATTGCAAGCCGAGTTTTGACCGCTTCAAAGACTGTGGGACCGCGGCATGAAGCTCTCTGCGCCATCACCTTAACGGTTCTGCCGTCGTTTCGATTTTTGGCCATTGGGGGGTAAAGTACTGGGACGGCTTTTTCACTGACGAGAAGCGACTCTATGCGCGATCCATAGAGAATTTCGCTGGATACGGGTGCGGCGAATGATCGAGGCGATTCGTGAGGTACTCGACGCCGGTAGCACACTGATCTTCTACACTGTTCGCGACAATGACGCGGGGAAAATCGTTAATGAGAAATCTAATATGAAAGATTCGACAAGATCGGCGATCCCGATATCGACCAAGCATAACGCGAGCTCGGACCGCAAATGGCTCACTGAAGGACAATTCTCTCGTCCTCGATGCAGTATGCATCAATCTCGATTTGTTCTTTGCGTTCACGAAGCTTCTCGAAGCCGATCAATGTGTCGATGAATCGGGGGTGACCAGCGAAGCCGCTCCTAAAATAATTTAGATTGGTCGGGCTGGTGACTGCTCAAAATAGCAACAACGAATCACTCCAGAATTTTTCATCATCGTCCATGTAAAACTGATCCATCGCACTCTGCCCCCGGGAGACTGCATTGAACAGCTCCGCGGATAGTCCCGATTTTCCGAAAGCCTTGTAGTTCACTGGTAGGATCGAATAGATTAAATCTGAAACGCCAAAATTTTTCGTATTATGATTTCGTATTATGAAGCGTCTTCTGGCGTCAGACATTTGGGTGCCAGTAGAGGAGGCCGACCACCGCTCCGGCTCCGACCATCGACACCATTTCGAACCTCTGGTCTCCAGCAACCGGGGGCAACCGTTTGCGCAGGGCTAGCAGTGCGCCTGAGGGTGAAATTGGTGCTCCACCACCCAGAAACAGCGCGATCTTCTCCAGTTTCCGATCACTGTCCGCCAAGTTCCTATTGCTATCACTCTTAGTGACGTCCGACCTGAACTGTTATAGAGTTGCGTCTGAGCGTCTCCAATAGCGAACGTGCACGCTCCAATCGACGCTCTTGGTGCCCTCCGGAAAATGGCGGCAAATCTCCAATAGCAATGCCAAAGCCTCTCGCGCCCGATACTGCCGCTTCCACAGCTCCGCCAAGTCGCAAGACGCACGCAGTTGTCACGATCGCGCGCGCTGCGTACGGGCGGTGTCAAGGCAGCGCCACAGCAGCGAAGGTGCATTTTCAAGCCTCGTCTCAATTGTGGCGCGCTTGCTCGGCCCGGAGATCGCGTCGCAAGCTATTGGGCAGCAGACGAAATTGACCGCGCCGCGCCCTGGGGATCACGAATACGTGAATGCTCTCGCCTCCGACAATCGATGTGACGTCCGTCACCTCGTTAAGCCGCAAAAATGCTATGTTCGGTAGTAGGAATTTAGGGATACAGGTAATGCGCCAGCGCGACACACCGGTTCCTCTCCCCCATGCTGATACCGCTCACGGTTTTGACGCACATTTAACAAGCATCTTCCTTGATAGAGCCCTTCCAGAGGTTCGGTCATTGAGCACGGGGAGCAGCGATGGACGGACGCCTCGTCATAGGACATTTCAGGGCTGGAGCAATTGACGATGAAAAACTCAATCGTCTCATTGCCGACGCCTGGCGCGACGCGATTGTCGATCCAGTAGATGGCGCGGAGATTGCCACGATCTTGGGGGTTGCACGGGAGCGATTACCGGCCGATCAATCACCGATTACAGCCGAAATAAGCGCTGGCGGCATAACGGGGGCGGAGATGATCCTGCTGTTTGCCGGAGCATTTGCGGGCGCCTTTGCCAAGGAATTCGGATCCGAGGTTGGAAAAAGCACCGGCAGGGTCACGATCCGACTGATCAGGAAGATTTGGGATAAGGCACTGTCTCGCCGCATACGCTTTGCTGACCCCGAAGCGCTGGGCGAGGAGGTAGTACCCCAAGCTGGGCCATACTAGAGGTGCATCGTGCCACTCACGCCCTCAAAACTCGCATCGCTGGAACTTCGAGTAATTGCAGCGCGGCACCTCGACCAAAATGCTGCGTTCCCTATCACCGAGGAAGGCTGTGATGCGCTCAACAGCGCCAGAGGGCGAGTGGCGGCCTTCGCTCAGGGTGCAGGGTTCGGTGTGAAAGCAAGCGGCACGGTCGGACCGTATCTTCAAGAGGCGGCTTCCCATCTCTCGTCGATGCTCGCCGACACGTCCGTTGTTGAGAATATTGCGGAGATGATTGCTAAAGCTGCGGTGGCCCTTCAGACGAGCGCCACCGGGTTGGACGGGATGACTGAGTGTGGCTGCGAACTGATCAATTTAACGAACCTGGTCGAGAGGCGGGCCCTCCACAGCTACGAGAGCACCGGCGCGGTGTCCGGCAAAGCCCCACCGATCCGCTTTGAAACCGAGGTTATCGAGGACGCTCAAGGTCATTTGAAACCGTTTAGGGTTGCCGGCTCCGCCGACATAACGATTTCGCCGCGGATTGTCCGGCTCACGGTGAAAGACGATGATCTGACTGCTTGGGACCTCTGCCAGCTCACCTACGTGGTGCACCACGAACTCTTCTGTCACGCTTTTCAGGCTGTTGGCACGGCGTACCAACGCAATGCGCCGCCGCAGTGCTATTGGACCGAAGGTTGGATGGACAGTCTTGCGTTTGTTATGGCGGTTCAATGGGCGGAGCACAACAACGCGCCGCATGCCTGGTTGCCTGTGACGGGGCCCGATGCAACGGGCGCGATGACAACTTTTCACGAATCCCGCTATCAGGATCCGAAAGGACTGAAGTTTTTGGATGCCAAGAATCGGCGGGCAGCGCGTCATGCGTTCCACGCCCTTGTCGATGCCTTAGTCGACAATGGTATGGCGAAGTGCCGGGAGGACGCCGAAAGTCTGGTGTTTAGATTTTCGCTCCTGGCCAATGCCCATCCAAATGCCGATTTAGCTATGCTGCGCCGTATTTGCCTGCATTTTCAAAACAGTCTTCTCAGTCGGGCTCGCAAAGCCCAGACCGGCGCGGTCGCGCTAGCCTGTATAGACTTCCTACGCCATCGCAATCTGACTGTGCTCGAAACTGATCTGGCCCGAGATCCCTATTCGCGGCTGCAATGATTTGTTTGGCGGCAAAAGGTGGTGCCCCTGAGCTGACCGGGTGACGAAACTATGCCGAGAGAGGCTTCCACTAAACGCAAAGTGCGTGTCAGCCTCTTGGGTGCCGCATTGTTCCTTGGCGAATTCTGCGTGGAAAGTCTGGCGAACCACGCAGCGGTTGGGATCAACGAGGCGCGGGCGTTCTTGGACGAAGGATGCGCGGCGGGTCTCATTGAGCCGATTTCCCCGGGGCATTCGCCGACCTTACACCAAGAAGTGAAGGGAGCGCCAACGAGGCTCTACCGCGTATGCACCAGGCGCCGCGACGAATTGCTGCGACGCTTGGCTGAACTCCGGCGCGAATCGACGCGGTCGTCGGTGACTAGCGATCACTCGCCCGAGGATGCTGAGGATTGCAGCCCGTTAGCGCTTCTGGAGGTCACGCTGGCGGCGCTCGCCGCGTGCGACCTCGAGAGTGCGGACGAGTGGCAGGAGTTGATTGATCAAGCCAAAATTCGCTTTCGTGGTGCTGAGGCAGATCTTGGCGTTTTCGTGGCCAACGGCGCCGACCTCGGCGAGATTCTGTGTTTCGTCACACGTCTTGAGGCCGCAAGGCAGAACTTGAGGACGGCCTCGATTCCGCGGCCTGCCGTTCTGCTGGCGACGAATAGCCTCTCCCCAAAGGAGTTCGTCGAGTTTCTTCGCGATTGGACTGCTCCGCTGAGCGTCCCGGCGCTGCGCCGGGAAGCGGCCGAGCCGTTTAGTGCGCATGGTACCCTGGAGTTTGTCGACTTCACGTTGATGAGGGCGGCCGCTCGACCAAATGTGGAGTCGGCCGTCTTCGAGCCGGCCTATCTATTGCTTCGGGGTAAGGGCGTGTGGGAGCCTGCTGCCTCGGAAATGATAGCCCATCAGGTGTGCGAACGGATTCGGGCGTTCTCCGCAAATACCGAACCGTTGGTGCTCGCAGCCCTTTCTGTGATGGCAGCGGCGCTAGAAATCCACGCAGCCGCTGAGCCCCTGATGATCGGGTTGTTGTTGCCCCGCGTCATGGAGCGCATGCGCGCTCAGCATCGACGCACGTGCCTGATGGCCTTGGCGCGCTTGGCCCGCCCGCGGTTGGCGATACGAGACAATCGCACACTGGCGGCGGCGGCGGTATGCCATTATCTGCTGCTCCGCGCCGAGAGCTGCAATGATGACCTCGACATTTTGGCGCCAGCTGCACTGCAGGCGCCGGGTGCCGATGCTGGCAAACTGCTGCATCACCTGGCCAAGAGTATTTTCGCCCGCAACGGCATGAAGGCCGATTGGAGAAAACGCACAGATGAGGGTTCACTGGCGCGAAATCTTGCCCTCGCGATCCAGGCTCCCGGCTTTCCGCTGTTGCAAAAGCATCTATCCGATCTCCTTGAGGACAGTGCGGGACGAAGCTTGATCGCACGAATGACCGCGCCGGAACACGAGGCGCTGGATTTGACCGATACCAATAGTTCACACAGTTTCATTGTCAGACTCGGCAGGCGAACCGCGGCCTACCTCGGTTCGGGCAAGCCATTTGAGGTCCCACTGATCCTGAGCGGTAAGGCCGCAGATAAGCTCAGCGATCTCCTGACCTCGCGCAATTGGGATATTCGTGCGCCCATCTCCCAGTTGCGGACCTCGTTTAGTGCGCAACTCGGACGCCGAAACGCAAACAGGGCAACATCCCTGTCAGGAGCCCACTGAATGGGTGCGCGGCATACACCGACGGTCAGCGAGCTACGTCACGAGGCGCGCAGTCTGCGCCATCTGCTTCGCAGTTACCTGGACGATCGCGGCTTCATCCATAAATCTCAGTCGGCTCGACTCTTGTATTTTGTCGATGCCCACGAAATCAAGTCGTATATCGACCCTATTTCTCCAGAGAGTCTAGTTGGATTCATCCTTAAGGCGGAGCAGGCCGTGATCAAAAGTTCCGCTGCTCAATTTGATCTAGCCATCAGGCTAAAGAGCGACCAGCTGCTGCGTGAGCTATTGTTCAATCCGGCACGACAAGTAGGGATCCTGCCGTCTCATGCAGAAGAAGTGGACGAGGAAATTGCCTTTCGCGAGCACCACTGGTTGAGTGAACGACTTTGCCTCCTGGACAAAGCCCGCGATGAAGTGCGCCGACTACGCGATACCATGACGCCCAGGCGCTTGCTGGCGTTTGCGGCCGCCGAGCCGAACAATCCGACAAGAAAGCGTGCCGTCGTCGACTTTTTCATGACGGCCGCGCCGGCACTGATGGCGTTGCTGCGGCCCAACGCCGACAAACCACAGGCACGTATCAATGCATTGATTGATACGAGCAATCTTGTTCGCTTGGGCGATCTTGCTTGGGAGGAGTTCGGCTTCGACCGGGTAACTTGCAAGCAATTACGAGGCGTTCGACCGGATCGAACCGACATTGAGCGCTGGCGGCGGTATTTCGAAGGGCGCAGGGAGCGACGGAAGAACTCCAATCGCGCCAACCGCATCGACGCAGAGGCAGTGGCATTCATTCAAGCCCTAAACGCCAAGCTTAACGCGCTGCCGGGGCCGCGTGTCAATGCCCGGCTTGTGACACGCGCCATGACGCTGATCAGCGGCGCAAGCGATCGGGACGCGGTTCGTAAGGCTGGGCTGAGGGAGGCGGATTTCCTGCGTCACTCGCGACTTCTTGCGTTAGAGGATTTGCCGAACGGCCGCGGGGCGAAAAGAGGAGCGCACGAGGCCGTTGGCCGATTGGACGGGCAGGAGTCGGAACAAACGTTGATCGTCGCATTGCATACCTACCAGCGTCAGCTAAAATCTTTGGGGCGTAATGCAATTAGGCCCGGCGATACGGAGATGAGGACGGCCGTCGAGATGCTGGTCAAGGCTTGGGACGAATTCGAGATGGCGCGCTTGACCTTGGATCTCAGGTCGGAGTCGGGATCTTCCTTTTCGGACGACACCATCGGCGACGTGGAATTCCAACGGCTCATGGAGTGGTTTCGCAATGACGCCGATGTCCTGAAACTTCTCAACGAAGAAGTTCTCAGGGCCGTTCAGCAGTTTGGCGAAGCGACATTTGCCCTTAGTCAAGCCGGGTATTCGGAGCCGGTACTCGTCCAAGTCATTCCCCTCGATAGACCGAACCGCTCGCGCGTGTTCCCAATGATCGCCGGGTCACCCGGACCGGTGGATTTGTTTGCGCCGGGCTTGCGCGGCGCGCGAGGGCGGCACTGTCCGTTGGAAGGGTTATTGGCGGATCTGGAGAGCAACGCAGCTGAGCGCTACATCACCTGGGCGTTGTTGTTCGCGTGTCAGCGGCGGTGGGAATTGGCGCGAATCTACGCCAACAGTGCGGTTCAAATCGCGAAATTATTGCCGGGACACGAGGCAGAGCGCGCGATAAAGGAGGCGATCCTGCTGCGCAGCCAGATACTTAGGCTCGGGGCCGACGAAGGCCGTGCCAAAGATGTGCGCAAACGGCTCGAGTCCAGCTTGGCTGGCCTGACACAGTTTGAAGGGGAGCCCGACGCGCGAATAGCCCGTGAACGGGCGGCGCAGATTCTGGAATTGAGACTTAGCGTGCCGCCAGGCGAGATGGCGCACGTGCAGCTCGCTTTTGGTCATGAGCTTCTCCACACTGCGCTCGAACACTGCGGCGAAGATGAGTTGCTTCGAACGCGGATCCTTGAACTCGGTCTGAACTACCATCTCGCGGGTCGCGATCAACCCGAGCTTTGGCCCGACCGAACTGACGGGGATCGGGTGGTGGTGAAGCAATGGCACAATCAGCTTCACAAAATTCTTGAGGCTCAACGCCGGACTATGCTCCCTCAGGCGATTTCCAGACGCGCTCGGGCAATGGAATTGATTGGTTTTCAATTGTTTGTTGAACGAAACAACGACGTCGCCGAATTCGGCGCTTCCGAGCCGCCTATTCGAATCCCGTCGCATTTGCGACTCGACGTGACGGAATTGCGTGATCAAATCGGGCGGAGCATCGACGCTTCGGCGAGTCTGATCGCAAAGGAGCTGGAAACCATCGATCGACGCTTGGAAAGCTTCCGCATACGCGACCTGATCTATGCACCAGTTTGGGCGGACGATGGCGTGCAGGAAATTCTGCAAATGATTGAAGATAGCCAGGCAAGGGCGCTTGCGGACTCTGCTTATAGCGATTTGATTGCCATCGCCGGTGCTTCCCAACAGATGGGTGTTCATTCGGATCAGCGTCGTCCTCTTGAGAGGATTGCAAATGATTTTCAGAGAGCTCTCGACGCTTTGCAAGGCGCCGGACTGGCCACGAACGAACGTGTGTGGCGAGCGTCTTTTTATCTTCGCATGGAATGCTGCTATGCGCGGCTTTTGCTTACACAGCTCACGCCCGATAGATGGCGCAGACAGGAATTGACCAATCTCGCGTCGGACTATAGTGAGATTGCAAAGGATTTTCCGACGGCGTCCATTCCTCATTTTCGACTTGATACTGTTCTATCCGAGCTTAACGAGTCGAATGAAGCGATGAAGGCGATTGGCCGTGCGCGCGAGCTCGTTGATGCCGACCCATTCCTGCTTCCGCCTAATCATTGGGTTCGCAGCACCATCCGTAGGCGCATTGCCATGCGCTCCGCACAAGCAGCGGCCTGGCAGAGAGAAAAGCTACAAGCGGCGCCGGCTGACCAGCGTCTGCGCACTGAATACGTGAGCAACTTGATTAAGGCGTTCGAGGACGTTTACGTTGGATTTGATGCACTCGACGATTCCGACGCTAATTATCTGCACAGGCTCGAGGCACGTCAGCGCACTAGTTCCATTGTCTACTACGCCAGTTGCCTTCTTAAGGAAGATTCCGAGGGGGCGGGCTTGCACCGTTTCGGTTTCGGGCCGGACGAGTTGCGCCATCTGCTAGGGCGTCTGCATCCAGACGGGATAGAGCGCGTCATCGAGCCCAATGTTGTTCACACGATTGGCTGCGCTTACGCGGTCCTCGGGCAAACCCTCGAGGCAACAAATGCCGGTAGACGGTTGATCACTCTAATGGCGCAGCGCGGCGATGATCCCAAGGATCGGGCCGTTGCGAGGATGTTGACGGATGCATTCACTTGGTTGCGAGACGCCGGGATTGCGCACGAGAACAAGCTCATAGGCGTTCCGACACAAGCGCGCGCTGCGATCGAGGGTTAGATGTAGTAAAGGGCTGCAAGCGGGAATCCCGTCGTACAATCCACCACCGGCGCCTCACAGCGAGGATCAGAATCGACCTTTCTCAACTCAATTGCCTTGGAAAAATAGGCACGTGGAGAGGCTCATCGCTTCGATCCCGCGGGACTGCCTTGATCTTCTGCAAACAGCACAACGAGGTTTGGGCGCACCTGTCACCGAAAGAAGTTCCGCCGACTCCAATATGTCCAGTTTAGACAAACGGAGTCGGGATCCTGGAATAAAACTTGATTTTAAAAAGGAATATTCCAAGAATCCGGTGATACAAATTGCACGGATATTGCAC
>Ga0126373_10004514_pt1 | contig 10656 bp, 6 predicted proteins | sample PanSoiMetPlot_11_FD_92545 | JGI IMG/M metagenome (GOLD analysis project Ga0126373, IMG submission 92545) | Tropical forest soil microbial communities from Panama - MetaG Plot_11 | ecosystem: Environmental > Terrestrial > Soil > Tropical forest > Bulk soil | place: Panama | collected 2016-02-17
ATGCCTGCACACTGACTTCCGCCGTCATCTCAGGGTTCACGATCGAAACCGAAGATGCCATATTGCCCGGGTCGATAATGTTGGCGCCGTCAGACAACAACGCGGTGCCACCGCGATTCACCGCGCCATTAATATTGATGCCATTGCCAATCGCACTCTGTTGCACGCTCGCGTTTTGCGAGTTATACAGAGGAGCGTTTTGGGTCAGGCCAGAGGAGACTGTCGTCGCGCCCGGAAGTACTTTCAGCAGCTCCGTCGTGTCGCGGCCAATCAACACCAGGTTATCGATGTCTTTGGAAGTCAGGACGCTGGTCCGGGCCCCGTTGTCCGTCGGAATCATCTCGCTGGTGGCTTCGACTGTGACCGTCGTCTCCGCTGAACCCACCGTCAGCTTAAGCGCCTGGACCTCGCGCGAGTCTCCGGCGTGCAGCATGATTCCGGTGAACTCCGTGGACACGAAGCCTTTTGCTTCGACCTTCACCGAATAAGTGCTCGGAACCAGCGCCGGAAAAGCATACAATCCCTGGCGATTCGTTTGCACAACGCGTGCGGTACCGGTCGCTAGGTCCGTCAGCGTTACCTGGGCCCCAGGAACTTTCGCCCCTGAGGCATCCTCAACGCTCCCAGTTAGCTGGGCCGTGGTTTGTGCATAAACGAGGGGTCCGGTCAGCAGCAGCAAAGCGGCCCCAATGAGAGGAAGGACTCGCAGGCCTGTTCCGAACACTCGTCGCAGGTTTTGCTTTAGTCCTCGCCTGAGAAATACGTCAGATGCGCTATTCATTGGCACTTCCTCCTGAAAAATTCCGCCAATAAGCAGGTAGGGGCGGGAATCCGTTCCGGTTTCAATTCCAACTATCCGGGCGACTATTTTGTTAGCGTCCGAAACTATAGAAGCGCTTTTTCAAATATGTCAAGAAAAAACTCAAATTTGGATCGCTTTAGTGTTTAATTCGCCACGTAAACAAATCTGTTGAATCTAAAGAACTGAGTGGTATGCTGTTTGTTTCCGGTAGGGCTTCAGGCGTCAACTTGATTCGAACGGTAGATAACATTGCTTAACACCGGAGGTTCAGGAATTGCCGCACAACGGAAATGGCGGAAATGGCATAAGACGCGTAGATCTGACTGAATTGCAGCTCGCGTCGAGTGAGACCGCGCGGGTCATCAACCGGGATATCGTCCTCGAGTTGATCCGCACCAGCCAGCCCATCTCGCGCGCCGACCTGGCGCGCCGTTCAGGCCTCGGAAGAAGCACCGTCTCGCAGATCGTGGAACAACTCATCGACGAGAACTGGGTCCGCGAAGGCGAAATGGGCTCCCTGCCGCGCGGACGCAAACCAACCATGCTCGGGCTCAATGGAGCCCTCGTAGCCATCGCGGTCGACATTCACCCAAAGCAGGCCAGCGTCGCCCTGGTAGACCTCAACGGCCGCCTGCTCTCGCGTTGGCCAGTGCCGATTACTCCCGATCCGGCAGCTTCCATCCGGCTGATTATCGAATGCATGCAGCGCATTCGCCACACTGGACCGCACAAATCGATCGAGGGAATCGGGATCAGTCTCCCCGGTAGAGTGAACCCCGCAACGCAGCGCCTTATCTTTGCTCCCAATCTGAAGTGGCCCGAGTTCGATATCAAAAAACTCGTCGAGGCAAAGATGGGACTGCCGGTAATGATGGAAAACGACGCAACCGCCTGTCTCATGGCAGAGCTGACCTTCTCGCGCATGGACGGAGTCCGCGATGCCGTCCTGGTCGCAGTCGCCGAAGGCGTCGGAACCTGCATCCTCGCCAATGGGCAGCTTCTCTCCGGACACAACGGAATGGCGGGCGAGTTCGGTCACGTCCCCGTCGAGTCCGACGGCCCGGCCTGTGCATGTGGGAAGGCCGGATGCTGGGAGCTATTCAGTTCCTCCGGGGCCGCACTCCGTTATTACCGGGAGCTCAAGCCAAAGCGCCCGGTCGCCACCTTTCAGGAACTCCTCAATCGGGCCGAAGAAGGCGATCCGGCTGCCGCGCAGGCACTCAACACGCAGGCCACCTGGATTGGCCGTGGATTGCGGATGATCATCGCCAGCGTCTCTCCCAGCACCATTCTCATCGCAGGAGACCTCACCGCGGCGTGGCATCGATTTGGCCCCGTCATCGAGAAAGAGGCGACCGAGCTCACCTTAGCCGGCACTGCGCCTCTGATCCGGCCCAGCCACGAAGGCGAAATCGCTCGTCTCCGCGGCGCGGCCGCACTCGTATTTCAGCGGGGAGCGCATCCCAAAACCTTAACCACTCCAAGCGCAACTTGAATGCTCGATGCACGAGCATCGGTTAGCCAAAGTCGACGATTGCGCCTCCCCGCTCCCCCTCACGGATTCGACGGCGTCTGCGGCGTCCCCGCAACCGGCATATTCGGAGCCAAAAGGTAGTTCACGCCATTCGGCGTGCCAGTCCCCAGAACGTAGTCATAGCCCTTGTGCGTGGTATAGAGCCCGTTATCACCAGGAATGTTGTCGTTGAAAATGTTCTTCAGCAATCCAACCGACTGCAGCAGCGACATCAGGTAGATCGACGGATTCTCATTTCCGACCCGCCCGCCCGTCTTCTGGATCTTCAGCGCAATCAACCCCGCGAAGTCCTGGGCTGAGGCGCTCGTCCCGACCACTCCGACTAGCTGGTTGTCGATCGCTGCAGCATCATAGCTGCGGTCGGGCCCGCACGGGAGCACCGAACCGCGTGGGCACCCTCCCATGTGCAACGAGACGTCCGGCACGGTTCGCATCGTCGACCCCGTATCGACCAGGTACTGGAAGAATGGCCGCCGGTAATAGATGCTGACGCCGCCTCCCGAGCCCCAGAAGCCTCCCGTCGCCGGAGTGCCATAGAAGATGTCCGCGGTAAGTGGATCGCCGAACGCCGCCTCGCTGACGTATGCAGAATCAAGCGAACCCTGGTTGAACGTCGTCACCAGGTTCGTACCTCCCACGCCGGTCACATGCGGGCTCGAAGCCGGAGTCTCGACCGAAACCTCAAAGCCACCGCACCCACTCGTCGCGTTGGGTGCAAAGCAAGCGAGCGCAGGTACAGACCGCGCGCCGAGATCACCCGACGACGCAACAAATGTGATCCCTTGCGCATTGCCCTGTTTGAACATATCGTCATAAATCCCGAGGATTCCCAGGAAACTCACCCCGCCGTTATAAGAGGGCGCATAGCCAATCTCAGGACCCCCAAACGACATGCTCACCACATCTACCGCGTTCGACTCAAGGATCATGCCCAGGCCATCGAGAATATGCTGATCACTAAGATCGGGAAGGTTGTAAAGAATGTGATTCGCTAGCGGAGCCATGCCGCCCGTCTGCTGCAGATCAAGATGCGTCTCAAACGATTCGTTTGCATCGAAGGGCGCGCCGCCGTCGACGTTTACCGTCGTCATGTTCGGAACCGGCATATTCTCATGCCCGAAGTAAAGTGCCATATCGGCAGCGTTGAAGTCATTCGTCATCAGAATGCCCATCGTTACGCCTTGGCCGTTGAGCACCTCATAGCTCGGATAGCTGTACGCTTGCTTCAGATCATTGAACCAGTACCCGCCCCTCTGGCTCTGACGGTTCTGCGGAACCACACCTGCCAGCTTCTCTGCGTGCCGGTGCATGTGGATGATACCCTCAAGCCCCGTCACTACCACCCCGTTCGAGGTTAGCGCCGAAGGCATCGACATGCCGCCGACTGCAACGATCGTCGTGCGCCCGTTCTTGAACTTCCCCTTATGAAGCTCCGTCGCCAGCATCAGCTCCACAGCATGTGCAGTACCGGTCACATGAAACTTCTGCGGCGAAACCAGCTCCGCTGTCATGCCGAAAGCCTCAAGCTCACGCTGAACCGCCGCCACCTTCGCCGAGCTCGCACCGAACTGCTTGTGAAACTGCGCCGGAGTAAGCCACTTGTGATACTTAGGCGAGTTTGGATCCGTAAGGCTCGTCAACAGAGCATCCAGCTCAGCCCTGTGTTCGAGCGGAAGGTAAACATCGAATGAAACCTGCTGCGTCCCTGCGACTGGTCCGTTCACAGTCGCCTTCTCCGCACCAAACGCAGTTGTTAGAAACAAGGACGCGCTACACACACAGACCGCGGCCGCGGCCCGAAGCCCCTTTTCAACTCCCATATAGCCTCCAAAGCACGACAAAGCTAGATCTAGCGAACTTTCCTGACTTACATCCCCGCATTACGGATGGGGCAACAGATGTACACCTCATGCCCGCAAAACACAAGCCGTATGTGACGATGGACTATAAGTTACAGTGGAATCAATCGCTCAGAGACGCCCCACGTTCGAGACCGCGCCCACTCTGTTATAGAAACCCCACCGCCTAGGCTCTAACGCCGTGCTCGCGCCGCACCCGCAACCGCACAACCTCATCCAGAATCCGCTCTGCCATCTCCGTCTTCGCCATCTTCGGCAAAGTCACCGCGCTCTCCGAAGTCAAAAAGCTCCCCGCATTGCACTCCGCATCAAATCCCGTCTCCGTCCCCGAGACATCGTTCACCACCAGCGCATCCGCACCCTTGCGCTCGAGCTTCGCCCGGCCATTCGCCAGCACGTCCTCTGTCTCCGCCGCAAACCCAATCACCAGCGTCCCCGCCCGCCGCCGCTGCACAGCCTCGCGCAGAATATCCGTCGTCGGCTGCAACTCCAGCGTCCTCGGACCTTCGCGTCGCAGCTTCTGCTCTGCGACCTCCGTCACGCGATAGTCGCTCACCGCCGCGGCCATCACCACGATGCTCGCCTCGCCCAGTCTCTGCATCACCGCCGCGTGCATCTCATCCGCCGTCACAACCTGCACCATCTCGCAGCCCGCCGGAGCCTTCACCGCCGAAGGCGCGCTCACCAGAATCACCCGCGCCCCGCGCCGCCGCGCCGCCGCCGCAATCGCATAGCCCATCTTCCCGCTCGACCGGTTCCCGATAAACCGCACCGGATCGATTGGCTCGCGCGTCCCTCCCGCCGTCACCAGCACCGTCTCTCCGCTCAGTTCCTTCTCCTCCGGAGCCTTCGAAAGCACCTCTCCCACCGCCGCGACAACCTCACTCTCCTCGGCAAGCCTCCCGCCGCCCACCATTCCGCAAGCCAGATACCCGCTCCCTGGCTCGACGATCCTGACACCGCGTTCACGCAACGCCGCCAGGTTAGCCTGCACCGCCGGATGCTCCCACATCACCACATTCATCGCCGGAGCCACAATCACCGGAGCCGTTGTCGCCAGATACATCGTCGAGAGAAAGTCGTCCGCAAGCCCATGCGCAAACTTCGCCACCGCATCGGCCGTCGCCGGAACCACCACCAGCGCTGCCGTCGTCTGCGCCTCATTGATGTGCTCGATCCCCGACATCTCCCCGCCGCTCGCACCCGCATCCTCACTCCAGAGCGTCGAGACGACCTTATGCCCCGTGATCGCAGCAAACGTCAGCGGCCGGATAAACTCCTCCGCCGCCCGCGTCATCACCACATGCGGATCAAACCCCGCATCCTGAAGCTGACGCACCACTTCCACCGCCTTGTAAGCGGCAATCCCCCCGCAGACCCCCACCGTCACCTTCACGCGATCGACGCCCATACCGAACGGAGCCTCCCATCTATTAATACGCCTAACCCGTCCGCTCCACCCGCCGGGAAGATTTCCGGGAACCTGACCCTCGATCCCTCCGTAGACACCAGACACGAGGAGAAATTCAATGGTATCTCCGCGTCACGATCTCGCCTACGCGCTTCGGAGGCTCGGAAGATCGCCCGGCCTCGTCTTTACCGTCATCGTCTCTATCGGACTCGGCATCGGAGCCAACGGCACAATCTTCTCGATGATCAGCCGGTTCGTCCTCTCATCTCCACCGGTCGGCGATCCCGCAACGTTGTTGAATCTTCAAATAACCCAGATCAACGACCGCTGCTGCAACAACTTCTCTCTGCCTCTCTACAATGACGTGCGCGACCAGAACAAATCCTTCTCCGGAGTCGCCGGCTACTACGACCTCGTGCCCGCCTCCGTCGGCGGAACAGGCTCGCCCGAGCGCGTCTGGGGACAAGCGGTCACCGCCAACTACTTCGATGTTGCGCAGCTCCACATGAAGCTCGGACGCGGCTTCCTCAACACCGAGGAGCACGCCCCCACAGTAGTTCTCGGCTATCGGCTCTGGCAGCATCGCTTCGCCGCAGATCCTTTGATTGCCGGCAAATCAGTGACACTCTCCGGACATCCCTACACCGTCGTCGGAGTCGCGCCGCCCGGCTTCCGCGGTCTCGATCTCGTTCTCGATCCGCAGTTCTGGGTCTCTTTCGGCAACATCGATCAGCTAGTTCCCAATCTTCCCGATCACAATTCCCGCCTGTTTCATTGGATCACCGTGATTGCTCGCCTCAAGCCAGGCGTCACGGCTCAGCAGGCAAACGCGGAGCTGGACTCGCTCGCCAATCACATCGCAGCAGCCCACTCCGATACGGACAAGGACCTTATCTTCCGAACCAGCCTCGCTGGCTCTCTTCCTCTTCGAGACAAGGCCACCGTCCTTCTCTTTCTTGCCCTGCTCATGATTGTGGCCTTCCTTGTCCTCTGCATTGCATGCGCCAACGTCGCCAACCTGTTGTTGGCACAGGCCTACAACCGCCAGCGCGAGATGGCCGTCCGCCTCGCCCTCGGAGCCACGCGCACACGTCTTCTGCGGCAGATGCTCATCGAGAGCATCATCCTCGCCCTCGGCGGAGGAATCGTCGGTCTGCTGCTATCCGTCGGTGCTACGCGGGGCCTCTCGGCATTTCATGTTCCTGCCCCCATTCCCCTCAACCTTACCGTCAGCGTCGACGGCCGCGTCCTCATCTTTACGTTCCTGCTCAGCGTGTTTACCGGCCTGCTTTTTGGGCTGATCCCCTCATGGATCGCCTCCCGTCCCATGCTCACTAACGCCTTGAAGGGCGAGGATGCGCTCGCCAGACCGGGTCGCCGCTGGAGCCTCCGCAACATACTTCTTGTCGTTCAGATCTCCGCCTCGCTCGTACTCCTCTGCGCCACCGGTCTCTTCCTGCGTAGCCTGCAGAGCGCCACCGGAATCGATATCGGCTTCCGCTCGCACAACATCCTCATGATGTCCGTCGACCCACGCGTCCACGGCTACTCGCCTGAGCGAACCGTGCAGTTGCTGAATCAAGCCCGCGAACGCATCGCCGCCCTCCCCGGTGTTGTCTCCGCCGTCGCCACCGATACCGTCCCGCTCTCCGGAGGCGGACGCAGCGACGGCATGGTCGTCGAAGGCCATCCACAGTCATCCGTTCCCACCGCCGAACTCTACATGGCCACGTCGGGCTACTTTGAGACGATGGGGATTCCCCGTCTCGCCGGCCGTGACTTCGGCCACGAGAGTCCAACCGGCCCACATGTCGCGATCATCAGTGAGGGATTCGCGCACAAGCTCTTCTGCCATGAGAATCCAATCGGCCAGCGCATCAGCGGCGGCAACACCACTTACCAGATCATCGGCGTCGTCAAGGACATCAAGTCCCGCACCCTCGGCGAAGAGCAGCGCAACATTCTCTTCCGCTCACTCGATCAAACCGTCGCCACCGACCCCGCGTTCATGGGATACACGATTCTCGTCCGCACCTCTGTCGATCCTGCCTCGATTGCAGCCGCCGCTCGCCAGCAGATCGCTGCACTCGATCCCAACCTTGCCATCTACAACATCGCCACAATGGAAGAGCATCTCCACGACGCTCTCTTTCTGCCGCTTCTCGCCAGCTCTCTCTTCGGTGTCTTCGGGCTCGCCGGACTTGTCCTTGCCGCTGTAGGCCTTTATGGAGTCATGAGCTACTCCGTCACACGACGCACACGTGAGATCGGCATCCGTCTCGCTCTCGGCGCGCAGATCAGCGCAATCCAGTCGCTCATCATTCGCCAGGGAATGGTACTGACGAGTATCTCAGTGGCCATCGGGTTCCCAACCGCTTTCATATTGGCAAAGTTCTGCTCCAGCTTGCTTTACAACGTGCGGACGCATGACCTCGCGACGTTCTTGCTTGTTCCAGTGTTCCTGGCGGCGGTAGCCTTGCTCGCCTGCTGGATCCCCGCTCGCCGGGCCGCTGCGGTCAATCCGCAGATTACCCTCCGCTACGAATAAGAAGCCCGAAGCAGGGCTCTTCATCCGTATTTTCCCAGCATTGTAACCGCATTTTCATCATTCCCAGCCTACGCAGCGGTTACTCTGTGGGCTCTTTCTGAAACACCCATGAATGTACTCGTCATCGAAGACGACAAGCGCATAGCCTCGCTTGTCGAGCGCGCGCTCATCGGCGACGGCCACCGGGTCACGCTCTCGCACAACGGCCGTGAGGGAGCCGACCTCATCCTCAGCGCCAAACACGACGCCGTCCTACTCGACGTCCTGCTCCCCGGCATGGATGGTTTCGCCGTTCTCGAGCACGTCCGCGAGCGCCATTGCAAGACTCCCATCCTCATGCTCACCGCTGTCGATGCCGTCCCGCGCATCGTCCAGGCCTTCGACCTCGGCGCCGACGACTATCTCGTCAAGCCCTTCATCCTCGAGATCCTCCTCGCCCGTGTCACCGCAATCGCCCGCCGCGCAGCATCAGCCGAAAGCGCCGTCGTCAGCGCCGGAGGCATCACGCTCGACCGTAGCCGCCGCGTCGCCATCCGCGACGGACGCGCCATTCCTCTCACCCGCAAGCAGTTCGAGCTCCTCGAAACCCTCATGCGCCGAGTAGGCCTCATCACCTCGCGCGAGCAGCTCATCGAGGCCGGCTGGGGCTACATCGCAGATGTCAAGGAGAATACCCTCGACGTCTACATCCACGGCCTTCGCGCCAAGCTCGAAGACCTCTCCGACTCCCAGTCCAGCTCCCAGTCCGGCTCCCAGTCTGACGAAACCCGCAAGCCTCTCATCCGCACCATCCACGGCGAAGGATACATGTTCGTAGCTGCCTGAATCGCCATGCGCTCCCCTTCCGTCCGCCTCAAGCTGATGCTGCTGTACCTGCTGGTCACCTTCGCAGGTCTGGCCCTCTTCGGTCTCATGTCCTTCGGAGCCCTCCGCTATGCTCTGCTCGAAGGCAAGAAGACCCACCTCGAAGGCCGCGAACAGCGCCTCATCGCCCTGCTCAACGAGAACAAGGCCAAGGGAGTTACAACGCCGCTCGAAGAGCAGCTCCGCGCCTACGCGCTCGTCACTCACGAAGGCAATCTCTTCCATATTCACAACGCCGATGGCAGCCTCTTCTTCCCGCACGAAGCGGCCACCACCGCCGACTGGATCCCGCCCACCGAGGACTGCGCGCAACCCATCTACCGCCCAGCTACCTACGAGCACCAGGCCATCCTCGTCCTCTGTCATACCATCCTCATCGACGGCCACCCCGCGCGCCTGCACATCGGCGGCTCGCTCGACGAGCAGGTCGAAATTCTCCGCCTCTACCGCAACGCGCTTCTTCTCCTGATGCCCGTGCTCCTCGCGCTCTCCATTAGCAGCGGATACTTCCTCAGCCGTCACGCTCTCAAGCCCGTCGACCGCATGACCCGCGCCGCGCTCGGCATCGGCATCGGCAATCTCTCACAGCGCCTTCCCGTACCCTCCTCGCGCGACGAGATTCAGCACCTAGCCGTCGCCTGGAACCAACTCCTCGCACGGCTTGAAGCCGCCGTCTCGCGTCTCAGCCAGTTCTCCGCTGACGCCTCGCACGACCTCCGCACCTCCATCACCGTCATCCTCGCCACCGCGCAGCTATCCCTTCAGCGTCATCGCTCCGAAACCGAATACCGCGAAGACCTCGAGAAGATCGTCACCGAGTGCCGCACCGGAGCCACCCTTCTCGACGCGCTCCTCTCACTCGCCCGCAGCGACAACTTCGTCCACGAAGTAGCCTTTCGCCAGATCAATCTCTGCGACCTCGTCGTCAGCGGTTGCCGCCGCGTAGAAGACCTCGCCGAGGCCAGCGGAATCATCCTCGATTGGCACCTCCCGCACGACCCCGTCTTCATCGAGGGCGACGAGCTTCTACTGCAGCGCCTCTTGGGTATCCTTCTCGACAACGCCATCCGCTACACCCCCGAGCACGGAGAGATCCGCGTCGAAGTCTCTGTCATTGCAGCCGAAGCATTTGTAACCGTAAGCGATACAGGCATCGGCATGTCCGATGACGTCCGCCAACACGTCTTCGACCGCTTCTACCAGGCCGATCTCCGCGAGCGCAAAACCCAGGCCGGCGCCGGACTCGGCCTCTCCATCGCCCGCTGGATTGCCAACGCCCACCGCGCCTCGCTCACCGTCGACAGCACCCCGCTGAAAGGCTCCACCTTCCAGATAGCCTTCCCGTTGCCCGTCCCGCTCTATCGCGGCGAACCACGAGCCCAGGCTGCACCATAGTTGATGCATCGCTGTAGCCGAGTCAGTTTCACAAGAGAGGAAATCTTAAATACACCTTATAAAAATCAGCCATTTTCTTAGGATTCCCAACGATCCGCACTCAACTCCGCGTAAACGTTGAAGCCAGCGAACCTCCGCAAAATCAATCGCTTTCGAGCCATCGCTCCCAGGCACACCAATTCGCGAGGATCGCAAATCGCCGCAATGTAACACCGCGTTCACAGGCGCTTTTTAGGTTCAAAG
>Ga0126373_10004515_pt1 | contig 10656 bp, 9 predicted proteins | sample PanSoiMetPlot_11_FD_92545 | JGI IMG/M metagenome (GOLD analysis project Ga0126373, IMG submission 92545) | Tropical forest soil microbial communities from Panama - MetaG Plot_11 | ecosystem: Environmental > Terrestrial > Soil > Tropical forest > Bulk soil | place: Panama | collected 2016-02-17
AAAGGCGAATCGGGATCGAAATAAGACCGAACGAAATGTAACCCTTCCATGAGCTTGATGGCATCTCTTCTCTCCAAAGCATGGGCAGTTCTGAGGATATGACAACTTCGACGTTCCTGAACAGACAGTAGCGCAATGGTTGATTTACCCACCAGCTGAAATATGAAAACCGTTATCATCGCCGCCGCCATCCGTTTCATTTTCTGCTCTCCTCTTAATTAAACGTCGATAATCCGTAGCGGCTTAGTGAGCCGTGAAGCCGCCGTCCACAGCGAGCGCGTGACCAATCACGAACGTCGAGCCATCTCCGCACAGCCAAAGCACGACGGAGGCGATTTCCTCGGCCCGACCGAGCCGCCCGATGGGCTGCTCCCTCAGGATTTCCTTCATCGCTTGCGGGTCCTTGGCGATCATCTCCTGGACCATCGGAGTGTCGATGGTGCCCGGACATATGGCATTGATGCGGATGCCCGTGGCGGCATACTCAAGCGCCGCGCTCTTCGTAAGCCCAATGACCCCGTGTTTGGATGCGTGGTAGATTGCGCGGCCGGGAAGGCCGATCAGTCCTCCGATAGACGAGTTGTTCACGATGGCCCCGCTGCCTTGCTTGCGCATCTGCTGCAACTCGTACTTCATGCAGCTCCAGACGCTGCGCAGATTAATGGCCGTCACGCGGTCGAATTCTTCACCGCTGGAATCGGCAATCTCCACCGCCGGGCTCTGCACTCCGGCATTATTGAAAGCCGCATCCAGCCTGCCAAAAGACGAGACCGTCTGCTCCACCATCGATTTCACTTCTGCGTCATCGGCCACATCGCAGCGCAACGCCAGGACCTTGTGGCCTGCGGCGGCGAGCTTCCCGGCCGCGGCGCGCACCGCGGCTTCGTCGATGTCCGCCATCGCCACGGCGGCGCCCGATTCCGCAAACGCCTGGGTTGCCGCGAGCCCCATGCCTGCGCCCGCGCCCGTCACCAGGGCAACCTTGTTTTCAAATGACAGATTCATGAAGGCATTCCTTTGTTTATGGATCATTTGGAGCAAATTTCTTAAAGGTCGCGTTCGTCGTATCCGGGTTTCTTGTAGAGCTTGTCCAGATTGTCTTTGAGTTCGGCTCTGTACACCTTCTCGGCCCATTCGCCCGGTTTGATTTCTTCCATTGCCACGGAAACCGACTCCTCGCCGTAGTGCAGAATGTTCATCACATCCTTCGTTATCGCCTCAACCAGGCGCGTTTTCTGCTGCTCGGACTTACCGGGCCACAATTTCACAATCACATGGGGCATCGTTCTCTCCTCATTTCGTTTTGGTTTCGCGCGGCACGACCTTGACCGTCGCGGCGCGTGCGCGCTCGCCGATCATGGGTTTCAGATACGGGCTGCTCTTGTATCTGGCGCGGTAGGCATCGTCGATGCGGTCATTAATCTGCCCGTCCACCGGTTCGAAGGCAACTTCCTTCGTCATCCCCGCGGCTGTGATCCGTCCCGCCTTCTGCCGCAACGCGGCCTTGTGCCAGCGTGAATCTGTCCCGTTGTAGGCGCGCACATAGAGCGCGCCTTCCACCACGACGGACCAGATCCAAGTGGGGGTTCCATAGGTCTTGCCGTCCTCGCGCAGCGGCGCGATATGCAGGTCGTCCTTCCCGGCAATCCCTTCAAGTTCTTTTGTCGGCCATGCAGTCATCTCAAACTCCTTTTCGTTAAGGCTTTAACGGTTGCTCATCTGTTCGATCTGTTCGGGATAACGCGCGCCCTGAATCGCGATGTGTGACGCGGCGCTTTCAATGTCGCGCGAGTCCGCGGCCGTAAGCTCGATCGCAGCCGCGCCGATATTTTCTTCGAGACGGTGCAGCTTGGTGGTTCCCGGAATGGGCACGATCCACGGCTTCTGCGCCAGCAGCCAGGCGAGCGCGATCTGGCCGGGCGTCGCCTTCTTTCGCCGCGCGATCTCCTGAAGCAAATCCACCAATGCCTGATTCGCTTTTAAAGCCACGGGAGTGAAGCGCGGCAGTATGCTGCGGAAGTCCGTACTCTCGAACTTTGCATTTTCGTCGATCTTGCCAGTGAGAAATCCCTTTCCCAGCGGGCTGTAAGGAACGAAGCCGATTCCCAGTTCTTCCAGTGCCGGTAGCACTTCCTTCTCCGGATTTCGGTACCACAAGGAATACTCGCTCTGCACCGCGGTGACCGGCTGCACGGTGTGCGCGCGGCGGATCGTATTTGCGGCGGCTTCGGAGAGTCCGAAGTGCTTGACCTTGCCTTGCACAATCAAATCCTTCACCGCGCCGGCAACGTCTTCAATCGGAACTTCGGGGTCCACGCGGTGCTGGTAATAGAGATCGATGGCATCGACCCGCAGGCGCTTGAGCGAGCCTTCGACCACCTTCCTGATGTGCTCGGGACGGCTGTCGAGGAGACTCCAGCGCTCTTTATCGCCCGCTGCGGGTTTCCAACCGAACTTCGTCGCGATCACGACCCGGTTTCTAAACGGCGCGAGCGCTTCGCCAAGCAGCTCTTCATTTGCAAGCGGACCGTAGACTTCCGCCGTGTCGAAGAATGTGACACCGCGCTCCACGGCAGCGTGCAGCAGCGCCGTCATTTCCTTCTTGTCTTTGGCCGGGCCGTAAGACCAGCTCATGCCCATGCAGCCTAGTCCGACCGCCGATACTTCCAGATTTCCTAACTTTCGCTTTTGCATGTTTGCTCCTGTGCCTGCGCTCAGTAATGCTCCCAGGCCACGCGCCAGTGTTCGTTGGGGTTTGTGGACTTCACGACCAATTCGTTTTCGGAGAGTTCGTAGGCGCGCGGAAGATCCTTCCCGATGAGGCTTCGCACCATCGCTCCCTCGACATGAAATGTGAACGTATGGGTGGCTTCGTCTATCGTGTAAGTGCCGAAGGAAGCCTCGTAGCCGCCCTGCGCGTATTGCACGGGACCACCGTGCCCACCTGTCTGCGGGTTGCGGTACATCACCTGTACCGACATGTGGCCGTCGTGCGTATAGATCAGCATTCCCGTGCAGTCGGCCCTATGCACCTTCCCGTCCGCGTCCGGCTCCTCTAGCCACGCAAGCCGCCACGCTCCGGTGAACCGATCCTGGGGCCGCCTCTGCCCGTCCTGTGGCGGCGAGCCGGAAGCTGCCGTCATTCCAAGACAAATCAGCAACGCCACGCCGAAAACTCTTTGCATGATTTCTCCCTCACACGGGGAAAACTGCCATTGCACAACGGCCCCCCGCTTACGTATAGACACTAGCGGAATGCGCTCACCTGCGCTTTCCCAATCCTGTCGATTTTTTGCCTAATCCTGTTTGACTTTGCGATTTTGTATATGTCCGTCTAAAAAGGAGTACCTTGAATAGGGAGGCAGGAAAGAATGACAAAGCGGACGCAAAAAAGCACCAGCGCCACGCCGACAACGGACCTGCTGGCGGAACTGGCCTGTAGGGTTGCGGCGCACTCGCCATCGGCCGGGGAGCATGAAACGGCGATTCCGGGGTTGACTCTTTTTCGCCGCACGGAAGCAACGGCATGCTATCGCGCTGCCGTTGCGCCGAGCCTCACAGTCTTCGTACAGGGAAAGAAGCGCATGACGCTCGGAGGAACGCCATACCTGTGCGGTCCTTCATCGTTGTTCTTATCCTCTATCGATGTTCCCATCGAGAGCCAGATCGTCGAAGCCTCGGAAGAGGTGCCGCTCCTGTCGATGCTGCTTCTTCTTGATATGTCGATGGTGCGTGAGATGCTAACCCGCGAGGATTTGCCCGAATCCCCTGTAAGTTCGCAGCAGCGTGGCGTAGCCGTCGGCCCTGCCCCCGCCGGCTTGCTGAAAGCGTGCTCCCGGCTCATGGAACTTCTTGATACTCCCGAGGACATCCCTTTCCTCAGTCATCTGATCCAGCGGGAAATCATCTACCGCGTCCTCAGGACGCCGCAGGGAGCACGGCTCCGCACAATCGCGACGACCGGCGACCTCGGAAACAGAACGGCGAGAGCGATCGCTTGGCTGAAAGCCAACTATGCGAAGCCGCTTCACATGGAGGAACTTGCAGGTGTCGCGCGCATGGGCGTCTCGACGCTTCATCATCAGTTCCGCGCACTGACGGCGCTGAGTCCGCTGCAATATCAGAAACAGCTTCGATTGCAGGCCGCGAGGCAGCGCATGTTAATGGACGGTATCGACGCTTCAAGCGCGGCTTATGAAGTCGGTTACGAAAGCATCAGTCAGTTTAGCCGCGAATACAGCCGTTTCTTCGGCCTGCCCCCGATGCGCGATGTAAAGGCGATTCGCGCTGCTAACGCTGTCGCAACGGCGTGAACAGACAACCTTGTGTGGTTGAGTTGCGGGTTGGTAGCAAGCGACCACCGCCATGTGAAAGCAGTCAGGGCTGATGTGAAGCGGCACTCTCTCAAGCGCGAGGCCTTGCCTCTCTTGCAAGAGGGCGGGGGAGTTGCCGCCGCAAAGCAATTCCCTCAGGGCCTCACAGAACACCCTTGTATGCCGTCCAATGCGTGAAGATTCTCTTGCGCCAAACCGTGGCGTAGGAGGATCACGATGCAACGCGGAAGTCTTGCGATGGTCATTCGCAAAGAGGGACCTGCCGTCTGGCTGTTTCGTTGGTCTGAGAAGGGTTTGTACGGAGCTCGCGTCCAACGGAAGAGAGTCATTGGCACTATTGAACGCTATCCAAACGAAACTGCCGCCCGTTCTGCTGTCACTGTCTTGTTGGCAGAGATCAATTCGGAAAAGGCGAGAATTCGTACTCGTTCGATCACGGTCGCACAGCTCTGCGATCACTTTGAGCAGCGGGAACTCGCAAAGGACAATACCTGGCGCAGTCACGCTACCAAGAAAACGTACCAGGCATATTTGAACCGATGGGTTCGTCCGCACTGGCGACACTATGAACTGGCTGAGGTCAGAACAATACAAGTTGAATCTTGGCTTCGACGCCTGCCTTTGGCGAAGAGCAGTTGCGCCAAGATTCGAAATTGATGTCGGTGCTCTTCAATCACGCCTGCCGATACGAATTGTTTGACCGCAACCCAATCCATCTCGTTCGCCAGAGTGCGAAGCGACGCCGAACACCAACTGTCTTGATGCCCGCTGAAATCAGGCGCTGGTCGACAGTCTCACCATCCGAGAAAGAACGCTGGTTCTCCTGGCAGTATCCACCGGCCTTCGGCAGAGCGAGTTGTTCGGCTTGAAATGGGGTGACATCGACTTCTCCCAAGGAACGATGAATGTAACGCGATCCATCGTTTACGGTGTCGTTGGTTCGTGCAAGACCGAATCTTCGCAGAAGCCGGTACCTGTGCATCCGCTCGTTGCCGATTCACTCTTGGCGTGGAGAAAACAATCAGCTTACACAAAGCCCGACGACTGGATCTTTGCGAGCAGACGACACCGAGGCCGCCATCCATTCTGGGGACAAGCGATTTTACGAAAATATGTTCGACCAGTTGCCGAGAAGGTCGGAATCCACAAACGCTTTGGCTGGCACACGTTTCGTCACACGTATTCAACGCTGTTGCGAAGTGTTGGCGCTGAGTTCAAAGTCATGGAGGAGCTGCTGCGGCATTCAACCCTGCGATCAACATTGGATGTCTATACTCAGGCGATCACGCCGGCCAAACATGCGGCGCAGGCAGCCGTGCTGTCATTGGTGTTTGCAGGCGAAGCGAGCGAAGTGTGCGCGAGTCATCACGTTTCAGCATGAGGATAGAGAGCGAGAAGCGTACCCGACGAAAAAGGACCCGAAAAAGGGCACAGAAACGTGCCCTTTTGGGTCCTCGATGGTCTCAGTGAAAGCGCGACAACTCTTTTGGAAAGAATGGCGGGGACGACGAGACTCGAACTCGCGACCTCTGCCGTGACAGGGCAGCGTTCTAACCAGCTGAACTACGTCCCCACCGCCAAAATGAGCGACTTACGATAAAACCCTGCAAAATAAAGGCGTTGCAGGATTTGCATACAGCGCACTGACTGCCCTGAGTGCCCCTGACTGCAAACTCTCCTGGCAGAACCGCCAATAAACCGCCAATAAGAATTCGTGCGCTCATGCGAGTTTCATACTAACACAGAAGCGGTGCTTCGTCATGTTCACCCAAGTCTTCGCACACCGAATAAGGGTGCGGAGCAGGGAAGTGAACGAGATTTTCGCGTTTCGCTTCACTTGCATCGGTTCGGAGATAACCGAGTGGCGAAAGAGCAGCGATTTGCTAGCACCAGTTCCGGCGCCGAGGCGAACCACGCGTCCCGGCGCGGGAGCTAAATCGCGTACACTCGGATCGATTTTGGAGACCGCTTCGAGCGGAGCCGATTCGTAATCGCTCCTAGCCTCCGTGCAAATAAGCGACCTATATTGAAAGCAAAGGCACTTAAGTACTCGTCAGTACCCATCTTTTAGCAACGTTTTCCGTCAGTCGATTGAGGTTTGATTGAGGTCGGACCTGTACGGCCTTCGTATCAACCGCAGCATCGGTTTGTCCCCAAGCACTGGGAGCAAGTGAGCGCGGAAGGTGGGCAGGACACAAGCGTAAATCGCAACAGCATAAAATCCTGCTACTGTCCGATGCAGACCGAGTGGCGGACGCCTATTTCGAATTCGTGCTCAAACTTCCGCAGCATTCGGGGCGCTCCGGTAGGTTGGATCGGTCCCAGCCTCCACCGAGGGCTTGAACCAACCCCACGGCACTGGCCATGCGCCGGCCCAAGATGCTGATGGCCGTGACTTGATTGGAAAGCAAGGCATTTTGCGCGACGATGACCTCGAGATAGCTGGTGACCCCGCCCTCGTACCGAGCGACTGAAAGTGAAAGCGAGCTTTGCGCCGCTTCGACTGCCTGATTTTGGATGTTGGCCTCGTCCTCGAGAATACGCAGGGCCGCGAGATTGTCCTCGACTTGCTGAAAGGCCGTGAGTGCAGTCTCGCGATAGTTTGCGACCGTGGAGTCGTACGCCATCTTGGCCTGGTCGGAAAGTGCGCGGCGCCGACCCACGTCAATGATGGTTTCCGCCGCCGAGCCCCCAACGGCCCAAATGGCACTCGGTCCCTGAAACAGCGTCGTGATGGCCCCACTCTCGAAGCCGCCCGACGCGAAGAGATTAATCACCGGATAGTAGGCAAGCTTGGCGAGACCGACCTGGGCGTTTGCAGAGGCTACTTGTCGCTCCGCTGCCGCAATATCCGGTCTTCTTTCCAACAACTCGGACGGGACCCCAACGGGAATCGGTGGGGGCGGCGTCGTAAGCGGAAGGTGCGCAAGGCTAAAATCGGCTGGCGGTTTGCCCAATAGCACAGCGACCGCATGCTCGTATTGAGCTCGCGCTACACCCACGTCGACCGCTTCGGCGCGCGTCGTTTCCAGTATCGTTCGCGCCTGCTCGACTTCCACCTCGGAACCGGCGCCGCCCTCGTAGCGATCCACGTTGAACTGCAACGCCATCTGGTACTGCGTGACCGTGTCCTGGAGCAGCTTTTCTTCGGCATCTAAAGTCCGCGCGGCGAAATAATCCAACGCGAGCGTGGCGTGGACACTCAGGTTCACTACAGCGAGATCGGCAGCGCTCGCCTGTGCTTGCTCGCGGTAGTATTCAACGTTGCGGCTCACCCTGCCGAAGGCGTTCGTCTGGTAGGACAAGTCCAACGGCATCACGAAATCATTGAAGGTCTTCCCGTTGAAGCTGGAAGCGGCGGGCGGACGATTCTCCGAATATTTCTCGCGGGACGCGGAAAAATTTGCGGTCAGGGTCGGATAGTAATCGGCTCGATAGTACCGCACCAGGGCGCGGGCTTCCTGATACTGAGCGAACGCCGCTTTCAGATTTTGGTTAGAGACTTCGATCTGCTGTTCCAAGGTGTTGAGGTTGGAATCCCGAAACATCTCCCACCAGTTCCCGCCGAGGTTTTGATCGTTGGGCTGTGCGCTTTTCCAGTTTCCCATCTCCTTGTAGGCCGGCGGTGTGGGGGCGGTAGGAGTTTTGTATTTGGGCCCGATAGAGCATCCGCTTAATGCCAACACGCTAACTGTAAGAAAAACGGCCGCAATTGGCAGGTGTTGCGCACTCACAACCACCCCGCCCGAACCAGGGCCTCCCACGGTAGCGTTGGATTTCGGAGTTTCCCGATGACGTTTCACTTCCTGTCCCCTGGAAGCGATGCTTGTTCGATCGAGACCGCCTGTCCCGAAACCAGGGAGTCTGGTGGATTCAGGATCACCTGATCGTTAGCCTGCAGACCTGCGATGATTTCGATTTCTTCTCCAAAATCGTATCCCGGAGTGACATCTACAAGATTGGCTTTGCCATCGTTCACCACGCCGACCTGCAGCTTGTCCGACCGGAAAATCAAAGCGTCCGCAGGGAGCAGAAAGGTGGAGGACTCCGATGGAACCTTTAAATGCACTTCAGCAAAAGAACCAGTCAGAAGGCTGTTCGTGGGGTTCGCCACATCGATCTCCACAAGCAGCGTCCGGGTGGTCATGTTGATGGCTTCGGCGGTGCGCACAAGCTTTCCGCTAAACCGCCGTCCAGGAAACTCGGCTAAAACAATGTCTGCACCCGTCACTCCGGGCTTCACGCCTCGCGAGTATTCTTCCGGGACGTTCACATAGACGCGCAGTACCCCGGTCTGGGAAACGTGGAAGAGGTCGGTTCTGGGCACCGTGCTGCTCCCCGCGTTGATCAGGTCGCCGATGTCTGTGTTGCGGGCGGTGATCACGCCGTCGAAGGGAGCATAGACTTTTTCGAAAGAGACTAGTGCTGCATAACGCAGCACGCTGGCTTCATCCGCTTCCACGATCGCTTTGTTGGCGTTGTAGGTGCCAACGGCATTGTCGACGTCCTGTTGCGAAACGGCGTGTTTTTGCAACAAGCCTTCGTAGCGGCCTTTGGTGATTTGAGCAAGCTGCAGGTTGGCTTGCGCCGTGGCGAGCGTCGCTCGCGCCTGGGCCAGTTGCTGGTCAACCTCGGGAGCCTCGATGACCGCCAGCAGTTGGCCGGCTTTGACATGTGCGCCGATGTCAAAATACCATTTCCGCAAATAACCGTCGGTTCTTGCGTATACCGGCGAGGAAATAAATGGCTGGACATTCCCCGGCAGAATGATCTCCTGAGTCGGAGCCGCCCGCTTAGGATTTACGACAGAAACGGATGGCACGGCCATTTGATTCGCCAGCGACACAAGAGCGGACTTTGCCCTTATGCGAGAGCGGACTCCGGAGACCAGCAATACGCCAGCGACGGCGAGGGCCACCAATGGCACCAGCCAACGGCGGCGCGCAGTCTTCCCCTGATTCACAGGATGCATTACTTTTGCTTCGTCGTGGGTGCCCTGCGTTGGAGACATGTTCATGCGCCTGCGTTCCTGGTCGGTGGTAGTCCACGCGACGCGTTTGCCGGACGCCGATTCTGCTGCAGCACGCTGAAAAATGTGGGAACAAAAAAGAGTGTGGACACCGTCGCGAAAAGAAGGCCACCGATGACAGCCCGCCCGAGCGGCGCGTTTTGCTCGCCTCCGTCACCGAGTCCCAGAGCCATGGGAACCATCCCGATGATCATGGCCAGCGCGGTCATCAGCACGGGCCGAAAGCGGGTGAAGCCCGCTTCCAAGGCCGCTTGCACCGAAGTCTTTCCCTCATCCATTTGCTCGGTCGCGAAGCTCACGACCAGAATGCTGTTGGAAGTGGCCACGCCGACGCACATGATCGTCCCCATCAGCGCCGGCACGCTGAGTGTGGTGTGCGTGACGAAAAGGAACCAAGCGATTCCGGCAAGCGCTGCAGGAAAGGCCGAAATCATGATGAAGGGGTCGAGCCAGGATTGGAAATTCACGACGATGAGCAGGTATACCAGGATGATCGCAAAGCCCAAGCCGCTCAGCAGGCTGACATAAGAAGTGCGCATGGTTTCCACCTGTCCACGAATGATAACTTCCGAGCCGCGCGGCAGCCGGCTGCGGGCTTCGTCGATGAGCTTGTTCATGTCGCGCGCCACTCCCCCGAGATCGCGGCCAGAAGTCGCACCGAAAATGTCGATAGTTGGCGCGATGTTGTAGTGCGACACCACGGCCATGTCCGTTCCCCGCTTTACGGATACCAGGCTGGCGATGAGGGACGGAGGAGGCGTCCGACTCGTTCCTGTGACCGGTGTGTTCACTAAATCCTGCAGCGAATCGGCGCGGTATTGAGGGGTTTGCGTCGCGATGTTGTAGCTCACGCCGGTCTTCGGATCGACCCAGAAGGTCGGAGTAGTCTGGAAGCTTCCGCTTAAGGAAACCAGCAGGTTCTGGGCGATGTCACGCGCGCTGAAACCCAGTTCCTGTGCCTTCGTGCGTTCGACACGGAGGTGCAGATACGGCTCGTCGAAGGGCTGCTGGATGCGCAGGTCGGCGGTTCCGGGGATATAGCGGAGTTTCTGAAGCAACTCGCTGGCCCACACTCGGTTGCCCTCGACATCGTTTCCGATCACCTGGATGTCAACGGGTGTCGGAAGTCCAAAGTTCAAAATCTGTGTCACCATGTCGGAAGGGAGGAAAGCGAACACTGCCCCTGGGAATTGCTTTGCCAGTTTCAGCCGCAGATCTTTTACGTAGTTGTTCGTCGGGTGATGCTTCGGTGTCAGCGTGACCAGGATGTCCGCATCCGAGGTTCCAACGGGT
>Ga0126373_10004516_pt1 | contig 10654 bp, 11 predicted proteins | sample PanSoiMetPlot_11_FD_92545 | JGI IMG/M metagenome (GOLD analysis project Ga0126373, IMG submission 92545) | Tropical forest soil microbial communities from Panama - MetaG Plot_11 | ecosystem: Environmental > Terrestrial > Soil > Tropical forest > Bulk soil | place: Panama | collected 2016-02-17
ACGTCGTTGACGATGGTGTAGCCGGCGACGTGCTTCAATGCGTCTTGTTTGGAAACGTATTGCGCCTTGGTGCCGATGAAGATGCCGAGCTCGACTTCCCAATCGCCCTTGATCGAATTTTTCGGCAGCACGACGTCGTCGTTCGGGCCGGTGTAGGACGTGATCGCCTTCATGAACAGCACCGGCTCGGTCGGAATCTTCATCGTCGCCTCGTTGGCGTGATCGATGTAGTTGAGTCCGACGGCGACGATCTTAGGCACGTTCGCAACCGGCGGACCGATGCGTGGGTTGCCTGACACCACTGGCAATTGCGCCGGATCAAGCTTGCGCAGGTTGTCGAGCGCGGCGGGCGTGAGCTGGTCCGGCGTAATGTCTGCGATGACGCCCGAGAGATCGCGGATCTGGCCGCTCTTGTCGAGGAGACCCGGTTTCTCGTGGCCCGCCTGCCCGAAGCGCAGCAGCTTCATAATAACGACGCCGTCCTTTCGTTCATAAGGCGATAAAATCAGCGGTGTGGAAGGGCGGCAAATTTGCCACACGCGGCCGCCGGCCGCAATCGGGCGGCTAGCGCGGCGTTGACGCGAGACGCGCCTTGAGCGCGTCGAGATATGCGATGACGCGCGCAGCATTATCGCCGAAATCACCGCGGCCCTGGCGCGACAGCGAGCGCACGTCGATGCGACTGCCGGCGCCCTCGGGCGAGATGCGGATCGATACGTCGTCAGTGAAGCGCATCCAGAATGATTCCTGACTCGCCTCGATGCGCCATGCGTCGGGTTCGGCGACGACGTCGATCCATCCTGGCATTGCCTGTGCCGTCGCCAGAGCGACGGTGAAGGCTTGCCGCGGTGGCAACGTTGTCGTCACCGGCACGATCTGCGGATAAGCGGACCGCTGCAACTGCGCGACTGCGACACCGCCGTACTCGACTGGGTTGGCATTTTCTTCGGCGCGCGACGGCAGGACAACCCAAAACGGCGGCGGATTGACGGTGTCGGTAGTGATGTCGTGGATCGGCGGCGTCGTCGCGGCAAGCTGGGCATAGTGCCACGGGACGTAGATCACGATTGCCGCAATTGCCAAAGCGATGAGCGCGGCGATGCGACGCCCTGGCGACAGACGCGGCCAACCAAACAGCGCAACGCAAGCGGTTGCTGCCGCAGCCAAAGCAACATAGGCAGCATATCGCATGATCGCGAATGCGACGGTGTAGTGCCACAGACTCAGCCGCCAACCGGCTGGCGCGGCGGCGAAGGCGCTCAGCGCAACAAGCGCCAGCACGCATGCACCGACGGTCGCAAAAGCACCGACGTGATGCGACGGTCGCACCGCCATCGTCTCGTCTGCCGTCATCACCCTTTCGTCCCGCTCCAGCTGACCCGCAGTAATTCACACGACCCGCGCCAGCCAGTTGATTCACTTGGCATACGGCGCCATGTCGTTTATTGAGGTTTTTTTGCACACCCAATGGCCGTGGCGACCGAGGGCGTCTACACCCCGATAACGCCTGAACCGGCGGATCAATTCCGTGACCGGAAGGACCGCAAGCGTCTGTGGCGTAGCATCGCCGATTCTGTGCTTTTGCACGGTCTCATCCTCGCATTGTTGCTCGGCCTTTGGCGCATACCGCCACCGCAGGAAGTCGTGTTCCCGCCGATCACGGTCAAGTTCGAAGGTTCCGGGGGTGGCGCCGGTTCGCCGGGCGGCAGTGGCGGTCAGGCCAAATTGCCCGGACAGCGCGATGCCGCAGCACAGCGCCAAGCGAGCAGCCGCGCACACGCCGCGCCAAGCGATACCACGCCGCAAGCCAGCGACACGGCGCCGCCATTGCCGACACCCAAACCGCTGCCGCGCGTCGTCCAGCTCGACACTGCGCCACCAAAGCCGCGCCAGCACCAAGCAACGCAACAACAACGTATCGTCAAACCGACGGCGACGCCGGCTCCCAAGCCTGCACCGAAGCCTGCGCCGACCGTCACGGCAACGCCGCTGCCAGCGCCGGCGCCCGCCGCACCGCCAACCACGGTAGCGGAAGCCGGTGCGCCCGCGGCATTGGGCAGCGGTACGCAAGGCGTGGGCAGCAGCGGCAACGGCAATTTCGGCGTGAGCCAAGGTCCGGGCGGACCCGGCTATGGGACCGGTTCACCCGACGATTATCTTGATCGCGTGCGCCGGCACCTTGAGCGCTACAAGCATTACCCTGACGATGCACTGAAGAAGAAACAGGAAGGCACGGTAATGGTGGCCTTCACCCTTGCCCATGACGGCTCGGTCACCAGCGCTTGGATTACCAAGAGCTCGGGCAACCCGCTGCTCGATCAGGCAGCGCTCGCCATGCTGCACGACGGTTCGCCGGTGCCGCCGGTGCCCGAACGTTATTGGGGGCGGGCGGGCCCGATAACCATGCCGGTCAATTTCACCATCGGTTTGTTCGACCGTATTCTGCGCTAAGTCGTTATCACCGCAGCTTTATTTGAGAATTATCCACATACTACATTATGTGTATGTTGATTGTATAAATAATACATTGATATCTGTGACAATAAGAGTGTATTAACGCACATGTTCATAGGCTGGGTTGGTTGAGGAGAATTTCTGTGAATGCCGACGAGCCGACGCTTCAGGCGCTGAGCCTGTTGCGAACCATTGCCGAGACCCACGCGCCGGCGGCGTTCGCGGCGAGCTTTGGCGCCGAGGACATGGTGCTGATCGATTTGCTGGCGCGACATCGCCTGCCGATCGAGGTCTTCACGCTCGACACCGGCCGGCTGCCTGAGGAAACGCAGTCGCTCATTCACGCGACCGGACGGCGCTATGGGATCCCCATCGTTGTGATCACGCCCGACGCCGCTGACATCGAACGCTTCGTTGCAACCAACGGTCCGAACGCGTTTTACGACAGCCAAGCGCTTCGTCTCGAATGCTGCTTCCTGCGCAAAGTCAAGCCGCTACGGCGTGCCCTCGCTGGCAAGCGGGCCTGGATCACCGGCCAGCGCCGCGCCCAATCGGTGACCCGCCGCGACCTGGCGGTGCAGGAATGGGATGCCGAGCACGGCCTCCACAAATTCAATCCGCTCGCTGATTGGTCCGACGACAGCGTGTGGACCTACATCCGCCAGCATTCGGTTCCTTACAACGCGCTGCACGATCGCGGCTATCCCAGCATTGGTTGCGCGCCATGCACGCGCGCCATCGCGCCGGGCGAAGATCAGCGCGCCGGCCGCTGGTGGTGGGAATCAGCCGAACATCGCGAATGCGGACTGCATCCGCACCGGAAGGCGTCATGAGCAGCGATGAAATCATTGCAACGATCGAACGACCGGCGGCTGCATCAGCGGCGCTGGCTCGCATGCCGTCCGCCGCGCATCTCGACGCGCTCGAAAGCGAGGCTATACACATTCTGCGCGAGGTTGCCGCCGAGTTCCGCAATCCTGTGCTGCTGTTCTCAGGCGGCAAGGATTCGACGGTTTTGCTGCGACTTGCCGAGAAGGCCTTGCGTCCCGGACGGCTGCCTTTTCCATTGCTGCACGTCGATACCGGCCACAATTTCCCCGAGGTGATCGCCTTCCGCGACCGTCTCGTCGCAGATCTCGGCGAACGCCTGATCGTGCGCACGGTCCAGGATTCGATCGATCGGGGGCGCGTTCGGCTGAAGCATGTCAATCAGAGCCGTAATGCATTCCAGACCGTGACGCTGCTCGATGCGATCGCCGAATTCGGTTTCGATGCCTGCATCGGCGGCGCGCGCCGCGACGAGGAAAAAGCTCGCGCCAAGGAACGTATCTTCTCGTTCCGCGACGCCTTCGGCCAATGGGATCCGCGCCGTCAGCGCCCCGAATTGTGGAGCCTGTACAACACTCGTCTCGACCCGGGCGAGCACATGCGGGTATTTCCGCTCAGCAATTGGACCGAGCTCGACGTGTGGCAGTACATCGCCCGCGAAGGCATCGAGCTACCGTCGCTCTATTACGCCCATCCGCGGCGTGTCACGTTGCGCGGCGGCGCGCTGATACCGGTGACTGACACGGTCGAGATCGCCGATCACGAGCCGATCGAGACACGCATCGTCCGATTCCGTACCGTGGGCGATATTTCCTGCACCTTGCCGGTGGAATCACCGGCAACGAACGCCGACGAAGTCGTCAGCGAGCTCTTGACCGCACGCATCAGCGAACGCGGCGCGACGCGGCTCGACGACCGGACCTCCGACGCTTCGATGGAAGAACGCAAGCGCGCCGGATATTTTTAATGGCGTTTTCTCCAGGTAGCGATCCGCGGCTGCTGCGTTTCACCACGGCCGGCAGCGTCGACGACGGCAAGAGTTCACTCATCGGCCGGCTGCTGCACGACGCCGGCGCCGTGCCGAATGACCAGCTCGACGCGCTCGAGCGCATTGCCGCGCGTAACGGTGATTCCGCGGTCGATCTATCGCTGTTGACCGATGGTTTGGCCGCGGAGCGCGAGCAAGGCATCACGATCGACGTCGCCTACCGCTATTTCGCCACGCCGCGACGCAAGTTCATCATCGCCGATACGCCGGGCCACGAGCAGTACACGCGCAACATGGTGACCGGCGCGAGTACCGCCGACGCGGCCGTAATCCTTGTCGATGCGCGTAACGGCATGACCACGCAGACGCGGCGTCATCTCTTCCTCGCCCATTTGCTGGGCATCCGGTACCTGGTGATCGCGATCAATAAGATGGATCTGGTCGATTTCGCGCGCGCACCATTCGATGCGATCGCCGCTGCAGTGACTGGGTATGCCGCGACGCTTGGCGCCGAACCGCCGATCGTAGTGCCGTTATCGGCGAAGTTCGGTGACAACGTCGTTCGGCGCAGCGAGCGCCTGCCCTGGTACAACGGCGAGCCGCTCCTAGCAATTCTCGAAGGCCTTCCGCCGGCGGCCACGGCCGACGATCTGCCGTTGCGCTTGCCCGTGCAACTGGTCCGCCGGACGACGACGCAAGCGGGCCAGTACCGTTGCTATCTCGGCCGCATTGAATCTGGCCGGATCGCTGTTGGCGATCCGATCGTTGCCCTGCCCTCGGGCGGCGCCACCCGGGTCCGGGCAATCACGACCTATGACGGGCCGCTCGAACAGGCTGCCGCGCCGCAGTCGATCGGCATTGAGATCGACGATCCGGTCGACATTGCCCGCGGCGACGTCCTCGCCCATCCGACAGCCAAGCCCAACGTAGCGTCCCGTCTCGACGCCACCATCTGCTGGTTTGATGACGAGCCGTTCGCCGCCGGCCGGCGCTACCTGATCAAGGTTGGTACACGCAAGGCCATTGCCCATATCGGTGAAGTGGTCCACAGGCTCGACGTGACGACCCTCGCCCCCGTAGCGGCGACTGGCCTCGTCCGCAACGATATTGCCCGTGTTCGCATTATTGCAGCGGCACCACTTGCCTTTGATCCCTATCGCACGAACCGCGCCACCGGCGCGCTGATATTGATCGATGAGCAGACGCACGCGACCGTCGCGGCTGGTATGATCGAGGGTTGAGGAAACCGGATGGTTCTGCATCACGCCTTTAGCTTGGCCTACCCCGTGTCCGGCTTTGTGGTCGGCATGCTCGTGGGCATGACGGGTGTCGGCGGGGGCTCGCTGATGACGCCGCTGTTGATCCTGTTCTTCGGCATCTCGCCGGCCACTGCCGTCGGCACCGATCTGCTATACGCCGCGGCCACTAAGACCGCGGGAACCGCGATGCACGGCTTCACCGGCACCATCGATTGGCGGATCGTCGGCCGGCTTGCCGCAGGCAGTGTGCCGATGACGGGAATCACGCTGTTCGCGCTCTCGCGCCTGAATCTCGGAGGCACGGCAGCACACGCGCTCATTACCATCGTTCTCGGCTGTGCACTGTTCGCGTCCGCTTTGGTACTGATTTTCCGCAGCCGGATCGTTCGGTTCTATGGCGATCACCTTGCCACGCTCGATTCGGGGCGCATCCACTGGCTCACGATTGCCGCCGGTGCGGCGCTGGGCATTTTGGTGCCGATTTCTTCGGTCGGCGCCGGCGCCCTCGGCACGACGGCACTCGTGCTGCTCTATCCGCGGCTGCCCGTGGCGCGTATCGTTGGCTCGGACATCGCGCATGCCGTGCCGCTGACGCTGATCGCCGGCATCGGCCACTGGATGCTCGGGTCGATCCATTGGAGCCTGCTCGGCGCCCTGCTGCTCGGCTCGCTGCCTGGTATCGTCGTCGGCAGCTATGCCGCCAGTCGGGTTCCCGACGTCGCCCTGCGGCTGCTGCTGGCGGCAACGCTGCTGGTGGCCGGCGGCCGTCTGGTCTTCTGAGTTTTCTGCCCCACTGAACCGGCCCGAAACCACGGCCCGTTGGGCCGCATCAGCGGCGTTATGTTTCCCTTAACGCGGGATGCCTAAAAATGCAGGCATGTGAGGGAGGCATCAGTGAATTACTCGACGCACGCCCTGCCTGATTGCAATCTCGAAGCGGCGACGACGCTCAGCCTCAAACGCGAACCTGCCTGCTTCGCCTTCCTGTGCAGCCGCGCCGTGTCGCCGCCGCAACCGATCGACTCCCTTAATCTCGACCTCGCGTCGGTCGACTATTTCGGCGGCCGCGCCTCGCTGTGGGCGACGCTGGAGATCCGCTCCACCGCTTCGGACGAGAAGGCGACGGCCGTTTTGGGCTTTGACGAGACCTTTCTGTCGCCGTTCACCCGTGCGCTGATCGAGTGTGCCACGAGCCGCGTGCCCTATCGCATGACCATCGCCCGCAGCGAAGATCGGCCGCAGCGCCTCGTCGAGTATGTTACCGGTCCAGGCGTGGCGCTGAGCGAACTCATTCTAACGCCGCAGGACAATGTCGTCGTGATCTCGGCGCGCGCCGACGGCGACGATGAGGAAACCTTGTTCCAGCTGCCGCGCACCGACAGCTTCCTGCGTGCATTCACCAAGATGACCTATCAGGCGGATTGCCAGCTGCTGGGAACCCTGGCGCAGACTGAAAAGCTCGGACACCAGCAGTCGACTGGCGCGGCCTAGCCGCTAGCGTCGACCGTCCTCGACACCATCGAAGAGATCGGCCGCGGCATAGCGCAGTGCACCGCCGGGCAGTGTCAGCGCTTCGGGCGTCAAGACCGCGGTCTCGCTCCTGCCCGGGCCCATGATGTGACGGACCTCCTCGCCCGCAGCGACGAGATAATCGCTGATGATCCGCCGATGGCAGCGCCACCACACCGCCTCGGCGCACATGATCGCCACCTTCTGCTCGCGCACGAGTGCGCGCAACTCGGCAAGCGCCGTGGCAAACGCCGGACTTTCGGCATAGTCGGCAAAATTGCGAAAGCCCTCTTCGCGCCAAAAGGTATTGCGTGACGGCGCGCCTTTCGCCCGCCCGCGCCGACCGCCCAGTCCCGGCATGTGGCGATAGCCGATTTTCGCCGCTTGCAATGCCGGCACTAACGCATCGCCGTTGAAATGAGGATAGCGGCCCGAGCGCGGAATGCTGCGCACATCGACCAGACATCCGACGCCGTGTTCGCGCAGCAAGGCGAGAAACTCGTCGAGGGTACGGGTCGAGTGGCCGATGGTATAGATCGTCACGCCGTCTTACGTGGGCGCGATTCCTCGCCGTTCAAGCGCAATGGCGCGCGGCTGTGCTCGTTGTTGAGGTGCACCAGACGGCGCAGCAAGGCCATGAAAACGGCCCGCTCGGCTGACTTGAGTGGCGCCAGAATGGCGTCCTGCACCGCACCCACTGCGGGCGACGCGGCCATCACCAGCTTGCGGCCGGCCGCCGTCAGATCGAGCCGCTTGGTGCGACGGTCGCGTGCGCCCGGCTTGCGCCGGATCAACGCCTTGCTTTCGAGCCGTTCGACAACGTCAGCAATGGTCGAACGGTCAAGCGCGACGTAATTGGCCAGCGTCGTCTGGTCGCATCCCGGGTTCTCTCGGATTCCGAGGAGCGCCGCATATTGCAGCGGCGTCAGATCGTAATCGCCGGTCTCAGCCATGAACAGCGCGACGGCGATCTGCTGAAGGCGGCGGATGAGGTGCCCCGGCGCGGCGTGGAGCTCGAGAACAGCCATGACATATTCCTCTAGCATGCTGTCCGGTTGCCGACAACTTGACAGTATACTGATAATCAGTATTCAATCGAATTCCGAACGAACGGCCGCTCGCCAGCTCGGAGGCGCCATGGAATTCGGCATGCAGTTTTTCCCGTGCGTCGGTCCGGAGCAGAAATCCGGCGCGCAGTATTTCGACGAGTGTTTGCGTCTTATCGACCATGCCGACCGCTACGCCTGGGCCCATGTCCGCACCGTCGAGCATTATTTCCGGCCTTACGGCGGCTATACGCCGAACCCGATCATCTTCCTGACAGCAGCAGCCCAGCGGACCAAAAATGCGCGCCTTATCACCGGCGCAGTGCTGCCGGTGTTTAACAATCCGCTCAAGCTTGCCGGCGAGATCGGCATGCTCGACGCGATTTCCGGCGGCCGGCTCGAAGTCGGTTTTGCCCGCGCCTTCCTTCCTTACGAATTCGCCAACTTCAAAATCAGCGTCAATGAAAGTCGCGAGCGTTTCGCCGAAGGCATGGAGCAGGTCCGCATCCTGCTCGAGCAGGACAAAGCCAGCCACGCCGGCAAGTTCCACAGCTTCGAAAACGTGACCTCACTGCCGCGGCCTACGCAGAAGCCGCGGCCGCCGTTCTGGGTTGCCGCCATCGCCACGCCGGAGAGCTTCGTTGCCGCCGGCAAGGCCGGACACGCCATCATGGGCATTCCGATGGCGGGCGGGAAAATGAAGGAACTTCTCGGCCTCTATCGTGACGCCTGGAAGCTGGCCGGCCACCCCGGTCGCGGCCGCGTGATGCTGGCTTTCCATATGTACTGCGCGGAAACGCGTCAGCAGGCATTCGACGTCGCACGCGACCCGCTCAACCGCTATCTCAAGGCGATCGCCGCCGCCACCGCCGACTGGGGCTCGATGAGCTCCAAGGACTATCCGGGTTACGACAAGATCGCCGACATCCTGGCGAAAGAAACCATCGACACACAGGTCAAAAGCGGCGGCGCCTGGATCGGCTCGCCTGACGAAATTACCGAGCAGATCGCGCGCTACAACGACGAGGTCGGCGGCTTCGAGGTCGCGTCGCTGCAGATCAATTTCAACGACCTACCCTATGCCGCTGCCGAACGCTCGCTGCGGCTGTTCAGCGACGCGGTGATGCCCAAATTCGCCGGCCGCGGTGCGGAAAAACCAAGCTTTTCCAACCGGAAAGCCGGGTAACTATTTAGAAACCTCTGAGCCTTTAGCCTGCTTTTTATGGAAGCATGCTGAAGGGGGTTCCGATGCCGAATACTGACATGGTTGTCGCTCGCCGCAGCCGCAGCACGCGCGCCAAGGCCGTGACGTTGTCGCTCGACGAGCAAGTGCAGGACTTCCTCGACGCGCGCGACGGCCTGCGCATCTACGACGCATTCTACGGCAACAGCAGCAACACGCTGCTGCCGCGCCGCCTCGGCAACGGCAAGGACAAGCGCGCTTAAGTCGCCCGGCCCGGTCTGCTATCCTCGCCGCGCAGAATGCGGCGAGTCTTCCTGGTCATCCTCTGCCTGCTGCTTCCGGCGGCCGCCCGCGCTGCCGAGCGCGCCGATGAGCTCGCCATCGGCATCAGCCAATTTCCGGCGACGCTCAATCCCCTCATCGACCCGATGGTGGCCAAGAGCTATGTGCTCGGCATGGTCCGCCGGCCGCTCACCACCTACGATGCCAATTGGCAGCTCGTCTGTATGCTGTGCGAAACGCTACCGAGCTTCGCTAACGGGCTGGCGCAAAAGATCGCCCTCCCCGATGGCAAGACCGGCCTTCGCCTGACCTACACGCTCAAGGCCGACGCGCGCTGGGATGACGGCACGCCGGTGACAACCGACGACGTGATCTTCTCCTGGCAGGTCGGGCGTAATCCGCAGACCGGCGTTGCCGAAGCCGAGCTCTATCGCCGCATGATCGCTGTTACGGCTGTAAATGCCCGAACCTTCACCATCGACATGGATCGTGTGACCTTCGATTACGCCGCGCTCAACGATTTCGAGATCCTGCCAGCGCGGATCGAACGCGCGGCCTTTGCCGATCCGGCGCAATACCGTATTCGCTCGCGTTACGACACCGATCCGACGGCGCGCGGACTCTACGATGGCCCCTACCGCATCACCGAGGTTTCACCCGGCTCGCATATCGTGCTCGAGCGCAATCCCGCCTGGGCTGGTCCGCGACCCTATTTCAGCCGCATCGTCGTCTGGACGGTCGAGAACACCGCGTCACTCGAAGCCAATCTGCTCGCCGGCGGCCTCGACATGGTACCGGGCGAGCTCGGCCTGCCGCTCGACGAGGCACTGGCTTTCGCGAGCCGTCACAACGGCCGCTTCAACGTCATCTACAAGCCGGGCCTCGAGTTTGAGCACATCGACCTCAACCTCGACGATCCAGTCCTTGCCGACGTGCGCGTCCGTCGTGCCCTGCTCTACGCCATCGATCGCAAGGCGATCAGTCAGGAACTGTTCGCCGGCCGTGATCCGGTCGCAGACAGTTTCGTGCCGACGCTCGACTGGGTCTATTCCGCCGACGTGCCGAAATACCCTTACGATCCAGCCAAGGCCCGTACGCTCCTCGA
>Ga0126373_10004517_pt1 | contig 10654 bp, 10 predicted proteins | sample PanSoiMetPlot_11_FD_92545 | JGI IMG/M metagenome (GOLD analysis project Ga0126373, IMG submission 92545) | Tropical forest soil microbial communities from Panama - MetaG Plot_11 | ecosystem: Environmental > Terrestrial > Soil > Tropical forest > Bulk soil | place: Panama | collected 2016-02-17
AACCGCATGGTCCGCCCGGCGCTACATTCAAACCTTGGAGGCCGTTAGAGGCGGGCGGATAACGGTAGCGGCGGTGCCAGAACAGTCGAGGATGGCGCCCGGGGAACTGTTTTCACGGCGGAGATAGACCATGGCGATGGGCAGCTGCAGCGCAGGGGAGAAGGCACTGCGGGTGATGTGGCCTACTTCCTTGCCTTCGTCGAACAACGGTGTCCCTGGGGCCGGCGGTTCGGCGCCGCTGAGTTTGATGAGGACGCGGATGCGGTTGACCTGGCCGCGGGAGCGCACGCGTTCGACGATTTCCTGGCCGGTGTAGCAGCCCTTGGTGTAACTGATGTGCGAGTGCTCGAGGCCGGCTTCGTGGGGGATCTGTTTGTCGCTGAAGTCGTAGCTGAACCAGGGGATGCCCTGTTCGAGGCGCAGAGCGTTGAGTACGGTATAGCCAGCGGGACGGCCAGCGACGGAACGGACGGCCTCACGCAAAACCCTCCAGAGTGCTTCCAAATCGCTGCGCTCCGCCCAGAATTCCGCGCTGGGGACGCCGCCGGGCGAGCGTTTGGAGAGGACGCAGGAGATGGCTTGCAGGGTTACGCGGAGGAACGACAGCTCCGCAAGATCGGCCAGATTTGCTCCTGTCAGCTTGCGTGTCAGTTCCGCTGCAAGGGGACCTTCTAGCGCCAGCGTGCCCCACTTTTCCGTTTCGTCGCTTAGCGTAACGTCATCCATGATGATGAATTTGTCGAGCGCCGGCACGAGCGTGCCGCGAATCATCGCGTGGGAGACGCAGAAGAGGCTTTCTTGCGTTGCGTAGGTCTCGATTTCGGCCTGGATGCGGCCTTGCGGATTGAGAAAGAGCGAGACGGTGCCGTTGCCAGGTGCGAGGTCCTTGATGTTGTTGGTGAGGATGGCGTTGAGATAGCGGACGCGGTCGGGCCCGGTGAAGCGGAGCGAGGCGCGGTAGTTTTTGTCGAGGAGGACGACGGATTCGCGGGCGGCGCGGTATTCGGCGCGCCAGTCGGGTGAGAAGCGGTCGGGAAGCGCGCAGCCGAACCAGGAGCCGATTCTGGCGCCTTCGCTCCGCAGGAGGGCAAGGAGTGGAGTTTCAAAGAGCGGCTTGGCGGGAGAGGTGGCCATGGAGCACACGACCAGTTTAGCAAACGCAGAACCGGTGTGGGACGACTCCCCTTGCCTCGGGCAGGCCGCTGCACACCCGCAACTCCATGATCTCGGAGCGATGACGAGAGTACCGGTGCTAGCAGCTAAGCGAGGTTCAGAGCGCGCTTGAAGGAACCCTTTTCGGAGTCGATCTTCTTTTGCAGCTGGAGAATGGCATAAAGAAGTGCTTCGGGCCGCGGGGGACAGCCTGGGACGTAGACGTCGATGGGAAGAACCTGGTTGCAGCCCTGTACTATGGCGTAATTGTTGAAGACTCCGCCAGAGGTGGCGCAGGCACCCATGGAGATCACCCATTTCGGCTCGGGCATTTGATCGTAGAGCTGGCGGACGATAGGAGCCATTTTTTGCGAGAGCCGTCCAGCGACGATCATCAGGTCGGCCTGGCGGGGCGAGGGACGGAAAACTTCGGCGCCAAAGCGGCCACGTCAAATCGTGCGGCAGCCATGGACATCATTTCGATGGCGCAGCAGGCGAGCCCGAAGCCAAGTGGCCAAATGGAGCTGCGGCGCGCCCAGTTCACGGCTTTGTCGAGCGTCGTGAAGATAATCCCTTCATCTTCAAGCAGCTTTCCGAAGTCGTCGGGTCTGGTCAGCGTGACGTGTTTGCCGAGGGATGTGCTCATCGTGACCTCAACGATATTCTGGCATAGAGCGAAGATAGAGACAAACGACGGGTCCCTCTGGTTTGCAGTCAAAAAATGGCGCAGATGACTTAGGACGACTAATTTCATCTGCCAGTAAATCTATACTTAGCGGGGACGAGCATCTCAAAAGACGCCCGCGCGTTATTCGACCCTCACGCCGTAGCGCTAAGCCGGCAGATACCGGCCGGAGCGATTTGACGCAAGTCGGCCGTATTCCATCGCTCGCGACTCTAGCAGGCTGCGGAAAAACTCCGTTCGGAGCGCGAATCGAACGCCTTGGGACGAGATAGCCTCTCGTTTAACGTGCCAAGTCAGGAGCAGCTCTGAACCCTACCGGATGCCGGCTGAAACGAGCTGCGACCCACGCAAGGATCGTCCCTTGCAGTATTCCAGTCGCGAGGTTCACCCACGGCTCGGCCTTCGGGCAGATCGGCAGATTGGCCCAAAACGCAAGCGGGGCGGTCAAAGCCAGGCCCAACGCTGGTCCCCACAGAAACCAGTCTCGCTGTTTCCGCAGCAGCAGCGCGCCGATGCCGATGTAAAAACGAAGCAGATAAAACGGCGTTCTGAACAGCAGGCCAGGCAAACCGTAATGCGAAAATCTGAACCCAGCCGGGCCGACAATGTTGGCCCCCACGAACGTTAATAGAATGTCGAGACCAAGGACAGCGATGATGAGCGCCATAAGTCCTCCCTTCATTCGGTGGGTCGGTCAACTAAGTTTAAGCCTTCACTGAGACGATGAGCGATGCACCACCGGCGATGCTGGAACAGATTCCGAGTACGAAACCAGGCCATTGCGTAGTGTGCCCACGCATACCGCAGATCGGTGAGCGCTTCAAGGCAGGCGAGATGCTCGCGGCCCGGCGCGGTCTAGCAGGCTGCTGAAAGAAACGGAAATTACGTAACGAAGTAGCGCAGCGCACGTCCAACGAGGCATGCGAGGAACCGACCAGCAGCAGGGGCACGTGTTCAGCTACATTTCACCAGAGCAGCGAGTGCGGAAGGATCATCCGTTGCGAGCGATTCGCACGATGGTGGACGAAATCCTGAAGCAGCTGTCGCCGCAGTTCAACAAGATGTACGCGAAAGTGGGGCGTCCATCGATTCCTCCGGAGCAGTTATTGCGCGCACAGCTGCTGCAGCTGTTCTATTCGGTACGCAGCGAGCGGCTCCTGACGGAAGAGATGGACTACAACATTTTGTTCCGCTGGTTTGTGGGACTGAATTTGGATGACCCGGTGTGGGATGCCACCGTGTTCACCAAGAACCGCAACCGGTTGCTGGAGGCCGAGGTAGCCAAGGAATTTCTGGCGCGAGTAGTGGAGCAGGCGCGAGAAAAGGGATGGACATCGGACGAGCATTTCACCGTGGACGGCACGCTTCTGGAAGCGTGGGCCAGCGTGAAGAGTTTTCAGCCCAAGGAGAAGAGGGGTTGGCCACCGCCGGACGATCCGGGAAATCCCACGGTGAATTTTCGTGGGGAGAAGCGTTCGAACGAAACGCACGAATCGAAAAGCGATCCCGACGCGCTACTGGCGCGCAAAGGTGCAGGCAAGGAGGCCAAGTTGAGCTACAGCGGGAATCTGCTGGTGGAGAATCGCAACGGATTGATTGTGGACAGCCGGGTGTGGGAAGCCACGGGCACGGCCGAGCGCTATGCCGCGCTGGACATGCTGCAGGCCCTTCCAGGAGATGGGCGGGTGACGGTGGGCGGCGACAAGGGTTACGACACGGCGGAGTTTGTGCGCGAATGCCGCAACCTTCGGGTGACGCCGCATGTGGCGCAAAACCTCGGGCGGAGAGGGGGCAGCGCCATCGATGGGCGCACCACCTGGCAGGCGGGCTACTCCATTAGCCAAAAGAAAAGGAAGCGCATCGAAGAATGCTTTGGGTGGCTGAAGACCATTGCGTTGTTACGCAAAGTTCGGCATCGTGGAACGTTGAAGGTGGATTGGATCTTCACGTTCGCCTGCGCAGCCTTCAACCTGGTGCGCATGCGAAATCTCATGGGCAGCACAATTCTGGCGCAGTAAGTCCAGGCCGTAGTGTCTCTGTGCGGCGCTGAAACGCCCACTTGGAACAGCCAGGAGCACGAAAACTGGCGCGAAAATAAACTCAAAACTACTAAATCCGCCAAAATCCCTGCACCCGGGAAAGAATTGGGTCGCTAAGCCCAATTTTTCAGTGGCCTGCTAGAGAGTTCATTCGTGAACTTACTGCCCTTGTCTGCAGGCATGCGGAGCCCGAGATCTGCGGTCACTTTCATGCCCACAGCGCATAAGGGTCTTATCCAGTAGTGCGACGCTTTGATCTTCCTTTGCTCTTAGATGAGTCCGCAGGTCAGGAGCCAATTAAAAATTCCTGCCAAAAGCTGAACGTCCGATATTCTGCATGGTGCGCCAATTAGTCCACCACCAGGACGACTTTGCCGAACTGGGAGCTGGATTCGAGGTATTCATGGGCGAGGCGGCATTCGGCGAGGGGGAAAGTTCGGTCGAGGACCGGTTTGAGGCGACCTGCGGCGACCAGCCTTAGCACAGTCGCGAACTCGGATTTGGTGCCCATGTAGGAGCCAAGGATCGAGAGCTGGCGGCTGAAGAGGAAGCGGAGATCGAGTTTGGCGTCGTAGCCGGTGGTGGCTCCGCAGGTTACCAGGCGGCCGCCGCGGGTGAGGCTGGCGATGCTGTCGTCCCAGGTGGCAGTGCCGACGTGCTCGAAGACGACGTCCACTCCGCGTTTGGATGTGAGACGGCGGACTTCGTCTTTGATTTTTTGCGCGTGATGATTGATGAGTTCGTCAGCGCCGAGTTCGCGCGCTTTGGCGAGCTTAGCGTCGTTGCCGGCGGTGGCAATGACGCGGCAGCCGAAAAATTTGGCGATCTGGATCGCGGCAGAACCGACACCGCTGCCCGCTCCGAGGATGAGTACGTCTTCGCCCGGCTGGAGCTGCGCACGGGTGAGCAACATGTGCCAGGCAGTCTGGAAGACAAGCGGGACGGCGGCGGCCTCCGGAGCGGAAAGACTTTCCGGACAGGGGAAACAGTTGACTTCCGGGCAGCGGACGAATTCGGCGCAGCCGCCGTGGATCAAGTAACCAAGATTGGTGAACTGCGGGCACTTGTTGTCGTTGCCGGCGAGGCACGCCGTGCATTTACCGCAGGTGACGCCCGGAGCGAGGAGGACTCTTTGTCCCGACTTGACGTTGGTGACGTCCGAACCGATTTTTTCGACGACGCCGGCAATGTCACTGCCGGGAATGTGCGGGAGTGGAATAGGAACGCCGGGGAGGCCGCCGCGCACCCACAGATCGAGATGGTTGAGAGCGCAGGCGTGGACTCGGATGAGGACCTCGCCATGGCGCGGTTCGGGTTCGGGGACGTGGGTGTAACGAAGGACGTCCGGACCGCCGTGATGGTCGAACACGATGGCTTTCATCGAACGACCTTTCGCTTGAACGCCACGATGACGCCCAGAATGAAGGTCCAACCCATTTACCGCTAGGCCTTTGCTGAATGAGCAAAGCAAAGCGGCCGGACAGAAACGAACACCTGAGACTTCCAGTATAGCAATGGAGCGAAGCCCATCGGGGTTGGGCTGCCCGAACCGATGGACATTAACCGCGGCAGGGAGCCAGACGCAAACGAACGGAAGAGGCGCGACGGCGGGCCCGTCCACAATCGTGGCGGCTCTCCCTCGCCCCAAACTGTCCTGATTGCGCGCCAGCGGACAAGATGCAGGAAAGTGGCATTTCGAGTCCCGCCACCGCCAAACGAAATGGTCACGTTGACACAAAAAGGTGTCAGCCGTAGGCTGAATTCGAGGAAATCCATGGACTTGTTTGAAGAGATTGTGAGGATGCGACGAGCCGGGATGCGCGGCGCGTTGGCTACGATCGTGCATACCAACGGATCGATTCCTAGCTACGAGAGTTCGAGAATGCTAGTGCGCGAAGACGGATCGATCGTCGGTACGATCGGCGGCGGGTGCGTGGAAGCAGACGTGTGGGCAGCTGCGAAAGAAGTGATGGCCAAGGAGTCCCCGCGCAAGATGGTGTTCACACTGAACAATGAAGCGAGTTACGACAACGGATTGATTTGCGGTGGAACGCTGGAAGTGTTTGTCGAGCCAGTTCTACCACAGCCGGTGGCGTACATTTTTGGCGGCGGGCATATCTCGATGGCGCTAGCCAAGGCGGCGAGCGCGGCGGGCTTCGGGATTGCGGTGATAGACGACCGCGAACAGTTTGCCAATGCGGAGCGGTTTCCGATGGCACAGGAGCTGTACAAGAGTTATGAGGATGCGTTTGCGCGGCTGTCGCTGAATGCAGCGTCGTACGTGGTGATTGTGACGCGAGGGCACCGCGACGACATGCGGGTGCTGGCGTGGGCGGTGCGGACGCAAGCGCGCTACATCGGGATGATCGGGAGCAAGCGCAAAGTGATTTCGGTGTACAAGGCACTGGAGAAAGAAGGCTACACGCAGGCAGAGTTTGCGCGGGTCTATGCACCAATGGGACTGGAGATCGGCGCGCTGTCACCGGAAGAGATCGCGGTGAGCATCGCGGCGGAGTTGGTGGCGGTGCGGCGGAATTCGCAGTCTGCGCAGCACAAGAAGTTGCAACGCGAAAATAGCGAAGTGGTAAGCTCGGAAGCAAACGCTTCCCGCTGATTCTGATTCAAAATGTTAGCCGCCGTAATTCTCTCGGGCGGCGCCTCGCGCCGCATGGGCTCGCCGAAGGCTCTTGTCTCCTACCAGGGCACGCCGTTCCTTGAGCATTTGCTGAGCATCACCAAGCATCCTACGATTGGTGTGCGGCGCGTAGTACTCGGTCCGGACGCAGAAGTCATCTCCAAAGAAATCGCAATTCCGGCAGAGCAAATCGTCGTTAACGGAGATTGGGAAAAGGGGCAGCTGAGTTCGATTCACGCCGCACTGCGGAGCCTACCGGCGGGAACGGAAGGAATGCTGCTGTGCCCCGTGGATCATCCGCTGGTAAGCACAGCGCTAGTGAACAGCCTGATTGTGACCTTCCTCGAGATGCGGGCGCCGGTGGTGCTGCCTACGTTCGAGGGCCGGCGCGGGCATCCGGTGATTTTCTCGGCGGACGTGTATGACGAGCTGCTGGTGGCGCCGATGGAGATGGGGGCGCGGGCCGTGGTTTGGGCGCACAAAAACGAAGTACAGGAGGTGGCGACCAGCGAAGAAGGTTGCGTGCTGAATCTCAATGATCCGAACGCGCTGCTTAAGTTGAAACGCGACCAGCTGAAGTGAGCGGCTGTTTGCCAAACTACGGCCGAAGCTTTGCGGCGACGGCGCGGGCGGCATCCACCGCCAAATGGGCACCGTGGATGGTTTCCGGCGGCAGGCCGCCGAAAGAGTTGGCCAGAGCTTCCGGCGTTATTTGCCGCAAAGAGTCCGGCGAAGCGCCTGTCAGTAGTTCAGTAAGACGCGAAGCGCAGGCGATCGAGGTTGTGCAGCCACGGCAAAGGAAGCGCGCCTGCGCGATTCTTCCCTGCTCCACTTTTACCGCGATCCGCAGCACATCTCCGCAGACGGGGTTGCTGACTTCGACGGAAACCGTCGCCTCCGGCAGCTCGCCGGCGTTGCGGGGATGCTGAAAGTGATCTAGCACTTGCTCGGAGAACATCACTTCACGTTTTTCACTTGCAGTGGATCGCAGAAATGTGGCTGGCGGAGGCCGGGGGAAGTTTTCTGACGGGCACCCGTTCTCGCGCCTCTTTAACGAACTTGACGAAGCGTTGCGCCAGTTCCTGCACGCGCTTGGCCTGGCGGCGCTGAATCGATTCGGTGGGGATCAGTTGTGTCCCGACGCCGATCGCGGTAGCGCCCGCCAAAATGAACGCCTCGGCGTTTTGCTGGGTTACGCCGCCAGCAGCGATTACGGGAATCTGGGGCAGCGAACGGGTCAGCGCCTTGATGTAGGAATCGGCGCCGACCTGACCGCAGGGAAAAACCTTCACGAAATCAGCGCCGGCGCGCCAAGCTGCGACGACCTCGGTGGGAGTCAGTGCCCCCGGGATCGCAACCACATCATGTTTGGCGGCAAAGTTCATGATGTCGCAGTCAAAACCCGGAGCCGTCAGGAAATGTGCACCCGCATCCAAACATTGACGCGCAGAGTCCACGTCCAGAACGGTGCCCGCTCCGACCACCATTTTAGGATGGTGCTTGATGAGGTGGGCAATCATGTCCAAGCAGCCCGGTACCGTCATGGTGATTTCGACAATAGGAATGCCGCCGGCAGCTACAGCTTCAGTAGCGAAGTGTGCGTCGTCGGCTGTGGCCACGCGAACCGCGGGAATTACGCCGATGTCGCGGATAATGTCCGCTGCTTCGTTCCTGTTCATGTGACCTCTCCCTCCCCCACTGTACAACAACGCGGAAACGGAACTTCGCTGGGCACGCAGACTCAGAGCTCGTCAGTCTCCGGAGCCGGCAGCTTGTCGCCTTCTTTGGCAACCCAGACATAGAGCGTAGGCAGCAGGAAGATACTCATCACCAAGTCGGAGATTAGGCCTCCAACAATCACGATAGCAAACGGGCGCTGCGAGTCGGAGCCAATGGCGTGGGACATCGCAGCGGGAAGCAGCCCTAACGTGGCCACCAGCATGGTCATGATGATGGGACGAAGGCGCAGGACGCCGCCCTCAACGGCGGAGTCTTCGATGGTGTAACCTCGTGCGCGCAGCTGGTTAATGTATTCCAGCATGATGACGCCAGTTTGCACCGAGACGCCGAACAAGGCCAGGAAGCCTACTCCCGACGATACGCTGAAATGGGTGCCGGTGATGTACAGCGCCGCCAGACCCCCGATGCGAGCCAGTACCACGTTCCCTAGGATCAGTAGCGCCCACTTATAGGAGCGGAACATGGAGTAGAGAATGACGAAAATCAGCAGGATCGTGAGTGGCACTACCAGCAAGAGTCTGGCCTCAGCACGTTTTTCACTTTCGTACTCGCCTTCCCAATCGATGTGATAGCCGCGCGGAAGTTTGACCTGCTTGTTAACTTTTTCAATAGCCTCGCGCACCGCGTCGCCGAGGGCCCGCCCGCGAACGCTGTATTTGATGGCAATGTAGCGTTGATTCCCTTCCCGGTAAATTTCCGAAGCCCCGTCGCGCTCCTCGATTTTGCAGAGCTGTGCGAGCGAAACTCTTTCACTGCTGGGAGAGAGCAAACGGACACTCTCGACCGCTTCCTTGGTGGTGCGATACTGCGGCAAGTATCGGAGCACCAGGTCGTAGCGCGCCTCGCCCTGCAAAACCTGGGTCAGCGCGTTGCCGCCCAGTGCGGTCTGAATGGCGTCCTGGACATCGGCCACGTTGATCTGAAATCTCGCGGCCTGCTCGCGATCAACCGTAACGTTTAAGTTCGGCTGCCCCAGCACGCGGAACACGCCGAGATCCTCGATTCCGTTTACCTGGCGCATGACTCTGACGATCTCGTCGCCCTCGCGCTCCAGAGTTGGCAGGTCGTCTCCGTAGATTTTGGTCGCCAACTGCCCTTTGACCCCGCTGACCGCTTCTTCCATGTTGTCGGCAATGGGCTGTGAAAACCCCCAGAGCATTCCCGGATATTTGTCTAGTTCGCGGTCCATAGCCGCGATGAGCCGCTCCTTGTCCTCATGGAAGACTGGCCGCCATTGCTCCTTGGGTCTGAGGTCCGCAAAGACTTCAATATTGAAAAACCCGGTCGTGTCGGTGCCGTCGTCGGGTCGCCCCACCTGGCTCCAGCATTGTTTCACTTCGGGAAAGGAGCAGAGTTTCAAGCGAGAGTCGTTCATCACACGGATGCCTTCGGTTGGCCCGACGCTAGGCGCCAGCGTTCCGCGCACCCACAGTGCTCCTTCGTCGAGGTGCGGCAGAAACTCCGAACCGATTACGCCACCCACGGTGAGGTAGATGGCGATGAGAAAGCCAAACAGCGCAATGCCCACCGTGACGTAGCGGTGTTCAATGGCCCATTTCACGGAATGGCGATAACGGACTTTCAGGAACTCCATGACAGGGTTGCGCCATTCCCTGGCGCCCGTAGGGAAAAACATCACGGCGAGGGTTGGCGCGACCACCATGGAAAACAACAAAGCGCCGAGCAGTGCGAAGGCCACAGTCCAGGCCATGGGCTTGAACAGCCGGCCTTCCACCGCTTGCAGCGTGAAGATCGGCAAATAGGCCGTAATGATGATGCCGATGGCGAAGAAGACAGGTCTCTGCACTTCGTGGGCTGCATCGCGAATCTTGTCGCTGGGCAGTTTGTCGGTCGGCGGGTTGTCCTTGTGGCCCAGATGGCGGACGATGTTTTCCACCATCACTACCGCGCCATCCACGACCATGCCGAAGTCCAGCGCGCCCAGCGAAAGCAGGTTCGCCGGAATGCCCTTCAGCTTTAGACAGTTGGCGGCGAACAGCAGAGCAAAGGGGATGGTAAGAGCCACAATCAGCGCGCCGCGGATATTTCCGAGGAATAGCAGCAAAATGATGACGACCAGGATGATGCCCTCGGTCAGGTTGTGCAGGACGGTGTGCGTGGTGTACTCGACGAGATCGCTGCGGTCGAGAAAGGCCTCGAGCTTTACGCCCGCCGGCAGGATGTGGTCGTTGATTTCTTTTACTTTTGCGTGGATGGCCTGGCACGTGGTATCAGCATCGGCGCCCTTACGTAAAGCAACAATGCCGGAAACCACGTCAGGATCGTCCACGAGGACGCCGTCCTCGCGGCGAATGGTTCTGCCGGTTTGCCCCAGGCGGATTTTCGGACCTTGGGAGACGACAGCGATATCTTTGATGCGCAGGGGCGTGCCGGTCTTGGTGA
>Ga0126373_10004518_pt1 | contig 10653 bp, 9 predicted proteins | sample PanSoiMetPlot_11_FD_92545 | JGI IMG/M metagenome (GOLD analysis project Ga0126373, IMG submission 92545) | Tropical forest soil microbial communities from Panama - MetaG Plot_11 | ecosystem: Environmental > Terrestrial > Soil > Tropical forest > Bulk soil | place: Panama | collected 2016-02-17
AGCGACGGCCTCGACACGCTGACCGACTGGATCGGAATGGCGGACTCGCTGAACAACCGAGGCACGAACTGCTCGCCAGACGCCACCGAGAAGGTCACGGCGCCTTCGCGCATAGCCGCTTCGATCCCGAAATTGTTTGCCAGTTCAGCGATAGCCGCCTGATCGTTCGCGGTATGGATCTGGACCCGGTCTTTGCCAACGCTGGCCTTCAGCGCTTCCGGCGTGTCGATCGCCACGATCTTGCCGTGGTCGATAATCGCGATCCGGTCGCAATTCTCCGCCTCGTCCATGTAGTGCGTGGTGAGGAAGATGGTGATGTCCTCGCGTGACTTCAGGTCGTTGATGTAGGTCCAGATTGAGGATCTCGTTTGCGGGTCGAGCCCGACTGTCGGCTCGTCCAGGAACAAGACACGCGGAGCGTGCAGGAGGCCCCTGGCTATTTCGAGCCGCCGTTGCATTCCGCCTGAGTACGTGCTGACCAGGCTGTCTTTGCGGTCCCAGAGCCCGACCATGTCCATGACCTGGCGCATCCGTGGCATGACCGCGGCTTTGGGCACGCCGTACAACTCGGCGTGGAACCGGAGGTTCTGCTCGGCGGTCAGGTAGCTGTCCAGTGTCGTGTCCTGGAACACCAGGCCGATATTTCGGCGTACCGCATCCCGCTCAGTGGCTGAGTCGTGGCCAGCCACTTGGGCCGAGCCCGACGTCGCGCTCGCCAGCGTGCACAAGATCTTGATCGTCGTCGATTTGCCGGCCCCATTCGGGCCGAGAAAGCCGAATGTCTCACCGCGCGCGACGGTGAAATCGATGCCTCGCACCGCTTCGACTTCGCCATACCGCTTGACCAGGCCGGAGACCGAAATCACGGTCTCCGGCCCGGCGGTATCGCTGACCTGCTCCGCGCCCGGCTTGACGCCGGCGTGCGCTGCCATCTCTGCTGCCTCCGGGGGCGTTAGTCTTCGGGTCCGATTGGATTGGCCAGCTACGAGGGTAACTTCGTGGCCGGTTGCCAGCGGAGCGGCGTTACTCGCCATCGCCCGCGGACTCGTCCTCGTCAGAGGCGAGGATCCGGTACAGGGACTTGCGCGCGTCGGTCAGCACCTGCCTGGCCTGGCCGGCCTGCGCGTCGGTGCCAGCGCTGATCACCTGGAAGGCCGCCATCGCGACTTGCCCGATGAGCTTGCGCATCTCGATCGCTGCGCCGCCGGCGCTGCCGGCCACGACGTCCCACGGAGCCGTCAGCTCCGCGGTGTGTGCGGCCGCGTAGGTGCGGCCCTCGTCGGTCAGCTGGTACGCACGCCGGCCGCCCTCGCCAGCCTCGGCCCTGATCAGGCCCTCATCCTCAAGCTGCTGTAGCGCCGGGTAAATCGAGCCGGGGCTTGGCCGCCAGACTCCCCCGCTGCGCTCGCCGATCTCCTGGATGATCTGGTAGCCGTTCATCGGCTGCTCGGCCAGCAGTGCCAGCGCTGCGGCGCGAACGTCACCGCGCTTCGCACGCGGCCCCCGCATGCCACGCGGTTCCCGCCAGTGCGGCCCGAATCCCTCTGGCCCGCCAGCGAATCCAGGACCGCCGAAGCCTGGCCCGAACCCGGGTCCGCCAAACGGACCGCCAAAATGCTCCCGCGCACGGCCCCGGGGTCGTCCGCGTCCACCGTGCCTCTCGTCGTCACCGTGCCAGCGGCGTCCTTCGCCATCATCGGCGGGTTCCCACCGGCCAGGACCGCGGCGTCTGCCGCGCTCTTCTTCGTATCGCATCGTTGTTGCTCCTTGCAGATGTGCGCTACGGACTCGGTACAGTCGGTCTCGTTCTGACTGTCGCCGTAGCTCTTCGATACGTCAAAGATATATCGCTGACAGTCGCTTGGCAAGTCCCTGGGGACTTGTGCCCAGACGCAGCGGTCGCGGCCAGATCGGTGAACCCAGCCAGCCGCGGTTCGGTGCCCGCCGGCACGAACTGCTCACACCCTGATGGTTTGGTAACTTTCTGCGGGCTATTTGTCCTTTATGCGCCGCCCAAACCAGCAGGGTGTCGAATTTCAGGCCTCGGCCGTCGACCCCAGGTCTGGCAGAACGCGGGCGTGGCGGTCACGACACTGCGACGGCCGAGGCCCACGCACTCCGCCGTCGACGAGCCCTATGCCGTCGGCCAGCCCACCGCGAGTGCCGCCAGTTGCCCGGCCGCCTGGTCGGCTGGCTGCCCGGTGCCCACGGCAAGGCCCAGCAAGTACGCCGTGAGCGGCGCAGCTGGCCGCTCGACCTTATGGGCGGCGACCCTGGCGAGGTCCAGGATCTGCCGGACGTCGACGCGCGCGACCTCAATGCCCAGCTTCTCGCAGGCCGCGGCGGTCCAGTTGTCGAGTGTGGTCATGCCTCTCCGATCACTCGGGTTCGGCGGAACTTCTCAACGGCCACAGCGGCCCGCGCCACCGACACCCCCATCGGGTCATTGCCCACTATCAGCGCTGGCCTATCCGCTCCGGCCGTTCGGCTAGCCCAGTCACCCGGGCCAGGGTCACCGTGCCGAGTTAGCGGCGATGCCCACCTGCGAACCGCGCAGCGGCGTCAGCCGCCAATAGCCGACATCGGCCGCGCGGGCTGCAGGAAGCCCTCGTCGTTGATGCCATGACCAGGCAGTTTTGCCGCGATGCAGCGCTCCCAACGCGCCACGAGCTCGTCGTCAGACGCTCCGGCCCGAAGCGGCCCCCGCAGGTCATTCTCCTCCCGGGCGAACAGGCAATTCCGCAGCTGCCCGTCGGCAGTCAGCCGGACGCGGTCACAGGCTCCGCAGAACGGCCTGGTTACCGACCCGATGACGCCCACCGTCTGAGGGCCGCCGTCTACCAGGAAAGTCTCAGCCGGGGCGGAACCGCGTTCCGCAGGATCGGCAGGCGTGAGGCAGAACTCGCTGCTCAGCAACGCGAGGATCTCGTCGGCTGTCACCATCTCGTCACGCCGCCAGCCGTGCTGCGCATCCAGCGGCATCTGCTCGATGAACCTCAGCTGGTAACCCTGAGCAAGGCAGAAACGCAGCAGCGCCGACGCCTCGTGGTCATTGATGCCGCGCATCAGTACGGCGTTGACCTTTACTGGTGCCAGCCCTGCCTCGGTCGCGGCTGCCAGGCCCGCCAGCACGTCCTCCAGCCGGTCTCGCCGGGCGAGCTGTACGAACACGTCGGCTGTAAGCGTGTCGAGCGAGACGTTGATCCGGTCCAGTCCCGCCGCCCGAAGGGGCCCCGCGAGCCGCTCAAGCCCGATGCCATTGGTGGTCAGTGAGGTTTCCGGCCTCGGGTACAGGGCAGCAACCCGCTCGATAATGCCCGGCAGCCCGCGGCGCAGCAGCGGCTCGCCGCCAGTGAACCGGACCTCCGTGATACCCAGGCGGGTGACGGCGAGGGCAATCAGCCGGACCAGCTCGTCATCCGTGAGCAGCTCCGGCTTGGGCAGCCAGTCCAGGCCCTCGGCCGGCATGCAGTACGCGCACCTCAAATTGCACCGGTCCGTCAGCGAAACCCGGAGGTCAGTAGCCGTCCGCCCATACGAGTCGGTCAACATCACAGCACCTCCTCGGCCTCCACCTCGTCGGATCAGCCCGCCGCAGTTCACATGGACCACAACAACGATCTCTACCCTAAAGGCTCGCCATTCGGGCCGCTTTAGCCACGCCTGGTTACTGCAGCAATGACGGCGCCCGGTAGCTTCCCGTCTTGCGAAGATCATGCCGGGAACGCGCAACTGGGCGCCAGTCCCGTCGGCAGGCCGCGGTTCGGCAGCGCTGGCACCCAGCTACCAGCTGACTGCACCCACGCGATGTTCCGAACCAGGCCAGGGCGACCCCGACAGGATCGCCCTGATCACTATCTGCGGCTGTAGTGGTGCGCCTGACGACCTGCTCAGGCCAGCTGATCCGCCGTCGTGGTAACGGCCGGCCAGGCGCGGTTGCCGTAGTCAGCAAAGTCCGGCTGAAGCCGGTCGTACGGCCGCCTGAACAACGGCGAGGAAATCATGAAATCCGCGCTCGCCCGGTTGCAAGCGACCGGAACGTTCCAGGCCACCGGCAAGCCGCAGCAGGGCCTTGACGTCAGGGTCATGCGGATGCGGTTCGAGCGGGTCCCAGAAGGTTTCGCTAGGCCAGCGGTGCTAGCCGCGGGCTGGCGGCTGCCGGATACCCGGCTGGCATCGCGGCGAGGCCAGATGTTCGCCTACGATGCACTCGCTGGCTCCCATGCTCCGGGGCGCCCGCGAATCGCGAAGCAGGCCGGTCAATCGGCCGGTTAACCCAGGACCGGATCACCCAGGATGGTCGCATGACCGTGAACAGCGCCGTCTGGCGCGATCAGCTCACCCCAGAGGAACGGGCTGCCCTCGGCCGGGCGGATGAGGGCGTCGCAGGCGCGACTCCGGACGTACTGGTCGTCGGAGGCGGCATCCTGGGCGTAACTACGGCGGCGGCCTGCTCCGAGGCTGGCCTCGGCGACGTCATGCTCATCGAAACTGGCCGCCTAGGCGCCGGCGCAACCGGCGGGGCGACCGGGCTGCTGATCCCGGAACCGCACCAGTGGAGCGACCCTGAGCCGTTCGTCGATCTTGAGCGCGCCGGGCTGGAGCGCTGGCGGGATCTCGAGCAGAGCGTGCCGGGCGGCGTTGGCCTGGTGGAGCTGGACTGGCTGGGGCTGGCCCCGCATGAGGGCGGCTACGCCGCGCATCAGCCCCGAGACGTCGAGTGGCTGAATCCAGGCCAGGTCGATGAGCTGATTCCGGACCTGGCCAGGCCGATGGAAGGCGCCCTCATCCGCCGGCAGGCCAGGGTGAACCCGCTGCGCGCGGTGGCGAGGCTGGCTGCCGGGCTTCCGGCCGTCACGACTGGTGTCGCCGCGATGTCGGCCGAGATCAGGGGTGACCGTATCGTCAGCGTCGGCACGTCGGCGGGTGACATCACGCCGGGTGCAGTGGTCTTCGCTACCGGCCGGCCGCCGGTACTCGACGGTCTGCCCCTGCACATCCCGTCCGACCGCGTAAAAGGCCACCTGCTCGTGACGGAACCGACCGGGATAGCGTTGCCTGGCATCGTCGCGCCGCTGGCGACGCAGATCGAGAACGGTCAGCTGCTAGCCGGGGGCACCTTCGACCTCGGCGATGAAAGCCCGACGGTACAGCAGGAGGTGATCGACGCCATCACCGACGGGCTTGCCGCCGTGTTGCCGAGCCTGCGCGGCGTCGGTGTTGCTTACCAGTGGTGCTGCTTCCGTCCGCGCCACCCGGACCGGCGCCCCGTCATCGACAGGGTGCCTGGCCTGGCTAATGCCTGGCTGACGTCCGGCCATTTCCGCACCGGAATACTTAACGCGCCGGTCACAGCCGCAGTGCTGTCGCGCTGGATCGCCGCCGGGGTGCCACCGGTGGAGCCAGCCACGTGGTCAGCGACACGCTTCGGCGCGCGCTAGCCCTCAAGGGTGCTCGTGCAGCTGATGCCCGTCGCGGGGCGACCTACCGGGGATGATCGGCGGCTGCTCGGAGTGACTCGGCGGCTGTCAAGACCGAGGCTCCGAGAAGCACGATGTCCTTCACCACGAACTGTCCTGCGAGAGATAGCTTCGGCATCCCCGACTGCCTCTCCTGCCAGAGCTCCGGCGTCGTGGCTAGGAAGCTGAGCGTGGTCAGGAACATCCCGACCGCCCCGAGACTGCCTGCCGCCGAGGCTCTGGGTGCGAACGGCTTCGCGGCGATCAATGAGCCAACGGCTATCTCGGTGACCCCGATGAGACGCGCCAGCATCGGCCCGCCTAGCTTGTCGTATAGCCGCGAGAACAGCGGACTCGAGGTAACCAACGGCTTGATGTTCTCGACCTCGTAGTTCTCGAACTTAAGTACCCCGATCCACAAGAGGTTCGCCACCAGTCCGGAGCGCAGGAGCGAGCAACCCACGGACGCCAGTGCGTTGGCCGGTGTGAGGTGTTTGTTCATATTTGCCCCCATTCTGCGGCCGACCGCCGTGCCGCTGAGCGTGCCCGCTGGAGGGACCCCGCACGCCCCGGTCGATCTACCGCGACGCATCCCAGTTGCTCAGGAAAGCGCAGCTGTTCTGGCAGCAGGTCCGCCGTCCGGTGTTGCGCCGGCAACGGCTTCGCTCGCGGCAGCCTTACCGGTCGCAGCCGTGCCGCCAGCACCGGCTTGCGCCGGTACTGCCGATGTCCCCGGCATCACCCGCCGGTCGTCTGGCAGCCGCTTGGTAATCCCCGCCGAATCCAGATACTCAAGCAACGGGATCGCGGTGCGCCTGGTGGTGCCCAGCGCCTCCCTGGCCTGCGCCGCCGTGAACGGCTGAGGCAGCCGGGCCAGCACCTCTCCGGCCAGCGCGTCAGCGCCTGGTGCCAGCACTACCTGGTCGCTGATGCGCATCAGCTGCCCGGCGCGGACGGCTGCTGCAAGTCTGCGCGTGTCGAGCCCGAGCTTGCGCAGGCGCTCTGCATCCGGCGAGAGGAACGGCGCAGCAGCCAGATCCGCGCGAAGTACCCGTACTGCCGCCTGCACGGCCTCGGGGAGGTCCGCGCCGGCTTCCTGACCGTCCGGCCGCGCGATGTGCAGGGCACCGCAGGCAACCCGGAATGGCGGCTTCGCAAGCGCGAGCACCAGCCTGCGGTCTGGCAAATCCAGAGCGGCGCGCGCGGCGTCGATCGGCATCCCGGCAGCAAGGGGCTCGGCGGCCGCGTGTTTCGCGAGCACCTCGCCGAGCTGATGACCGAGGGCACGCCAGTGCTCGGGATCGGTCAGCCACTCGCCCGCCACTGTCTCCGGGTGCTGCGACACGCCCATGGCTAGCATCGTGCTAGCCCGCATGATCCCGTGCCTGGCAAGCAACTCGTCCGCGCCCGGCTCATCGGGCCAGCCGGACAGCAATCGCGACGCTGCAGCGGCAGCGCCCCGGCGCGCAAGGGGCGGTGGGGCGACATCGAGCACGACCGCGCCCGCCACGGCAGGGAACGAGCCGTCGCGTCGGCTGCCGGGGTCGCGCAAGAGGATCCGGTCGCCGACATGCAATGGCAACGGCTCGGCCAGGCTGAGCCTGGCCAATCCGGGGCCGAGCGGTCGAACCCGGGCAACGACGCGGGCCGAGCCGATGTGCAGGGTGACCGCCCGGGCCAGCTCGCCGGGCCGTGACGGCGGTGCTGGCATGCTGGCCTGGGTATGCTCGCCGGGTTGCGCGGCTAGCCGGACGTCGATCAGATCGGTAAGCGTCCACCTCCCGGCCTGTACGAGCGCCATGCCGCGATGCACCGATTCACGTGCAATGCCGCGCAGGTTGAGCGCGACGCGCGCCACTCCCGACGCCGCCTGCGCCGTCTCGCCCAGTGACTGCAGGTCTCGCACGCGGACCGGTCGCATTGACGGAGTGATCACGAGTTCGTCGCTCCGGTGCACGGTGCCAGCGGGGAGCGTGCCGGTGACGACGGTGCCGCTGCCGGTCATGCTGAAAGTGCGGTCAACCCAGATCCGGACCGGGGCGCCCGAGTCCGGCTCGGGAAGGCTGCGGCACAGGTCGTCTAGCGCGGTTACCAGCTCAGGCAGGCCCGCCCCGGTGACTGCGCTGACCGCGACGGCTGAGAGCTCTCCTAGGGCTGTCTGCGCGATCTGCGCGGTTGCCTGGGCGATGGCGGGTGCCGGGTCGGCCAGGTCACTCTTGGTGACGACCAGCAGGCCCCGCTGAATGCCGAGTGCGCTGACCACAGCTAGGTGCTCGGCGGACTGCGGCATCCAGCCCTCGTCCGCCGCCACGACGAACATGACTGCTGGCACCGGTCCGGCTCCGGCGAGCATGTTGGTCACGAACCGTTCGTGGCCGGGCACATCCACGAATGCGAGCTGATCGCCGGAGGGCAGCGTAAGCCAGCCGAAGCCAAGGTCAATCGTCATGCCACGGCGCTGCTCCTCAGCCCACCGGTCTGGCTCCATCCCGGTGAGCGCCCTGATCAGCGCGGACTTGCCGTGGTCGACATGACCGGCAGTGACGACCACGTGCATGGCCTTAACCTGAGTTGCTGACATGGCGTTCAACCCGCCACCGCCAGGTCAGCCGCGGCCTGCACAGCCGCAATCAGGCGGTCGTCGTCCGCCGGGCTCACCGCGCGCAGATCAAGTAGCAGCCGTCCGTCTTCGATCCGTCCTACGACGGCCGGCGTCGCGCCCCTGCGGACAGCCGCGCCGGCCCGGAGTTCGGCCGCGAACGAGCCCGGCAGGCTGACGGCTGCGCTTGGCAGGCCGACTCCCGGCGCCCCGCCGCCGCCGACTGCAGCGTCCGACTGCTGGGCACGCGCATCGATGCTCAGGGCGCCGAGGGCAGCGGCGATTCGGCTAGCACGCTCTGCCAGCTGTGCCTGACTGGCGGCCAGCTGCTCGGCCACCGGTGGTTGCGGTCCGGCCAGTGTTGCCTCAAGGGCCGCCACCGTCAGTTTGTCGACGCGCAGCGCCCTCGCCAGTGGATGGCGCGCGAGTTGCCCGATCAGGTCTGACCGGCCGAGCAGCAGCCCGGCCTGCGGGCCGCCGAGCAGCTTGTCGCCGCTGGCAGTCACGACCGCTGCACCAGCGCTTAGCCAGCTGCCGGCATCGGGCTCTGCTGGCAGCAGCGGGTGGGGTTTGAGCAGGCCAGAGCCGATGTCGCCGACCACGGGCACGCTCAGGCCCGCGAGCTCGGCGACGGAGGCGCTGGTTGTGAATCCCTCGATCCGGTAATTCGACGGGTGCACCTTGAGGACGAAGGCGGTCTGCGGGCCGATCGCCGAGGCGTAGTCGGATGCCGTCGTCCGGTTGGTAGTGCCGACTTCGCGGATCCGGGCTCCGGTGGATTCCAGCAGCTCAGGCAGCCGGAAGCCGTCGCCGATTTCGATCAGCTCGCCGCGGCTCACCACGATTTCACGGCCGGACGCGAGCGCGGTGGCGGCGAGAACCAGGGCAGCCGCGTTGTTGTTGACCACGTGCACGGCCTCGGCTGCTGGCACGGCGTCCGCGAGCGCGCTCAGCATGCCGCGGCCGCGCCGTCCGCGCATGCCGGACGGCAGGTCGAACTCCAGGTCTGTGCTGCCGGAGGCTGCCTGAAGTGCATCTTTAGCGGCAGCCGACAGCGGCGCCCTGCCGAGATTGGTGTGCAATAGCACGCCGGTCGCGTTAATCACCGGCGTCAGCGTCGCCGCGAAGGCCGGCAGGCTCTCCGCAGCGGCGTCCGGCACGGCGGCTGGTTCGATCTGTCCGGACCGGGCTAGATCTTGCGCGCGCCGCACAGCCGATAGCACGATCGCGCGGCCGAGCCGGTGCTCTGCCGCGGCGAGTCGCGGGTCGGCCAGCACGGCGTCGGTACGCGGAGTCAGCCTGCGCACATCCACGAGCGCGACCATACCTGGCGGGGTCCGCCTGCCGTCAGGGCCTGAACAGCTCTTCCGTGGTGATTTACCAGCACTTTGCCCAAGTAACTAGTCAAGGAGCACCCTGCATGTGCAAGTCTTTAAACATCCGATTACGCAGAGAGTGAGCAGAACATGGACGACGTAGCCAGCATTCCGCGATCGCGAGGCGTAGTCTGCGGGGTGTTGCTGATCTTGCTCGGCGTCTGGGGCGGCCTCGCGCCGTTTGTCGGGCACTACCTCCACTTCGGCTTCACGCCGGACGACGCCTGGAAGTACACGACCGGCCGACTGTACCTGTCAGCCATTCCTGGTGCCGCAGCCTTGCTCGGCGGACTGATGGTGCTCATCACGCGGAACCGTGCGTTCGGCATCTCCGGCGGCATCCTCGGCGCGCTCGGCGGCGGGTGGTTCATCATCGGCAGTGGTTTCGTCACCGCGGTACTGAAGAACAACTCGGTCACCATCGGCGCTCCGCTCCAGAGCGCAAATATGACGGCCGCGCTGCAGACCTACCTAGAGAACGAAGCTCTGTTCTTCGGGCTGGGTGCGCTGATCCTGTTCTTCGCCGCGCTAGCTATCGGCAGGTTCTCGATGCTCGCCGCCAAGGACGTCGAAGCCGTGGAAGCGGACGGCTACTCGTACTCGCGGCGGGCAGAGCAGTTCCCGGCACCGACCGGCGATTAACTACCCACCCGAGTCCGGCAGCTACCTGGATGCGCCACCAGACGCCGTCCGGTGGCGTACTAGCAACTCTGACCGCCGGGCGGCGGCCTTGGCCGCCGCCCGGCGGTTAGTGCGGGCTGACCGTGATCCGCGCAAACCGCGTCCGGCGTTTCTCGCTGACACCGCAAGGCGCGTTCCCGCCGGTTCTTCTGGTGGGCACGCGCTCGATTGCGCGCGTCCGTTGAGCACAGGTCGACCATAAGATCCTCTGCATGCCTAAGTATCCAGATGTCGAGCCCGACGAGACCGGCCTGATGGACGCCGGTGACGGGAACCTCGTGTACTGGGAGACCTGCGGGAACCCCGATGGCCTGCCGGCGCTGATCGTGCACGGCGGCCCGGGGTCGGGGTGCACGGCACGAAGCCGGAGGTTGTTTGACCCGGAGAAGTTCCGGATCATTATTTTCGACCAGCGTAACTGCGGCCGCAGCCTGCCGCGTGCCAGCGATCCCGCGGCTGACATGAGCCTGAATACGACCGGGCACCTGCTCAAGGACGTTCTTCCCCGAGTCATGGGCCCGGTTCCGCGACTTCGCCG
>Ga0126373_10004520_pt1 | contig 10651 bp, 9 predicted proteins | sample PanSoiMetPlot_11_FD_92545 | JGI IMG/M metagenome (GOLD analysis project Ga0126373, IMG submission 92545) | Tropical forest soil microbial communities from Panama - MetaG Plot_11 | ecosystem: Environmental > Terrestrial > Soil > Tropical forest > Bulk soil | place: Panama | collected 2016-02-17
GCCCGCAGGTGCTGCTCGAACTGGGACGTCCTGGCTCCCTCGATCGTCCAGTGGCCGCTGTTGTGCGGGCGCATCGCGAGCTCGTTGACCAGCAAACCGCCCCTCGTCTCGAACAGCTCGACTGCGAGCAGCCCGACCACATCCAGGTCCCCGGCCAGCTTGAGGCCCAGCCGGATGACGTCCTTGGCGAGATGGTCTGCGAGACCGGGCGCGGGCGCGAGGACCTCGTGGCAGATTCCGTCCCGCTGGACGGTCTCTACAACCGGGTAGGCGGCGCCGTGTCCGCTGGGCGACCGTGCGACCAAGACGGCCAGCTCGCGCTCAAATGGGATGAACTCCTCGGCGAACACAGGCACGCCGTGCGACAGAACGTCCGCCACCTCGGCATAACTGCGGCAGACCCAGACGCCACGGCCGTCGTAGCCGCCGGACACCGCCTTCAGCACGATCGGCCAGTCGGTCCGGTCCGCTATCTCCTGCGCGTCCTCCAGGCTGGCTACGGGCTCGACCCGCGGAATCGGCACACCAAGTTCGCGCAAGCGGTTGCGCATGGCCAGCTTGTCCTGGGTGAGCCGGAGAGCCGCGGCGCTGGGCCGGACCGCGAAGCCCGCCCGCTCCAGCGCGGTCAGCTGCGGCTGGGGCACGTGCTCGTGGTCGAACGTGACCACATCGCACCCTGCGGCGAACGCCAGCAGGTCGTCGGTTGAGCGGTAATCCCCTAGCACGGTGTCCGAGCACACCTGGGCGGCGCTCTCGCCGGGAGCCGCCGCGAGGACGCGGAAGCTGATGCCGAGCCCGATCGCGGCCGCCGCGGTCATCCGGGCTAGCTGTCCGGCACCAACCATGCCGACAACGGGCGGCCGGCCGGCTTGCCCGTTCTTCGCGGCAGGCGAGCCCCCCACCGTGGTAGTCACGCGCGTCTCGCGCAAATCCTGATGATCCATTACCCGCCGTAGCCTACGGCCAGTCTGCCGCGGGCGCTAAGCGCGTAGGGGGCTACGAATGCCTCCGCTACGCCGGCCCGGCGACTGCGGGCTGCTCCTCGGCGTCGACAGTCGCATGCGGCAGGAAAAGGGCAAACACCGCGGGCCGCGGCCGCACCAGCACCACCTGGCCGCCGTCTGCGGCCGCGATCGTGCGAGCCAGCGCGAGCCCAAGTCCGGTTCCAGTCGGCGATCCGCTGACGCTGCGCTCGAAAATCCGGGGCGCGAGCTCGGACGGCACGCCGCTGCCCTCATCCCGCACCTCGACCACTACCGAACGCCGGGTGCGCGACGTCCGGATCGTGACCGTGCCCGCGCCGTGCACCAACGCATTGTCCAGGAGCGTGGCGATGACCTGGGCTGCGCCCCCAGGCGTGGCGAAGGCAAACAGGCCCTTCTCCCCCGCCACCGCCAGCCTGCGGCCGAGCCGCCGGAAGGCCGGCTCCCACTCGACGACCTGCTGGCCCACGATATCGTCAACGCTCGCCACGGTGGGCACCCCAGCGGACGTCCGGCGGGCGCGGCCGAGTAGCTGGCCAACGACCTCGGCGAGCCGTTCGGTCTGGGCGAGGGCAGCCGCTCCTTCCTCGCGCACGACATCGGGGTACTCAGCCGCCGCCATCATCTCCTCGAGGCGCATGGAGAGCGCGGTCAGCGGCGTCCGCAGCTGGTGGGAGGCGTCAACGGCAAAGTCGCGCTCAGCGGAGAGCAGGTCGTTGATGCGCTGCGCCGAGCTGTCCAGACCGTCGGCAACCCGGTCGAGTTCGTGGATTCCATACCGTCGGCCGAGCGGGCCGGTATCGCCGGATCCGAGTCGATCGGCAGCACCCGCGAGTTCCTGCAGCGGCCTCGTGATCCGCCGGACGTAGACCAGGCCGAGGACCACCGCGACTCCGACGGCCGCGAGCGCGACGCCGCCGATCAAGAGCAGTTCCTTGGCGAGGTTGCTGGTCAGGTATCCGTCGTCCGAAGAAACCGTCACCTCGAACTGGCCCACACTGGCGGTGGCTGACCGGGTGTCGTGCGACGGCAGCGGCCCGCCGGTCCTAGCCATCGCCTGCCCCATGTTCTGGATGACGACGTAGCGCCCAACCAGCGCCCGGCCTAGCTCCGTGGCGAACGACGAGTCGACCGGGAGGCCGCTGACGCTGCGCTGGTACAGGTCCGCGGCGACCGACTGGGCATCGCGATGCAGGGCCTGGTTGGCCTCGTCGACCTGAAGCCGCGCTAGCACGAAGCCCAGCGGTATACCGAGCGCCAGCACAGCGGCGACGGCAACCGCGAGCATCGAGATCAGCAGCTGACGACGCATCACGCCTGCTCCAGGCTGTCAGACCCCGCCACCATGAAACCTCAGCAGGAGCTTAGTCACCGCGCTCAAATCGGAAGCCGACGCCGCGGACCGTGGTGATGTATTGCGGGTTGTGCGCGTCGTCACCGAGCTTGCGGCGTAGCCAGGACACGTGCATATCAAGGGTCTTGGTCGAGCCCCACCACTTCGAGTCCCAGACTTGGCGCATGATCTGCTCGCGGGTGACGACCTTGCCGGCCTCGGCCACCATGAGGGCGAGCAGGTCGAATTCCTTCGACGTCAGCTCGATTTCGGTGTCGCCGAGCCAGGCCCGCCTGGCGTCCGTGTCGACCCGCACGCCCTGGACGGTCTTCGTCTCGGTCGCGCCGCGCCGCAGCAGGGCCCGCACGCGGGCGAGCAACTCAGCGAGCCGGAACGGCTTGGTGACGTAGTCGTCCGCCCCGGCGTCCAGGCCGATGACGGTGTCGACCTCGTCGGCCCTGGCGGTCAGGATCAGTACTGGCACCGACTGGCCGGCCGACCTGATCCGCCGGCATACCTCGAGCCCGTCGATCCTGGGGAGGCCGATGTCGAGCACGATGAGGTCGATGCCGCCGTTCTTGGCAGCTTCCAGGGTGCCGGGGCCGTCGGCGGCGACGTCCACCTCGTAGCCTTCACGCCGCAGCGCACGGGCGAGCGGTTCGGAGATTGCGGGGTCGTCCTCGGCAAGCAAAACGCTGGTCATGCCATCGATGGTAGGACCCCTCGGCCGATTCACGGTCCGGTACACGCACCCAAGGCCTATGTCTTGCCTCCCGCTTGACCTTGTGTTGCGTATATGCGCGGCTTCGTTCCCGGCCAAGATTTCGCCGGCTAACGCCCATGCCGGGTAAAGACCGCCGCGCGACGCGGCCGGCGGTGGTAGCTAGCGGGATCGCGTCAGACGGGGGTCACCCCGTGACGTCGCCGGGAGAACGACCGGTCCTTGCCGCGCGCGGCGGCGAACCGGCGGATCAGCTGCGCGCGCAGATCCTCTGGCTCGACGACGTCGTCGACCACTAGCTCGCCGGCCAGCCTAAGCACGTCGATGTCGGCCTCGTACTCGTCGCGAAGTCGCTGAGTCTCTGCCGCCCGCGCCTCCGCTGACTCGAGCGCCGCCAGCCGGTTGAAGTAGACGGCGTTGACCGCAGCCTCGGCGCCCATCACGGCGATCTTGGCGGTCGGCAGGGCCAGCGTTGCGTCCGGCTCGAAGCCAGGTCCGGCCATCGCGTACAGCCCGGCGCCGTACGCCTTCCGGACGATCACGCAGATCTTGGGAACCGTCGCCTCCGACACCGCGCTGATCATCTTTGCGCCGTGCCGGATGATGCCCTGTCGCTCGACCGCAGTGCCGACCATGAAGCCGGGTACGTCGGCAAGGAACAGCAAGGGCACATTGAAGGCGTCGCACAGCTGAATGAACCGGGTTCCCTTATCGGCGGAATCGACGAACAAGACACCGCCCCTAAACATCGGGTTATTGGCCACAACGCCGACGGTCTGGCCGTCCAGACGGGCGAATCCGACGATTAGCTCGCGCGCCCACAGCGCGTGCACCTCGAATAGCGAGTCCTCGTCGACCAGGCCGCGCACGTACCGGCGCATGTCGAACGCCTGGCGCTCGCTCACTGGCACCATGGCCCGCAGGTCGACGGGCTTCGGCTCGCGCGGCGAGGCGGTCGGCGGCGAAAGTTCCCAGTTCGAGGGCAGGTACGACAGGTAAGACCGCACCGCGCTGATCGCCTCGGCCTCGGTTGACGCCAGGAAGTGGCCGACGCCTGAGACTGAGCAGTGCATCCGCGCACCACCCATCTCCTCAAGCGTGGTCTGCTCGCTCACCACCATCTCGACCATCCGTGGGCTGCCGAGGTACATGGACGCGTTGCCGTCCACCATGGCGACGAAGTCGCAGAACGCGGGGATATAGGCGCCGCCCGCCGCCGACGGCCCGAACAACGCGCATACCTGCGGGATCGAGCCAGAGGCTCGCACCTGGGTATGGAAGATCTTGCCCGCGCCGCGGCGGCCCGGGAACATCTGCACTTGGTCGGTGATGCGAGCTCCGGCCGAGTCAACGAGGTAGATCATCGGCACGCGATCGGCGTACGCCTGCTCGATCACGCGGATGATCTTCTCGACAGTCCGGGCACCCCAGGACCCGGCCTTGACCGTCGAGTCGTTGGCCATCAGCGCTACCGGCCGGCCGTCGATGGTGGCCGTGCCCGTGATTACCCCGTCCGCCGGCAGGCCGCTGGCCAGCACGTTGGCGAATGCTCCGTCTTCGGTGAAGCTGTCGGCGTCGACAAGCAACTCGATCCGGTCCCGCGCGAACAGCTTGCCCTGCGCCGCTGCCTGCTCGTGATAGCGCGGCGCGCCGCCCCGCGAAATCCGCGCCCGGATCTCGCCGAGATCCGGGTGCCCGGGGGTTGAAGGTTCGGTCGCTGCCGGGGGTTCGGGGTCGCCAGTTGCTGATGCTTCGTCAGTGCTCACGCTCGCGAGCGTACGACAGGTCGTGCCGGGGCGACCGGAGTGGAGGGGCAGCCGCCCCGGCACGAGGTCTGGGCTGACCCGATTCTGCTAATGGACATGCAGGCTTACCCCGAGCAGAACCAGCGGCCATAGGAACACGGACAGCAACGCGGACAACACGATCTTGAGTACGGAGACCGTGATATAGCTGTGGGTCCACGCAACTACCAGGCCGATAATTATCCAGACGACAGCGACCCAGCGAGCTTTCAAGAACGACATTGCTTCGACTCCGTTTCGGCGGGCCGCGTGATAGCAGCCCCAAAGTGTCCGGAAACGTGTCGGTCAAACATTGGTCAGCGGCGGCCGCTGGTAGCGCTTTCGTTAAAGCCCAATCGTTCGGGAACGAGGCCCGGCGCGCAGGACCTGGGAGGGTAGCTGGCGGCCGATGATCCGCTCCGCGGCCGCCGCAGCCTCGATCATCGCGTCAAGATCGATGCCGGTATCGACGCCCATGTCCTCCACCATGTGCACCAATTCTTCGGTTGCGATGTTGCCGGTAGCGCCTGGAGCGTACGGACAACCGCCGAGGCCGCCAACGGACGCGTCGAAGTCGGCCACGCCAAGTTCGAGGGCCGCGAGCACGTTGGCCAGACCGGTACCCCTGGTGTTGTGGAAATGCAGGTTCAGGCCGACCTCGGGATTGGCCGACCGGAACTCCCCGACGAGCGCCCGGACGCGGGTGGGCGTCGCCATCCCGGTCGTGTCGCCGAACGAGATGGTGTCGGCGCCGTCGGCGACCGCGCGGCTCGCGGTAGCCACGACCCGCTCGACCGGTACGTCGCCCTCATACGGGCAGCCCCAAGCGGTCGACACGATGACCTGACAGCTCGCACCACGGTCGTGAGCCAACGCGATGACCGCCGCGATGTCGTCGAGCGATTCGGCAGTGCTCCGGTTGACGTTCTTGCGGTTGTGAGTGTCAGACGCCGAGACGACAGCCTCAATCTCGGTCAGTCCGCGGTCCAGCGCGCGGATTGCACCGCGCAGATTCGGGACCAGGGCGGAGTACCGGACGCCGGCGGCCCGCTCGATGCCGCCCCAGACGGCGTCAGCGTCGGCCATCTGCGGAATCGCGTCCGGCCGGACGAACGAGACCGCCTCGATCCGCTCGACGCCGGTCGTCGACAATCGGTCGATCAGCTCAATCTTGGCCTGCGTTGGCACGGGCTGCTCGTTCTGCAGGCCGTCTCGCGGACCGACCTCGCGGACAGAGATCTGGCGGGGCAAGTCTGACACGGGCGGCCTCGTTCCCGGAAAGGTGTTCTGGCAGCCAGGCTAACCAGGCGAGCGTTACTGCTGTTCCCGGGCCAGCCTGGCCTGCTCATCTTCCACGAGCTGGAACAGCGTCGCCTGTACGTCCTGGACGCGCGGGATCTCGGTGAGCACGAGCTGGCCATGCTCACCGGGCGACTCCACGACGAGGCGGCCGCAGCCGAGCACGCGGTCGAGCAGGCCCTGTGCGAACGACACGTCGCTGATCCGAATGAGCGGAAAGTCGCGGCCAGTCCTGGTCAGGATTCCCGACCGCAGCCGGAGCCGACGGGTGGTGAGCTCATAGGTGGTCGTCCGCCAGCGCAGCAGCGGCACGGCGACGAAGAGCAGGACGACCACGAGCGCGGCGGCGGCGAGGCCGAACCTGGCCGCGGCGGCGTCGCGAGCGGCGGGCACGAGCAACAAGACGAGCAGCAGGCCGAGAACCGTCATAACCAGGATCAGCAGCGGGCGAAGCACGGTCTTCCAGTGCGGATGCAATCGGAGGACGAGATGCTCTCCTTCGGAGAAGCCTGCCGCGCTGGCCATAGTGCCCATCGTGACACGAAACGAGGCAGCGAGCGTGCCGCCTCGCCTAGGCCCGTCCACTCAGGACTCGGGCCGGACGTGCACGACGTCGCCGGCGCTAACGGCATGCGCACCGTCGGACGCGCGCACCAGCAGCCGGCCCACATCGTCGACGTCGCATGCCCGGCCCAGGATGGAGCCGCCCCCGGGCAGTTCGACGCGGACATCGCTGCCAACCGTTGAGCAGCAGCGCAGATACGCCGCGCGGAGCCCGGACGATTCCGCGTTCCCCGGCTCCGCCCCGTTCGCCCACCGCAGGTACCAGGCCTCCAGCTCGCGGAGAATGGCGACCAGGATTTCCTCCCGGCTGGTCGCGGCCGCGCCCGCAAGCCAGAGCGAGGTGGCGTGGCCAGCAGGCAGCTCGTCTTGCTCGGCGCTCACGTTCAGGCCGATTCCGATGACGATCGCATCACCGGCCTGTTCGGCGAGGATGCCGGCCAGCTTGCCGCCGCTGGCTCGGGCGCCCGGTCCGGCGAGTACGTCGTTCGGCCACTTCAGGCCTACGTCGACGCCGGTCGTCGCCGGTAGCGCCGACGCAACCGCGACGCCGGCCAGCAGCGGCAGCCAGCCCCGGTTGGCAGGCGGGACGTCCGCCGGACGCAGCAGCACCGAGAACAAGAGCGCCGCGCCCGGCCGGCTCTGCCAAGACCGGTCGAGCCGCCCCCGGCCGGCAGTTTGCTGCTCGGCCACCAGGACCTTGCCGGTTGCGGCGCCCGCGCGAGCGGCCGCGAGCAGGTCCGCATTGGTGGAGCCGGTCTGCTCGACGACGTCGACAGCGGTGTACAGCCGAGATCCGGCAAGCCCGGCGCGTACCGATGCCGCCGACAGCGGGGGCCGCTGCCGATGTCGCGTGGCAGGTGTCATGTTGGTAGCTTCTCGCGACCAACGGCCGGACGCTCGGCCAGGCCCCGTGAATGGCCGAGCTTGGCCCGCGCCACCCATTTCAGCGCGCCACCTAGTTCTGCCCTACCCTGTCCGGCATGGCCAACGATGCATCCGCCCCGCTGGGCGCCGGGGAGCCGACCAGCGCCGCGGCGCCGGCCAGCTCCGGGACGTCAGCTAATTCCCCCTCCGGGCCGGATCTGCACACGACGGCCGGCAAGCTGGCGGACCTCGACAAGCGCAGGTATGAGGCCGTGCATGCGGGCGCCGCCCGGCAAGTCGAGCGTCAGCACGCTAAGGGCAAGATGACGGCCCGCGAGCGGATCGACGCCCTGCTCGACCCCGGCTCGTTTACCGAGTTCGACGAGCTAGCCAGGCACCGGGCGACGGACTTCGGGATGGCCGCCAACCGGCCCTACGGCGACGGCGTGGTCACGGGTTACGGCACGATCGACGGCCGCCCGGTGGCCGTGTTCAGCCAGGACTTCACCGTCAACGGCGGCTCGCTCGGCGAGGTATTCGGGGAGAAGATCGTCAAGGTCATGGACTACGCGCTGAAGACCGGCTGCCCGATGATCGGCATTAACGACAGCGGCGGCGCGCGGATTCAGGAAGGCGTCGTCGCGCTCGGCCTGTATGGCGAGATCTTCTACCGCAACGTCATCTCCTCTGGGGTCATCCCGCAGATCTCGCTGATCATGGGGCCGTGTGCTGGCGGTGCGGTGTACTCGCCCGCGATCACCGATTTCACGCTCATGGTGGACAAGACCTCGTACATGTTCATCACCGGGCCGGACGTGATCAAGACCGTCACGGGCGAGGAAGTCAGCCAGGAGGACCTTGGCGGTGCGCACGCGCACAACGTCAAGTCCGGCGTGGCGCACTACCAGGCGACCGATGAACAGGACTGCCTGGAGTTCGCCCGCGCGCTGCTCTCCTATCTGCCATCCAACAACCTGGACGAGCCGCCGGCCGGACCGGCTGCGGACGATCCCGTCGCCGCACTGGAGATCACCGAGTCCGATGCCGAGCTCGACACCCTGATCCCCGACTCGCCGCGGCAGCCTTACGACATGCACCAGGTCATCCTGCACGTCCTAGACGAGGGCGACTTCCTGGAAATCCACGCCGGGTTCGCGCAGAACATCCTCGTGGGCTTCGGCCGCGCCGACGGCATGTCGGTCGGGGTAGTCGCGAACCAGCCGATGCACTCGGCGGGGACCCTCGATATCGACGCCTCCGAGAAGGCAGCAAGATTCGTCCGCACCTGCGACGCGTTCGGGATCCCGGTGCTGACCTTTGTCGACGTACCCGGGTTCCTGCCCGGCACCGGGCAGGAGTGGGGCGGGATCATCCGCCGCGGAGCCAAGCTGATCTACGCCTACGCCGAGGCCACAGTGCCGAAGATCACAGTGATCACCCGCAAGGCGTACGGCGGCGCGTACGACGTCATGGGGTCCAAGCACCTCGGGGGGGACATCAACCTGGCCTGGCCAACGGCGCAGATCGCCGTCATGGGCGCCGACGGCGCCGTCGACATCCTGTACCGGCGTGATCTGGCAGCGGTCGTCGATCAGGATGAGCGGACGGACCTGCGCAAGCGGCGGATCGCCGAGTACGAGGACACATTGTTTAACCCGTACATCGCGGCCGAGCGCGGGTACGTCGACGCCGTGATCAGGCCGGCCGAGACCCGGTCGCAGGTGACCAGGGCGCTGCGCGCGCTCCGCACCAAGCGGCAGACCCTACCGCCCAAGAAGCACGGCAACATCCCGCTGTAACAAGCGCTCGCCTGGGCGCCGTTGCACCCCGCCACATCGGGGTGCCGGTGCCGGCGCCCCGACGTCCATGGCGGCTTCTCCCGGGCCGGTACCCGCAACACCGATTAGAGTCGTCAGTACTATGACCGAAACTGGCCCGCCGCTGCCGCTATTGTCGCGCTACGCGATCATGGTCGACGTCGGGTACATCTATGCGTCTGCTGGCGAACTGCTGTTCAGCGCCGCATCGAGGCGCGAATACCGAGTCGACGCGGACAAGCTCATTCAGGCGCTGACGAGACACGCCGAGGATCTCGTCCGGGGCGAGCTGCTGCGCGTCTACTGGTACGACGCAGCCAGGGACCGGGTACCGACCATCGACCAGCGTGTCATCGCCCAGATGCCTTGGGTCAAGCTGCGCCTGGGGAACCTGAACGCGCGCGGCCAGCAGAAGGGCGTCGACGCGCAGATCCGGGCCGATATGGAGGCGCTGGCGCGCCATCGGGCCATCACCGACGCCATTCTCGTCGCCGGCGATGAAGACATGGTGCCAGCGGTCGAGGCAGCTCAGGCCTTCGGCGTCCGGGTCCATCTGTGGGGCATCGAGCCGCCGTACGGCACCAACCAGGCCGAGCGCCTGGTCTGGGAGTCCGATACTGTCGACGTGCTCGAGCGGTCCTTTGTCGAGCCGTACTTCACCCGCCAGCTCTCGCCCGAGTCAACTCAGGCGGCGGCCGCTGAGCCGGGAACGGCCAGGTCCGCTCAGGCCGTCTCGGCTCACACCGTGCAGGGTGCCCCGTCGCCAGCCCAGGTCTTCGGCGAGCGACACTCCAGCAGGCAGTTCTCCAGGCCGTTCGCGGTGCCGCACCTGCCGCCGGCCCGGCTCGGCCCCGACCGGGAGCGGGTTGAGGAAGCCGGGGAGCACGTCGCCCAGAAATGGATCCTCACTCGCGGCGAGGACAACATCCGCGACTTGCTGCCTGGCCCGATTCTGCCTCCCGTGATCGACAAGGAGCTCCTCGTCGACGCCGAGAAGGAACTCGGCCTCTCGCTGCGCGCCTATCAGGAAGCCAGGGAATGGCTGCGCGACGCATTCTGGGCTAGGGTCCATCGCCAGTTCGGCATCGGCGTCGGCAAGTCGAAGGGCTGAGATCGATGTCGCAGCGTTCCGCCGAGCCACCTACGGCGAAGCCAGCCGCAGCCGAGCCTGCGGTTGCCGAGTCGGGGCCGCTGCTCACTGTCGTCCGCGGCGAGCCGACGGCCGCAGAGCTAGCAGCCCTGACGGTCGTCGTCGGGGCTCTGGTGCGCGGCGCAAATCAGCGTCC
>Ga0126373_10004523_pt1 | contig 10647 bp, 15 predicted proteins | sample PanSoiMetPlot_11_FD_92545 | JGI IMG/M metagenome (GOLD analysis project Ga0126373, IMG submission 92545) | Tropical forest soil microbial communities from Panama - MetaG Plot_11 | ecosystem: Environmental > Terrestrial > Soil > Tropical forest > Bulk soil | place: Panama | collected 2016-02-17
CCACCAGCCGCTCCACAAAGGGATTTTGCCAGGGGGATCGCGGCGCAGTAAGCACTTCCTCCATTCCCATAGCTCCGGTCATGGCGACGAAGTCTGTTCCGTAAATGGCATCTCGATCGCGTTGCACATACCGGGGCGCCTCGTCCCAGGGAAACGCTTCCCGCATCTGCTGCATGGTCCACTCCTGCGTGGGATGTTCCGTCACCCCGAAGTGCAGCACCCGGCGTCGCTCATGCGCTAGCACGACGAAGACGAACAGGACCCGGAAGGTCACCGTCGGCACGGTGAAAAAATCGATGGCCGCGGTCTGCGCCAGATGATTCGTCAGGAACGTTCGCCAAGTCTGGGAAGGTGGTTTGCGGAGGCGAGGCAAATATCTGGCCACTGTGGATTGCGCCACCGCAATCCCCAATTTGAGCAGTTCTCCGTGAATGCGGGGTGCGCCCCACACGGGGTTGGCTTGGCTCATGCGCCGAATTAGATCACGAATGTTCGCCGCAACTTCAGGCCTGCCGGGAAGGCGGCGCGATTTTCTGGTCCAATGCCAGGCGAAAGCGCGGCGGTGCCAACGGAGAACGGTGTCGGGCTGAACCATATCGAGACATCGTCGCCAACCGGACCAGCATCGGCACAACACAACCCACAAGAGCCGGGTCGCAGCGGTGGAGGAGCAAGCGACGCGGCGCGTTCTTTTGGAGAACTGCAAGTTGGTGGCGAAGCGCGAAGATCTCCGCATGCAAGGCAGCACGCGTCCGAAAAGTGGAAGCTATCAAAGCGAAAAAGGTAACAAAAAGAGAGCTCATCGTGGTAGCCATCAGGACCTCACGACTGATCGGAACTCCTGTGTTTTCAGATCGGACGGAGTTTTCGGTAACGACAGGCTCACTCGCAAACGCCGGATTGATTCCATGTTGAAGGCGGCGGACTGGAAAGTCGCACCTTTCGCTTCAGGAACTCTGACCTCGCAGAACAACCGTGGCATCGAGGTTGGTGATAGCGGGTTGAACCTTGTCGGGTTCCTATTTGGTGTTAACCCAGACACCGCGCGATTACGAGTGTAATGTCATCGTGTTGTTCGCCACGACTGAATTGCTGGACCGCTTTGACGACTGTTTCTCGAAGGGCTTTTATCGGAAGATGACAATGACGATTGATGGTGTCTAGTAAGCGCGACTCGCCAAACTCTTCACCGTCAGCGCCCCGGGCCTCCGTGATTCCGTCTGTGTAGAGGACCAGAGTGTCGCCCGGCACAAGGGCAACTTCCGCGATCTCACATTCCCAGGTTCTGAAGATCCCCACAACCGTGCACGTAGCGCCCAACCACTCCACTCTGCGCGCCTTAAAAGCCTCATCCACTGAGGTTCGATCGCCACTGAGCAGCAGCGGCGGGAGATGTCCACAATTCGCGTAGCGGAGAACGCGGCTTGTGTCGTCGTAATCTGCAAAGAACAGAGTTGTGTAACCAGCTTCACCGGTATTCTCGCAGAACAAGTGGTTGACGGAAGCCAGCAATCGAGGCATGTCGTCGACGGCCATTGCGTATTGACTCCGCAAGTTGGCTTGCAGGTTGGCCATGAGGAGAGCCGCAGACACGCCCTTCCCGGCAATGTCAGCCAGCACCAAAGCCAGCCGTCCTGGGCGATGACAGAGAAAATCGTAGTAGTCGCCACCAACTGCCCGCGCGGGGATGCAATCTCCCGTATATTCGAGCGTCTTCAGAGCCGGCAGTCTTTGCGGAAAGAGGCGCTCCTGCACTTGCCGGGCAATCTCCATTTCGCGGGCAACACGGCGATCTGATTCCAGCCGCGCCGCCATTTTTTCTCCTAGTTGGATGACTTCCAACGTAATCCCGGCTTGGCTCGCTACCGAATCGAGCAGTCGCAGGTCTTCGTCCGAATAAGGCTCTTCCGAACGCCGCTGGCCGAGAGCAACTAAGCCAAGCAACTGGCTGCTGCGCCCGAGAACTGGGACCAAACACTCCGGCATGTCCGCCGAAGTCGCGGGAGACTCACCGCCGCTACTGGGCTTCTGTGAGGGGATGACCCATGCCTTTCCGCGCCGCATGAGCTCTGGCAAGAGCAACATCGTTGCTTGGAATGTGCCCAACGCTGGTGGCGTGGTCTCGCACTCCGCAACCAGGCTGCCCTGGCTTACTTCGAAATAGCAGGTGAAGGAGTTCGGATGGAGCGCGTCGTCGATATGTCTTCTTAGCAGGACCGCCAGATCGTGGCGGTCACTGACGGTACGTGTTTTCTTTGCAAGGTCTTCCAGGATGACTCGAGCGTCATAAGCACTGCGGAAGAAAGCACGGTCGATGCGTTCCGTTCCGAGCTTGACGATCGGCGCCGCAACCCAAAGTAGCGCGATCGCGAAAGCCAGGCTTACGCCGACGACGAGGTTCGATTCTTTTCCTGCCAGACCTGAGAGAGCATAGACGAAGAGCCGCGTGGCAAGAATCCAAAGAAAGGGGAGAAGAACAATGAATCCGCGCTGCACCAAAACGTAACGCGCGCTGCGGCGCAGCAGCACGGGAATTTCCATCACGCGGTGCTTCACAATGGCATACGCAAAGGACAGGGGAAATAGCCAGAACAAGATCACAACAACAGGGACGAACCAAAGGGGAGGCTGAAACTTAAGGAAATCTCTTGTGCCGGCCAAGAGCATCGCCGGTACAACGCCTACCAGGGTTCCCCACAAAATTACCCGGATTTTGCGGCGCGCCTCTTGCGTGCTGGCGCGGACGGCATTCCAGGCCAGCGAGACTAGTCCAAGTGCCAGAACCCCGTAGTGAAAGAAATTTACCAAGATTGCGGCGGGACCGCGCTCTAACCATCCGGCGAATACAAACGGAATCAAACACGCCGCGGCCGACAGAAAGGACCATTTCAACCAAGGAAGGCGCACATCAAGAGGCGATCGCGCAGGGAAGACCGAGAAAAAGAAAAAGAAGAGCGGCGCCACTAAATTGCCAAAGATCAGGTTGTACGCCACCACGAACCTCCACAAGGGGCGCATTGGCGACAACGATTCCGCTAGATTTGGCACTGCGATGAAGCCAGCGAATAGTAAAGACAGAAGCCAGGCGTCCGGATCCTGCGGACGAAGGAACAGGACCGTCAAGCTAACGACTACCAAAGCGACCGGATAGCTGTTGATAATCAGTTGGACCAAACGCCTGGTCTTGCGAGCCTTCTCGGACGCAATGCCGGGGCTACGGAACACCGTAAGGACGATCGGTTCCGACACATTGGCGCGGCGGATGGTCAGATCGACAGTGTCACCGGGATTCTGGTGGTTGAGCCAGCCACGCAGCAGCGATCGTGGACTGTCCAACGCGGTGCCATTGATCGCCACGATTCGATCTCCGGCCCGCAATCCAGATTTCTCCCCGGGGCTCGCAGGTGCGACAGTGATGACTTGTTCGGAATGCTCGGGCGCAACGTAGAGCAGGGTCACGCCAGCCCGATACGACCACGGCGGCGGCGGAAGAAGTTCGTATAACAAAACCCAGCCGTGAAAGGAGCTGTACATCCATACACCGGTATAAAGAATCGTCGCGGCGGCAAACAGCGTGGCCAACGTTGCCAGCAGGGTCTTATGGGACGACGCGAGATCACTCATGTCGCAAGGAGGCGGCACAGGAGGGCCTTCTCAGCGAATCGTATGCCCCGCCTTCAGAAGCCGTCAAGATGCTAGAGACGAACCAAGGCTGGGCTTGTCTGTGAGACAGTGTCGTTCGACAAAAGTTTGGCCTGAAATCAACAAGATACGGTAAGGCTGCGTATTATTGCTAGATGAGTGAATTCCTGTCTCCCGCAGGGATTGAACGTTGGCGAGGCACACCGCGTTCATGCTTCTCCTATGATGTTTGCGCTTCTTCTCCCTAGTTCTTTGGGAAATTTGGGTCTGCCTTCACTTCATTGATCTGTTCGGTGTGCCGCTCGCAGTGAGCTGCAATAAACAGAACAAACTCATAGCCATCCATCTTGCCCACCGGGCCGTCCATCACGTGGCCGCGCAGTCCGTTTGTTGTCCTTAGATACTGCTCTGTCATCGCGCGGCTCTCCACAAAGTGTTTAACCGACCCGTCCGGCGAACCAAAACGATTCCTGGGTAATAGTGGCGCCGGCGCTTGGGCCTTTTGGGTGCGGTCGGGAATCTTTGCCATCACAGCTTCGTCGATCTGCTTCACGTCGCGCCCCGGCTCACTTGCTGGCGCAGCCATGACCTTTTCCTTCAGCAAGTTCTCGCGAATAAAGTCCTCCGACGCGACGATGTGTTCCATTACTTGCGCCACGGACCAGCGGTCCGGCATCGGCTTAAAGGTCCATTGCGCCTCGGAGAGCCCTTTCGTCGCCTGTAGAACGTTTTGCTTCGTCGACTCCAGGTATTTCAGCGCGCGGCCCTTTTCCGCCTGCGTCAGTTCCTGCACGGATGCAGCCGCTGCCTCGAAGAACAAAAGCAGTGCGACGACCGTTCCTCTCGGTGATTTGTTAAACACTTTGGTGCTCCTCGTGCGGTGCGCCGGTGAAAACCGGCTAGTGTCGTGAATCAAAAGTCTTACGAGTTCGAACTCGCGGCAGGTGTCAATTGTATAGTCCGACGATTTTGCTTATCGAGGAGGGCTGGTTGCCGGCATTCACTTTGTATTAACGTCCGCCTGCATTACGCCGAAAAGATTTCCCTCGGTATCTTCGCAGTAGGCGAAATATCCTACGCCGGGAATCGGCGTCTTCGGCGTAATCAACTTTCCGCCCGCCTTCTTCACTGCCGCCACGGACGCGTCCACGGAGTCAACACCGACCGTGTTCGTCGTAGTAGTCACGTCTCCCCGCTTCAGCATTCCGCCGTTAATTCCCGGCGCCCCTTCCGCGCCTGTGTTCACCATCCAGTACTCCATCGAACCATCCCACTTGTTGAATTTCCACCCGAACACTTGTTGATAGAACGCCGCTGCGCGATCGGGCTCGTTCACCGGAATTTCAAAATGGATTACACGTCCCATATTCTCCTCCTGATTGCGTACTGTATTGCGACTGAAAATCTGATCAGCCTTAACCTCTCTGCGCGGTCGCGGCTGTATAGCCGTACCGCTGCGTGGCCCATCCGACGATCATTCCCACGATGCTTCCGGGCAAAATGATCTCGAAGTAGTATCCGTTCGCTTTCAGGGCCACAAGAAACGCCAGCAGGAATCCGACACCGAGCCCGAAGAGAATTCCAAGCGGCACAGAATTTACTTTACGCGCGAAGATTCCAGCGGCAATTCCAGCGATTAAGCCTTTAATGGTTGACCCGAAGATAATTCCCACTAGCATCCCGCGAACCGCGGGGGTGAACCATGCCGTCGCGCCATCGATTGCTCCAAGCAACGCTCCCAACAGCACGCCGATCATAATTTTGTTCATTGACAACCCTCCATCGGGGCTGCGTTTCCTCCCGCTCTGACGTTCTTTACAACAATCCGCCCGATTCCTTTAAGCCTAGTGGTGAAAAAAGAGCAGCAGCAGCGCGCGCATGAGTAAGTAAGCCGCAATTAACAAGATAGCGACCTCATGGCGCTTGTAGAAACGCCTGAAACGCTCAAAAAGATTCTCAGCATAGGCGCTCACGGGCAGCCCATCCAGGTAGAGGGAAACGTCAGCAGCAAGCTCCGAAACATGGGAGTACCGCGCGCTTCGGCTTCGCGCCGTCGCCTTGGCACAGATGGCCAAAAGCGGACGAGGCAGTGCGCCGGATTTCTCTTGAGCGCTGCCAATAGCAATAAATTTCAAGAGAGCACCGAGAGAGAAAATGTCGCTACGCCGGTCAATTTGTTCCGTTTCGCCGCGAGCTTGTTCGGGAGACATGTAGCCGGGGGTCCCCATGACCGTGCCGTGGCCAGTTATGACGGTAGCCTGTGTTGAATCACTTTCTCGGTTAGTCTCTTGGCCGGAAGTGAGAAGGGTCTCGTCACCGCTGAGGCTATCCTCTCGCAAAATCTTGGCAAGACCCCAATCCATCACCAGCACCTCGCCGAAGGAGCCAACCATGATGTTCGCGGGCTTCAAATCGCGATGCAGAACTCCGCGCGCATGGGCAAACGCAACCGCGTCGCAGATCCGAAGGAACAATCGGAGGCGTTGCGGCAGGGACTCGAGTTGCAAGATGTATCTATCCAGACGAAGCCCTTCCACGAACTTCATTGTGTAGAAGACGCGGCCTCCGGGCAGCACCCCCACATCGTGTACCGGAACGATACCGGGATGTTCGAGTTGTGCGAGAATGCGCGCTTCGCGCATGAGCCGGCCGGTGAGCTCCCCGTTTGCATCCGGCGTGTCGAGAACCTTGAGCGCGACGCGCCGGGAGAGTCTTTCATCCTCGGCGGCGTAGACCACGCCCATACCACCGCGCGCGATGAACTCGCGCAGCTTGTAGCGCGTCCCGGAGAAATCCGCAGCTTCGGAGCTGCGAAGGCGTTCGAGAGCTTTGTCGCTCAGAAATGCCATTGCGTTGAAACACCAAAAAGGGCTTTCGCTTCCAGGGCGAACTCTTCCTCGCTGTCGCAAAGGGCGCGCAATCGCGCCAATGCGATCAGGCGAAATTCGCGGCGCGCCCAGGCGAGCTGGTTATTCGCCTGGGTGACGGGCAGCGAGAATCTGGCCGCGAGTTCGGCGTATGAAATATTTTCTTCGGCGGCCAAATCGTACGCTTCGAAGAGCTGAAACGCTTTTTGTCTTTCTCGCGCTTCACAAACGCCGCGAAGCTCTTCGACTGCGGAAGAAAACAGGGTGCGAATCCACTCTTTCTCGAAAAAGTCCTCGAGCGATTCGGGCGAAGGTATGGAAGCCGGATCGATGGCCTGGGCGCGTAGTTCGTCCTCGGCGGCGGCCAAATCCAGTGCGACGTGTGCAAATTCGCCACCGCGTTTCTTGCGGGAAGCTGCTTTCAGTTCGTTGCGCGCGAAGCTGTCCGCACAAAGTCGAAGATACGTACGCAGCCGGCTCCTGGCGGGATCGAAGCGAGACAGAAGTTGGCGTTCGAGCAGCTCGGCGAAGAAGCCCTGTGTTAGGTCCTGAGCGTCTTGCGGCGATTGCGAGAATTTCAGGCGAATGTATTTGTAGACCGGCTTCCAATACGAGGCGAAAAGAATCTCCAAAGCGCGAGCGCGCTCATCGGCATCTTGGCTGCGTGCGGCAACAAGAACGGAAAGGCGAGTCAAGGGAAAGGATTCGCCAGGCGCAGTCATGGCAGTGACGTATCTCGGAAAAAGTCTACGCAGACTCTTGAGGAAGAGCAAGCAGTCAATTACACAGGCCCACGAGTTCTCCGGTCGACGGTTGATTATCCGCCGCTGCGCTATGAGAAGCCTGAGGCGATGATCGCCTATATACGCGACGCGAGGAGGCTCCGGCCAGACCTAAAGTATCAGCCTGCTCGGGATGCCTTTTGGATGCTCACTGGCGGGGACATGTGCTCGTGCGCGAACACGGTTGGTCTCCTGAGCCTTGCGGGTCGTTTATTGTATGTAACTCGCACCCGAAGATGTCTACAAACCTAAAGATACGCGCCATTCCGGAAAATCATCATCAGATTTCAAGGGGCGGACCCGGTTTACTTGTAATCGAATCAGGGCTACAACAGTATACCCAGTTTGGTAGGTAGAGTAAGGCATGGGGGAAAGTGCAGTTCCTGATCGAACGTTAGTCGTTCGTTGGGGGCGGCGGCGATTGCCTGCCAGCGCTAGCAGTTCCGGAGTGGTGTTCAGATAGGTTTCTGTACCGATGATGTCCACATGTCCCATGTATGTAGAAGGCATATTTTTCCGGAGGAAGAGATGCTTAGCCACGATCTCGCGCTCACGCGGGTCCGTCCATTACTTCGTGAATGAACGAGTGCAGCTAATCGGCAAAGGATTGGCCCTCTGCCCATTTTCGATAGAATTTCTGGAAGCGAAAAATTCCGGCCACCAGCCGCTTCACGAGGCGTTCGGCATCTCGGAAATCCTTCTTGCGTCCCCGTCGTCCACGATTGGATAGCGCCTGCGCCAAATGTAACGTTCCAGATCTCCGCGTATTTCACAGCCGCTCCTCTTGAAGGGATTTGTTTTTTTGCTTCCCGGACGCCGCGCAGAGCGGTGCAGAAAAAGCAAATGCCCTTCCTGGCGGTCGCACCGCGCCTAGCCGTTCGCGCCGTCAAGGGTGCGCCGCTTGCGTTCCTTGGAGCGAAGCGAAAGCCCTTGACGGAGGAAGCGCACGGACTAGGCGCAGGCTTTTGTCAGGAAGGGCAGACAGAGAGGCGAATGATGACGGAGCCAAACAACAGAAAAGTTCCCGGCTTTGCGCCGGGGCCAAATCCGGTCTTCAGTCAGAACGGAGCCTTGTCGGACTCCGCCGTTGGCTCGCTGGGAGACCTGACGGCAAAGAGGTTCAAGGCATTACTGCTGAAGTAAGAATCGCCGGAATGATTCGGGTTCTGGTGTACTCCTTCTTGAAGTAGAAAGCGCGACGGCGAGCCATCGTCGTCCTGCCATTCCTACCCGGCGCACGACGTACGTCCTGATTGTTTTTTGCCTTTCGTCTTGGGTTCATGGGGAGGGGCAGACCGTGGGATTGAGTGGTCTGATGGGGCTGGTCGCTGTTGTAGTCACGCTTTGATACTAGAATAGCCGGAAACGGAGAAGCATGACTACTGAAACTTCCTTGCAGGTTCCCGGAATGAGGTCAGGACTTGCGCACCCGTTGATGGATGAGATCGGGAAGCAATTCTCACAGCTTTGTCAGCCAGCATGCTCGCATCTTAGCACCCATCGTGCTATCGATTTGAGGCGATGAATGCGGCGCGGGCTGGGTAGGCAGACTCGGCCCCTTGCGAGACCGTTGTCCACGCTGAGGGTCCCAGCCCGCGTGCGAACCTTACGTTGGCGGCTTGCGCCCCCCTTTGCGCTCACGCAAAGATCTATTGCGGGACGAGGGCCTGTCCTCTGTCCTCCCGACGGACGCCGCCCCCGTCCCCACTTGGTACGTAGTTACCTTGATTTAAATTCTCATTCAGTGAAGCGACATTGCCCCCAGCGCAATTCCTATGTTGCGCCACAGCATGTTCACTGCAGGAGGCGCGTGCGGAGTGGAGGCGCAGGCACCCGAAGGCGCAGTGATAATCTGTGCCAGGCGCAAGCCCGAGGAGGGCGGATTCCCCTGCTTACCTTGGAGGACCTGACACAAATTAGTACGGGATGGGTGCGCACCTTCCCCGAGGTTGACCGTCCCGCGCTTCGACCACTTTGCGGTAAGCTTGTTTTTCGATCAATGCTCTGGAGGTGAACTCGTGGTGAACTAAATCTCGCCGCCGGACAGCTTCACTCGACAACCTGCCTCGTATCAATCAACGCCGTGAGGTCGAGTCCGACAACATCCACCTGTAGTTTGGTTTCGCTCCCGAGTTGAATCACGGCACGAGATGTTATCTATCTTCCTCGCGGAACATTCTCATTGCTTCGTCAGCGTGCTCTTTCTCGTCGCCCGTCATATCCGCCAGGGGTTCGTCCGAGTTTACTTTCTTCTTTAATTCACACCAGTTGCGCCAGGTCAGCGCGAAGCCTTGCTTCAAGAACCATTCGCTAAGAGCATCCAGCCGCCGGTTTAAGATGGGCTGCACGTTCACGACCGTCTCCGTAGCTCGTCCCGCGCCAACTTCGCGCATCGTAGCCAGTATAGCTGTCGCTCCGGCTGGTTCGAGACTTCACATTTGATGGCGTTGTCTAACGCGACATGTAGTCTGCAGCTCGCCGGGCTGCAAGTATGGATTGCCACTGCCTTTGTCCGGCGCGTAATTATCCCGCCGCGGCAGGTTCGCAATCACCTCCGTCGCCGGCGGCTTCTTTGTTTCTTCGTTTTCGCTCATGGCATCCTCCCTTAGCGCTTCCGCGGCCTCGAGGCTCTCTGCAGGTTGCGCTCGGTTTTCCAAGTTGAATACGTTACGCGATCGGCTAGCATGCGGCGCCAATCGAGATCGTCTGATATCTCCTGAACCCGGCGTACGGCTTCTAACGGATGGAGCAGCAACAAGAGTACCCAATCACACCAGAATTCCTTGTCTTTTTTTGGGGCATCTCTAACAATGCCGGCTCGTGTCGAGACCTTTTTTGTAAATTGTTTGTTCGCTCTTTTCTTTTTTCGGGCACACCACCCCGTTCACTCCGAAGAGTGGTCTTATTTTGTTCCGTTAAAGTCTGCTTCGACGACCACGGCTCGTTCGTATTGTTTCGATCGGTTTCAGTCCGACCCAGACATCTCATCGATCAAAGCTTCGACCATGATTACTTCTTCAAACTCCCTTTGCAGGGAGCGGGATGCCCAATCAATTAGGCGATGTTCCACTGCACACCATGCCCCCTAGCCGAGCTGTCCCGCGTACGAACCGAACTCGAGCGACGGCGAATAGTCACATCCGTTCCGCCACATGCAGTACAAGCGAACCCCCAACCGGCGCCCCATCGCCACCTAGGCGATGCTCCTGTGTCGACGCATCGCGAGATGTATATACCGACGCCGCCAGTGCGGGTTGAAGCGTGTGGCCGCCTGCGCAGCCTCCACCAGCAAGTACCGCAATAACCGGCTGCCCTGCTTGCTGATGTGCCTCAGCCGTTGCTTGTCACCACTGGAG
>Ga0126373_10004524_pt1 | contig 10646 bp, 8 predicted proteins | sample PanSoiMetPlot_11_FD_92545 | JGI IMG/M metagenome (GOLD analysis project Ga0126373, IMG submission 92545) | Tropical forest soil microbial communities from Panama - MetaG Plot_11 | ecosystem: Environmental > Terrestrial > Soil > Tropical forest > Bulk soil | place: Panama | collected 2016-02-17
CAGCTCTGTACCGCTGGCGATCAACGCGTCGCGCATAAGCTCATTTGACGCAAACTTTCCCGTGCCGACCAAAAGCCGGGAGCTAAATTCGCGGTCAGCAATCTTCAGTTTTGAGGGCTTGTCTGCCATTTGGATCAATCTAGGACAAATCGCCGCGATGCAAAGTTGGGGCGGTGATCGGTTGATGCTTCGATTTTTCTTGTACTCGAGATGATGTGGTTCAGAATCAGGAGCGATGACCCAGTTCGATCTTCATCAGCAGGATTGTATCAAGGGAATGGCGCGGCTCAAAGACGAGACCGTCGATCTGGTCGTGACCTCTCCGCCTTACAACCTCGGCGTTAGGTATGGCAAATATTCCGACCGGCAAGACCGACAATCCTATCTGTGCTGGTGCCGAGAATGGGCTGCCGGAGTTCGAGTAATTCTAAAATCCAGTGGCTCTCTTTTTCTCAACATCGGCTCGGCGCCATCCAACCCGATGTTGCCCCATCAACTCGTAATGAAGTTGTGCAACCTCTTTGTATTGCAGAACACCATTCATTGGATCAAGTCGATCACAATCGAGGACCGAGAAGCGGTGGTTCGCTCGTACGGCCACTTCAAACCGATTAGCTCCAAGCGCTTCGTCAATGATTGCCACGAACATGTTTTTCATTTCACAAAGACCGGACGCGTCGAGCTGGACCGGCTTGCCATCGGAGTTCCGTATCAGGATAAAACCAATATTGCTCGTTGGGCGCACACTCGCGGAAGCGATCTCCGGTGCCGCGGCAACACCTGGTTCATTTCTTACGAGACAATCCAAAGCCGCGAGAAAGAGCGACCGCATCCGGCGACATTTCCGGTGCAATTAGCCGAGCGGTGCATCAAGCTGCATGGCATATCCCGAGTCGCAACGATGCTCGATCCATTTGTGGGAATCGGAAATTCAGCTGTCGCAGCGCGACGATGTAGCGTGAAAAAATTTATTGGCTTCGAGATTGATCGTGCCTATCTGGCAGAAGCAAAACGGCGACTCCGTTTGTAGGGAAAAGCGATTCGCTTTGCACAGGACGTTGTAGCCGCCCTGCCGCGTCGGGGCGAAGATTACAAAAGCAAGGCGACAGAGCGCCGCCGTTACAGCAACGTGCCATCTTTCGACGGCGTCGCTTGCGGAAATTTATCGAGTGACTTCACCAAGTTTCCTGGAAGCGGCCGAACTCGATCGAAAACCCGCGCTGCCAACGGTTTGGCCGTTGTGTAACCCGCCGCGAACATTTCAAGCCGCGCATCGAGGTTATCGATATAATGCAGTGCCATCGCTTCCGGGGTTTTAGGCGCGACCGGCGAACCGAATTCCGGCTCCCCGTGATGCGCGCCGATTAAATGCAAAAGATGCAGGCGAACGTCTTCCGAGGCCGGCATCAGATTCTTCCACGCCTCCACGTTTTCGACGCTTAGCCTTCGCCACAACGAATTCACCAGCTCCAGGCCGATTGAAATATGTCCCACCAATTCGCCCCGCTCATCATAATTCATGACAAATCCGTTCTCTGGGAGAGCGTTCTCCCAAAGTTTTCCGGAATCGTGAAAGAGAATGCCGGCAAGCAAAAGATCGAGATTCAATTCCGGATAAAGGGGTGCGATCTGGTTCGCTACGCGCATCATTTGTGCCGTGTGCTCCACGAGTCCGCCCCGGCGCGCGTGATGATAGTTCCGCGCGGCGGCGGTGCGTCGAAACCGATCGCCCCATTCTTTCAGGAATGCGTCGCACAAGGTGCGCAGCCTAGGATCGCTGATAGTTCGAACAGTGGCTGCTATGAATTGCCAATCCGCCTCCTGCTTTGCTCGCAGATCCGCCGGCCCCTCAAGTAGTTCGCTTTTTTCCTGCTCGGTGAGTGAACGTACCGTCCATTTGCGCGCTTCCAATCCGTACTGCGGGTGTCGGTGAAACTCGCCTGAAAGTTCGATGAAATGGTCCGCTGTAAGCGTGCCGCATGTTTTATAAGCCGGATGATCGCTCCAAACACGCAGCGCCATCCGATCGCAGGCATCGGCGAGCGCTAATTCGCAATACGGCTGTTGTTCACGCGTCAGCTTGGGCACGGCGCTCTCGACCTGCACATGCACCCGTGCGGTCACGGCGCTCCCGCCATTGCTGGAGAGGGTTCGGCGAATCTCTGTCAGGGTCATCAGATCCATAACTCAATCTATCATTCTTTGCTCGAGACCGCCGTACGCATCGACGCGCCGATCGCGTAGAAACGGCCAATGCGTCCGATGCTCGTTCACTCGACCCCACTCCACATCAGCCATTACAATTTCTTCTCGATCGACCGATCCATTGGCGATGATTTCGCCGCTCGGCGCGGCGATGAAACTTTGTCCCCAAAACTCGATCCCATCACCGCCAGCTGGCGCTTCATGACCCACACGATTTGCGGCTGCAACGTAACAACCATTCGCAATCGCGTGACTCCGCTGAATTGTCTCCCACGCAGCCTGTTGAGCGGCGCCATATTCCTTTTTTTCCGACGGATGCCAGCCAATTGCAGTTGGATAGAAAATAATCTCTGCGCCGCGCAATGCCGTTAACCGAGCGGCCTCCGGATACCATTGATCCCAGCAAACGCAGACGCCAATTTTGCCGTGGGCCGTAGGCCACGCCTGAAATCCGAGATCGCCGGGTGTGAAGTAAAATTTTTCGTGATAAAGCGGATCGTCCGGAATGTGCATCTTGCGGTATTTACCCATGAGTTTGCCATTGGCGTCGATAATTACGGCGGTGTTGTGATAGACCCCGGCACTACGTCTCTCGAAAAGAGAGGCGATAATAAGAACGCCCAACTCACGCGCGACTTTCCCGAGGGCTGACGTCGAGCCTCCGGGGACCTCCTCAGCCAGTGCGAAATTTTTGTGATCCTCAGTCTGGCAAAAATACTGGGATCGAAAAAGTTCAGGCAAACAAACGATCCGCGCTCCTTTGTTTGCTGCCTCGCGAATGAAATCCAAGGCATGCGCGAAATTCTTCTCCGCTTCTGTTCCGCAGCGCATCTGGATGAGAGCAACTCTTGTTATCTGTGGCTTTGCCATTAATCGCTGGATTTTAACCGTTGACTTCTGGACGGCGCAGCGCGGAAATGCTTACAAATCAGGGCTGCGCTTCGCAGAGCGAAACGACTACAACAATTCTTTATTTCACAGAGTCGGCCGGTACGATCCTAATACTCTCGATCACGACCCGCTTCGTCGGCTTGCTCATTTCACCCGTGTTGGTTTTCGTCACTGGCGTATTACCAATCTTTGCGAGGACATCCTCGCCCTTGATCAGTTTGCCGAAGGTGGTGTACTGGCCATCGAGCCGCGGAACCGGTGCAAGACAGATAAAAAATTGCGAACCAGCCGAATCGGGATCAGGGCCTCGCGCCATCGATATCACGCCGCGATTATGGGAATGATGGTTGAATTCCGCTTTGATTTTGTAACCGGGTCCCCCTTGCCCATAGCTCTCCTCTTTGGAAGGATCCTTCGAATTCGGGTCTCCACCCTGAATCATGAATCCTTTCACGATTCGGTGGAAAATGGTCCCATCATAAAAGCCATCCCGGGCCAACTTCTTAAAGTTCTCGATTGTATTCGGCGCGGCATCGGTCCAGAACTGCACGACCATTTCGCCTTCGCTCGTTTTTATCACGGCAACTTCATTTGATGTATTCACGGGTTTGTTCTCCTGACTGATTGCGTTTGTGACGCCGAGCGCAAAAGTCATCAGCAAGATCGACATCGTTTTCATAAGATCAGCACTGACACAAATCTCCGTCGCTGTCATTCGTTTTGTCATTCTGAGCGGAGTCGATGGTATTCCTGGAGACTGCGCACACGCAGTTTACGTTTCTGCAACGAACGAATCCCGTTTGCACTCGCCAGGGCGGCACGCACGGTGGTCATGATCGGGATCCGTTGTGCAAGAGAGGCATTCCGAATTCGCACCTCGTCTTCGCGCGGAACTTTTCCGCTCGGCGTGTTGATGATAAAGTTGATGTCGCCATTTTTCACTCGATCGAGAACGTTCGGACGGCCCTGGCGAAGTTTGAACACTTTTGTTACAGGAATTTTTGCCGCCTTCAAAACTTCGAACGTTCCGGCAGTGGCGACAATGCCGAATCCGAGTTTCACAAATTCGCGCACAACGGGAACAACCGCCTGTTTGTCGCTGTCTTTCACGCTGACAAAAACGTTCCCTCCCTCGGGTAGCGGTGGCGGCGCAGCCATCTGCGATTTCGCGTAGGCAAGCCCCAGATCGACATCGATTCCCATCACTTCGCCCGTTGATTTCATCTCTGGACCAAGCGAAATATCGACTCCCTCGTAACGCAGAAATGGGAAAACCGCTTCCTTCACGGAAAAATGTTCCGGCACGATTTCTTTCGTAAAGCCGAGCTCGCGCAATGATTTTCCGATCATCACTTTGGCGGCGAGTTTCGCCAACGGGACGCCAATCGCCTTGCTCACAAACGGGACGGTGCGCGAGGCGCGGGGATTGACTTCCAGAACGTAAACCTCGTGCTCTTTTACGGCGAACTGCACGTTCATCAGCCCGCGCACACCCAATTCTTGAGCCATGGCTCTTGTTGCCGCAGAGATTTCCTCAAGCACTTTCTTCGACAATGAGAATGTTGGAATTACACAGGCACTGTCGCCACTATGGATGCCCGCTTCCTCGATGTGCTCCATGATTGCGCCGATCACCGTGATTTCGCCATCGGAAATGCAATCGACGTCGACCTCGATCGCGTCCTCAAGGAAACGATCAACCAGCACGGGGCGGTCTGGGGTTACTTCAATTGCGCTTGTCATGTAACGCCGGAGATCTTTCTCATTGTAAACCAACTCCATGGCGCGCCCGCCGAGGACGAACGAGGGCCGCACCAAAACCGGATAACCAATCTTTTTCACGATGGCGACTGCCTGGTCGGTGCTGATCGCCGAGCCGCTCGGGGTCTGCCGCAACCCAAGTTTATCGAGCATGGCTGCAAATAACCGCCGATCTTCCGCTATCTCGATGCTTTCGGGTTGCGTTCCCAGAATTGGCACCCCTGCTGCCCTGAGACCGCCGGCCAGATTGAGTGGCGTTTGGCCGCCAAACTGGACAAATACCCCTTCCGGTTTTTCCTGATCGTAGATGTTGAGTACGTCTTCCGAAGTGAGCGGCTCAAAATAAAGCTTGTCGCTCGTGTCATAATCGGTCGAGACCGTTTCCGGATTTGAGTTAACCATGATTGTCTCGAACCCGAGCTCGCGGAGCGCAAAAGCAGCATGCACGCAGCAGTAATCGAACTCAATTCCCTGACCGATCCGGTTAGGACCGCCACCCAGGATCAGGATCTTGCGCTTGCCGCTTTCGCGTCGCTCGTTCTCGTCACCGTACGTCGAGTAGTAATATGGTGTGTAAGCCTCAAACTCCGCTGCGCACGTATCCACAAGCCGGTAGGTAGGAACAACTTCTGCCGACTTTCGCCGTGTGCGGACGTCGTTCTCACTTATGGCTTCGGCGATCGCCAGTTGCCGGTCTGAAAAGCCAAGCTTTTTGGCGTGGAGAAGTCGGGGCCGATGCATCCTTAGCGTGTGTGGCGCCGGCTTCTTGTCTGTGTCACCCAGGGTTTGCGATTCCTCGACAATCCCCCGCACATTTTCCAAAAACCACTTGTCGATCTTCGTCAGCTCAAAGACCTCATCGACCGACATCCCATCGCGGAATGCCTGGGCGAGATAAAAAACGCGGTCCGCGTTGGGAATCGAGATTTTCAAGCGCAGAGTTTCTGAATCGGCAGGTTGATCCTCGCCGTCGTTGCACAAACCGAAGCGCTTGATCTCCAGGCTGCGCAGCGCTTTTTGCAACGCTTCCTTGAAGGTGCGCCCGATGGCCATCGCTTCGCCCACGCTTTTCATCCGTGTCGTAAGCGTCGCGTCTGCTTGTGGGAATTTTTCAAACGTGAACCGCGGCACTTTTACAACGCAATAATCGATGGTCGGCTCGAAACAGGCAGGCGTTTCGCGCGTGATATCGTTTTTGATCTCATCCAATGTGTAACCGACAGCGAGTTTGGCGGCAATTTTCGCAATTGGGAACCCGGTCGCTTTCGATGCCAGCGCGCTCGAACGTGAAACACGTGGGTTCATTTCAATCACGACCATGCGCCCGTTGTCCGGGTTAACGGCGAATTGAATATTCGAGCCACCGGTCTCGACACCGATCTCGCGGATGACTGCAAACGCAGCGTCGCGCATCATCTGGTATTCTTTGTCGGTCAGCGTTTGTACAGGCGCGACCGTGATCGAATCGCCGGTGTGCACGCCCATCGGGTCGAAATTCTCGATGGAACAAACAACAACGCAGTTGTCCATGCGGTCGCGCATCACTTCCATCTCGAACTCTTTCCAACCGACGAGCGATTCGTCGATCAACACCTCGCGGGCCGGCGAGAGATCGAGACCACGCGCGACAATCACATCAAGTTCTTCGCGGTTATAAGCGATGCCGCCTCCCGTGCCGCCAAGGGTAAAAGCCGGGCGAACAATGAGCGGAAATGTTCCAATTTGGTCGACAATGCCATCTAAATCCGCAAGGGAACGCGCCACTCCCGATCGCGGCACCTCGAGCCCGATTCGCAACATCGCTTCCTTGAACAATTGCCGATCTTCGCCTTTCGCGATGGCCCGGGCGTTTGCGCCGATCAATTTCACGCCGTGCCGCGCGAGCGCCCCATTGCGGCTCAGCTCCATCGCCGCATTGAGAGCAGTTTGTCCGCCCAGGGTCGGCAAAAGTGCATCCGGTTTTTCGCGCTCCATGATTGCTTCGATCACTTCCGGGGTGATCGGTTCGATGTAAGTCCGATCAGCAAACTCAGGGTCGGTCATAATTGTGGCCGGGTTCGAATTCACGAGCACGACTTCATAATTTTCCTCCCGCAGCGCTTTACACGCCTGCACGCCGGAATAATCAAATTCGCAGCCCTGCCCGATCACGATTGGACCGGAGCCGATCAGCAGGATCTTGTTGAGCTCGTTATTTCGCGGCATCTGCGCCAGGGCGGAGAATAAACGAAATCAAGGGAACGTCACGTGAGAACTCGAAGAGTGTCATCCAGAGCAAAAGCGAAGGATCTCCCACCAGCCGGAAATTTCCGCTCCGGCAATCAGGCTGGGAATGACAGCGTGTTGACTAAGCCACCTGCGCCATGCGCTGACGGTCGAGGTAAACTTTGCAGATGCTTTTGATACGGGTAAGCACGTAATAAATCGTCTGGCTACGAACGCGCACGAGTTCCGCGCCGACGATTCGTGTCAAGAAATCACTCGGGAGATCGAGAATCTCCTGCGGGGTCGAGCCTTCCAGTCCTTTGCAAAGAATCGCCGTCATGGAGCGCGTGAGCGTTTGCACCTCCGGGCCGAGCGTCATGCGAATGTGCGCCTTGCCGTTCTTATCGACGTGGAGATAAACGCCGACCGTGTCCATGCATTCTTCGTCTTTGCGGACGTCGGCCAGATCGAACTTCTCCCTTGCACGTGGTTCCTGGTTCTTGGCGTTGTCCGCGTAAGAGACCAGAGTCTCGCGGCGCTCATCCTCCGGCAAAGACTCAAAGAGATTAATGATCTTGCCAAGCTTAGCCGGGTACGTGCCATCCGGGGGGAGTGCGACACCCGCCTCGTCCAATTTCCCGCAGCTTCTGCTCATCTATTGCTCACACACTCTTTTCGATCGGCGCGCCGACTTTGTTTCCCCACTCGGTCCAGGAACCATCGTAATTTCGGACCTTATCAAGTCCGAGCAGATAGGTAAGCACAAACCAGGTGTGGCTGGAGCGCTCTCCGATCCGGCAATAAACGATCGTGTCTGTGCCGGGCTTCACGCCGCATTGGTCGAGATAGATTTTGGCTAGCTCATCAGCCGGCTTGAACGTGGCGTCGTCGTTTGTCGCGGTTTTCCATGGCATGCTCTTAGCGCCCGGAATATGCCCACCGCGCAAGACTCCTTCCTGCGGATACTCAGGCATGTGCGTGATCTCGCCTTTGTATTCGCCCGGAGAGCGCACGTCGATCAACGGCTTGCTGCTCTTGCTGTGCGTCAGCGCCTCGTCGAAAAATGCGCGAATTTCCTTATCGAATCGTTTCTTCGGCACTGGATAGTTTGTCGCAGGATATTTTGGAACCTCGCGTGTCATGGGCCGTTGCTCCGCTTTCCATTTGTCGCGGCCGCCATTGAGAATTTTCACATTCCCATGACCAAACAACCGGAACGCCCAGAGCGCATAACATGCCCACCAGTTCGCCTTATCACCGTAAAAAATGCAGGTCGTATCGGGTGTGATCCCATGCCGGCCGCAAAGGCGCGCAAATTTTTCCGGAGAAATATAGTCCCGGATTATCGAGTCCTGTAAGTCTGCGCGCCAATCAATGTGGACCGCGCCCGGAAGATGTCCGGTGTCGTAAAGAAGGATGTCTTCATTCGACTCGACTATCCGAATGCCCTCGTCCTTGAGATGCTTTTCCAGCCAGTCCGTTTCCACCAAGGCCTCGGGGTGAGCATATTGGGTAGGATACGTTGCCATAAGAAGGAAACTTCAATCCGCTATTTTACCCGAGCAAGGGAATTTAGCGTGACCCAGCGGCGAGCTCACCCACCGGGTAAACCACGCCATTCTTGATCACGGTGTCCAGATCCGAAGCATTCTTGATGTTATCCAACGGATTTGAACGGAGAATCACGAGATCGGCGAAATAGCCGCGCTCAATCTTGCCAATGTGCGCTCCGGTTTCGCCGCCGAAAAGCTTTGCGGCATTTGCGGTAGTGCATTGAACAATCTGCATTGGCGTTAAACCGGCTTCTTGCATCAATTGAAACTCTCGGAACAAGGCTGGTCCATGAATGGTGCCGATGTTTCCCGCGTCCGTGCCGGCGGCAATGGTGATCCCGGCGTCTTCGAGCGTCTTCAGATTTTTCAGCGCCACGTCGTGAATCTTTGTAATGCGATCCAGTGTGGCGCCCGATTCACCTAGTGCTTTTTTTATACGATCCGGCAATTTATCCTGCGGAATTTTCGTGACATCGAGCGTCGCAATCACTTCGGGATTGCCCCACGCCTTTTCTTCTGGCGTGAGATTTAACTTATTCGCAAATGTTCGCCCGTATCGCTCGAAGACGACCAGCGTCGGACAGAGAATGATATGTCGATCCTTTAGCAATTTTACGAACGCATCGTCCACCGGCTTGTCGATCACGCTGTGCACCAGCACGTCCGCCCCTTCTTCAACTGCGGCGCGCGCGGTCTCGAGCTCAGTCGCGTGCACAGCGACACGAATTTTACGTGTATGACTTTCTTCCATCGTGGCCCGCACGATCGGCCGGAAACTATCGACCGGGTGATCTTTATCCACTATGTACCAGATCTTGACGAGGTCAGGCTTTTCCGCGGCCAGCTTCCGTACGAACTCGCGTGCTTGCCCGACGCTGTCGATCTTGACAATCGGGGGATCTCCGAGATCGAGTTGTGGCCGCGCCACGCTCGATATCAACGGGCCGGCTACTGCGACGCGAGGCGCCTTCGCAGTCGCATTCGCGACTTTTCGCACCTCAAAATTCCAGAACGGCCCGCCGACATCGACAACCGAGGTGATTCCACTGCGCAGGTAACGCTCGAAGGTGTCAGACAAATTTCTCTTGATCCACCCGACTTCCTCCGGATACGGTCGCACGCTCGTGAGATCGACAACGTCTGGACGTGTGTAAAGATCCCCGGACTGGAAGAAGTGCACATGCGTGTCGATGTAGCCCGGCAAAATAAATTCGCCTTTGCAATCGATCACGCGCGCATCCTTCGGCGTACTGATTGCTTTGGCATCCCCCGCTGCTGCGACTCTCTCGCCGTCGATTACGACCGTTGCCTTCTGAACAATCTGCGATGTCCCCGGATTGATCAGCGTTCCGTTAACCAGCGCGATTTTTCCGGCATTTGCCTCAAGCACGAAGATCGACCAAGCAAAAGCCAGTGCGACTCTGAATTTCATGGCTTTATGCTCGGTTCTTTCCTTTTACAAGCGCGTCTGCTTCCCGATCGAGCGCAGTGTAGTCGGGGTTGCGCGGTTGCAAATAAAATTCATCGACGACGATCTGAACCAGCGCGGCGGCCGGCACGGCAAGAACCACTCCAAGAAGCCCGAACATTGTGGCAGTGGCGAATGTGAAGAACAAAATGTTGACCGGGTGCAATCGCATCTCTTTGCCGAGCACCCCCGGGACAAGGACGTTCAGCTCGATCTGGTAAACCAGTAGAATAACACCCAGCGCCAGCCAGAATTTTGTCGCGCCCAGGCTCAGCGCCACGAGCAGGATGGGAATGGACACGAGAAATGCGCCAATGTTTGGCAGGAACTCCCCGAGAAACCCAAACACACCAAACATCAGCGCCGGCTGCACGCCAATCAGCCAAAGCAACACGCCTATAGAAACACCGGTAATCACGCCATTGATCGCGACGCCGCGTGCCCATGCAGTCATTTGGCGCATCAGCCGCGCCAATGTGTGATGAGCTTGTTCGCGATAACGATCGGGCGCGAGGGCCAGATACGCGGCAACAATTGGTCGCGGATTTGCCAGTACGAAGACA
>Ga0126373_10004525_pt1 | contig 10645 bp, 10 predicted proteins | sample PanSoiMetPlot_11_FD_92545 | JGI IMG/M metagenome (GOLD analysis project Ga0126373, IMG submission 92545) | Tropical forest soil microbial communities from Panama - MetaG Plot_11 | ecosystem: Environmental > Terrestrial > Soil > Tropical forest > Bulk soil | place: Panama | collected 2016-02-17
GCCTTGGACGCGCGCCGTGTTCCAGATCTGAATCTTTTCGTTTGCCGTCAACTTCCCTTCCACTCGTCCGCGCACCACCAGATCTCGCGCCGAAATTTCTGCTTTCACCGTCGCGTTCGGTCCAACCGTCAGCGTCGCGTTTCCGAGGGATATCTTTCCATCCACATTTCCATCAACGAACAAATCTTCCGTCCCGTTCAATTCTCCTTTGATTCGAATCCCCTGGCTGATGCAAGCTGCGGCATGCGGAGAAAGACTAGGGCCAGACGAACTGTTTCCGCCGAATGTTCCTGATTTGGTTCCACTCGTTGAATTCACTGCAACACCCGCTTCTGTGGGGGTCTGCGGACTCCCATCTTCCTTACGCCACATATGGGGACACCTCAACTCACTATGGGTTTATTTTCCAAAGTCGCATCGGGTGGCTGGATGGGTCGCGACTCAGAATCTTAAACCTATTACAGCACTTGTGACTTGTAAAGGGCAAGTAGAGGTTTTCCCACGTTTTTTGTGTCTTTATCGTCTACAGCCTCGATTTTCAGGGCACTCTCCAACCTTGTCACCATGGTCATCGTGCTTTGCTTTTCCGGCCCCCGCAGTTCCCAGATCGCCACAACCATGGCGGCCAACTCGCGCCCAAACAGCTTTATCGATTCCCGCTTCTCCCACCAGCGTTCCGGGTCGAAACTCCCATCTCTCGCGCTCGCCACCCTCACCGTAATCCCCGCCGGAAACACCCGCTTGAAGATATACCGCGCTCTCCTCGTGTGGTAGTTCGAGGTCACCACCACGATGCCCTTCCAGTGTCGTTCCTCCGCCAGTTTTGCTAGGCTCGCTGCTTCTTCTCTCGTGCTGTCGGCATCGTGCGATAACCGCAATATCTTCTCTTTCGGCACTCCTCGCTCGACCAGATCGTGTTCCATCAATTCACCAATCCCGGCGCTTGGCCTCAATCTCCTTCCACTCGCCACCACCGTCGGCGCCACGCCCTCGCGGAACAATTGCGCCGCATGGGTCGCGCGATCCGCGTAGAAATTGTCGTCACTCAGTACCACCAGCGCGTCCGCATGCTCCGAAGGTTCATCGACTACCCAGCTTTCTGCCGCGAACCGCATGATTGGATGCCTCGCGAAATACACGATGGCGCACAACGACGCAACGAACGCCAGCGCCACCAGACTCGCTAACCCGCCCCCGCGCTCCCCTTCTCGCTTCCCCTGCTTCCTCATGAATTTGGATCGATTGATCGCAATTGTTCCGCGGCTTGTTCTGGAAGAAATGCGTTAAAGTACACTTCCTTGATGCTGTACGACTTGCTCCGCTTTTCCAGAATTGGCAGGATTTCGACGTGCCAGTGGTAGTCCTCTGACAGCGTTTTCCAGTAGCCCGATAGCTCCCCTTTCTTATTCCGGGTATTCGGAGCCGTGTGCACCACCAGATGAAACGCCGGCGCTACTTTCTCGAGTCGCCTCAGTACCCGCCCAAAAAGCGCTGCCAATTGTCGCCGGTTCGCTCCTGGCCTCGGCTGCTCAAATAAATGATTGTGCCGCCGGTGCATCAACCAGACCTCGAACGGCACTCTTGACGCGTAGGGGCACAGCGCATAGTAGTCGCCCTGCACATCTACTATGCGCTTCCCCTGCTTCTCCTCTTGCCGCACAATGTCGCAAAAAACACACCGCTCCCGGTCCTTGTACCAGTCATGCGCAGCGGTCAGCTCGTATTTGATCCGTCGCGGCACAAATATGGTCGCCGTCACCTCAGAGTGCGCGTGCGGCCATTCCTCTCCCGCCATCGCCCCTTGATTCTTGAATACGCTCACGTACTTGAACCGTGCGTCCTTTTTCAAATCCGCGATCCGCGACGCCCAGACCCACAGCACCCGGTCGATTTCATCATCGCTTAGCTGCGAGAGTTTCTTGTCATGCTGCCGGGTTTCGATCACCACCTCGTGCGCGCCGAGGGGGCCCATCTTGTCGTATATCCCCTCGGCCACTCTCCCCGGGTCATTCTCCACGCGGTACAGTGGGTCGGGATGCGGAATGACGCGTACCTGCCACGTTCCCTCCGCCGGCCACGTCAGGATGCTCTTCGTTTCATCTGCAATTCCCGGATCAAATGGACACGGCGCATCGCTTTCATCCGCGCGCTCCCGTTGGCCGCATACAACCCAGCTCTGTGTTACTGGATCTCTTCGGATTTGCATGAATTCTTATCGAGTGTAGCGTGTCGGCGTTGGGCCTTCTTCCAATCGGTGCCGGTCCCAGATCGCGCCTTCGCGGCTGTAATACGCCATTTCAAAATCCTGCGTCAACTCCAACGCATCGGTCGGGCAGGCATCTTCGCACAACCCGCAGAACATGCACCGCGACGTATCATACGTAAACGTGGTCAACACCTTTCGCCGCGTCGCGTCGTCGCGTTCCCATCCCACCACGATCAGGTTTTCCGGGCACGCCAGCGCGCAAAGGTTGCATCCGATGCAGAGCGTCTCTCCCGTCTCCGGGTTCTTGTTTAGCCGTGGCGCGCCTCGAAACCGCTCCGCCACCATCGGTCGCTCCAGCGGATATTGCTCCGTGTAGATGTTCTTCGGCAGTTGCGTCCGGAACGTGACCGCCATGCCCTTCAGAAAATCCGCCTGGAATATCCGTCCCACTAGGTCTTTCATGCATTCAGTCTCTTTCCCCCACGCTGTCTTGTCAAGGACCAAGGCTCGCTGCGTCATCCCAAGCCTGCCTGCCGCAGGCAGGCTCAGCTTCTGCAAGCACCGGGCTAGCCTGGCTTTGTCCTCCGCCCCGCAGTTGCAATCCTTCGTCGCATCCCGGCAATCTACTACATCATGCCGGAACTCCCCGATATCACCGCCTACCTCACCGCGCTCGAAATGCGTATCCTCGACCAACCCCTCGAACGTATCCGCCTCACGAGCCCTTTTCTGCTTCGAACCGTGCAGCCCCCGATCCAGAACCTCGAGGGCCGCACTGTGCGCAGACTGCGGCGCATCGGCAAGCGCATCGCCATCGGGGTCGATGGCGACCTCTGGCTCGTTCTCCACCTGATGATCGCAGGCCGCTTGCATTGGCGCCCTCAAAACGCGAGGCTTGCCGGCCGTAATAGTCTCGCGGCCTTCGACTTCCCGAACGGCTCTCTCGTGCTCACCGAAGCCGGCTCCAAACGCCGCGCCTCTCTCCATGTTTTCAGCGGCGAAGACGGCCTCCACTCCGTCGACCCCGGCGGCATTGAAGTCTTCGACAGCGATTTCAAATCCTTTCGCGATGCTCTCTCCGCCGAGAACCGCACTCTCAAACGCGCTCTCACCGATCCCCGCATCGTCAGTGGCATCGGCAACGCCTATTCCGACGAGATTCTGCACTCCGCTCAACTCTCGCCAATCACACTCACGCACAAGCTTGTTCCGCACGAATGGGAACGATTATTCACTGCGACGCGATCGGTGCTTACATTCTGGATTGATCGGCTGCGCGCCGAAGCTGCCACCGGCTTCCCCGAAAAAGTAACTGCCTTTCGCGAAGGCATGGCCGTCCACGGGCGCTACGGTCAACCCTGCCCTAGATGTGGTGAAAAGGTTCTGCGCATTCGGTACGCCGAAAACGAAACGAACTACTGCGCCCGCTGCCAAACCGGCGGAAGAGTCCTCGCCGATCGCGCTCTCTCCCGCCTTCTCGGTTCGGACTGGCCACGCACCCTCGAAGAACTCGAAGCCCTCAAGCACCGCTAAACCCCGTCAGCCCCAGCGAAGTCCGCGCAAGAGAGTTCTCTCTTCCTGCAGTCTGCGCCGGCATCTCCGCATGGCCCATGCTATTCTCGTGCACTCGGATGCCTGACGACCTCCACTTCATGCAGCTCGCGCTTGCCGAAGCCCGCGCCTCCGCCGAAGCCGGCGAGGTTCCCATCGGCGCCGTGCTCGTCCAAGATGACACCGTCCTCGCCCGCTCCGGCAACCGCACCATCCGCGACAGCGACCCCACTGCCCACGCCGAAATCGCTGTCCTCCGCACAGCCGCGCGCCTCCTCGGCAACTACCGTCTTGCAAGCACCACCCTTTACGTCACCCTCGAACCCTGCTGCATGTGCGCCGGCGCGATCGTTCAGGCTCGCGTTCCGCGCCTCGTCTACGCCGCCGACGACCCCAAAGGCGGAGCCTTCCGCTCATGCTTCGAGATACTCTCCAGTCCTAAGCTAAACCACTCCGTCGACGTCACCCCCGGCCTCCTCGCCGCAGAATCGGCCTCCCTTCTCCAATCCTTCTTCTCTTCCCGCCGCTAATCACTATTCTTCTCGACGGCTCCAACCGTGGCCTGCACCACAGCGCGACTCGTTTCTTTCCTGCATTTAGAGTCCACTACGTGTTTCCCTTTTTCCTGCTGCTTTTTCCTGCTTCGCTCCCTCTCAGGTCCGTCTTTCTCTTCCTTCTGTGTCCTCCGTGGCTTTGTGGCCAATCCTGCTCTTTCTTCCCGTAGCACGAGCGCGCGCGGGTTTGCTAAACTAGCAGGGCCAACCACTGCGGAGAGGTGACTGAGTGGTTGAAAGTACTCGCCTCGAAAGCGAGCATACGGGGAACCGTATCGTGGGTTCGAATCCCACCCTCTCCGCCATTCCTCAACGGACAAGACTTTGACGGCGACTCGCACTTTGAACAGACCATGCCTTGCTTTAATGGGCCCTCCTCGACACACGAGCGACCAACTCGTCCAATCTCGAAAGCAAAAGCTTGAGGATGGGAGATTGGTTCGACTTTTTGTAGCCGAGCGCCAAATCGATAGTTGGCGTATCTCCCTTGAGAGGGCGACTCGTTACCGACGAAGCAAGACCAACACTGTCGACTACGCAGTAGTGTCCGACGGCGAGTGGAACTTGATGATGGAAAAACCGTTCATCTCAAGAAGGGCGATGTCGTCGTGCAAAATGGTACTCGGCACGCATGGCGAAACAAAGGCATCGCGCCGGTGACGATGTTGTTCTTTCTGAATGGCGCGAAAGAGTGACGCGAGTATTCATGCCGCTTGCGCACTTCTAAGGGCAACTCTCTCTAAATTGTCTACTCTCGATCCAGATATTGTTTTAAATCAACTCTTCGACGAATGATCGGGCGATATCTGACGGTACTGTCAGATTCCGATTGACCAGCGGGCCTTCGTTCAGCACCGGCTCAGCTTCGTGCAATGGAGGAATATCATTCCGCTCAAAGAACTTTCCGATGGGAATCTCATCGCCCCAAATCACCGACTTCTCGATTGCCCTCGTCCAGTCGCCTGGGTCGAACGAGGAGTCATCCTCGAGCTTCTTCAGTCGAGGACGGAACCATTGATAGGTATTATCGTAATTGTATGTGACACACGGGCTGAACACGTCCAGAAAGGAAAAGCCTTTGTGCTGAATACCCTTCTTGATCAAGTCTGTGAGATGTTTCTGGTCGCCACTGAAACCCCGAGCAACGAAGGTTGAACCGGCGGCCAGTGCCAGCGAAATCGGGTTGACCGGCGCCTCAACGTTGCCGAACGGCATGCTTTTCGTCTTCATTCCAAGGCGGCTGGTGGGCGACGTCTGGCCGGTTGTCAGTCCGTAAATCTGGTTATCCATGACGATGTACAGCAAATCGACGTTGCGCCGCATCGTGTGAATGAAGTGGTTGCCGCCGATCCCGAAGCCATCGCCGTCGCCGCCCGTCACCAGTACAGTCAGCTGGTGATTGGCCAACTTCAGACCGGTCGCAACTGCCAGGGCCCGGCCATGTAGCGTATGCATTCCGTAGGTATTTATGAACCCGGGCAGATTAGACGAGCAACCGATGCCGCTGATGATGACCACGTCATGGTTCGGTATTTGCAGTTCGACCAGGGCCTTTTGAATGGCGGCAAGTACCCCGAAATCGCCACAGCCGGGACACCAGTCCGGATCTACTTTGCCTTTCAAATCCGCCACCGTCAATTGACCAGCACGTTGCACGCCTGTCGCCATCGGGATTCTCCTTAAACCATAATTTCGTGCATCGGCACAGAGAGGTGCGTTTTCCCAGCTAGCTGTTCCTTCACTGCCTCGACAATATGGTGCGGCATGAAAGGTTCGCCGTCATATTTACGAATATGCCCTTCAGGTACAAAGCTGGTTTCACTGCGCAGGTAGCGGGCAAACTGACCACTGAAATTGTTTTCCACGATAATCGTATGGCGGGCATCTTTCAAAATTTTCAGAATGGTCTCGCCATGTAACGGCACAAGCCACCGGATCTGGAGTTGGTTGGCGGAGATTCCTTGCTCATTGAGAATCTCGCAGCTCTCCTCGATTACACCTCTTGTCGAACCCCAACCCACCAACGTGACGTCGGCGCAGGGCGGACCAACCAATTCCGGCGGCTGCACGGCAGCCTCAATACCACTTACCTTCCGCATGCGCTTTTCCATCATGGCGCGGCGCTTTATCGGGTTCGTGAACTCATCGCTGATCAATACGCCGTCTTCCATATGTTCGTCAGTGGCCACCGTGTGCATGTGACCCGGCACGCCCGGAACCGCGCGTGGTGAAATGCCACTCTCCACAAACTTGTACCGTTTGTACCCGCCGTTCGTGGTCGCGCCCGAGGAGACCCCGTTGTTTCCAGTGATCAACTCACCACGATCGACGTGAGGTGCAAAGTCTAATTCGCTGGGATGCACGCTAAGGCGGCCCTCCGAAAGCAGAAGATCGCAAAGCACAAGACCGGGGCACTGGAAGCGGTCAACAAGGTTGAACATCTCGGGAATCAACTTGAAACAATCCCCGATGTCCAGTGGGGCCGCAATCACTCGCGGATAGTCGCCGAACGCGGCACCGAGCATTTGCCAGAGATCGCCCTGCTCCGTTTTCGTCGGAACGCCCGTCGATGGGCCGGCACGCTGGCAGTCAATTACCACTACCGGCGTTTCGATCATTGCGGACATTCCCAGGCCTTCGCTCATCAATGCAAAACCTCCGCCTGACGTGGCGCACATCGAGCGAACACCAGCGTGTGCGGCGCCGATAGCCATATTGATGACGCCGATCTCGTCTTCCACTTGACGCACCATGATTCCCGCTTTGCGCGCGTGTGACGCCATCCAATGCAACACTCCGGTAGAAGGGCTCATGGGGTAGGCACAGTAAAACTTCACTCCCGCAGCGGCTCCCCCCATGGCCAGCGCCATATTTCCGCTGAGAATGGCGTATCGCTCGTTCGCCTTGGGAAGAGGATTCGGGAACGGCCGGAAATGCGCGGCGGCGTAGTCATAACCGGCCCGCGCCACTCCAACATTCTCGGCCACTACGGCATCGCCTTTTTTCTTGAACTGCTCTCTCAGGACTTCTTCCAACGACGAGAACCCGATACCCATCATGTGTAGTCCAGCGCCTATCGCCAGTGTGTTCTGGGCTACCTTATTTCGAGTGATATCGACCAGCTGCGAGACGGGAAGCGGGCAGAGTTGCACTCCATCAGCGGCGGTGCCCGGCGTAATTGCGTCGGCGTTATAAATGCAAGCCGCGCCGTCGCTGAGCAGTTGGAGATGACGATCTGCGGTGTCTTGGTTCAGGGGCATCAACAAATCAATCCGGTCGCCCATATTGGTGACCCGCGCCGGCCCGGTTCGGATGGTCAGCAGTGTATGCCCACCCCGGATGATGGATTGATACGCATTGTATGCGTTCAGGTGAAGACCGCGCCGGCTGAAAATCTTTGCAAAAATGTCTCCGGGCGTGGCCACACCCTGTCCGGCCGCGCCTCCAATGGCGATCGCGAAGGTTCGATTCATGAGACCCTCTCTATTTGCAAGCTTTGTGGTGGGCGAAGACACAGGGATTGACCGTGGCCCAAAGGAATGACCAGATTCCCGCGGAAGCGAAAACTCATGGGAATCTCCCAGCTACTCTGCAAGTTAGCCGGAGTATACACCCAATCGGCGAAACGGGCTAAGTCTGTGGTAACAAAGCCCTGATTGCAATCAATTATCTGAACGAAGAGAGCCGGCATCCGGAAGCGACATCAAGACCTCGTGGCAGAAGAGTCGGCTTTCCGTACATCTGAATTCGCTTCCTTAACGCACAATCACCGAGTAGCGCGCATTTCTTGTCCAACTTGATTGGTTCCTCGTCACCCTAAATTTGATTGCGTGTGCCCAGTCTCCTATCCAAATTGAAGGCCGCGCTGATCAATGCCAGATGCGTAAACGCTTGTGGAAAATTGCCCAGCGCTTCACCTTGGGAGCCTATTTGCTCTGCGTAAAGACCGAGATGATTTGCATAACCGAGCATTCGCTCGAAGAGGAACATGGCTTGATCAAGTTTCTCCGGGTTGGCCTGGCTCGCGCGTGTCAGCGCCTCTACCAGCCAGAATGAGCACATGTTGAATGTACCCTCCTCACCGGGGAGCCCATCAACGCGGGGATTCGGAGGGTAGCGGTACACGAGACTGTCGCTGACAAGACCACCTTGCCCGGGGCTCTTGAGAATAGCTTCGATCGTGCTGAGCATCCGGGGGTCGTTTGGAGCCATAAAAAATACCAGGGGCATGATAAGAAGGGAAGCGTCTAAGTCCTCGCTGCCGTAGAATTGAGTGAACGCGCGACGATTCGCGTTCCAGCCTTGCGTCATCACTTCCTCGTAGATGCGATCACGCTCCTCGATCCACCTCGCACGATTTGCTGGCAAAGCGCGCTTGTCCGCCAAGCGCACACCGCGATCCAGCGCAACCCAGTTCATGACTTTTGAGAAGACAAAATGCTCCTCACGATTGCGCATCTCCCACAGCCCAGCGTCGGGACGCTGCCAATTTTCACTGATCCAGTCCAACCGACGGCGAATCCTGACCCACGGATCGTAGGAGATAGGGCTCACGTACTTGTTGTACAAGTAAAACGCATCCATAAACTCGCCATAGACATCAAACTGGAACTGCGAAACGGCAGCATTGCCAATGCGTACAGGGCAAGATCGCCGGTATCCCTCCCAGTGGTCCAAACTCTCCTCAGCAATCTCGCAGTCTCCGTGAATGGTGAAGAGCACCGGAACAGGCTCATTCGGGCGAAGGTGCTTGGATGCGCGGCTCTCAATCCAATTCATGAACCCGGCAGCCTCTTCTCGAAAGCCAATGCGGAGGAACGCGTAGACTGTAAAAGCCGCGTCCCGTACCCAGGTGTAACGGTAATCCCAGTTCCGGGTGCCCCCGACGACCTCTGGCAAGCTGCTTGTCGGAGCGGCAAGGATCGCCCCGGTAGGTTCAAAGGTGAGAAGCTTCAGAGCCAAAGCCGATCTTTCGACCTGCTCTCGCCAGCGCCCTTGGTAGGTACTGGAAGAAAGCCACTTCTGCCAGAACTTCAAGGTTCGCTGGAAAAGCTCTTCGGCTTCCAGTTCGGGAGGCGGCAAAGGAACCGTGGCACCGGGGTCGTGAGCCCTCAGAATAAAGACTTGCGACTTCCCTTCCTCAAGGACGAACTCTGCGTTCACACCGCCCTGCCCGTCCTGCTTCAGGGGCACCGCGGTCGAAAGAGTAAAGGTCAGTTTGCCGGCATTGAAGCTCGCTCCATTGGTGTCGAGGAGAGTTTCGTGGCTCTCACGTCCGTAGTTGAAGGCAGGGCGGCAATGGAGCAAGAGTCGCACCGTCCCCTTGACGCAGTGGATGCGGCGGCAGAGGTGGCGATTCCAAGGTGAGTCGGCAGGAAGCCCTACGGGCATGAAATCTTCCAGTTCCGCGATTCCATCTGGAAGCAAGAATCTCGTCACCAGGATGTTGGTGGAAGGCCAGTAGAACTGTTTGTGCCGTGCTTGATCGCCATCAGGGCAAATCTGAAAGCGGCCGCCCTTGGTGTCATCCAAAATTGCCCCAAAGAGGCTCGGGGAATCGAAGTGCGGATAGCAGTACCAGTCGATCGACCCGTTCATGCCAACCAGGGCGACGGTGCGCATGTTACCGATGATGCCGTAGTTCTCGATGGGCTGATAAGACATCGGTCTATCCTCTCACAACAACGGGGCTTCTCATTCAGCACGAGGGCTTATCTTGCGACTTCGGAGCATCACGCTCAAAATCTGCTGCTCAACGCCAAAAGACTTGCCGTCGCGATCCGCAACGAACGACCGCACGATCGTATCCAACTTTTGGGCTCTTTTGGAAGAGAATGCCAAGCCGCAGAGCCGCTTCCCTGGTTTCACGAGCGACGGTAACCGCCTTTTTCTAACGGCTTGTTCTCTTCTCAAACGATTCGAACTGTCGGATTGCCGTTTATTTAACTGGCACCTTTCGCAAGACTCAAATCGACGGAATAGTCCGTTTTTCGTCCGGGCGGATTGCCAGCCACCATCCAACCAGAGCGCTTCCAATCGATAGCCCGGCACAACAGAATAGAACTACGTGGAATCCGGAAGCAAAGCTTTCGGAGATCGCGCCCCGGATCGCCACAATCGCGTTCGCGTCAAGGCCCTCAGGTGGTTCAAGGCCGGCAAGCTCAACCTCTCTCGAGCGGATATCCTGAACAATATTCGACGGCAGCCTAAGGTTCGCAAGACTTTGTTTTAAGTGGGAATCGAAGTTTTCCATCATTACACTTCCAAATACGGCGATCGCCAGGACTCCCGCTACGCGGGCAACCGCATTGTTGATCCCCGACGCGGTTCCCGC
>Ga0126373_10004527_pt1 | contig 10644 bp, 10 predicted proteins | sample PanSoiMetPlot_11_FD_92545 | JGI IMG/M metagenome (GOLD analysis project Ga0126373, IMG submission 92545) | Tropical forest soil microbial communities from Panama - MetaG Plot_11 | ecosystem: Environmental > Terrestrial > Soil > Tropical forest > Bulk soil | place: Panama | collected 2016-02-17
CAGGCGAGCGAGTTCTTGATCAAGCGGAGTGAGTCCCGCCGAGCTGTCCACAACCAGCACGAGCATCGCGGCATTTTCGATCGCCACCCGCGCCTGCCGGAAAATCTCGGCGGGAATTAGCGCCTTGTCGTCCGGGATGATGCCGCCCGTGTCCACAACCTCGAGTACGCGGCCCTGCCATTCCGATTTGCCGTAAATGCGATCGCGAGTGATGCCCGGTTCGTCGGTCACGATCGCTCGGCGGGTCCCCGTCAGGCGGTTAAACAGCGTGGACTTGCCCACGTTGGGCCGCCCGACAATCACGAGGGATGGAAGTTTTTCCGGCATAGCTCGTTTCGCCCACACCAAGCGCTTGCTTCGTGCACTGCTCAATCTTCCAATTTAGCGCATCACCGCGGAACTGGCGAGTCGAGTGCGCCAGCCCTTTCGGTTCGAAGTTTCGTTTTGCTGATTGCGTCCAGTTTTTGCGCCTGACCCCGAATCGCCCCTTCGTACGTTTAGAGTTATCACGCAAACTTCGTCTGAGGATTGTGCATGGCTATGTTTCGACGCCACCACCCAGCCCATCAAGGCCTCCACGGCCTTACCGCTGCCGAGCCACGCCCTGCTCGCGAAGCGGCCCTACGCTGGGCAAGGCATCACGAACCTGCAAACTTCCTTGTTCCACACATGCCCGTACTTTCTGTTAAGTCCTTTTATTTCCACACTTACATCGACAAGAGGAGAGGGGGTCAGACAGCTATGGTTAACTTGAGCCGCAGTCTCAAGGAATCCTCCCCTCCCTCGACCGGCGGCGCAAATTGCGATTTGTGATAGCTTTGTGCCCGCTTTTGCGTACTAGTTATGGAACCGCTGAGACCAGGCCGAATGAGCGCGCCGGGAAAAACGGAGCCTACGGATTTGATCGCCCGGGTCCGGGCTGGGGACACCCAGGCTTGGGGCGATTTGTACCGGGAGTTTGCGCCCGCCATTTTTCGCTTTTGCCGACGGGCAATGCCCACGCGGGAGGATGCCGAAGACGCAACGATGGAGATCTTTATGAAGCTGCGCGACAAGCTGACTCAATACGATCAAAGCCGGTCGTTCACCGCGTGGCTCTACAGGGTGGCGGCGAACCATTGTTGGGATATGCTGCGGCGGCGCAAAGCGCGCCACGACAAAGACACCGAAGACATAGACGATCTGCCGATCGAAGCGCCGGAACCAAACCAACTGGAAAAACTGATTGAGGAGCGCACCAGCGAGGAAGTGCGCAAGGCGCTCGACAAACTAGGCGCACGCGCCCGCATGGCGCTCGTGATGCGCTACTACTCGGACATGAGCTACGACGAAATTGCAGATGCCTTGGGCGTGCGGCGGCCCTTTGTGGGAGTGGTGCTGCTGCGCGCCAGGCATGAACTCCGTCAAGCGCTGGGAGAAAACAGCGCGCTGGCGGTGGGAGGGACCCGGTGAGCGAACTGGAAAACACAGCCAACAAACATCTCGATGAAATAACGCTGCTGCTGTATGTCGAACGGCAGCTCGACCGGGACAGCGCCCAGGAAGTGTCTCTGCATACCCAGACGTGCACCTCGTGCATGACGCTGCTGCGCGCCTTGGATCGCGAGTCGCGGCTCCTGACGCGCTCGATGCTCGAAGAAGACGAGCCGCTGCCGGCTCGGCTCACAGGATTTCAAGCGAGGGTCAAGAAATCGATGCAGTGGATTTGGGGCCTAGTCTTTGGCCTAGCCGCGCTCGGCATTTACGCCCTTTATACCGGATATATCGAGCCTGCGGAACACGAGCTGGAACAAGCCGGCTTTGGCGGTACCAATCTGCTGAGCTTGCTGTTGTTTCAAGGCGCCCTCTGGAAAGGATGGCAATCCATGTTCACGTCGGTCGAATTTGTTGCCCTGGTTTCTGCCGCGGGATTCGGACTATTCCTTTTCCGCAGGTATCTGAAGAGGGCTTCGGCGCTGGCGGTAATGTTCGCGAGCCTGGGGCTGTTGGCGGCTTTTGCCAGTCCTGCCTCGGCGATGGAATTTCGCAAATCGGATTCCATTCAGATTAAGAAAGACGAGGTCATTAAAGGCGATCTGTACGCCACCGGTGAGAACGTTCGGCTCGACGGTACGGTGGATGGTGACGTCTACGTCGCAGGCAAGCAGGTGGTGATTTCGGGTCGCGTCACAGGCGAGGTGTTCTGTGCGTGTCAGAGTCTTCGGATTGACGGACAGGTCGAAGGGAGCGTGAGAAACGCCTCCAACAGCCTGACGATTACCGGCACCGTGGGACGGGGAGTCACCAGTTTCTCCGAAACCACGGCCATTGATTTGTCGGGTAAGGTAGGTCACAGCATCACGGCCTTCAGCAAATCCCTGACGGTGGACGGAACGGTCGGGGGAGATGTACTGGCTTTCGCGGCGGAGACCAACATCGCTGGGAACATTGAAGGAGAAATCCGCGTCCACGGCGATTCTCTCAGCATCGGCAGTAACGCCTCGATTGGAGGAAAGGCCAGCTTTGAAGGCAATAGCCCAGCCGACGTGGCCTCTGGCGCCAAGCTCGCCTCTCCCATCACATTCAAAAAGATCGAACACACTCGGAATGCGCGGGGCGGAGGATATTACGTTTGGCGCGTGATTTGGGCTTCGGCCTTCATCCTCTTTGGACTTGTGCTGCTGTGGGTCTTGCCGCAGTTTTCCAAGGAAGCTACGGGGAACGTCGAAAACGTAGGCGCATCGTTTGGACTGGGCGTGCTGGTGGGATTTGCGCTACCGATCGCCGCAATACTGACCTGCGTGACGGTTGTGGGGCTGTTCGTCGGCTTGTCGGCCTTCTTCCTATGGTTCGCGTCTCTTTACTTTTCGCAAATCGTCGTGGGCGCGGCGGTCGGTTCCTGGATTCTGGGCCGGACGAACGAGACTTGGCCCCTCGTTGGCCGCATGGCCATCGGTATTTTGATCCTTCGCGCCTCGATGGCGCTGCCGTTCATAGGGGGTTGGATCAAGATAGCCGTGATCCTCTGGGGGATCGGGGCGATCTCCCTGGCTGCCTATCGGCGCCTGCAGCCGGTGATGGCGCCGAATATCCCGACGCCGCCGATGGCGCACGTCGGCACGCCGCTTCCACCGAACACGACGGTGAGCGGAGTCTGAACCGGCGCCCAAAAACTCCGAGTCACAAAAGAAGACGGGCCCTGGAACTTCCAGGGCCCGTTGCCTTTTGCGGAGGCGGGAAAAAACTTATGGCACGCGCACCTTCGCTGCTTGGAACGCCGGCGCATTGCTATTGAGAAAGAGCGCGCGGATGGCCACCGGGCCTCCTACGACAAAGTTCGGGTCCCCTGTTCCGGTCACGCCATCGAAAAGAGTTCCGCCCTGGTACGTGAATACCGCGGCGGGCGTGAGCAGTAAAGTGTTGATGCTTGTAATGTACTGCGGAAGCCCGGTTATCGTGAAATTGTTGAGCGCGACGGAGTTGATCGAGGCGCTGATTCGCGACCAGCGTAGAAGCACATTGGTCGCGTTGGCTTGAATAACCGTGGTCGTACCGGACGTGGTGGTAGTTACGTTGCTGACATGGGCGCGAATCTGCTGTCCGGCAAGTAGATCGCGGCTGCCGGCAAAACCGATGGGCTGAACGAAGGTGGTCAGGTTCTTCGTATCGATCACGTAATTAATGTTCGAGCCCGCGGAAAGGGAAATTCCCGTGCCGAACGTGGTGGTAAAGGCTCCAAGAGTGCTGTTACCGCTTGCGGAGATCTTGTCGGAGATAATCAGCCCGAAGACGCCTGCCGTTGTAGTGGGAAAGATCACCCCCTCCACTTCGTCGGTGGCGACCGCATCCAGAGTATCGATTTCGGTGGCCGTCAGAGCGTTCGAAGTCGTGAGAGCCGAATCCATACTGACCACGCTACCCATGGTCACGCAAGCAGCGGCCGAGGTGCAACCGCTGTACGTACCGGGCGCGGCGTCCAGTTCCGTGCTTGAATTGACGGCGGCTGTGAGGGACTGGCCCGTAAGCGTGTTTTGCACCGTGATGCTCGAGGAGCTGAGAGCGGTAACCGTTCCGGTAAAATCTCCAATCGTATCGAACGCGCCCGAGGGTGTTCCAGCTCGAGGGGTTGTAATTGCCGTGAAGGTCTTCGGCTGCGTGAAATCCACGCCGATGCTCGTGGTGGTCGGAGAAGTGATGGCGTTGTTGAGGTTGACGTCGATCCCGATCCACGCGTTCTGCCCTGAAGTCAGCGTCAGGTTGATAGGAATATTAATCGTCGCCGCTGCTCCCGTCGGAAGATTGCAAACTCCTCCGTTCGGGCAGGTAAGCGAGGAAGATACGGTAACTGTGAAGCCAGAATAATTGATGAAGACGCCCGACGATGCGGCCAGGGTGACGTTGACGGAAGTGTAGGTTCCCGCAGGCACCTGTGCACTCAAGGTTACCAGCGCGGACTCGGCTTGTAGCCGGGTAAGCTCGGTGGGAACAATTGTAGTCGGGGAATAAATGGGTACGGCGCTGCCGGTCGATGGCGTGAGGCTGATGCCGACGATCGGCAGGCTAAAGCTCAGCACGGTAACGCCGCTCGGTGGCGTATCGAAAAGCGTAATGCTTACGCTGGCGTCGCCTGTCGGACAATTTGTTGTGCATTTATTCTTGGAGCCAGTGCAGGAGGCGAGTCCCAGAACGGCCGCGATCACCAGAAGGACCAACGTGCTTTTCGGATTCATGCAAACACCCCAATGAAGTTTGGGCACCGCCCCCCAGCGGCTTGGACGGCCAAGTCCCCCAAGTGACACTGTAACCCTGGCAAGGGTAGCGAGTTGCGGTGAAACAGGCTGAGTGCCCAAGTACTAACGAGGCGGGGAGCCCGAGCAGCATCCTGAGGCGAGCCGGCAGCCTATGATATCGTAACTCAATCCCCTCTGGGGAGATATTAAGAGGCAAGCCCTGTCGAAGCGAAAAGCCAAATCCGGTACTTCCCAGCCAATTGAAAGAGTCGAAGCCGCCGGGGAACGTGTGTATGTGCCCCTCGACGACGAGGTCCGTTCGTACCGGGCGGAGGAGAGCTCGGGTCCGACGAGCCGTAGCCTCGGAGGGGCTGCACAAGAAAGAGCGGCGGTACGCCCTGCTCCGGCACGAGCGGCGACACCGTTGGGCGCTCGGCCAACCATGGCTCAGATCTTTGGGCCCGGAGGGTTGCTCGACAAATGCATGATTGGTGGCTACGAGCACCGGCCCGGCCAGTTAGAGATGGCGGAGGCAGTGAACGATGCGTTTGAGAGTCACCATCACGTCGTCGTCGAAGCGGGGACCGGAACCGGCAAGACACTGGCGTATCTCCTGCCTGCGATATGCAGCGGACGGCGCGTGGTGATCTCGACGGCGACGAAGTCGTTGCAGGAGCAGCTCTATCAGAAGGATGTGCCCTTCCTGCAAAAGCACTTTGCGCCCGAGTTGAAAGTCGCCGTGATGAAAGGGCGGAACAATTTCCTGTGCCTGGCCAAGATGTACGCCCTGGCGGAGCAACCCCTGCTGAAAGGGATGGAGGAGGTTGATGCTTTCCGACAGATTCGAGATTGGGCCAGAGTGACCGAAACAGGGGACCGGGCGGAGCTGACGTTTTTGCCGGATGACTCGGAGTTATGGTCGCGGATTGATGCGCGCCGAGATACCTGCACGGGTAAGAAATGCCCGCAGTTCGAGCAATGCTTCCTCACGACAATGCAGACCCGGGCACGCGAAGCGGACCTGATCATCGTCAACCACCACCTGTTCTTCGCAGACCTGGCGCTAAAGCAGGACGATTTCGGCAGCATTCTGCCGGAATATTCCGCGGTTGTGTTTGACGAAGCGCACGAGATGGAAGACGTAGCAAGCGATTATTTTGGCCAACAGATTTCAAATTTCCGCTTCGAAGAGCTGGCGCGGGACGCGGACAACGCGATGCGCCTTGGACACTTCGGGACGCCCGCGCTGCTGCGCCGAACCCAACGAATCCGCGAGAAAAGCAGGGCGTTTTTTGAAACGTTTCCGGCACGGGAAGGACGGTTTCCGTTCCCGCGGGTCGAACGCGAAGCCTTCCTCGAACAGAACCGCGAAGCTTATGACGCGCTGATGTATTCGCTAAAGGGCATGGAAACGGAATTCGCCGCGCTCACCCAAAAGCCGGAAGAGTTGCTGCGCATCGCGCGGCGGAGTTTTGAAATACGGCAGGAGTTGGCGTTTCTGTTCGAGTCGAACGAGAGAAACTTTGTGTACTGGTTCGAGCGGAGGAACAAAGGCGTGTACCTGGCGGCGACGCCGATTGACGTGAGCCAGATTCTGCGCGAGAAACTGTTTGAGGCGTTCGATACGGTGGTTTTGACTTCCGCGACGCTGACCGTCGGCGGGCGATTTGAATTCATCCGGCAGAGGCTCGGTTTGGACCACACGACCGAAAGCGCTTTGCCGCCGGAGTTCAATTACCAGGAGCAGGCGCTCTTGTATCTACCGCCGCGCATGCCGGACGTTCGCGATGCCGGGTTCGCGGCGAAGGCAGCGGACGAAATTGTGCGATTGCTCGAACGGAGTCGTGGCCGGGCGTTCTGCCTCTTCACCAGCTACTCGCAGATGAATGACCTATTTGCGCGTGTGGAAGACCGCCTCGACTTTCCGCTGTTGTTGCAGGGGACGGCGCCGCGAAGCGTGCTGCTCGAGCGGTTCAAAACCACCCCCAACGCGGTATTGTTTGCGACCGCAAGTTTCTGGCAGGGCGTGGACGTGCCAGGTGAACAGCTCTCGTGCGTGATCGTGGACCGGCTGCCGTTCGCCGTGCCAAGCGATCCGATCGTGGCGGCGCGCGTACGTGCCTTGCAGGAAGAAGGACGAAACCCGTTCGCGGAATTCCAGGTTCCGGAAGCAGTATTGGCGCTGAAACAGGGGTTCGGCCGGCTGATCCGAACGAAAACGGATCGCGGCGTGCTTGCGCTTCTGGACACCCGGCTGCAGCGAATGCCGTATGGTAGAATTTTTTTGGAATCGCTGCCACGCTATCGAAGAACGAGCGATTTGGAGGAGGTCCGGCGGTTTCTGAATGCGGCCGGGCCGGCGTGAAGAGAGCCATTTCTCGCTTCGCTCGGAATGACTCGAGGTATTGGGATGCAACGGAATTCAGGTGATTGAGGAACACGGATAGGGCGGCTCGGTGAAGAAGCAAGATATGTTTCAAGTGAGCGTGGAAGAGACGTTTTCCGCGGGCCATGCCCTGCGCGGCTACAAGGGAAAGTGCGAGAACCCGCACGGGCATAATTACCGCGTGCAGGTGACGCTTGAAGGGCCGCAATTGGACGGCATTGGTTTGCTGATTGATTTCACCCAGTTGAAACAGGTGATGCGCGAGGTGATCAAACGACTGGACCATCAATTCATCAATGATCTGGAGCCCTTCACGAAGGTCAATCCGTCCGCCGAGAACATGGCTAAATATTTCTACGAGGAAGTGACTGGACAATTGAGCGAATTGCCGCCGGGGGCACGGGTTACAGACGTGATTGTGTGGGAGACGGACACGGCAATGGCGAAGTATCGCCCCGGGGCATAGGTTGTCCGAAGAGGCGGAGAAGGAATGAATCGCTCAATTCTGATCATCTTGATTCCGGCGCTGATCGTGGCGGCCGGCTATGTCATCGTCCTGCGAATCATGGGGTTTTCGCCGGGATATCCGCGATTGATTGGAGCGATGGTGCTGTTTTTCGGCGCGGTTTACTGGCTCTCGAAACGATCGGGGAAAAAGGCAAAGAGCAGCGAGCAATAGCGGCAAGGCATTTCCGCACGGCCTCCTATGTTCATCACCGAAATATTCAAATCGATTCAGGGCGAAGGGACCCACGCAGGTCTACCGTGTATTTTTGTGCGGCTGACGGGCTGCAATCTGCGCTGTACTTGGTGCGATACGGCGTACGCGTTCCACGGCGGAAAGAAAATGAGTGTCGAAGAGGTTTTTGGGCGCGTGGAGGCGCTGCGCGGAGACGCAGTTGGCGTCCGGCTCGTGGAATTGACGGGAGGCGAGCCGCTGCTGCAGCAGGAAGTCTATCCACTGGCGGATCGGCTCCTGGCCGCGGGCTACGCCGTCCTGATAGAAACGAGCGGAGAGCGTTTTATCGGCCAATTGCCGAAAGCGGTGATCAAGATCGTGGACGTCAAGTGCCCGGATTCCGGCGAACCCGACACCTTTGACATGCGGAATCTGGAAGAATTGACCAGCGAGGACGAGGTGAAGTTTGTCATCTCGAGCCGTAGAGACTACGAGTTCGCGAGAGACTTCATTGTCGAGCACCGCCTGGCGGGGTGCGTCAAGGAAGTCCTGTTTTCTCCGGTTCACGAAGATCCTAACGGCCAGTGGAAAGGCCTGGAACCCCGTCAATTGGTCGAGTGGATGCTCGAAGACGGCGTGCAGGCGCGGCTCGGACTCCAGTTGCACAAGATCGTGTGGGATCCGGCGCTACGCGGGGTGTGAACCGCATGTGGAGGTGCTAGACGGTGAAGGCGGTTGCTTTGCTGAGCGGCGGCATGGACTCGTGCGTTTGTGCCGCAATCGCCCGAGAAAAGCACGGGAGCGACAACCTGGCGTTACTCCACGCAAGCTATGGCCAAAGGACGGAGAAGCGAGAAAGGCGCGCATTTCAAGAGATTGCCGATTTTTACGGCGTCCGAGAGCGGCTGATGATCCAACTCGACCATTTTCGCGCAATCGGCGGCTCCGCGCTCACAGACCTGAAGATTCAAGTACCCGAGAATGAGCTGGTGCCGCCGGGGGCGGGAAGCGCCATCCCCGTAACCTACGTGCCCTTCCGCAATGCTCACTTTTTGAGCGCGGCGGTGAGCTGGGCCGAGGCCATCGGCGCAGGAGCGATTTACATCGGCGCCGTGCAGGAAGACAGCTCCGGGTACCCGGATTGCCGGCCGGAATATTACCGCGTGTTTCAGGAGTTGATCCGCGTAGGCACAAAGCCCGAAACGCAGATTGAAATGATGACTCCGGTAATCGGCATGAAGAAGAGCGAAATCGTGCGGCGCGGACTCGATCTGGGCGCACCGCTGCATCTCACCTGGTCGTGCTATCAGGGAGAGGAAGAAGCCTGCGGGGCGTGCGACAGTTGCTTGTTGCGCCTGCGGGCTTTTGCCGAAGCGGGTGTTGCCGATCCGATTCCTTACCGGCTGAGAGCTGCGAGCCGGTCGTGAGAAAAGCGGAAGCCATTGGAAACGGCGGCAGATGAGAGATAATGGGCTAAACCGGCCGGAATACCTGGGCCGGGGCTCCTCAACAACAAAGGAGAATGGAGCATGGAGAAATTTTTGAAAGCGTCCGCGCTCGCGGCGGTTTTATTGCTCGGGCTCGCGAGTTTGAGCGCCCCGCGCGCGGCGGCACAGGACGGAAAAATTGCTGGGTCGATCATCGACTTCGATGGGAAGCCTTGGGAGGGCCTGCCAATCAACATCAAGAGCGACCAAGGCACGGCACAAGAGACCAAGACCGATGCCAGCGGAAAGTTCCAGTTCGCAAACCTGAAATCTGGAAAATACATGGTGACCGTGCATCCTCCTCAGGTCAAAGACCCCTTTAATATCGCAGTGGAGGTGCACAGCGGAGCTGAAACGCCGCCGATCAACCTGAACTTCAAGGAAATTCTGGAAAAGCAGAATCCTGAAGCCGCGGCGCAAATAAAAAAACAGCAGGAAGAGAAGTCAAAGTTCGGGGCCATGAAACAGCACTTCGATCAGGGCGTGACGCTGCTCGAGCAGGAACGAACGGCCAAGGCGGAACTGACCAAGGCCCCGGCGGATCAAAAAGACGCGCTCAAAGCAAAAGTGAGCGACCTATCGACCCAGGCGGTGGCGGAGTTCCAGGAAGCGCAGAAGGCGGCGACGGAGAAAGACCCGAACACTCACTTGTTCTGGGCGCGAATGGGCGAAGCTTACGATCTCGCCGGCCGCAACGACGAAGCGATCAACGCCTACCAGCAGGCGGTCGCCGCGAAACCAGACAATGCGAGCTACTACAACAACCTGGGAAATGTGCTCGCGCGTGCGGGAAAGATCGACGAGGCAAAGGCCGCATACACGAAGAGCGCGGAACTTGATCCCACAAACGCGTCGATGGCCTGGAGGAATTTCGGCATCAGCCTCTACAGCGCGGGACGAATGCAGGAGGCCGTCGAACCGCTGCAAAGGGCCACGCAACTGGATCCGAAGAGCGCCCAGGCGTGGTACCTGTTGGGCGCCTGCCTTGTGGCGTCTGCCGATTACAAGCAAGTGGGCGACAAGATGGAAGTGACGCTCAAGCCGGGAACAGTAGAGGCCTACCAGAAAGCCATCGAACTCGATCCCAATGGTCCGTGGGGCGCGCAAGCGAAGCAGGGCCTCGAGGGCGTGCAAACGCTTACCGGTGGAATCGACACGAAAGTGGGCGGGAAGAAGAAAAAACCGTAAAGACTGGGCAGCCGGCGCAAGCCGGCGTATACGGTGTGAAGGGAATCGAACCGGCTCTGCAATGCAGGGCCGGTTTTGTTTGTGTGCCGGGCATGTTCGACCGTTTGGAGGTGAAAGTCCTCTTCACAACGTGATGGACGTGAAGTGATAGCGAAGCGCAAGGGTGAAACAACACTCGCCGCGAGGCGGGGCCCG
>Ga0126373_10004528_pt1 | contig 10644 bp, 10 predicted proteins | sample PanSoiMetPlot_11_FD_92545 | JGI IMG/M metagenome (GOLD analysis project Ga0126373, IMG submission 92545) | Tropical forest soil microbial communities from Panama - MetaG Plot_11 | ecosystem: Environmental > Terrestrial > Soil > Tropical forest > Bulk soil | place: Panama | collected 2016-02-17
GGCGTCCTTGTCACCACGTGCGCCGCCGAGAGAGCGGATGAACCTGACGACCGCTGCAATCTGCGAGTCGCTGAGCGCCCCGACCCAAAATGGCATCGGCTCCCGCCCCCACTTGATAACCTTGGAGAGTTCCTCGTCAGTCACAGTGCGCTGCCACGTGGGATCCCTGAAGTTAGGCTGGTGTAGCATCAAACCGTGCCCGTCGGCTGCGTGGCACTCGACGCAATTATCGGCAAATATCTTTGCTCCATCCATCTCGGATGCTTGCCGCCAGGCCCTGTTGCCGCTCGCAAAAGACGGTAGAAGAGCAACCGCTGTCAAAGTCAAGCCGATACCGCAAATGATCGATTTGATCATTTGGGCAGAGACGGCATCTCGGGTCACGAGTTTTTCGTACCGGATAAACCTCAATTCGGCCTCATTCCCCAGGCAGCCTGATTCACTTGCAGGATTTGGCCATTCTCACACAAAGTACCTGTCTTTGCAACAAATTGGGCGATTGGTACGAGCCTTCAGCCTCTACTGCTTCGACCTTCAGAAGAAGTCATATGAACCGGGGCTCTCCAACTTGGAGTGATGTTCGGAAGAGGCAGGATCGGCTCAACCTCGCGACGCTAAACAGCGATGCCGTCCGAACTCCTTTCGGCCAGTCAGAGAACAGTCAAATGGACATTCAGATCAAGCCTGTCATATTATCGGATTTCAAGGCTAATTCATCCTGGGGAGCCCGGCCGGGCGCCCGGAGACTGGCCGGGAGGAGTCACGTCATGAAGAAACCAACCATCGCCATAATCGCAGTACTTATTGCTGTTCCATTCATTGTCACGCCGGCCTCCAAGCCCGCGGCTGCCAGACCCGCCAATACCTCGGCAACGATTTACCGTGACGAATACGGCATTCCACACGTCTTCGCGGCCACACTCGAAGGGGCTTCTTACGCTGTCGGTTACGCGCAGGCAGAAGACCGGCTGGAAGAACTGCTCAAGAACTATCGCCGAGCGGCAGGCACGATCTCAGAAGTCATAGGCGCGGAAGGGCTCCGTGACGATCTGGCGATGCGAATGATGAGAAACGAGGATATCAGCCGCGAGAAGTACAATGAGGTCAGCCCCAAAATGCGAGCTTCAATCGAAGCATTCCAGCAGGGAGTGAAACAATTCATGCGCGAGCACCCGGAGCAGGTGCCATCCTGGGCGCAAGAAATTCATCCCTGGGATATTGTGGCGCTCGGCCGGTACATCATATCTAACTGGCCGATCGGAGAAGCCATCGGCGACCTGCAGCGGGCCGGAATATCGTTGACGCCGCCTCCATATCGCGGATCGAACCAGATGCTCATCGCACCCTCCAGAACTGCAATGCACGCCCCGATCGCCATCGTTGATCCCCACTTGAGCTGGTACGACCAGTTCAGGTTTTACGAGGTCCGAATCTATGCCGGCGACTTCAACGTCTCAGGCGTATCGATTCTTGGTGTGCCGATTCCAAGTCTCGGTCACAGCCAGTTCTGCTCGGTTGCCATGACTACCGGCGGCCCCGACACTTCCGACATCTACGAAGAAGAAATTAATCCTGACAATCCGCGGCAGTACAAATACGACGGCAAGTGGCGGGACATGACCGTCCACGATGAAAAGGTCGGGATCAAGAATGGAGACCAGGTTGGCTGGCGCACCTTCGAAGTAGAATCCACTCATCATGGCCCGATCGTTGCACGCAAAGGAAATAAAGCCTATTCCATGGCTATCCCATACATGAATGAGGTGGGTCTAACAGACCAGGTGTATGACATGATGACGGCTCATAACCTGAATGAAATGAAGAAGGCGCTGTCCCACTTACAGCTGATGGCCCAAAACGTAATGGTAGGCACAGTGCAGGGCGACATTTACTATGTTCGCAACGGCCGTGTTCCCATAAGAGCAAAAGGAGTCGATCCGAGCCGCCCGGTTCCGGGCAACACCTCTGCCACCGAATGGCAGGGACTACATCCTTTTTCGGATCTGGTCCAAATCACGAATCCCGACTCCGGTTACATGCACAATTGCAACGTAACGCCAGCCGGTATGATGAAGGACAGTCCCCTCGTTCCAGAGAAATATACCCGGTATCCGTACATCTACAATGCAACCGCTGAGGCACCGCGGCACCAGCGAGCGTATGAGATGACCGACTTACTTGATGCCGCAAGCCATGTAACGCTCGACCAGGCCATCGACATAGCATTCAATCCGACGGTTTGGCATGCAGAGCTCTGGCAGGCGCGGCTGAAACAAGCATGGGAGAAAGCGCCTGAATCATCAAGGTCCGGCCCATCGGCTGACGTCTATAACATTATTCAAAGCTGGAACCGGAGGAGTGACGCAGACTCTGAAGGCGCGATGGCCTACTATGCGTTCAAGAGCGCATTTGATTCTGGCGTCGCGGGGAAGACGGAACCTCCCGCTTCGCTTACCGACGACCAGTTGGTACAAGCGGTCTCTAAGGCTGCTGATTGGCTCAAACAGACTTTTGGCGGAGTTCGAGTCCCATTCGGCCGGTACTTTCGTGTAGGGCGGAGGGGTGGCAGCCAAAACTGGCCGGTCGGGGGCGGGTCACTCGGCAACGTCGCGATGGCTACGCCAAGGGCGATTACTTTCGAAAAGGCCGGTGATGTGATGGTTGGTCATCAGGGCCAAACCTCGACCCAGATTATCGTGTTGACCAATCCGCCGCAATCCTATGCGATCATACCGCTTGGCGAGAGCGACCGCCGGGACGGCGGCCATTGGGACGACCAGGCCGAGAAGCTTTTCAGTAAGAGTAAAGCGGCTCCGACATATTTCATGAACAAAGCCGAATTAATGAAACACATCAGCCGCACGGAGACTCTGAAGTTTCCTGGAGCTGAGGCCAGGGCCGCGAATCAACCGGGCCGGTAAGGTAGCACTCATGCGCTCAAGCCGGTATCTTGTCCGCTTCAGAACGCTTTGCTGGAGTCGTCGCCTTCCAGGTCTTTGAATCGAAATTCGGTCTTGATGGCCTTTAGAGTCTTGCCGTCAGCCTCGGCATAAGGATAGACGAAGTAGTTCAGCGGCTCGCCCTGCTGCCGCGGCCGCAACACTAGGTCCCTGCCTGTAGAGAGCTGGACGCGATTCTCGTCATGGCCGCCGAAGAAATAATCCTTCTTTTCCGGATGCTTCCAGGCCTCGCTCGCATCTACCGGCACCCAGCCGTATCCGCTCAGATAAAACTCGGCCCAGCAGTGATAACCGGGAATCACGCCCTCGCCATGCTTTTCAGGCAAAGGAAAACCAATCGAGAACCGCGCCGGAATTCCTGAAACCCTGCAAAGGCCCATGAACAGCGCATGAAAATCGGTGCAATTACCGCGCTTTGCATCGCAGGCGAAAATGATGTCACCCCGGCCCCATCCATCACCTGATTTGTCGTATTTCATGTTCGCCAGCGTGTAGTCGTAAATGGCCCGTGCTTTCTCGAGATCGGTTTTCTTGCCCCGAGTTACCTCTTCGGCAATCTTCTTTATTCTATCGTTCAAGGGAACAAGCTTGTCGGCTGTCAGGTATTTTTGCATCCCAGTATCAAACGAATGAACCGAAGTTGGTTTGAAAGTAGCGTAGTCGTGCCGCAGATACTCCGTACGGCGAACCTTAAAGCTCACTTCTATCGTTACCGGTCCCCCTCCCGGATTCTGGATCGGTAAGTACAGGATAGAATTCTCATATAGGGGTTCCGTGTAAACGGTGGCGGTAACAGGGCCACTCACGTGAAGATCATAAATCTCCTGGTGAGGGTTGGTGGTCGGATATGGCACCCATACTCGAAGCTCATGGGTACCATCAGGGATCGGGCCGACTTCAGTCTTGTACGTGAACTGAAAGGTTCGGTCCTTGGGATGGGAGGAGTCACCATCTGATCGCCCGCTTGCTATCCCAATAGGTATTGCTAGCAGCACCATCGACACAACAACCACAAACGTGAAGATTCTGATGTTCACAACATTTCCTCCTGCATTGGCATGAAGTGAATTAATTGAATTCGTATCTATTGACAAATCGACAAACTCGCCAACAGCACTGGACAATCGCGGCCAAAACAAACTTGCTGGCTTTTCAGTAAATAACAATCTGCCAAAAACCAATTCAGCTAGTCAATGTCTCTAGCCCGAGTAAAATGATAGGAATTATCAATAACAATTGTGATTTGCTATAGGCCGCGAGAATGCTGTGTGAAGGGCCTGATCGAGAAGATTTGGCGACCGTGATATTTTGCGGAGAGTGGTTATTACACACTCGCCAGATGACTGGAGACTGCCCCGCCGTCAAGAACGAAATCCAGGAACGATTCTGCTATTGGAGAAAGTGTGAGGTTCCTGTTGATGGCAACAAACAGATCTCTTTCTATCGGAGTTACTCCTTCGATGACTACTGTTTTGAGAGAGCCCATGGCTATTTCACTCTTCACGGCAAGCATCGATAGAATCGAGATGCCGAGACCGGCTTTCAGCGCTTCTTTGACTGCGCTGCTTGACCCAAAACACCCGACGACATTGAAATCATCGAAACTCAACCCTGCCTTGCGCTCGAAGGCGAGCCGAGTTCCCGATCCGGGTTCTCGGGAGACCCAGGCCCTGCTGGCGAGCTCCGAAGGCCGGACCCGGTGGACCTGGCGCCATTCCTTGTTGTTGGGAACCACAAGAGCGAGCTCGTCGGTTGCGAAGTGTTTGAGCTCCAGCCCTACTGCATCTAGCCTGGCCCCGATGAAGCCGAGTTCGGCTTTTCCTGCGAGAACCTGATTACACACATCCTTGGAGTCCGAGACCCGCATCTCCACTCGCACCGCCGGCAGTTTCGAGTGAAAAGAGGCTATCAACTGAGGAAGCAGATAGTCGCCCGGTATCGTGCTGCTCCAGATCGACAGAGTGCCCTCAATTCGATTCAAGAGCTTTTTCAGCTCCTGGGTGGCGGCTTCTTTCTCGCTCAGAATGTTCCGCCCATGCCTGTAAAGCACCTGGCCGGCGCGGGTCGGCACAATTCGGCGGGGCAGCCTGTCAAACAGCCTCGCGCCAATGTAGCTCTCGAGGTTCTTGATGTGGCCGCTAATGGTCGGCTGGGAGCACCGCAGCCTTGTTGCTGCCTTGGAGAAGCTACCCTCTTCGTAAACGCAGCAAAAAACCTCAATCAAACTAAGTTCGAGTCTCATTGCGCCTCCACCAGTCGCCGCGAGGACTTCTGAGGTTCCTTTAATGACGCATCCACCAGTCCTGCTCCACATGTCGCGGTAAACCCTAAGCATACCACTGAGGTTTCCAGACACAAAAGGAGGTTTCACCAAGGGACAGGGCCGGTGGTTATCCAAAGACATGCGCAGGGGCGCGTCGAAAAATCCTTTCGCCTGGTTCCCTGGCCTGTTGCCGGACAACTCCCCGAAGAGACCCTGAGGACTGACGGCAACCAAATCTTACTTGATTCTGGTAGGGCGCCCTTGGTAACAAAAGAGCTGATGGTCACTCGTCGATCCCATTTTCGAAAGAGCGCCCTATCCCTACGGCGCAATCCTAAGGTCTGGATTCGCAGCTTCATCACCAAGTACTTCCGCGGATTGAAAGCACACGCCCGGATAGGCAGGTTTGGAAATGTGGGCTCGATCATGAAAGGATAACGACAGATGAAGGAAAAGCGAGTTATTGTTACGGGCGCATCAAGCGGAATAGGCCTGGCCACAGCCAGGCTCTTCCTGGAAAACGGAGCAACGGTAGCGCTAATGGGCCGCAGGAGGCGGGAGCTCGAAAAAACCGCCGGCGAGTATCTTGAATCTGGCAGAGCAATTGTCACACCTGCTGATTTATCGGACGACAGGGAAACAGAAGCGGCATTTGGCGCGGTGCTGGGCCAAATGGGCCGGTTGGATGTGCTGGTCAACGCCGCCGGAATTCTGAAGGCGGGCGACATTGCCGCGACTACTTTTGAGCTCTGGGACGAATCAATGAATATAAACCTGCGCTCAGTATTTCACTTGATGAAGCTTGCGGTTCCGTATCTCGAGAAGTCGCGCGGAAATATCGTAAATGTATCCAGTGTCACCGGCCTGCGTGCATTCCCAGGAGTGCTGGCCTATTGCGTCAGCAAAGCCGGGCTCGACCAGTTGACCCGATGTGCTGCGCTCGAACTAGCTCCAAAGGGAATCAGAGTTAATGCGGTCAACCCGGGAGTGGTGGTGACCGAACTCCACCGGTCCGGCGGCATGGCCGATGATGCCTACGCCAAATTCCTAGAGCACAGCAAGTCCACCCATCCACTGGGTCGCGTGGGAGACCCTGCCGAGATCGCCGATCTGATCTGCTTCCTTGCGTCAGAGAAGTCCGGCTGGATCACCGGCGCAACGGTCAGCATCGACGGTGGACGCGCTCTGACCTGTGCGAGATGAGCCAGCCCAGCCTCGCCTCGCATGCCGATGCTGCACGTTTGCCCGAAGGGTCATCCGCGAGGATGCCTTGCCCGGTTAGAGACCGCGATTGTACTATTTTCTCCGCGGTAGATCCTGCGGGACACGTGAAAAATCAACGCGCGCCGCGAAGTCCAGTAATAAGCCGAGTGTACAAACGGCCGACAGGGATTTTCTGCCCAGCTGTTTGCACCTGCTTCTAAATCAAAGGAGCATAAAAAGTTGAAGAAGTTGAAGATCTCATTTGCAGTTATTTTCGTGACAGGCTTCATTGCGCTCATTGCCAGCGAATCGGTGGCTTATCCTCCGTTCCTTTTCAAGGCCAGGAAGTTCGGCGCCAAGGATTGCACGTTCTGCCACATAAACCCTGAGGGCGGACCGCCATGGAATGATCGGGGCAAATGGCTGATCCAGGAAAAGGAAAAACGCAAAGCAGATCAGGTTGACGTGGAATGGCTTGCCAGTATAAGCCAGGAAATGACACGGCTGAAAAACCGGGCGCTGCGCCCGCAAAGCCTCCGGCAGAGCTTCAACAGTTCTTGACTCTCGAAGAGGACTGGATGAAGGCTGTAGCCCGAAAGGACAAGGATGCCTTGAATCGATTCATGGCCGACGAGTTTACGCTGACCAGTGCTTATTCGACTGGCGATATCATAACCAGGGACGAGTTCCTCAAGAACATCCAAGCGGTGAAGCAAAATGAACTGAGTTTTTACAACGCCACGGTCGGCATATACGGAGACGTTGCGATCCTGAAAGCGAGAATCAAGGACAGTTACACGATGAACGGCGAAGACCGGAGCGGGGATTACTTGATTACCGACGTGTGGGTCAAGCGAGAGGGGCGATGGCAAATCGTCACCAGGCACTCAAGCCTGCCGATGAAAGCGCAATCAAAGGGGTAGAGCGGCAGATCAGCGGGTCGCATCCCAGGCCGGGAATTCCAAGTTTTGTTGCTTGTCTTAGTTACGGATCATCGTTACAGATCATCAAAGACAAATTCCAAAAGGCCGTGAGCTTGCCGCAGAGCCGATTCAGCACTTTCTGGATCAGCCGCCCTGCTGAAAATGAACCCCAGATACGCAGCACCTTCCGGAGGTGACAGAAGCTTCTGCCCAAGATGCGCCGTGATAATCACGTCTTCGATGTTACTTACCGAGCGGGAAGGGTCGACGCCATTTACAGCCTTCAGGATACCCGCCCGAGGTATTGGAATCATCATTACGCCTGCCGCTTGAGGATCACGCTCGATGCCATGCGTGTCTTGTCCCAGTGCATGCATCAATATGACTTCCTCTAGCGAGCGGTCGCCCTGGAAGCGGAGCGCCCTCGAACAAAGCCCTCCGATCGAACGCGCCGCCACCTCGATCACCCAGGGGCCCGCCTCATTTATCCGCAGCTCCGCGTGGACCGGTCCGCTGATCAGCCCCAGAGCTCGGGTTGCCGCGGCGGCCGTCTCGGCCACTTCTTTCAGGGTTCTCTCGGAAAGCCTGGACGGAGTAACATAGATCGTCTCTTCAAAAAACGGCCCGTCGAGTGGATCCGGTTTGTCAAAAACCGCCAGAATCTTGAGCTGGCTATCGGTGAGCAGGCCCTCGAGCGCTATCTCGACGCCAGGTACAAACTCCTCGGCAAGGACCTCGCGAGCATTCGACCCGCCGCGACGGACCATTTGTGGAGTACCGAGTATCGTTCCCAACCAGAGTACTGCCGCCACGAACTGATTTGGATTGTTTGCCCTCATTACCCCGCGGCTAGTTGATAGAAATGTTGGCTTCACGACGCAGGGATAGGCGACTCGTCGTGCAACTTCCGACGGATCGTCATCCAGGCTGAATCGCCAGTAACGCGGCACCGGAATTCCCGCGGAGCTTAGAGCCTCGCGCATCAAATGCTTGTTCTTTGCGCGCATTGCTGCGGCCAACGGATTGTGGGCGAGACCGAGCTGTTCCGCTATTCTGGCCGCCGCGACCGCAGTATCTTCATCAACTGGAATGACTGCGTCTATTGGATATTCGCCGGCGAAAGCTTCGGCGCTGGCGGCGGCCCTGTCGGGGTCCAGGAAATTCAGCGTGATGAGCGAGCCAGGGCTTTTCGGCTGGAGGGTGCTCGGTTCCTCGGTAGCGGCCACCACATCGACCCCCAGCTTGCGGGCCCCCTCGATGAAGGCCTTGGTCCTGTAGGTTGTGGTGGGCAATAGCAATAGGACTCGAGCCACAGTGACTAAAGGATACGCCTAAGGTGGGCGGCCCGCAAAGCCCGTCAACCTCCCGGCTTGTGCCTTCATGATACGGCACAAGGTCGATTCAACCTGCCGCTTCCATCGATGAAAACGCACCCGCAGCCAGTCGCATCACACAAAAAGCGGAAAACTGGCTTGACCAGCGCATAGGTAACCGTGCAAGGATTCAATCCCCGTGGACCGAAAATCAAATCTGACCGAAAATCAATCCGAGATTGCAATGGACAAAAGAGCTTTCATCAAGAGTGTAAGAAACTGGGAGTTTGCTGCAGTGAAGTCGGCGCTGGCCTGCGATCCCACGCTATCCAGCTACAAAGACCAGAACGGAAAGGCGGCCCTCCATCATTGTTCTGAAATCAATGCGGCGAAGGCCGGGTTGCCAGTGGCCAGCTCTGTCAAGACAGCTCGGCTCCTGATCTCCGCGGGCGCCGATGTCAATGCGGTGCGGATAATTATCGATGAGGGTGAGGAGTTCCACGCGAGGCCCTTATGGTATGCGGTAGCCTGGGGGAAGAATCTCGAGCTGGCTCGATTCCTGCTCGACAGTGGCGCTGAGCCAAATGCCTGCATGTGGGCGGCAGTATGGGACCAGGACCTGATGATGGCGAAGCTCTTGCACTCTCGCGGAGCTGAAATTGATCCAGTTTCCCATGATGAGACACCGCTGCTGTTGGCAGTCAAATCAAATCGCCTAAAGCTCCTGGATTGGTTGATTGATAACGGCGCCGACATCAATTTTCAGGATGGAAACGGCTATTCGGGCTTGCACCATGCGATCAGGAGGAAATACCCTGCCGCTCAGGTCGAGACACTACTCGATCGAGGCGCAAACCCAACTCTGGAAGCGAAAGATGGCAGCACACCGATTTCCTTGGCCACCGTTCAAGGAAGAACGAGGCTTGTTTCTCTTCTGAGGAACATGCTTAACCATTGAGGACCGATGGCAACTCGACCCGGGCGGCTTCGACCTCAGCAATAGCCACCTCGGCCATTTCGTGATTCGGATATATGGTGTTTGCTGTACGAATCCATTCAGTTCCTTTGGCATGGTTCCCCCGCCTCGCCTCGGCGATTCCAATCCAGTATGCATTGCAGGCGCGGGAGTGCAGGTCCCTGTGGCGCGAATATGCTTTCCGTAACATGCCGATACCCTCGTCGACTCTTCCGAGGCACACCAGGACCGCTCCCCTCGTACCCTGAAAGTAAGGTGAAGCAAGGGCAGTCTCCCCATTGAAAGGAATTATGTTGAGCTTCAGCCTGATACCCAGCAGCCGTGCATCTACCAAGGGCCGTCCGTAACCGATGCTGATCCAGAATACTCTGAACCCTAGAATCTTGCCGGCTATCGCGTGGCTCGACTCATGAAACACTATAAGGAATACTAACCAAACCGGACCTAGCAGGATATTGACGATGGACATGGATTAGCTCCGACCAAGGGGACGGATATATCTAAGGGCAGTTTCGAGTCCGGTCGCTCCTTGTTCATTAGGCCCTCACTTATTGGACACGTGGCAGAGTATCCAGTGTAAGCCAAACAACAACCTTCGCGACTTCGCCTCGCAGTATAAACTCTCTCCAGACTCAAGGATAGCTCGTGTAAGCCGGTTGTAGACTGTTCCCCGGTCAAGTCGCAAATGGCCCGCGTCAATTGGCCTATAATTGGCTCTTCATTCCCCCAGGAAATCGGCCTAAAATGCCATAATGAGCTAGGTCAATTGTGGGAGGTATGGATCGTTGATATTTGAGCTTAATCGGGACAGTCACGTGCCACTTTATGCCCAAATCGTCGGCCGAGTGCGGGAGATGATCACGGGCGGCGCGCTCCAGGTCGGCGACCGGCTGCCCGCGAGCCGCGACCTCGCTAAAACTCTCGGTGTCAACCGGAATACTGTCGCGTATGCCTACGAAGAACTTGAGGCTGATGCCATTGTCAGCTCCCAGGTAGGACGCGGGAC
>Ga0126373_10004530_pt1 | contig 10641 bp, 10 predicted proteins | sample PanSoiMetPlot_11_FD_92545 | JGI IMG/M metagenome (GOLD analysis project Ga0126373, IMG submission 92545) | Tropical forest soil microbial communities from Panama - MetaG Plot_11 | ecosystem: Environmental > Terrestrial > Soil > Tropical forest > Bulk soil | place: Panama | collected 2016-02-17
GCTGGACCTTGGTTGCCTTGTGGACCTTGCGGACCTTGCGGCCCAGCTGAGCCGGTTCGCATAGCGGCGACGGTTGCGGCCTGGTTGTTGACCATGGTTGTGTCGGTACCGTGGTCCCATACGACCGAGAACTGCGTATAGGTTCCCTCGTTGACCGGATCGGCAGTTAGTTTAAATACGTCGTATGTCGTTGCGTCGTTTTTATCTTGGGTATAGAGTTCGTCCCCTGTGACTAAAAAGCCGAAGAAATTGGTTACGTCGACGCCGTCTAAGTCGTCGTGATCGATCCAGATGTTCTGGGCGAGCTTCTGGTTGGCATTATCGAGCCGGATCTGGTTGCTACTTGGCGGAGCAACTGTGTTGGTTGAATATGTGAAGTTCCAAACGCTCGAACTTCCACCTGGAAGTCCTTGTGGACCTTGAATGCCTTGATCACCTTGCGGTCCGGCCGGCCCTGCTGTTCCAATTGGACCTTGCGGACCGACTGCACCAGCTGGCCCTGCGGGTCCGATTGCACCGTCGCTACCGGCCGGCCCTTGTATTCCAGCTGGACCTGGATCGCCTTGTAAGCCGTCTGTTCCGGGTGGTCCTTCCGGTCCTTGAGTCCCTTGTACCCCGGGGTCACCTTGTGGACCGACTGGTCCTGCGGGGCCGGTTATTCCGACCGGGCCGGTTGGTCCCTCAGGTCCAGGCACAGTTGAGTCGGCTCCGGCGGGTCCAGTGGCTCCGACTGGTCCTTGAGGTCCAATATCGCCTTGCGGACCCACAGGTCCTGCATCTCCTTGAGGCCCTTGAATTCCTTGCGGACCGGCTGGTCCTTGTGGCCCTGGAGGTCCGGCTCCGCCTGTTCCATCGCCTCCGGTGAACGCGACTCCATTGATATAAATCCCGCCTTGGATGTTGAGGTTGCCGACACCGACGTCACCGCCGTCCGGTTGACCAATCGTCACTCCCTGGTCAATGCCCAGACGGCATTTTAATGGACCGCCGATTGGGTCAGTAGTCTCGGCCATTATGCGAGCGCCGTGGAAACTGACTTGGGCCCGGCCCAAATCGGTTCGGTACACGGTGCCTGGCGTCAGTGGTAGGCCGCCTGTTGGAGGTCCGGACATTCTATGCTCCTACCAAATTCGTTGGCGACGGGACGCCAAACAACGTCCACGAACCCGACACCAGTCTGTTAGTTGATGTCGGCGGCATGTCTGCGTTGCCCTCGGGCCAGAAAGCTACGTTCGTCGCTCGCTTCGGCGGCCCCGGACTGACTGTCGAATATGGATTTACGGTATTGTATAGCATCTGGACTTGCCACGAATACGGAACGTTCGGCGGGTTTTCCTTGACGGCACTGCCACAAGTCCCCTGTATGTACGAATAAAACAAACTCGATCCGGGGTATATGTTAAACTCGCCGACGAACGGAATTTGCATCGCTGGGTCGGTTGTCAGTGACCCGAGCAGAACCGAGTTAATCAAATCGATCGAAAGATTTTCAGCGTCTAGGTTCTGAGTCAGGTTCGCGACACCGGTATAGCTGTCACTGTTGTTATTATCGTTGAGCCACGTCGCTCCGTCGTCGTAACTGAACGCCATCGCCAGCGAGTCGGCGTCGATGAACATGATGTCCCAAAGCGATAAAACAAACTTACTGTAGTTCGCGGGTAAATCAAAACTAACGTATGACGTCGGACCTACGATCGTTCCACTGGACAGGAAGTTCGGCCCGGAGGAACTGTATATCGCCCCTTCGACGTTGAGCGTTCCTGGCCCCATGTCGCCGCCGACTGGGTTGCCAACCACAACGCCCTGATTCACGTAGAGGCGTCGTATCCACTGCGTTGTGTCCAACGGTGGCGTTGTCTGAATTTCAACGTCGGACCCATTGACGACGATTTGGCCGAGCCCAGCGTCGGTACGCGTAGCGGTGTCTGGATAATATGGCGGACCGGCTGCCATTGGGGCTGGCGGGTCAGTCATCAAGCTGCCCCCAGGTGTAGCCAACGCGGGCCTGACTTTATCTTCCTCTTCCTGTTGGTCTTCCTTTTCTTCGGTCGACTACTTGCGGTGGTTTGGTCGTACCACGAAAGCCCGGTCGAGGCGCTGATTGTGTCGGACTTGGCGAGCTTCTTGCTTTCGTAGACGATCCGCCCGAACCTTTGGTCTTCGATCGGCTCATGAGTTTCCCCCGACTTCAGCCAGAGCTTGAATTCCGGCATGGACATCATCACGACGGTTCCGAGGCGTTTTGGCCCCATGCCGTCAGAGTTGGCTTTGAGATAGTCCCGAAGGGCAGCTTTGACGTTGGAATAGCCGAGGAATATCTTGTGTTCGTCGAAGCCTTTGATTTTCTTCTTTTTGTGACTCAGACGATTTTGGTCGGTGATGAAAACGATTGGTGACTCTAAATCAGGCCCCACCATAACATCAAGCTGATCGCCGTCAGCCCCAACAGTCCCGCGTATGTAGCCATAAGCACTAGGGAGTCGAGTCTGCCAAGCGACTGTATCTCCGTCTCGGTGTCCTCGGATACTTCCTGGGGCGTTTTCGATTGAAATTGGTAAGCCCTGGAAGGATATATGTCCCTTTGGGTAGTTTCCTGCATGGAGTCGGGCGTTCGAGTGGTCATGTAGACCTCCGTCCGCATCAGCGTTCGCCTGGGCCATTTGCTCAGGCGTGACTTTGGTCAAGTCGACAAACCCACCGAGCTTCTTCGTTTGGTTTTGGGCGGGTTTGTTATTGACTTGGGTCTTGGCGCCGGGGGTTTTGGCACCACGCTGGGGTTGACCCTGAGTCGCCGACGGGGGCCTACTCCCCGGCTTCCCGTCGCCACCCCCAGCTGGTGGGCCACTTGGACTGTCCCCGAACCCATCGGGTTGTGGAAGTCCTTGGCCAGCGACGGCTGACGCTAGGGGGATAACCGTCGCTCCAATGTAAATCAAGTTCGTGTCGCCATCGTCGACCGGTTCTAGACCTAGTTCATCCCGTGCTTCGTTAATCGTGATCTCGCCGGACTTGATCCGCAGATCATGGATCTTCGCTTGTTTCTCTTCGTCGGGTTCCGGTCGCGGAAGAAAGACGAACTCGACGTCCGAATATCCAAAGCGCTCTTGGATAATCGGGTCCATGATGCAGTCTTTCCAGTACGACATCAGCGGATATAAGCCTTCTTCTTCGGCCATCTGCTGAGCGTTCTGCGCCGTCGCCCGATTGAGCATCTTAATAAAGGGGGAAGGACTGACCGAATACGCATAACACGCCAGTCGGATTAAGTTCTCGTCCCGATCGGACCATAAACTTTCGCCAGATGAGTTCTTTATGTCGAAAGGTTTCATACCACCTGGCAGAAATCTCACTTTCGACTTGAGCTTCAAATTGCCGGAGAGTAATGCGTCGAAATGTGCCTGGAACGTTGCGATTTGCCGAGGTGTCCATGCGTCCGGTACCGTCACGATTAAATCGGGAATCGTACCGTCTTGCCAGAAATTCAGTTGATAAAAGTTCTTACGGATAGCTTCAGACGCTTGGACTAGGATTTGCTCGGTTGCGGGATAACCATACATCGGCTGATCAGGACGAGGTCGCATCGGGACGTACATCAACTCGGACTCGTCCAAGTCGATCATCGGCTGACCTTTGATGATTTGCTGGAACGCTGGTTGTCGCTTTAAATAATCCACGCCACCGTCAGAGCCAAAATCAATAATAGAGTCAGGAGTACGTCCAGCGTCATCAATGAGCGGGAATATGGTTGCACCATCGATGACCTCAGCAGTAAGAGGCCGCCCTGCACGGTCACGGCTAAAATAAATGCAGGGGGCATCCAGCTCAAGTAGGTCATAGGTTAGCTTTCGACTCCATTGACCATAATGCAGCTTGCCGTCGGGGCGTTTGAAAAAGGTCTGCATGTGATCGACCGCAGGTCCACGGCTGCGGGGTTTGTCGGTCCGTTGGATTGTCCAAGGTATGCGTAGCAACTGATCCTGGCGGGTTGCGATGATTGTGGACAAGACTCCCCACGTTCTTGCCATTCCTCGCAACATACCCATGGTCTCAACTCTTTGGGGTATATAATTAATGTTGTAACCGACCGGATAGTCCCATTCTCTCGGTCGGCTAATGTTCGGGGGTCCAAAGGGCCAGACTGGTTGGAAGGGACTGAACCAGTTGGCTTCCATATCAACATCATCGACCCACGGTACAGGTTCTTCAGTGCGTTCAGTAAGATACTTGGAGTCGCGACTTGGTCCACCCACGTTGCCCGGTGCTGGTAAACCGATCGCCCCTCCATAACTGCGACTTCCTGGTGTGTACCCTGGGTGCCGGTAGGCGTCGCCTGCGAATTGAGGTCGCTGTTGATTACGGTCAGGAACCATAGGACCGGTACGGCCCATGCTACCAGACCCAGGACTGACAGGGGTAGACTGGCCCGTGTAGCGAGTCGCCTTAGACATTTCCTGTCGAAATTCATCGAACGACATCCGTGGCAAATTTATCACTCCGATGGAGGGGTCACGACTCGTCGACTGGTTCCTTGGTCTCGGGTTCTTTCTTTTCCTGTTCCTTTTCAGGTTCGGGTTTGTCGCCGAGTGTCTGGTCACTACTCTGGTCGGCTGGCCCGGTGCCTGGAACTGGGGTGCCCACCGTCAGCCACATGTATTCGCCGTCTGCCATCGAATTTCTCCTTTATGAATAAAAGGAGGACCGGAAGTCACGCCAACCCCAATGGCTCGGTCCTCAAGTTCCTTCCTGGACCCACGACAGCAGCGGGGAGGGTTGCTACCGTCGTGGTCGTTAGCGGCAAGTCGGGTGCCACACGAATACACCGTCGGTGATCCGGTTCCGCTCGACCTTCTTGCCGCAACCTTGACAAAGTGATGACTCCGGCTCATATGACGCGAGAGTATTCATATACAATTCGGTTAACTCGTTGTCGAGGATTTCGCCCTGCGTTGGCGGCTTATGACTGAACCGAAAGTGGAAATCTTGGTCTTCGTCGGTCTCTTCCGGGGTCTGTTGCTGCTGTCGGTTGATCTCGGCGTAGTATTTGATGAGGTTGACGCCGGGACTGGTTGTTGACCACCGTTCGCGGGCGAGAGCCAAAGCACAGACGCAGTCGTCGTGCAAGCCCTCGGGAGCAGAATACCTAACGCCGGTTCTTGTATATTGGTACTCGAACGACTCAAGCTCGATCCGTATCGGCCCATCTGGGTATTGTAGTTCGTGTCCTTGGATAGAAACCGCAAGTCCTTCCATAAGCCTCTGCTTCGCGACCTGCGAGAATAAATAGCCTTGGAAATTGCCGTGGCCGACTTGAAGTTCTTCGAGTACTGGATCGCCAAGCCCAGTCGAGTCGACAAGAGCTGGTACATCTTCGCCGACAATCTCGTGGACACGCCGTATACTCTCCCGCCAGGGTATACCCTGCCAACGCTGAAAAACACAGGTGCGGCCCTCAGCGTCCAGACCAATAACAACGAACCAATCTCGTTTCTTCGCAAGATCAATACCGAATGCCGCAGGCGGACCATCGGATAGACGTCCGATGCACTTCGATATGTGTTCAAGTCCGAACGGGTTGCCCGCATCTTCCGAAGCCTCTGCCATGTATAATTCACGGAAGACCTCTTCGGGAAGCGTCAGCCTGGCGTCGTCGAGTTCTGTTTGTTTGATGATTCCGGCGTCGATGGCGTCGAGTACCGTGATTTTGACGTATGACGCCGACGGCCAACTCCCGCTTTCTGCAAGGCGGGCGAGGTTATAGAACCAGTTCTTACGGCCTTTGACGTTTCCAATAAACCGAACCGGAGCGTTAGTTGCAGTAACCGTTGATCTAAGGGCGTGCCAGGACTCTTCTTTGACACGGCTGGCCTCGTCGACGATGGCAGCATAGACATCTTCCCCGTAGAGAGAGTCCGGATTATCGCCCGATTTGAACCAGATCATCGCGCCGTTAGCGAGAGTCACTGTTGGAGTCGGTGAATCCCGGCTGGTGAACGAGCCCTTGGTCAGGTTGTTCTTTATGCGTCGGTAGGCGATCTCGGCCTGACTCGACACTGGGGCGACCCACCAATAATTTTGCCCGTGCCGTCCACCGAAAGCCAATTCTAAGATCCAGGCGATCGCACCGACGGTCTTCCCGGCCTTCGTGCTGGCTTCGCATAGGATATACCGGTCAGGTGCAAAGAAAGCGTCGCTTTGTTTTTTGTATAATGGCGGGCGGATGTATTCCACTAATGGACTCCGAATCCCGTGAGTAACAAACTCAGGAAATACAGAGCCAAGCCTAGTGGCATCCAGCCGACCCAGGGCTCGGGCGCTCGGAATGATGCGAGGAGTTCGCAGATGACTGCGAGAAGAATCAGGATCAAGCTAACCATCACGACCCCCGTCGGTTAGCGACCTATGTATAAAATGGGGTGCCGCGAAACACCCCAAGTCTGTGGCTGGGAAATCGAACCTCGTACTCGTACTACCTACCCGACCCGAAAGAGCGCCGCCCTTTCATAGTCAAGAGGTCAAGTCACCAAGGTTCCGCGGGTCAAAAAAAGACCAGAAACGAATCGAAATTCGCGTCTGGTCTAGTTAAGGACCGCGTAACCCACGATACAACGCTGACTCTACTCCAAGTCACATGCGGTGAAGGGAGAAACCGGGGTGGTGCTCGTCCAACTCCGCACGCATAGCATCATCAGCGTACACCTTACATTAGAGCCACTTTACGGTAGATCAAGAAAAATGGTTGATTTCCTTGGACAGAGCCGAGAACGAGGCATACGATACACGTCATCGGTTCTCTTCCATGAAAGTCTCGATCTCAGTCATCAAATTGGGCCGCGTTTTGCGGATGATCTCGCACAGACCTTTGCCGTGCCATTTCTTGACGAGCCACGGACTTGTTGACAGTAGCTTACTGATCCGTTTCCACGAATACAGGTGTCTGTAGTTGATCGGGTGAACTAGTGACCGGACATGGACAACTCGACGGACCATGGGTAACTCGATCACGTTGGGAAGTAAAAGTATCTTGTCAACCATCGCGACTTCATGCTTTGCCGGAGCCCCTGCTCGTAGGCTAAGCTTTCCACGGAAGTCGGTGATCTCTTGTTGATCTTGGTGGTAGTCAGGCCAAATGACGCGTGGTTGTGCTGGTTTTATTCTGGGTTCGGGCATTGCGATAAGTCTGGCTCCTGCCCACTCTAACCAGACTTGAAGCTGCTCTGAATCCGGCATCGGCGATCCTCCAGTCAGGGTCGCCACCGGTGTCGCTTACAACACGATCGGACCTATCTCAGGCCACTGAAAGAGCTTAACGTTACTTGGAGTCAGCAGACCAAGCTTGGGGGTTGGCGCGTCCGGTGTCAGTCGCTTAACGACGACCAATGGCTCGGTTATTTGACTGAGTGCCAGTTCTACAACTGGGCAGTATAAGTCAATGAGCTTCTCAATCGCCTCGGGAACCCAGGTATATTTGACCTCCAATACCCAGATAATCCCGAGTTCATTGTCGTGAAGCAGAATGTCGGGACAACATGCGCCGGTGTTCCCATCGTCGAGTCGATAGAAAAACCAGGGGTTGTATTCGACCTTGAGGTCTTTGTTCTTGAATGATTTTTCGAGTTCCTTTTTGAGTCGACGCTCGTAGCGCAGACCAAGAACAACGCCGGGCCGCTGACTGCGACTCGGTGGATGGACTCTCGGTGCTCGACTGGCTGCTACGACTGTCATTCGTCCTTCTCTGGCGTTACGTCGATTACGTCTTGCTTGAGTTGATTTGGACCCATGTTGAATGTTACAGTCATCGGCGGTTGCGCGACTGGTGTCGCTTGGCGCGGAGGAGCGACTGTGCGATCAGAACCCGCGGTTGCAAGCTGACGTAGCTCAGCCACAGGAATAGTTTTGAGAGTGCTGGGGTCTTCGAGGCGGTCGATAATCTCATCAGTCGCAAGCTGAGCGATGTCAATCCAAGTCTCCTGGAGAGTTTGGGCTTGGTCGATTGTCGTCTCAGTGTATTGTTCATGATAATATGTGACCAAATTGGTGAAGGCCGGGTCTTTCATCAAGTCACGGATGCGCTGAGGTGTGCGACCGACTAGGGTCGCAACCTCGTTGGCGTCTTTGCCCTGGGCGATCTCACGGGCCGCCCGGTGGTGACTTGCCCTGAGTCGCTGGATCATCGGGGCTGCTACTTTGGCCTTGCCCTGGGTTGCTAGGCGCATTACGTCTTCGTGGGTTAGTTCGCGCCTGACGGTCATGAGCAAAGTCATTCCGGGGCGGCCCCGGCTTGGGAGAATGTCTGGCATAGCCGTCTCCACTTATGCTGCTTTCGGGAGACGTGGATTTGCGGTCGGAACGGACTTGTCCTGTTCAGGGGCATAGAAAACTCGTGCCCGGTAAGTCCGCATTCTGTACGGGGTGACGGACTTGTATACTGACTTGGAAACCGCGGGGGCGGTTTGGGGGACAGTATAGGTTTTGGTTTGTTTGGCGTCCATCTTAGTGACTTTCGATTTTCGCGGCTGGGGCTGGCGATGATTCGCTCACTTTCTGGTTATGACGAAACTCGTATTTCGTATCCGACTTTCGTTTAGAGCTTTGGCAATCTTCTGGGCGTCGGTTTTGGTGACGCAGAGACAGATCGCGCGGTATTCGCCCTTGTGTTTTGCGTCCTCTTCAAAGACTTGCCAGCCTCTTTCGGGCTTTGCCCAGGGTAAAGTCATGGTCAGGTCGTCTGCGTAATAATATCGACTCATCGCGTCCCCCATGCATCGCGTCCCCCATGGATCATCGTAAGGGGCATACGTCAAAAAGTTGGAAATTTTGTGTCAGGGGTGCGTGCGGGCCGGCCGGACTACAACCTTGAGGGGTCCCACTCGACTTGGGACACGACTCAAGGTTGTGGTAGTGACAGAACGCGATGTGGTAGTGACTTAACGCGCGGTGAAGTAATAAGTCACTAAACAAGGAATGATGTAAGTCAGTAACCAAACCATAACGCCGATTAAGCCATACTGACTCACACTATCGGGCATGATCGATAACAGCGCCGCAACGCCAGCAGGATCAGTCACTACCCATAACACGTTAGCTGCTACGAACAGCGGCACTACCAATAACGCCCAAAGCGCTACCTTAAGCTCTTCACTCATAGTGTAACATCCTTGTGTCACAAGAAAAAGGGAGGCCGCGTTGTGCGGCCTCCCTAGGGTTAGGCTAGTGTGTTACGACTGGGGCTGTTCTGGCGTAAGTTCCACCACAACATCAATGGCCTCTGACTCATCAGCCATGCCCTTACGCGCAACGAACAGCTGCCGGTCGGCAAGGATCAGAGGCTTAGCGGCCTCAACCCAAGCTTCGCAACCTGCCTTGTTCGTTTTCCACTGTTTCTTAACAGAGGCATCTAGAACCTCGCGGGAGGCCGCTGGGTTCTTAGAACGAACAAGTCCGTGCACGTATTCCTCGAAGCGATGCATTGCCTCATCGTGCACCGGATCATCCTTACGCTCGCGACTCGGGCTGTATCCACCGTTACACGCTGCGTTAGCGCCGTTCTGGGCTGCCGCAACGCGTTCGGCCGGAGTCAGTACCTTGCCCTCTTTCGCGGCCTCTTTATCGGCCGCTTTGAGATAGCCTTGGGCAACGCGAGTCACGTGGCCGTGATAGGCGCGAACCATATTCGCGATATCAGTGGCCGTTGGGACTGGGATATCGCAAAGGATACCATTGCCAACATCGCCACTGATCAACAGCTTGGGGATACCGCCGTTGACGTAGAAACCTGCCAACGCTGCGCCATCTGCCCACTGTTCCGGAGTCACGGTCACATAAACGGGAGCCTGTTCCGGAGTTGGCGACTCCGGAGGCGACTCCGGGTTCGGGCCAACGGGAGCGGGCGAACCGTTACCATCACGATTGTTTGCCATAGTGTGTAAGCTCCAATTCTGTATCTGTGGGTTAGCTATTCCCCTAGGGCAGCATTAGCAGAGGGCAGGATTGCCGTGCGATCCGCTGGCCTAGTGGTAGGGTTGAGGCTTTTAACTGAGTACCCCGCGCGGTTCTTTGGTAGCCGCGAACCAAGCCAGCGGTGCAACATCTCGCTGGGATCATCAGAATACAGAAATCTACACGGCATACAACAACTATTTTGGCCTCCGGTGCACTTTTTTTCGGCCCCTGACTCGGCCGACTCGGGCCGGCTGCGCCCGGCTGGCGACCGGGCCGGACGACCTGGCGTACGTCACCTGAGGCGCGCGCCCGTGTGTACGCGAGGTTTTCATTCACCAGTAAATCACTGGTCACACATACATGCGATCGAAAAAAAAAATTTTATTTCTCTGAGTCACTGGGCTCTCCCTATCGTATGCCTGTTCCGAAATTCGGAATGTATGCCGCTTTATCCATAACATATTGACATCCATGCCTACATCCATGCCTATTAGTCTGTGCGTGTACCTCTGGCTGGGTATGCCTCTTGTTGGGTATGCCTCTTGTTGCTGACGTGGAAATGTGACTCAGCTCTGTGACTTATATAAAAAAAAAAAAAAAAAAAAAAAAAAAAACAACCCCGGCCCAAGTTTAAATAGTTATAAATTTATTATAAACATTTTTAATTATTTTTTTTTTTTTATTTTTTTCTACTAAAAACAA
>Ga0126373_10004532_pt1 | contig 10639 bp, 10 predicted proteins | sample PanSoiMetPlot_11_FD_92545 | JGI IMG/M metagenome (GOLD analysis project Ga0126373, IMG submission 92545) | Tropical forest soil microbial communities from Panama - MetaG Plot_11 | ecosystem: Environmental > Terrestrial > Soil > Tropical forest > Bulk soil | place: Panama | collected 2016-02-17
AGCGCTGCAGATTACCCACGTAGAGCGCGAGCGTGCCGCGGATATCCAACAGCTCGCGCAGCGGCTCGGCGCCGCCGGCGAACTGCTGCGATGGCAGCGCCACATCCTCGATCACGAATACCGGCACGTCGGGCGCATCGACCGTCGCGTGGTGCGCGAGGTCGTTGCAGACCGCAAGGACCGCATCGGACCTGCGGATCACCGCCCGCTCCATCGCGCGCAGCATCCGCTCCGCGGGCCGCAGCAGCCGCCATTTCGAGACGAGCGACTCCCCGAGCAGCGAATCCATGTCGTAGACGACCCGCGCCCGCGCGGAAGAGCGCAGCAGAATTGCGGGAAATACCGCCTCCTCGACGGCGTGGATCACATCGTAGCGGCGCGTCAGCGCAAGTCCCAGCAAACGCCCGCATAGCAGCAGGTCACAAACCAGCTTTTTCCACGAGATCCCGATCGGCACGTGCCGCAGCCCCGGCAGCGCCGGCGTGCGCAGGATCCGCAATCCGTCGATATCGAGGTCCGCCCCCTCGTGGTACGTCAACAAATCGACGGCATGACCTTGACCGCAGAGGACTTCGATCAGCATCCGCACTGCGATCGGGGTACCACGTTCCTGATAGAACGGCTGAGGTGCGACGAGCAGGATTCGCATGCCCGATCCGCTCGAGCAAAGGCCATACCCACGCCATGTGTCCGCGAATAGTGACGCCTCACCTCACGGTCCGCGCTTGGAAATAGGCGCGGCCTGGGGCGTAGCGCTCAAACGGGCCGCGAGTTCGTGCCGCATTTCCAGCAGGGAATCCGTGTATGCCCGGTGAATCAGGCAGAGGCCGAATAGCGCAAGTATGTAAAAACCCAAAAACATCGCCATCCAGACCTTAAAGACCCAGTCAGAGACTTTCGTGTCCAGCCTGGATATTCTCGAATACAACTCTATGTGGTCCATTCAGACCTCGCCAACCGAGCCGCGCTGGCCGCATTAGAGCATGCCTCAGGCACCGCGAGAAGCACACAAGTGTGTTGTACAAGAAAGTTTCGTCCGCTATCGCACGCCTAACGCAACGTCAAGCCTGCGCGCGCTGTTGGACGTTGCCTGGAACGCCTGGTCAGGCTACGTGCGGCTCCGCCTTGCCGGACACCGTCGCGGCCCGCGCCGGCTGCGCTTTCAGACTGCGTGCCGCGCACGCTTCCGGCCGCACGGTCTGCAGGACGAAGAGCAGATTGTTATGTTTCCAGGAGTACCGGCCGCCCGTCAGTATCCCGGTCACGCGGGCGGCGAGCCGCGCGAGCCGATTGTTGTCGTAGGTGCACATGCGATAGAGCTCGGGGGCCGGCAGTCCGTGACGACGGCAGAACTCCCGCAGCCCGTGTTGGCAGACGACCTTGTCGTAATAAGTCCGGTAGGGACCGTGACCCGCGGTGCCGGCCTCGCGCATTCCAAACACGTGCCGGTAGACCAGGACGTGCAGCCACATCGGCGTGATTCGTGTCAGGAAACCGTAGGCGGAGTCCCGGTCCGGGATCTGCAGGATCAGCGTTCCGCCCGGGGCGAGCCAGCGCACGAAGCGCCTGAGCACCTGCTCGGCGCCGCGCACGTGCTCCAGCACGAATGCGCTGTACACCACATCGAACGAGTGCTGCGGGAACTCCGCTGTCCGCAGGTCCCCGACGACGGCTTCGTCCAGATCCGTACGCGCCGCGAGAGCGTCCGGATCGAGATCCAACCCCGTCAGCTTATAGGGCACCAAGACCTTCAACGGCCAGTCCCGCCCACAGCCGGCCTCGAGGATGCGCAGCGGTCCGGGAAGCGCGTTCAGGCGCGCCTCGAGGAGCCCCTTCATGGCGGGAAAGTCTAGGAATGGCGACATGGCGGGCGAAAGCGCAACTTCTGTTCCCGCCTAAGCTTGGGAACGTCTGGCTAGCGCATGCGTTGCACAACGACCCATGGGGAGCGTCTGCTTCGTAGGCCTGAACAATTTGCCCGTGCTCTCACGAGCATACCCCCATCTGACGGCCGGCGGGGCGGAATTGCAACAGACGCTCCTGGCCCGGGCGCTGGTGCGGCGCGGCTGGCGGGTGTCCATGATCGTCGCCGATTGCGGGCAGCCGGATCGTGCGGTGTGGGACGACATCACGACCTACAAGGCCTACCGCCCCGATGAGGGCACCCCCGTGATCCGCTACGTCCATCCGCGATGGACCAAGGTCCGCGCGGCGCTGGCCCGCGCCGATGCGCAGATCTACTACGTCAGCTGCGCCGGAGGCCACTTTCCGCAGGTCGTGCACTTCGCTCGCGCACGCGGCCGCAAGACGGTGTTTCGCATCGCGAGCGACACCGACTGCGATCCACGGACGCTTCTCGTCCGTTACTGGCGCGACAAAGTGCTCCATCGTTGGGGCCTGCGCCGGACGGACCTCGTGCTGGCGCAGACGGCCTCGCAGCAGCAGGCGCTCGCCAAAAATTTCGGCCGCGACAGCCGGGTCATCGACCCACTGCTCGAGATGCCGGGGGATCCACCGGACTTTGCGGCCCGCGACATTGGCGCCCTGTGGGTCGGCAACATTCGGGCATTGAAGCGCCCGCAGCTCTTCCTGCAGGCGGCCGCCAGCATGCCGCAGCTGTCCTTCCACATGATCGGCGGACCCCTGCCCGGCGACGAGCGCCTCTTCACGGAGACTCGGGAGCGCGCCCGGGCGCTGCCCAACGTGGTCTTTCACGGCTTCGTGCCCCAGCATGAGATCGGCAGCTACTTCGAGCGGGCGCGCGTCTTCGTCAGCACCTCGGAAATCGAGGGCTTCCCCAACACCTACATGCAGGCTTGGGCACGCGGCACGCCGGTGGTCGCCTACCTCGATCCCGAGCGGCTGGTCAGCCGCAACGACCTCGGCGCCATCGTGACCCGTGTGGAAGAGCTCGGCGCCGCCATCGCCCGGCTTTCCACCGACGCCGCACAGTGGCAAGTGCTCAGCTCACGCTCCCGCTTGTTCGTCGCCGGCCGCAGCGCCGCAAGGGACACGGTCGGCGAGTACGCCGCGGCGCTTTCAGGCCTGCTCTAGGCCGCTCTCTCCGTCAATTGCCCGCTTTGCGGCCGACCACGTATACCGCCGGCCAGGCGATGTGCTGCAGATTCATCGTGACGATGGACCTGATCACCCGATCATGGTGCTGATAGATGCGCCGGTAATATTCATCTGACACGACCATCGTCGGTCCGATGCGCGAGCCCAGCGCGAGCAGCTCCTTTTCCGTGAAGCCCGCATGGGCGCCGAACTCGTTCTTGAACCGTCCGGCGAGCCGCGCTCGCCAGTCGGCGACGTTCCAGCGAATCTTGACGGCGACGGACGTGTCGGGGCTGCCGACGTATCCGAGGGCCCGCCGGCGATTGGGCGTGCCGAGGCAAAAAGGCATGCCGGGCTTGAGGACGCGCCGTATCTCGGCGACGACCTGCTCCGGCGGCAGGATGTGCTCCAGGACATGGAAAGAATAGACCAGGTCGAAGGTTGCGGCGCCGAACGTCATGGCGCGCGCGTCCATGCGCTGGAAATCGACACCCTCACGGTGCTTGAAGTCCCTGCCGAGATCTATCGCCGCGACACGACAGCCGAAGAGCTGCGCCAGCGCCTGCGCCTCGAGGCCGTCGCCACAGCCCACCACCAGGATGGAGTTGATGCGGCATTCCGGAAAGCGCTCGCGGGCGATGCGCGCAAAGGCGAGAGTCTTGGCTGCGGACGACATACCCTACCCTTGAACCCTCGCCCGCGGAGGTGGCGCTTCGAGCCGGCCCGCGCCCTGCGGGCTCGGCGGCAGCTGCGGCGGCAGCTGCGGTACCGGATAGCGCACGACCTCGTCGATCTGGTAGTCCTTGATGTCGCGCGCATGCGTGAAAATGATGAGCTCCCCCAGGAGCCCGAGCGCGAAGAGCTGCATCCCGAGCACGACCAGCAGTGACGACAGCAGCAGTGCCGGCCGGTCGGCCAGCGGGTGACGGAAGGCCAGACGGTCGATGGTCAGCCAGGCGATGAGCGCCGCGCCCACGACGAAAGTCGTCACCCCCAACATGCCGAAGAAGCGCAGCGGCTTCTTCGTGAACCGCACGAGGAAGAACACCGCGCAGACATCCAACGCGCGCCGGATGTACTCCCGCGGCGGATAAGTTCCCTCCAGGCGGTCGAGCGGCGACTGGTGCAGCTCGACTTCCAACACCTTGAACCCGATCCGGCTGGCGAGCACCGGCAGGAAGCGGTGCTGGTCGCCGTAGATGTTGATCTCCTCCAGCACCCGGCGCTTCATGGCGCGTGCGCCACAGCCCAGGTCGTGGAATCTCTGGCCGGTGATCGCGGCCAGGACGCGATGGAACGCGTCGCGACGCATCGTCTCGAAGCGGCTGCCCGCACGCGGCCAACGGCGGCCGATCGCCAGGTCGGCGGTGCCCAGCGCCCGCACGAGCTTGCCGATTTCGTTGCCGCGGATCTGGTGATAGGCGGGAAGCGTCAGGATGATCCGTCCGCGGGCACGTTGGAACCCGGCCACCAGTGCGGTGGCTTCCTCGAAGCGGCGCGTGAGGCTGATGACCGAGATCCGCTCACCCGAGGAGAGCAGCCGTTGCACATCTGCCGCCACTTCCGGCCGCGGCCCATCGAGTACCACGATGACCTCGTAACTCGACCCGAGCGCCTGGAGACCCGCCCGGTAGTCCGCGTAGAGCGCCAGGATGTCGGCCGCGTGCCGGCCGCCCACGGGGATGATGACCGAGATGTCCACCTTGCCGCTGTCGAAGTCACTCATGTGTGGCGGCGCCTCTGACGAGCAGATGTTGAGTCAGGCCGGAGAACTGGTGCTCGCGCAGATCCCCCAGGTTGTAGATGAGCTCGCCGAGAGCTCCGGCGGCGAGCAGCATCACGGTCGAGGTGAGGAAGATCACGCCCGTGCCGGCGATCGAGAGGGACATCCGTCCCTCCGACACCAGCGTGAAGCACGTCCATCCCAGCGCCAGAGCCGCCGCGGCCAGCATGGGGAGCGACAGCATCCCGAACCAGAGCATCGGCCGCGCCGTGAACGAGGCGACGGTCTTGATCACCATCAGGTCGAGCAAAACCTTGTAGACGCGCGACAGGCCGTACTTGGAGCTGCCGAATTGCCGCGCGTGATGGCGCACGCGGATCTCGGCGATCCGCGGGCCCGCGATCGAGGCCATGGCCGGGATGAACCGGTGCATCTCCGAGTAGAGCGGGATCTGCTTGATGAGGCAGGCGCGATAGGCCTTGAGCGAGCAGCCGTTGTCGCGGATCGGCACGCCGGTCACCTTGGCGATGAGTGCGTTGGCGATGCGTGAGGGGACCTTGCGCGTCCACAGCTTGTCCTGGCGGTCGTGGCGCCAGCCGACCACGATGTCGTTGCCCTCATCGATCCGCGCGAGCAGCTCGCCGATGTCGGCGGGATCGTTCTGCAGGTCGCCGTCCATGGTCACGATGATTTCGCCCCGGGCCTCGGCGATGCCGGCCGCCATCGCGGGCGTCTGCCCATAATTGCGGCGGAACTTCACCAGGCACACGCGCGGATCGCTGCGCGCGATCTCGTCCGCGACCCGTACCGTGCCGTCCCGGCTGCCGTCATCGACGAGCACGATCTCGAAGGAAACTCCGAGCGGCTCGACACCGCGGACGATCGCGGCATAGAGCGGGCGCACGCTCTCTTCCTCGTTGAATAGCGGGACGACGACCGAAAGATCGAGCGACATCAGTAGTAAGGGCTGTCGTTGTGCTCGGTGGAGCGATTGAGGACCACCCCGAGCACGTTGAGCTCGGAGAGCACCTCCTTGGCGTTGGCCAGCGTGCGGCGCGCGGTCTGTCCCTGCGAGGCGACGAGCAGGAAGCTGTCGACGCGCGGTGCAAAGGCCAGGACGTCGTCGCTCACCATGATCGGCGGCATGTCGAGGATCACTATGCGCCGCGGCGTCTGCGCCTCGAGCGCATTGATGAAATCGGCCATCCTGGCCGAGCGCAGATGCTCCGAGGAGGTCTCGACGGGGCTGGCATTCGGCACCACCGCGAGGCGCCTGATGCCGATGTCATAGACGACCTGCTCGAGCTCCGCCTGGCCGGTGAGGAAATCGGTGAGGCCGTATTCGTAGCTCATGCCGAGATAGGCGCCGAGCTGCGGCCGCTGCAGGTCGAGATCGACCAGGAAGACCCAGGCATTCGGGTCCTGCGCGAGGGCGATCGCGAGGTTGATCGCGGTCAGGGTCTTGCCCTCGCCGGCGGTGGTACCGGTGATGCCGAGGGTGTACCAGTTGTTCTCCGCCATCCGGTGCAACACCCGCGTGCGCAGGATCTTGTAGGCGCGGGACACCGCGACGTCCTGCACGCGCAGCAACACGCGGCTGCGCTCCAACGCTTCGGGGTCCACTGGCGCGGGGCGATACTGTTGCACCGCCGTTTCCGGCACCGGGGCGAGATTCGGCCGTCCGCGCGCAGCCGCCAAAGCGCCGCCCGGACTCACCGCGAGGCCTCCCGTCGCGGCACGTTGTTGCGCCTGACGGCGCATCACTTCCTCGATCAGGCTCATGAGTCGCTTTTACCTCGCCGCTCGCGCGGCTCTTGCAGGATCACGAGTAGAAATTCCGCGCCGTCACCAGCACCACGGCCGTCCCCAGGAACACGCAGACGGTCAGCATTGCGACCTGCAACCGGTACCGCCGCGCCGTGGCCGAGTCGCGGATTTCCGGTATGACGCCGAGCGGCGAGAGCGCCAACACGCGACGGATGTCGCGGCTGCCGCGCACGCTCTGATCGATGCTCTCGGCAATCACCACCGCTGTCAGGCCAAGCAGTATCGCAAGCATCAGTCCCACGATCGCGATGGCGAGCCGCTTCGGTTTTCCCGGCGCGAGCGCCGCCGCGGGCTGCTGCACGATGCGGATACGGTCGCTGCGGCCGCTGGCGATCGCCTGGCTCGTGAGCTGAGCGTCCATCTGATATTTCAGCAGCTGGTTGTACTTCGTCTGCGCGAGCTGCAGGTTGAGCGCGAGCCCCTTGTACTCGCGTTCCACCTGCGGCGCCGCCTCGACGTGGCCTTCGACGTCCATCAGCTGCTTGTGCATCTGCCCCGTTTGCCGCTCGAGCGCATCGGTCTGGGTCTGATTGGCCTTGAGCTCCGTCTCGAGCTGAATGACCGCCGGCGAGCCGACCGCATTGCCGGCGTACTTCTCGCCCGAGGCGATGCGCGTCTTCAGGATCTGGATCTGCCGCTCGAGGCGTTTGACGTCGGGGAAATCCTCGCTGTAGCGCAGCTTCGCCTGCGCCAGCTGCTGCTCCTCGGACCGCAGCTGCGCCGGCAGCGACAGGCTGTTGACCGCGCCGCCGCCCTCCTTCATGGCATCGATCTGCTGCCGCAGGGCGATCATGTCCGGATAATCCTGATCGTACGTGCCGAGCTTCTTGTTGTACTCCGCCTGCAGCTGGGCCAGCAGACCCTCGTCGTCGCCCTGGTTCTTGGCCGCATCGAGCTGCTGCTGCAGGAAGACCCGGTTCTGCCGCAGCGCCTCGACCTGCTGCGTGACATTGTCGAGGTCGCGCTGCGTGGTCTGCATCATGTTCATGTTGAGGTCGGTGAGCCCCGGCAGCTGGTCGTAGTTCTTCGCCTTGAACGCGGCGAGCTTCGACTCGATCCCGGCGATCTGCTGCCGATAAGACTGCGTCTGGCCGTCGTAGAACTGCTCGGCGGCCTTGGCGCTCACCAGCCGGCCGCTGCGGTTCTCCATCAGGAAGGCGTTGGTCAGCCACCCGGCCGCCTGCGCCGCGACCTGCGGGCTGCGGCTCTCGTAGGACACGGTGAAGGCCGAGATGATGTCGAGATTGCGCCCGGTGTTGGGATCGAGAACGGGCGTGCGCACGGTCTCGACGTGCGCGCGGCGCTTGACTATGGCTACGCCGTCTTCGGGATCGGTCCCGGGAGCAACGACGCCGGGGACCTGCTGGATGAGCTCTTTCAGGCTGGCGTCGCTCATGGCGCCGCTTGCCAGGCTGTCGACGTAGGCGTCGCGGTACTGCTCCTGCAGCCGCTGGATCTCATCGGCGTTGGCGTTGGCCGGCATCTCACCCGGGACGGTCGCATCGGTGAAGCTGAAGAGACCGGTCGATACGTAGATGTCCGGCAGCCCGACCGAGAGCGCCGCCGCGATCGCAATGATCGGCAGCGCGATCGTGGCGAGCAGCATGCGGCGGCGCTTGATGGCCGCCAGATAGTCGGACAGGTCGGGAGAAGGGGCTTCGTCGTGCTCTACCATGCTCATCGCTCCCGCGGAATGCCGGTGAATTCGGGCAGAGGCTCGTACCGGCTCAACGGTTGATAGATGATCGCGAGCCCCGCCGCGTTCGACCTCGCAGACGGCGTGCCCTGGAAGCGCTGGTAAATGAAATCGTACTTGGCTTCCACCCGCACACTCTCCGTGAACTGGTAGTCGAAGCCGCTCTCGGCGGCCACGTAATCCTGGCCCGTGATCGAGAGCGCCGCCTGTCCCGAAGAGCCGCGCAGCCGGATCCCGCGCACGGCGAGGAAACCGGAGAAGCGCGGTTCGAACGCATGCAGGATCCTGAAGCGCGCCTCGTCGCTGATCACCTCCGCTCCCTCGTCGCTCGGGGACAACGCGCGCAGCAGATCGATGGTGACCTCGGTGACCTGGTAGCGCAGATCCACGCCCATGCCGCCGGTCACGCCGTTGCTGGTGACCTTACCGGTCGTCGTCACCGGCGGTACCGTAGTCGCCGTGGCCGTGTTCGTCACGTCGGCCCTGCTGCGGATGGCGCCCACCCGGGCATAGAAGTGGGCGATCTGTGAATGCACCAGGTCCCACTCCAGGTTGAACCCGTAGGTGGTCGTATCGTGCCCGCTGTCCTGCGGCTGGAAGCGGGTGCCGGTGCCGGACACCGACAGTGTCGAGAGCTGTGACACGTTGAAGAGCAGGCCCGCCTGCCCGCTGTAATTGTTGTAGCCGACCTGCTGGATCACGCTCTTGTTGAAGCTCGCGTGATCGTACGCGCCCTGAAGATTCAAGTGCGTCCGCTGCGTCATATCGTAGGTGAAACCCGGCTGCACGTGCGTGAGCTGCTCGCGGTCGTGGAAGCTGACGATGCCACTCTCTCCGCCCACCACCTGCCCGAGCGCGACGCCGGGAAAGGCCGCCGGCAGCAGCTCGGAGTGGATCACCGTCTCGTTGGCGTAGTTCGCAATGGTGGTGAAGTCGGACCGCTGCGTCTTGTAGTCCCAGTCGAGGTCGAGATAACCGTCGGTCGACTGATCCGAGCTGTCCGTCGGAAAATAGTCGGAGCGCACGCGCGGCACGATCTCGAACTTCGATACCTGCGAGACCAGCTGCGCGTCGAGCGCCGCGTCGATGTAGGGACCGTACACCTGCAACTCATCGGTGTTCGCCACACGATAGTTGTCGTTGTAGGTTCCACCGAGCTCGATGCGCGGCAGCACTTCCCAGTTGGCGGCGGCGGCGGAGCCTGGACCGAGCCCAACGAGAGCTCCGGCGCCCAGGGCCATGTAGATTCTACGGCACGACGACGACATCGCCGGCCTCCAGCGTGACGTTCTGCGAGAGGTCATTGCCGTGGACCACATCGTTGTAGTTGAATGGCAGCGCCTCCTGGCTGCCGCCGGCGGTCCGTCTGATGATCTTGATGTTGCCGAGGGAGGCGAACGGCGTCGTGCCGCCGGCCATGGCAATGGCCTGCATCACGTCGACCCGCGGATTGACGATGAAGGCGCCGGGCTTGGTCACCTGGCCGATCACATAGACGCGGTTGCCCGCGATCTTCTGCAGCGACACGGTCACGACCGGGTCGCTGATGAAGCGGGCGAGATGCTGACTGATCTCCTGCTGCAACTGGCCGACAGTCTTGTCGCGCGAGTCGATCTGTCCGCAGAGCGGAAAGGAGAAGCTTCCGTCCGGTTCGACCAGCACCTTGCGCTGCAACTCCGGCTCCTTCCACACCGACACCTCCAGGGTGTCGCCGGGCTTTACCGTGTAGGGCGCATCGGGCGTATTGAGCGGCGCCGCATAGTTCGCGGCGGTGGCCGCTGTGGCCACGGCGAGCAAGAGCCCGCAAAACCAGCGGGAAAAGCACGATCGCATCGGCAGGTCTCCTGTTCTTCTACGGGCGGGGGTCCGCGCCGTGGGCACGCAATTGGTGGACTGCCGAGATTGAGCAAGTTCCGTACCCGTTTAGCCTAAGGTAGGCTGCCGCGCGGGGGCCCGTGCCGCCAGCGCGAGTGCAAGCGCGGGCATGGGGGGAACGTTTGAACCGTGTCGGGCGTTATCTGCGAATGCCCTCGTCCGCACACGGCATCATGACCGTGAACGCTTCCAACGCCCGCTCCGTTGAGCGCGTGCCTGCCGCGCGCCTGGCCGCTCCGACGTGCCGCAGCATTCTCATGGTCGGCACGGATCTCACCGGCATGGGCGGGATTCGCACGGTCGTGCAGGGCTATATCGACGCCGGACTCTTCGACCGGGTCGACTGCACGTATGTCACGACACATCGCCCCGGATCGCATTGGAGGAAACTGCGTGCCGCGCTGACGGGTTGGATGCAGGTCGCCGTGCGTCTGCACACTCTCGATGCGCCGCTGGTGCAC
>Ga0126373_10004534_pt1 | contig 10635 bp, 7 predicted proteins | sample PanSoiMetPlot_11_FD_92545 | JGI IMG/M metagenome (GOLD analysis project Ga0126373, IMG submission 92545) | Tropical forest soil microbial communities from Panama - MetaG Plot_11 | ecosystem: Environmental > Terrestrial > Soil > Tropical forest > Bulk soil | place: Panama | collected 2016-02-17
GAGTCTTCTCCCGTTGACTCTCGGTCATATTCCCTCGTTTGATCCCCTTCTCAGTCGCCTTATTCGTGCCTTTCTTCAGATTCCCGGCCTTCTGCAGAGCGCTCGTCGCCACCGCCCAGGGATTGTCCACTCCACCCTTCGCCTTGATCTTGCTGACTGCCTTCTCCAGAATTTTTGGCATCACACACTCCTCCTTCACAGCAGCTCATCTCGCCACCCAGACAGTGCCAGCACGGATATCCGTCCTTGAACGTCTGGCCATGACACCATTCGCACCTCATCAGCGAATACCCCGCTCCTTAGCCTGCGCATTCCGGGCCTTCATCCACGCAGCCGTATCCATCTCCTTGGCCCGATCCGAGTCATCCGGTGCAGCCGCATTCACCGGAGAGCTACTCCCGACCGGCCTAATAGGCTTCGGAGCCTTACTCGGCTCTCCCGGCCCCGCCCTCACCAGCTTCGCGACCTCCATCGTCATCTTGACCGGAGCCAGATTCAGCACCCTCGCTGCCTCCTCCAGATTGCCGCCCAACCTATGAATGACTCCTTCAGGATCGCCAGTCTCCAGCGCTGCCTGCAAAAAGATATTATAATTCTGCAAAGAGCGTGGATCGGCCTGATCCACAAGCTGCGTGATCCCATTCAGCCGCACCTGCCAATCCGGATACTTCCCAGCGCCCCTCTGCGCGGCCTCATTACAGGCACTATCAAACGTCCTTTGAGCAGCCACCATCGTAGCCCGCTCATTGATCATCTGGTCAATCTGCGCGTCCGTCAGCCGCTGCCCCGTTCCCGGATCAATCGGCTTGTCAGCCCCCGGTCCCTTTGCCTCATACTCCCTAAGTCGGGCCGTCAGCTTCGCTACCCGATCCACGGCAGATTTGGGCCAGGCCCCTTTCGGCGCCTCAGGTGGTGCCGGGCTGGGAGCGGGCGGCTCGCCGTGGGAGGATTCACCAACCACCCGCTCCCCTTCGGCAGGAGCGGGGGGAGTAACCGCTTCAACCGCCGGCTCAGCCCCCTCGACAGGGGCCGAAATCACAGTCCTATCATCATTCTCCGTAGCCATCAGTTCATTCTCCCTGTATGCAGATAATCGGTCCCACGACCCATCTGCAAGCTCTTATCCAGAACGAGCGCCTCATGAATTTTCACCCGATCCTCAGTACTCAGACTCGGACTCACCGCCGGATCGAGCATCCTCGCCAGCGTCCTCCTCGCCGCCTCGACCCCCTTCGCCCAATTCCATTCCAGATAAACCTGCTCCAGCTCCCTCCCATTCTTCCCTGGGAACTGCCTCTTGAACGCAGCCCAATGCTCATTGTGATGCATCAGACTCTCATAGCTCTCCATCACAATTCCATAAGCTGCATTCGCGATCACCGGATGAACAGCCTTGATCCGCTTCTTCATCCCCTTCCACGCCTTCAACCTCTCCAATTCACTGCGCATCAGCTCCTCCTCCTAGCGCATTTACTCCACCCAATGGCACTCCCCTCGCACTCAACAAGTTCCCACTCTTCTTAAATGCAGGATCAAACACTGCATACGGATGTCTCAACTGACTAGGATGCCGCACCATCAGCTGATGATGCTTCCCTCCTAAATCACTCACATTCTTAATCAGCAGCGTATCATGTCCTGCAGCCCACGCATCCTTAATCGCCTTCGTCATCTTACTACCCGAATACCCAGCCCCCTTCCAGTCCAGCGTCTTCGGATTTTCACTCTTCACCAGATGCGGATTGACCAGACTCCCATAGTGCCCGCTCGGCGCACTCTCCTCATGCAGAAAGATGGCCGGTTCATGCGCTCCCGCCTGCACCGGATCATGGTATCCCATCTTCTCCCAGCTGAACGGTGTATCCTTACTCACGCCACGCCACCAATCCCACTGCCCAGCATGAGGCCCGAACCCCGCCTCCGTCATCCTCTTCTGCACAGATGCCATATCCATTGGCAGCTGATTAGGATTGAACGGCGGCACAGCCCCCTGCTTCTTCGGCACCTTCAGCGGCGGATAGTACGTCTCCCAGAACTTCTTCCACTCAGCCGCACTCACTCCCTTCTGCGTCCCACCACCCCCAAACAGCGCCTCACTCGCCGTCTGTCCAGCTGTCCCTACAGGCTTCATATTCGTCTTGGCCGCCTCTACAGCCTTATCGAAAATCTCCTGCTCCTTAGAATTGAGCATCCCCTTCACTTTGTCAATCGGAACATGATGCACTGCCTGACTTTCCCAGCCCATATGACTCGGATCGCCACCAGCCCTCTCCCCCAAATAATACCTCGTCCTACTATACGGACTCGTCACATCCCCCAGATGAGCCCTCAACTTAATCCGCAGCCCCGTCTCCTCATACGCCTCCTTCAGCGCAGTACTCTGCTGATCCATCCCCTTATCCACCCTCCCCTTCGGCAGCGCGTACTCATCCCCAAACTTATTTGTCGGACTTACAATCCAAGCGCCCTTGCCACCAGGCTCCATAACCACAACACCAGCCCCCGAAGGAAGTCCCTTAGCCGGAACAAAGGCTGGCTCCTTGATCGGCGTTCCCCTCTCCTTCTCCCATCCGGCGGCATCTTTAGGCGCATCCCAGGCTCCAAATCCAGTCGGCTTCGCCCCAGCAGGAGTAAAAGTAGTGATCTCACCTGGCTTTCCCCAGTTCTGCGCTGTATTAACACTCGGGTCCTTAATCAGAACCTTCTTCCCAGCCTCATCCACCTGCGGATGCGTCACCGGCCCCTGCACAGTCGTATGCGCCGGAGCCGCTCCAACTTCAGGCTTCACTCCACTCAGCTCAAGCGCCTTCGTATAATGCCCGCCTGCATCGCCCCAAGTCCCATTCTTAATCATGTCCGCCAAACTCTGCGGGTCTCCTTTAAGCGCACTCTTCGCATTCCCCGTCCAATGATTATCCTGCAAATACTTAATTGCCTCCGGCGACCATCCCGCATTCGGCGTAAAGTCCAGGGCGGGAGCCTTAGCAGGCCCCGCACTCGAAGAGGGTGTAACACTAAACCCCAGAGCCTCACTTGCAGAAGGCGCAACAGACTTAGGAGCCTTCTGCGCGGCCTTCGCTTCGGCCGCCGCTTTCGCCTGCGCTTCCGCCTCCGCAGCCTTGGCCGCCGCTTGCGTCTCCATCTCATGCTTCGCCAGCACCATCTGCGCCGACCCAAATCCCGGAGTCCCAGGCTTCTCATTCCCAGCAAAAGTCTTGGTCCATTCCGGTCCCTTCTCCAGCATCTGGCTAATAGCAGAAGCCGTCGGCGTCTCGAGCGGCGGCTTCAATCCCAGCTGCCCCTCCAAATACTTCTTCGCCCCAGCCGTCCAGTCAGTAGTCCCAATCGGCTCGAACGTCGTCTCCGCTCCAGTCTCCGCTTCGTGCATCTTCTTTGCTTCTTTAAATGCCTTCCCAATATCAGTCAGCGGAGTCCCTTCCCCACTAATATGAGCTGGATTGGCCATATACGGATCAACATTCTTACTCTTCAAAAAGGCAGTAGCCTTGGGCGACCATCCACTCCCACTCGCCGTAGTCGTCGGAGTCTCTAGCCCCATCTTCTGCTCTTCATCCTGCACTCCCCCTTTATGAATTTCCAGTGCCTTCTGCCAGTCTGCGTCATACGGATAGCCTCCAAAGCCTGGATCATTCTTCATCGCATGTTCAATCTCGGCCGGGCTCTGGAGTGCATGAACCAACTGCTTCTTATTCAGAAATTCCTGTGCTTCCGGACTCCAGCTCGAGGCAGCACTATCCTCATTATGTATCCTGAGCGCATTGGCCCAGTTGCCATCCTTTGCCACCTGCCTATTCTTCAACATCTGCTCAATCACAGTCGGCGTGTTCGCATGAATAGCAGTCGTACTAACACCCATATCATCCTTCAGAAACTTAAACGCCTTCGGGCTCCAGCCCGCACCCACGGAGCCCTCAGGCCCGCCCACCAGACTCGAGGCAATATCAAAATTAGCCTTCTGCCAGTCCGGACTGCCAACTTTCCCCTTCCCATAGATCGGACCAATAAAAGTCTCCAGCTCATTCTTCAGCGCGCTCGGCACATTCTGCAGCCCACTCAGAAAATTCATCGTCGAGCCCGCCAGATCCACAGCCTTCTTCGCCGCAAAGCTATGCTCCGGATTCCGCGTAAACTGTCTCCAGTCCTCATTCATCCCCGGCAACCAAGTATTGATCTCCGACGCCCTTCTCAACTGCTCCGCCTGTGCCCCAGCATCATCTGTCAGCACATCACCCTTCTGTCCAAGCCCCGCATTCAAATTCTTCACAACATCTGCCGGATACGTCGAGGCTGGAGCCTCCGCACTCCTCTTCACAAAATCATTCACCAGCGGAGTGCCATTCATCCCAGTCATCCAGGGATTGAACGGGTCATGGCTGACCGGCTCAAGAGTCAACGGACTCTTGAACGGATCGTAGTCCACATCCTCCAGTTCAAGTGGCACTAATAGCCTCCACCCACTGCGAACCGATGCACTGCCCACGGATCATAATGCTGGAACGGTACCTGCACCTGCGAGAGCGCCGACCTCAGCATCGCCCACTGCATCAGCTTCCTATAATGCTCATTCATCTGATTAAACTGGTCCATCCCAGCTCCAGAAGTCCCGCCAGCAGTCCCCGCTCCCGAGGTCACCTTATCACTCGCTGGAGGCACCTCGGCCCTCATGCCCCCTCCCCTCTTCAAACTCGTCCAAGTACTCGCGAGCCTACTCCAGTCCACCTTGCCCGCCTTCGCATCAGCCAGCAGATCTCTCCCATCCTTATTATAAACAGTCGTCGCGAGATCCCACGCCGCCCTCACCTGGTTCGGCGGGCTAAAATCCTTCAGCCCAAGCTTCCTCGCCTCCGTATCCCAGGTCGAACTCAGAAACTGAAACATCCCCGCTGCATCACTCGGCCCGTCCGGACTCCGCTCCTTAATCCGCGGATGATCCCTATAGTCATTAAAGAATGCAGCCTTATTCCCCGTCCCTGCATACCTCTGGTTATAAGAAGTCGCCTCCCCGCTCGCAATCTTCGTCAGCACTCCCCAGGCCTCAGGCGGCAGATCCGGCATCTTCCAGGCCCCGCCTCCCATAACCCCCACAGAGCCAGCCGGAACCGGCCCAACATTCCCCTGCCCCATCGCCTCACCAGGCGTCGCTGCGAACGGCGGATTGAACGGCCCACCCAGCAGAGAATTGATGTTGGGCGTCAGCCCACTAGGCTGTCCCGGCGGATGCGCTCCCTCATCCGTCACCAGCGGACTCAGCGCATGTTTCTCCGGTTGCGGTACCGTAAGGGTAGGCGGCGGATTAATCCTAACAGGAGCAGTGCTTGCAACCTGCGTTCCCAAACTCGGCCCCAGCCCTCCAAATCCCGCATGCTGTAGCGTCGGTCCAGCGGTCGTACTCACACTCTCGCCCAGGCCACCCGCGCTCCCTTCTGGAGCCGCCGCCGGATGCCCAAACGACAGCGGATCATACCCATACGAGCTTATCGGACTCCCGCCAGCACTAAGCAAGTTCCTACTCAGATCGTCGTCGTCATCTTCATAGGCCATCGTCGAACCCCGTCATCGTCGGAGCAGAACTCTGAAGCACCCTGTTCATAAAGTCCTGCGTATACGCACTGACTGGCTGCCTCCCCTGCTGCCAGGCCTGATTGGCCCACCTATCCATCCCCTGATAACTCTTCATATAATTATTCACAGCCGCCACATAATCACTTACCCGCGTCCCACTTGGCGCAGCCGGATTATTCGCATAATCCCTCTTCCACGGCGTAGGAGCCCCAGGCGGCGTCACATTACTCTCCGGACTATTATACGCAACCGCAGCCCTACTCGCATCCCCTCCATACCGATTAAACAGCGCCTCAGTCCCCGCCCTACCAATCAGCTCATTTCCCTCGGGCGTCAGCCTATCTGCTCCTGGCGGCCCATACTTATCCTGAAACTTCGGCGTAATCTGCCACGGCCCTGCCGCCTGCGCCGAGTTTGGAATATACCTCCCCCTGGCGTCAACCGGCACAAGTGCCAGATTACCTCCAAGAGTTTCCCTCTCCTTAATTCCATACTGGAAGGCAGCGAGCGGGTTCGTCGCCACCGTATCCGGCCACCTACTCCCCACCCCATAGGCGGGATACCCTCCCAGCCCATACGGCAGCAAATCATTCCAGTCTTCCATTGTCTGCTGGGTGGGCGTCAGATCATCAGCCACGTCCCACACTCCTCACCCTCGAGTAACCGCCACCCGGCCTCCCCACATAATACTCCCCATCAGGAGCCTGTCTCGCTCCCGGCAGATTGCTCGGATGCGCCTCCAACTCCTGTGGCGTCTCATTCTCCTCCACACTCTCAGTCTCGACCCCCTCCTTATTCGCCGACATAATTTGCTCCAGACTCGACTGCAGCGCATCCTGCACCAACTGCGTAACGAGCGCCTTCATCTCCTCCGGAGCCATCGGAGCCAGGACCTTCATCCGATCCGTCTCCGCCTTATAAACATCAATATCCCTCATCTGGTCCTTACCAACCAGCTTCAGCTGATCCTTGCCCTGCCTTTCCAGACTCTTCTGCAATGCGGCCTGCAAACTCTGGATCATCTGTTGCTGTTGCTGCTCGGTCGGCGTCGGCCCCTGTCCGAGCGCCTGCGGCGGCACCATCCTCTTCAGCCGCTGCGCCGCCTCCTGTGCCTTATCAAAGTCCATCGCATCCAGCAGCAGGTCGCCCACAATCCCCACGAGCTGCGGAGCCTGCGTCAGGATGAGCGTCATCGCATTAACCGACTCATCCCTCTTCGTCCCGTACGCCGGTCCCACACTCGCCGCAACATCATATTTTCCCACTGAGGGATTAAAAATCCTTCTTGCCACTTCCCCACGATGATCCATCTCCTGGAAGTACGCCATCCGCGCACCAGGATCAACCTCGATCTCCTTTTCAACTCCATCCTCAGCGACAACCTTGAGAACCCTTTGGGTATCATATACCTTGGGGAGCACCTCAATGAGCATCCGCCCCACACTCTGCAAAGCTGCCTCATAGTTATCCTGAAAATGGAATGTGGCCGTGTCACTCTGCCCTTTACGCTCTTTGATGGCCTCCCCCGTCCTTTCATTCCCCTGCATCCCCATCTGGTTCTGCCACTGGCCCGATGCCATCATCAGCCAGTTAAAAGCACGGTCCATCATCTCAGCATACGCGGGACTTCCCTGCGGCGGCTGCTCCCTCTTGGGGTACGCCTGGGGTGGAATCTCCTCCCCTTCACTATCCTTCGTCTTAAAGCCTAAAAAAGAATAATTAGTAGTATTAGCATGGTCCCAATACTTCTCAAGACCCGCAATAGCGTCCACAGAACCAGAATAAGGAGTCTTACCCTGCATCGCCACATGTTCGACCTGCGAAGAGGCGTTGTAATTGAACATTCGCTGGGCATCTTTCATTGCCCTCGTATGACCCTTCCGATCCAACCGCCCCCGAAAGCTAAACTCCTCCCCCTTCACAGGTACAAACGGAATTCTACTCCCCACCCAGAGCTGGTACGGATTGCCGTGCTCATCCTCCAGATCGCCCTTCTCCCCAATCGCCCTACTTCCACAAATAAAATACCGTCGCACCTCCATACTCGAGATGGAGCGCACCTTAGTCCCCGGCGCATCCATCACCTGATCATACCCCTTAAATTGACTCAGCAGACTCTTCTTCATCTCATTCCGCTGACCATCCCGCGTCCTAAAGCTGACCAGCTCGTCGTCCGCCTTCTCCCTCACAAAATACTCCAGAACAGTCACCCGCTCATCATTCTCCAGATCAGCTGGCCCAATCTGCAGCGGACTCCGCTCCCACGGCCCCTGCCCTGGATACAGCTCTTCCAGCTCCTCAGGAAGCATCCGATCAAACGCAAACAGAAACTTCGCATCAGAACAGTCATGCTGCTTGCAGTCTGGATCAACATAGATGGTCAGCGGGTCTAGGACTGGCCGGAGAAACACTTCCTGATCGAAAGTATCATCCCCTGCATAGTCGGTAGCGACACGTATCCAGCCAATTCCGCCATCAACCTGCCATTTTCGAGCCGGAGCGTACACCGCAGCTTGCGCGTTTGATATGTACTCAACGCGCCGAATAAGGTCTCTAAAGCAGGATGCGCTTTCCGCAGTTGCTCCGTTTCCCGTTCCGACAACTCTAATACTTGATTTATTCTTACGTAGCTCATTGCTTATCATCAAGTTATGCTGCCGGATAATATTGATGGTCAAACAGGGCCGTGCAGCCGCGTCCCTGATCGCCCTATACTGAGAAGGCCATTGCCACCCATTATCCGAGTCCGCATTCGCAAACTGCACATCCGCAATGAACCTCGACCGAAAGTCACTCTCCCACTCACTCACCCGCTGCCAGCGATCTCTCGCCGTGTCGAGCGTAACATTCCCCGTCAGCGCCACCCTCCGAGGCCCCGTATTATAACTAAGTGCAGTCTCAGCCATCTACATGAGCCTCATTGCGCCAGCCATCCCAGCCCCGGCAGCTTGTCCGCAAACTTATTAATCACAATATCCCTCAGCTTCTGCATCGTGACCTCGCCGGAGTCACTATCAAAGCTTGGGTCCTTAATACTCACCGCCATATACCTGAGCGCCGCTCCCGCATGGCTCGCCCAGTCATGTATCGGCTCCTTACTCAGCTGCCCCGGCCGATCACCCTTCTTCTCCTCCTCCACCTTATATCTAAAATGCCTTAACGCATTCAGCCCCTCTTCACAGTGGTCATCATCAAACCACATGTTCGGAAACAGCATCCTTACCATATTAATGCCATCGGTCTGCGCAATCTTCCGCGCTATTCTGACCTTCCCCGGATAGAAAGCTCCGATCTGCTCTTTAATGGTTTTACGCATTCCAAGTCGCTCATGCTCTGCATCAAATGGCAGAACATGCAGTCCGTAAACATAGCGTCGGGCCTGGAGCACGTCCATAAAATGCTCAATGTTTTGCCCTGTCGCCTCGTAGTAATCAACGATCCGCAGCTGCATTCCCACATACTGAGCGAACCATATCGCCGTCGCATCTCTCTTCCCCAAATCCCAGTACGTATTGACTGGCACGGTCCTTTCCCAGGGCACCGAGCAAATCCGGCCCTCCTCCTGAGCCTTCCTCAGCTCCTTCGCATAAACCACTCCCTCCAGATACTGGACACAATGCCCCTCCCACACATTCAAATAAAAATCATAGTCCCTCTCCTTGTCCCGCTCCATCTCCTCCTTAAGCACCTGCGGAAACCAGGGGTTATGCGCATACGTCATCTTACAGACAAACGCGCTTTCACTCTCCAGCATCGGTGCGCCGCCAATCGGGCCAGAGAATCTCCGAGCGCCAACGGGCTTCAGACTCGGGTCTTTGATAAACCTCTGGTAGGTGTAGTCTGTCTCAAGCTCTGGGTTGAAGGTAAGCCAGATTTCACTTCCTTCCTTTCGGATGGTGGGGATAAGGACGCCCCAGGAGTTTTTTGAGGTCTTTGCAGCCTCTTCACACCAGCAGATATCAATTCCTTCATAGGACTTGATCCTGTTGACATTGTTTTTAATTCCTTCGAAGGAGAACTCAGTCCCATTAAGCCCGATAATCTTGGTCTTTTGGACATCATAAAAACCCTCCCATCCGAGCGCCCGCACCTGATCCTTCAGCACCTTATGTACCGAATCATCAATACTATTCTGAAACTCCCTCACACAAAGCACTCTCAGAGCCCTCTGCCTTCCCATCTGCAACAACGCCCTCGCACAGCCCCAGCTCCGACCCGCACCTCTACCGCCCCAAAGTACCTTAAAGCGCTTCGGCTCAAACAAACACTGGAATGGCCCAGCAAAGTTAAGCAGCTGGCCTTCCGGCGTTGGGGTACCCAATGGTGGGCCCAGCCCAATCAATACAATTCCCCATCAGCCATAAACAGCCCACTTCCCCCAGCCTCATACATGAAGCCCGCAACCGGAGTTGGATTACTCGCTGCACATCCAACAAGCACCCCAATCGTCGAGGGCTGCCCTACCGTCGCCAGAGCCACACAAGCCTGCATCCCACCACCCACCTGATCCACCTGGAACCCGGCCCCATAAGTCATCACAGGCACCTTCCTCATAATGACTGGAAACTTTACAAAGCACTCCGTACTCGATCCAGACGAGTCAGCACACCCCGCCACCGGACTAACTCCCACCCCCTCCCATCTCACGGCCAAATACTGCTCCTGAAGCAGCGCCTCCAACTCCGAGCTTCTCCAGACGAACCCCGGCACCTGCACCTCGCTCGCATCCAGCGCCGGAGCCAACGCTCCCCTAGCCTGCAGATACGGCGCAATCCTCACCTGGAGCCCCGTCAGATAAATCGCGTCATCCGCCCCTGCCGTTCCACTCCCCGTCCAGCACACCACAGCCGCGACCTCAGTCTCAGGCGGCATGAACGTGACCGCCACCGGATGATAGCTCGAACTAGGCCCCATCCCCGAATATCCAGCCGACGCTGCCAATCCCTGCCCCGTCCACCCAGCCGACCCTCCGCCCTGGCCATTCAGGCCAAAAGCCATCTTCACCACTCCCTCATCCTGGCCCGTCCCCGTCACCAAATACAGCGCAATAGC
>Ga0126373_10004535_pt1 | contig 10635 bp, 8 predicted proteins | sample PanSoiMetPlot_11_FD_92545 | JGI IMG/M metagenome (GOLD analysis project Ga0126373, IMG submission 92545) | Tropical forest soil microbial communities from Panama - MetaG Plot_11 | ecosystem: Environmental > Terrestrial > Soil > Tropical forest > Bulk soil | place: Panama | collected 2016-02-17
GGCAGAAAGTCGGTCAGCAGGTAGCCATAACCGGGGCCGCCATCGGCTCGCAGATGGCCGCGGAGGAAGACATCGTGCGACAGCAGTACCCGGTCGGAGAATCCAGCCCGTACCAAGGCGATCACGTAGTCCACGGCTCGGCTCAGGTCGTAACTGGTCCCGGTACCGATGGAGTCGAAGCAGACGTAGCAGCCGAGGCGCGCCAGGCTCAGGTGGTAGTCAGGGATCGGCACCGTGTCCGCGTGGCCCACGATGACGCGGCGCGGATCGACGCCTTCCTCGGCGAGCAGCCGGACCTGCTCGACGCCGACCGGCCATCGGGCGGCGTGCGTGCTGATCGTGAGCCCCGTGCGATGGTGTGCGCGGGCCGCGGCTCGGAATGACCGTTCCTCGGCAGCGGAGATATACCACTTGTCGGCGCCGATCTCGCCGATGATTCCCGCGCGGATTCCCGTGCCGCCCACGCCTTCCTCGATGTCAGCAACGATCTGGTCCGCGATGGCGTCAACGGCGTGCCGGTCGAACCAGTCGCGGTCCAGGTACGGATCCCGGTAATGGCCACAGCCCATGATGATTGTGATTCCGGTGGCCTCCGCGACCCGTCGCAGAGCCTCCGGGTCGCGGCCGATCTCGTCGAGGGTGAGATCAACCAGAGTTCGCCCGCCGGCCGCGGCGAGCAGGTCAAGCTCCTGGCGCGCCAGGTGCTCGTCGTTGAGTAGCCCGGTCCCCCTGTACTCACGGACCAAGTTAGCGAAGACGTGCTCGTGCGGTACGACGGCCCCCAGTTCGGACGCGTCGACTGGACCCGTAACCGACATCACCTGCATCGCGCCATTGTGCCGCCCGTCGGCCTACACTCGTGGCCACCTTGTCACCCGGCAGCTCCCCTAGGACAGCCATGTACCTCAGCCCGACAGAAGAGGATCGGCTGCGCATCTTCGCGGCAGCCGAGCTCGCCAGGCGCACTCGAGCTGACGGCGTCAAGCTCAATGCTCCCGAGACGACGGCCCTGATCTGCGACGAGATGCACCGCGCGGCCAGGTCCGGCGCCTCGCTCGGCGCGGTGCTGGCAGCTGGGCGAACGGCACTCCGGGCCGATGAGGTCATGGACGGCGTGCCGGCGCTAGTGCAAGAGATCCGGATCGAGGTGCTTGTCGGTGACGGGACGCGCCTCGTCGTGCTGCGCGATCCACTCGGCCAGGATGCAGGCGGCGGGCCGGGTGAGATTCGAGTGCTGCCCGGCGACATCCAACTCGGTGGAGGCCACGCCAGGCGGCGCATCCGAGTTACCAGCAGGTCAAACAGGCCGATCCGAGTGTCCTCGCACTACCCGTTCTGGCGGGTGAATTCCCGGCTCGAATTCGACCGCGGCGCAGCCGAGGGCTGTCGGCTTGACCTGCCGGCCGGTGCGTCGATTCGCTGGGCGCCTGGCGAAGTCAAGAACGTTGACCTAGTGGCGTTCGCCGCCGATGCGGAAGGCCAGCATGCGCCGCGATGATTACGTCCGCACGTTCGGCCCCACAACGGGCGACCGGATCCGGCTGGCGGACACCGGCCTCTGGCTCCGGGTCGAAGCCGATCACGTGGGCTATGGCGACGAGCCGCTGTGGGGATACGCCAAGAACATCCGGTCCCGGATGACACAGCAGGACCGGGCGACCTCCGCGAGCGAGCTCGATGTCCTGGTCGCCGGAGTGCTTGTCGTCGATCCGCTGCTGGGCGTCGTGAAGGCAAACATTGGCATCTCGGGCGGGCGGATCGTTGGCATCGGCCGGGCCGGCAACCCGGATATCACGGCGGGTGTCGACCTGACGATCGGGCCGAACACACTGCCGATCATGGGTTACGGCCTGATCGCGACAGCCGGCGCGGTCGACTCGCACGTCCACCTCATCACGCCGCGGCTGATCCCCGTCGCGCTCAGCGCCGGGGTTACCACCTTGATCACGGCCGGCTTCGAGGAACCTCCGGCCGCGATGGCAGCGACGCTGAGCGCCTTCGAGCAACTGCCCGTCAACCTCGGGTTGCAGGCCAGCGCTCGGACTGAGGCTCCGGCTGCCGTCGAGCGAGTCCTCGCCGCCGGCGCGGTCGGCCTCAAGATCCACGAAGACTGGGGTGCATATCCGGAGATTGTCGACGCTGTACTGAGTCTGGCCGACGCCTACGACGTTGCAGTCGCCCTGCACACCGACGGCCTCAATGAGTCATGCGAGCTCGAAGACACCGTGGCCGCGATCGCTGGCCGTGCGATCCACGCTTACCACGTGGAGGGCTCAGGCGGCGGTCACATTCCCGACCTGATCGCTCTCGTCCGCGAGCCCAACATCATCTGCTCGTCGACGACACCAACCATCCCCTACGGCGCCCACGCCGCCGCCGAGCATCCCGAGATGATCATCGCGGTGCATGGCGGCTCGGGCATCGACCCAGGCGACCGCGTACTGGCCGCGGAGCGAGTCCACCCCAACACGATGGCGGCCGAGGGACCTCTGCACGATCTTGGCGCGATCAGCATCATCAACAGCGACTCCCAAGGCATGGGCCGGATCGGTGAGACCGTGCGCCGCTCCTGGCAGCTTGCGCACGCCATGAAGGCGTGGCGGTCCACTGAGGCTGGCGAGCACTGGCCGAGCAGCCCAGTCGTGCGCCGGCTCATCCCGCGCCACCAGAATTCGCATAGTGACGACGGACTGGGCGCGGACGACAACGAGCGCGCGCTGCAATACCTCGCCAAGTACACAGTCGAGCCCGCCCTCACTCATGGCATCGCGAGCGAAGTAGGCACGCTGGCACCTGGCCGGCTAGCTGACGTTGTGCTCTGGAAACCGGCCTACTTCGGCGTGCGTCCCGAACTCATCCTGAAGTCAGGCCACTTCGCCTGGGGCGCCATCGGCGAGGGAAACGCGAGCGTCGAGGCTGCCGAGCCGCGCCGCTACGGCTCGCACTGGGGCGGGCTCGGTAACGCACCGCCCTCGTTGTCGGTGACTTTCGTCTCGCAAGCTGCACTCCAGGACGGTATTGCGCGGAAGATCGGCAGCCGGCGCCGCTTCGTCCCGGTCCGCGGCACCCGGGCAATCCGGCGGGACGACCTCGTCGCCGGACGCGCATGCCCGCAGGTGGATGTCGACCCGGCCGACGGCACTGTCAGCCTTGACGGCCGGGTATTGGCAGCTCCGCCAGCCAGCAGCGTGCGGATGTCCCGGCGCTACCTGCTCGCCTGACTCTGCGGCCACCCCTTTGGGCTCTTCGTCTACGGTTGCTGCGTGACTGACCTGTGCGCGCAGGACGCAATCGCGCTGGCTGGAATGCTGCGCAGCCGCCAAGTCTCGGCGCGCGACGTGGTGTCGGCGCACATCGCCCGGATCGAGGCGTTCGACCCGGCCATCAACGCGATCGTTACTCGCACCTTCGAGGCGGCTATGGCCCGCGCGGCGGACGCCGACGCGGCGGCTGCCCACGGCTATCCGCTGGGCCTGTTGCACGGCCTGCCAGTCGCCCACAAGGACCTGGCTGACACGGCGGGGGTTCTGACCACCTACGGTTCGCCGTTGTTCGCGACGCACGCGCCGCAGCGGGACGCCCTCGTCGTGCAGCGGATGGCACAGGCGGGCGCGATCAGCGTGGGCAAGACGAACGTGCCAGAATTCGGCGCTGGCTCGCACACCGTGAACCCGGTGTTCGGCGCCACGCGCAACCCGTATCACCTCGGCCGGAGCGCAGGCGGGAGCAGCGGCGGCGCGGCCGCCGCACTGGCGGCCCGCTTCATCGTTCTGGCCGATGGGAGTGATCTGGGCGGGTCACTGCGCAACCCCGCAAGCTTCTGCAACGTCGTCGGGTTGCGGCCAAGCCCGGGTCGCGTGCCTGACTGGCCACTGACCGATGTCGCCGACCAGTTTTCCGTGGTCGGCCCCATGGGGCGGACCGTCGCCGATACCGCGCTGCTGCTGGCCGTCTTGGCCGGGCCCGACGCGCGGGTCCCGCTCGCACTGGATCAGCCACCGCCTGCGCTTGACAACCCCGGGCAGATCGGCGCGCTGCTGGAACGGGACTTGAGCGGGCTATCGATCGCATGGAGTCCGGATCTCGGCCTGCCGGTCGAACCGGAGGTGCTCCAGGCGCTGGCTCCGGCTCGAAACGTCCTGGCGAGACTTGGCGGCAGGGTCGCCGACGCGGCGCCGGACCTGTCAGGCGCCGACGAGGTGTTCCGCGCGTTCCGCGCGTTCTCGTTCGCCACCTTCCGCGGTGACCTGCTGGCCAAGGCTCCGGGTCTGCTCGGGCCGAACGTTACCTGGAACATCCAGCGTGGTCTGCAGCTCACCACGGCCGAGCTAAGTCGGGCTACCGCGCTCCGGGCCGAACTGGCGGAGCGGATCAGCGAGTTCTTCGCCGAGGTCGACATCCTCGCCTGCCCGGTCAGCCAGGTCGCTCCGTTCGACGTGACCCTCGACTGGGTGCACGAGATCAACGGTCTTGCACTCGAGACCTACCTCGACTGGATGGCGTCGTGCTACCTCATCTCGGCCACGGGTCTGCCCGCTATCAGTGTGCCCGCAGGCTTCACTTCCACTGGCCTGCCCGTCGGGTTGCAGCTCGTCGGCAGGCGCCGGGGCGACTGGGACTTGCTCGCAGTGGCACGCGCGTTCGAGGCAGCCACGGGCTACGCGGCCAGGATGCCGGAGTCGGCACCGTCGCTGAGCCCGCTAGGACCCGCCTGACAGATACCTTCGCTGCCGTGCGCGCTCCCTGGCATATCCTGCACGGGCTGCGTTCACCGATTCGAGCTCGGACACCTCGGCCACGGGTACGTCCCACCAGGAGTCGCTCTCGGGGGCGGCAACCAGCGGATCTGTCTCGACGGTGATCAAGACCGGGCCGTCGAATCCGTTGGCATCAGCGAGGGCCTGGACCAGCTCGCCGGTATCGGCCGCGCGGATCACGCTCGCCCCAAGGCTCTGTGCGTTGGCCGCCAGGTCGATCGGCAGTTGCTCCCCGTCGAGCCGGCCGGTGGCCGAATTGCGATACCGATACGCGGTGCCGAATCGCTGGGTGCCAACCGACTCCGATAGCGACCCGATCGAGGCGAACCCGTAGTTCTGCACCAGGACGATGATGATCTTCAGGTGCTCCTGCACGGCGGTCACGAGTTCACCAGGCATCATGAGGTAGGAGCCGTCGCCGACCAGTACGTAGACGTTTCGTTCGGGAGCAGCCATCTTCACGCCGATGCCGCCCGCTATCTCGTAGCCCATGCACGAGTAGCCGTACTCAACGTGGTAGGCCTTCGGGTCCCTGGCACGCCACAGCTTGTGCAGGTCGCCGGGCATCGAGCCCGCCGCGCAGACGACGACGCCGGACCGGCCGGCTGCGGCGTTGACCGCCCCGATCACTTCCGACTGGGCCGGCCGTGGCCGGTTGCCCAGGTGGTATGCGCGCTCGATGCGCTGGTCCCAATCCCTGGCCAGTTCGCTGGCCTCGGCGCTGTACGCAGGCCCGACGTGCCAGCCGGCGAGCGCGTCGGTCAACGCGCACAGGGCGGCTCTGGCATCGCCGACGACGTCGACGGCCGCATGCTTCGCCGCGTCGGCCGCCGCGACGTTGCAATTGATGAACCTCACGCCCGGCCCGAATGCGGTCCGGGAAGCTGTGCTGAAGTCCGACCAGCGGGTTCCGACCCCGATGATGACATCGGCAGACCTGGCCAGCGCGTTCGCTGCCGCACTGCCGGTGACGCCGACAGCGCCCACCGACTGCACGTGGTCGTACGGCAGCGAGCCCTTGCCGGCTTGCGTCTCGGCCACCGGAATCCCGGTCGCCTCCGCGAGTTTCCGCAGATCCGCGGTCGCCTCGGAGTAGATGACACCGCCGCCGGCGACGATCAGCGGGCGGCTCGCGCCTCGCAGCAGCGCCGCTGCGCGGCCGACCGCGGCCGGATCGGGGACGGACCGGACCACGTGCCACGTGCGCGATTCGAAAAGCTCAACGGGCCAGCTGAACGCTTGCGCCTGAACGTCCTCGGGCAGGCAGATCGTGACAGCTCCCGTCTCCGCCGGGTCGGTCAGCACCCGCATCGCGCCGAGCAGGGCATCGGGAAGCTGTTCGGGTCGTTCGACCCGGTCGAAGAACCGGGACACCGGACGGAACGCGTCGTTCGCTGAGGCGTCTCGCTGGCTCGGATGCTCGAGCTGCTGCAGCACGGGTTCGGCGGTTCGGGTGGCAAACACGTCGGCAGGCAGCAGCAGCACCGGCAGACGGTTGATCGTCGCCAGTGCCGCCCCGGTGATCATGTTGGTGGCGCCAGGACCGACCGACGTGGTGCAGGCCAGCGTGGACATCCGGTTGCGCATCCGGGCGAAGCCTGCCGCGGCATGCACCATGGCTTGTTCGTTGCGGCCCTGGTAATACGGCAGCAACCCGGGCGTGGCCAGTTCCGCGCCCAGCAGCGCTTCGCCAAGGCCGGCCACATTTCCGTGCCCGAAGATTCCAAAGCAGCCTTCGATCAGGCGGTGCGAAATGCCATCTCGTTCGGTGTGCTGAGCAACGAGGAATCTGACGATCGCCTGACCGACGGTAAGCCTGGCAGTACCGGCGCTCCCGGTCACCGTCTGCTCCTAGTGGGGTCGCCGCCGACCGGCAGCCTGCCATCGACTGCCTGCCCGACCCAGGTATCCCTGATCCAGGCGTGCGCCGGGTCATCGCAGATCAGCCACCGGCGCTCGCCCGGTCCGGCCATGACGTTGAGGTAGTACATGTCGTAGCCGGGAACGGCCATTGACGGGCCGTGCCAGCCGTACGGCACGAGGACCACATCACCGGAGCGCACCTCCGCCAGCAGGTCGACTGGCTTACCCGGTGAACCGTAGACGCGGTGGTACCCCATGGCAGTGCTGACGCCGTCGGCGAACTCAAAGTAGTAGATCTCCTCGAGCACAGACTCGCCCGGCCGGTCTTCGTCGTGCTTGTGCGGCGGGTACGAGGACCAGTTGCCGGCCGGAGTTATTACCTCGCAGGACAGCAGCCGGTCCGCTTCAAAGGCAGACTCGGTGCAGAAGTTGTTGACCTGGCGCGAGCACGCGCCCGCGCCGCGCAATTCAACCGGGACCTCCGCAGCCGGCTTGTACCTGAACGGCAGGTCCCGGCTGGCCCGGGCGCCTGGCAACGCGAACCGGCCGCCGCCGGCTGAGTGCAGACTTGCTGAGACGTTGCGCGGCAGGTAGACGAAGTCACTAGGGCCGTCGAAAACGCTCGCGCGGCCAGCCAGGTCAGCTTCCTGGCCGTCGCAGGTCACTACGCACGCGCCCGATAGGGGCATGACGAGCATCTCGTCGGGTCCGGTGGTGATCTGCTGGGACTGACCAGGAGCCAGGCGCAACACCCGCAGCGACGCCCACGACCAGCCTGCTCGCTCTGGATCGAGGTCAACCGAGCAGTTGCCGGACGCTAGTGCCCCGGCTGGCCGATGCAACTGCCCGTCACTCATCTCCTACCTCCGCTAGCAACGAGTCGATCTCCTGCGTGGTCGGCATCGCGGTCGAGCACTCCAGTCTCGAAGCGACGATCGCGCCGGCCGCGTTCGCGAACCGCAGCACCTTCTCCAGTGGCCAGCCTGCTAGCTGCCCATGGCACAAGGCGCCGCCGAAGCCATCACCGGCCCCTATTCCGTTCAGCACGGTGACCGGCACCGGCGGAACGGTGACAGCTTCCTTAGCGGTGACGCCGAGCACACCGGCAGGACCTTGCTTGATCACGGCGAGTTCCACGCCGAAGGCGAGCAAGGCTTGTGCCGCTTCCATGGGGTCACTCGTCCCGACCGCGGTCCGCACCTCGTCGAGGTTCCCCACAGCGACTGTAACCATCGGCAGCGCGGCGGCGATCTGCTCGCGCGCCGCCTCGCGCGACGCCCAGAAAATGGGCCGGTAGTCGAGATCGAGCACGGTGAGTGGCCGCCGGCCCCTGGCGGCCCACGCTGCGTAGTGAGCATCTCTGCTCGGCTGATCTGACAGTCCAGTAACTGTCGCCCAGAAGACGCTGGCCTCGCGGCACGCGTTCAGGTCCAGTTCCTCGGCGCGGATCTCCAAGTCGGGCGCCTTGGGATACCGGTAAAACCAGATCGGGAAGTTATCCGGCGGGAAGATCTCGCAGAAGGTCACCGGAGTCGGCAGGCCCGGAACTGAGGTTACGAATGTGTCGTCCACGCCGAGCTCGCGGAGCGCGACGTGGATGAAATCACCGAACGGATCCTTGCCGGTCCGGGTGATGACCGCCGAGTGGCGGCCGAGCCGGGCGGCGGCAACGGCGACGTTCGTCGCGCTCCCGCCGAGAAACTTCCCGAATGTCGTGACGTGGGCGAGAGGCACGCCAGCTTGCAGGGGATAGATGTCTACCCCTACCCGGCCAATAGTGAGTACCTCGTAGGCGCCGGTCATCTCGTTGCTACCAGTCCCGGTCCCGCAGGAACTCGCGATTCTGCCGCTGATCAGTGCTGGCCTGACGATACGCCTCCGGGCTGCGCGGCAGGACGTCTTGCTCGACGACGATCCAGCCGGCGTAGCCGCCACTTCGCAGCGAGTCGAGCACTGCCACGACGTGGCCTTCCCCCGCGCCCAGCCGGCAAAAGACGTCGCCTTCCCAGAGGTCCATCGCCTTCTCGTAGGGCTGGCCTGACGGGGCGGGCCTGGCGTCCTTCAGGTGCACATGACTGACGCGGTCGCGCCAGCCAGCCAGGATCGCGAGCGGATCGCCGCCCGCCGCGACGAGGTGGCCGGTGTCCAGGCACAAGGCTGCCTGGGTGTCGGTGAGCAAGCGGATGACGCTCTCCTGGCTGGCAATCTGAGTGCCCACCTCGTTGTGCATGCAGGCCTCATAGCCGCGCGCGGAACACAAACTCACGAGGTCGGCCACGACGCGCTGGATCCGGTCCCAGCGGGTGACTTCCGTGTCGGGGCCGTCGCCGACGGGCGAACCGATCAAGGCGACGGTCGGCCGCGGCAGGTATCGCTCAAGGACATCCTCCGCGACGGCGTCGAACTGGTCGCACACCTGTGCGAGCTCGGCGAGTCCCCTCGCCGGTGCCTCGGGCGCCGACACGTCGACCTCGACGTATCCGCCGGTCAGCAGCAGTCCGCGAGAGTCCAAGGCACTACGCAGACCAGGTCCCGTGCCGAGATAGCCGAGCGGGCCGAGGTCGATGCCCTCGTAGCCGGCCTGCTGGACCGCGTCGAGGACCTCATCCGCCGTCGGTACGCCGTCGTGAATGCCGACTGTTACCTCGAACGCCCCATAGCTGACAGGCGCATTGCCGATCTTGACCATGACTCTCCCTGATTACCGCGATAGAGCGGTCGCCTCGCAGGCGACACTGAGAGCGGCCAGCGCGTCATCCGCCGATGAACCGGCGCTCCGCCTTGCGAAATCGACAGTGTCATCGGCGCGGACCGCGGCGGCGAATGCCTCGGCCTGTCGCCGCAGTGCCATTCGGAAGACGGCGTCACCGCCGACCGGGTCGAGGAACCACGAGGACACTGTGCCCTTAGTTCCGAAGACTTCGACTCTGCAGCTGTCGCCCGCTGGGTGCCAGCGTCCGAGGCTAACCATCGCCGTGGTTCCGCCATCGAGTTCCGCCACGAGCTGAGCGCAGTCCGGATCGCGGCCGGAGTCGCCGGGGGCGGAGCTGGCAACGTGGACTGTCTTGAACTCCTGACCGGTGAGCCACCGCACCTGGTCGAACTCGTGCACTCCCATATCGATGAAGATGCCGCCGCTGCTGCCGCGGAACTCAGCCGATGGGGGCGCCGCATCCCACTGATAGCAGTTGACGGCCAGGATCTCGCCCAGCTCGCCACTGCGCACCTGCTGCCGGATATCGCGGAGTTCAGCGACGAACCGGCGCCAGTATGCGACCTGCAGCAGCACGCCAGCGCGGCCGGCTGCGCTGGCGCACTGGCTTGTCTCGGCGACCGTCAGGCCGCATGGTTTCTCGCACAGCACCGGGATGCCCGCGGCCGCCACGTTCTCGAGCACGGCCACGTGACGGTCGGTCGGGACAGCGATCAGCGCGCCATCGATCTGACCGGCCTCCAGCAGCTCATCCAGGCTGGCGAACGCGGGAGTCCCGGCTGCCTCGACCGCGGCGCGCGTGCGTGGATCGGAATCGACTACGCCCGTCACGCGAACCTGCTGCGATCCAACGATCGCCTGCAGGTGGGTGCGGCCCATTCGGCCAGCGCCGATGAGGCCGAGGCGGAACATGCCATCGGATCCGGTTGCGTCGCCGCCACCGAGCGTCCCCATCACGGCATCCCTCCAGTAGTTCGCATGCTCCGGCTACGTCTCGGCCGTGACATCGCTGACGGCCGTCCAGCGGCCAGTTTCGGCCGAGCGTTCCATCGCTTCGCACACAGCTTGCACTCGTGCTCCCTGGGCGAAATCGGGTGACCAAGCCTCGTCAGGCCAGCCTGCCAGGAGGTCGACTGCCTGGTTGGCGAAGCTTGAGCCGTACCCAACGCCTTGGCCGATCGGCCACCATTGGGCCGCGTACGGGTGGCTCGGATGCTCGGCCCGGATCCGCTGCAGTCCGTATCGGCCCGGGTCGTCGCGGCCATCGCCGAACCAGAGCTCGTTCAGCCGGCCGTACTCGAA
>Ga0126373_10004536_pt1 | contig 10635 bp, 8 predicted proteins | sample PanSoiMetPlot_11_FD_92545 | JGI IMG/M metagenome (GOLD analysis project Ga0126373, IMG submission 92545) | Tropical forest soil microbial communities from Panama - MetaG Plot_11 | ecosystem: Environmental > Terrestrial > Soil > Tropical forest > Bulk soil | place: Panama | collected 2016-02-17
CGGTAATCCTGTCGTGAGCAGAAGAGCCCGCTGGGCGCTCTTTTCCTCCATTGTTCTGATCGCTGGTTTTACGGACTGGAGCTACGCCCAGGCCGAAGAAACGTTTTCTGCGGTCGCCAAGGACGTACAAGCCATCTTTGAGAATAATAAGGACGCAATCGTTAAGATTGAGTCGGAGGATAGTCACGGCCTATTGGTTGGGACAGGCTTTTTCGTTAGTCCAACCGGGCTGATCTACACGTCCTACCATGTTGCCGGCGAATCCTCGGACATCGTCGCGGAATTCGGATCCTGTCGATACCCGGCGCGACGACTGGTCGCCGACGTTAGAAGCGGCATGGCAATTCTGAAGATCAGTCCCGTAGCGCCTACTCCTTACATTCCTGTCGGAGATTCTGACAACATTGTCACCGCCAGTGGTGTAGTGATCCTGGGATTTCCTTTAGATCAATCCGTCACTCCAAACTATGGCGTGGTTGGAGGCTTAGATCAGGGGCATGGGAATCAGTTCTTCGCCACCACACTGATCCGAGCGAATATCGCTGCTCAGCGCGGCGAAGAGGGCGCACCTCTGCTGAATCTAGACGGCCACGTCGTCGGAATCGTCGTTGGCGGTGTCGACGATAGGACCGCGTGCTACGCGTTACCGATTAAAGCCGCTGAAAAAGTTCGATCGGACTACGTCCGTTTCGGGGAGATACGTCAAGGCTGGGTCGGAGTTACCGCGTTAGACCAAGAGGAAACCGAACACGCTTCCAGAGTCGTCATTAACAAGGTCCAAGATAATTCGCCAGCTCAGGTCGCAGGCGTGCAACCCGGCGACATTTTGCTGGCGATCGGCACGGTAAAGATCCACTCAACTTCGGACATCCTGAGTGCGTGTTTCTTCCTTACGGTAAACCAGAAAGTACCGGTTACGGTTTTCAGAGCCGGTCAAGAAGTGCAAGTGGATGTGATACCGGGGCAGGCTCAGCAGCCGCCCGGGAATGTAATGCTACCGCCACTGGTTGCCCCGGGATATCTGATCAATAGCGACAGCAGCCTGCGGCTGCGTATCGAAAATTAGCTAGGGCTCAAATTTGGTGGGGCGAGGCTCCGGAATGTCCTGAAACGGCGAGCAACGCAATTTATTGGACAAAACCCCAGATTCGCAGCGCCGAAAGACTGCCGAGCCGTGTCCATCGCTTGCCATCGCCTCGCAGATTCCGAATGGCGGATAAACTGACCAGGCCCAACGCCTAATCGAATCACATATTCCCAACGGCTCGGCGGCGGATTGGTCGAACACGCCAAACGTTTGACCGAAACCTATGCCGCTGGTGAAGAGTTGAGGTCTTTCGGGAGTGTCGCCCCACCAAAGTTTGGCGACGCGCCCTACCGCAAATTCCACTTGTCAACTTGGGTATTCTGAGGCAAAAGCTTTCCCCCATACAAGGTTCCGTCTCTGGGTAAGGCCTTTTTACTGGCTTTCTCGACGCTGGCACTTAAGGTTTGCAACCCACGGCATGTCTAAAATTGAGCAGAAAACGGATCTCTCTTTTGAGGCCGCCATGGAAAGACTAGAACAAATCGTCAGCCAGATGGAATCGTCCAAGCTGCCGTTGGCAGAACTGCTGCTGCGATATGAGGAGGGCACGAAGCTTATTGCTGTTTGCAACGAGCATTTGGGAGCAGCTGAAAACCGCATCGAAACCTTGAGCCGAAATTTATCTAACAAGGTTCAAGGTTCGGCCACGGAAAGGCCCAAGGATCAACCCACAAACTCAACGAATGAAACCAGCCTCTTTTGACCCAAGTGCACGTAACCTGCTGAGCCAGATCAATTCGCCAGCGGACCTAAAGAGATTACAGGAAGATGAGCTGCCGCCGCTGGCTCATGAAATTCGGGACGAACTGATCTCTGTCTTGTCTCAGACCGGCGGGCACCTGGGTCCAAACCTGGGCGTTGTTGAACTCACGATCGCGCTACACCGAGTCTTCAACACCCCAGAGGACAAGATCCTGTTCGATGTCAGCCATCAGGGCTACGTCCATAAGCTCTTGACCGGGCGTCGTGACCGTTTTTCTACCATCCGCCAATACCAAGGCTTAAACGGCTTTCTTCTCCGTACAGAGAGCGAACACGACTGCTACGGCGCTGGCCACGCGGGTACCGCGTTATCGGCCGGGTTAGGGATGGCGGTCGCTCGCGACCGGCGCGGCAGCAAAGAGAATGTCGTAGTTGTAGCTGGCGATGCCGCCTTTACTTGCGGCACTAGTTACGAAGCACTCAATAACGTTTCCGACCATACCAAACGCTTCATTGTTATCCTGAACGACAACGAATGGTCGATCGCGAAGAATGTCGGCGCCATCGCTGGTTACTTTAACCGGATTCAGACCAGCGACGCGTACAGTCATTTGCACGACAAAGCGGCTAAGTTCGTAGAAATGATCGGCGGCAAATTCGTTCAGAAGCTTGCAGCCAAGGTCGAGGAAGGGGTGAAACATCTCTTATTGCCGAGCGTAATCTTCGAAGAACTCGGTTTGCGTTACTACGGCCCGATCGACGGCCATGATATCCCGCTGCTGACGCGGACTTTTGAGTTTTTGAAACGGCAACAAGAGCCGGTGCTTTTGCATATCATCACCCAAAAGGGAAGAGGTTATGCGCCCGCCATCGAAAAACCGGACAAGTTTCACGGCTTAGGCAAGTTCAAGAAAGACAGTGGAGAGACGGCCAAAGCCAGCACGCCGACCTATTCAGAAATCCTCGGTCAAACTCTCGCCAAGTTCGCCGATAACAACAAGAAGATCGCGGCCATCACCGCGGCGATGCCATCTGGAACCGGTCTGGTCCATTTTGCGGCCAAACATCCCGATCAATATTTCGATGTCGGTATCGCAGAAGAACACGCTGCCCTTTTCGCTTGCGGGATGGCTGCGGAAGGATTCAAACCGTTCCTAACGATTTACTCCACCTTCATGCAGCGAGCCTATGACATGGTGATCCATGACATTGCGCTCCAAAATCTGAATATCGCGATCTGCATGGATCGGGCTGGTCTCTCCGGTGACGACGGTCCGACTCATCACGGTCTATTCGATATCGGCTATATCCGGCACATACCCAACATGGTGCATATGCAGCCGAAGGATGAGGAAGAGTTCGTCGATATGCTTTGGACGATGGCCAACTATCATCAAGGTCCCATCGCGATTCGATATCCTCGCGGAGCCGGTACCGGAGCCGTACCAAAAGCGCAGCCGAAGCTGCTCGAGATTGGAAAGGCCGAGGTAGTAAAGCACGGTCAGGAAGTGGCATTACTGGGCTTGGGCAACATGTTCAGCTTGGCCGAAGAGGTCGCTAAAGAGCTGGAAGCGGAAGGGGTATCCGTCGCTCTAATTAATCCGCGCTGGATCAAACCGTTGGATACGGGAACGATTGAGTTTTTTGCTCGGCGGGTCGACGTGATGTGCACCTTCGAGGATCACGTGCTTCACAATGGATTCGGCTGCGCGGTCATCGAACATCTGTCGGAGAGCCAAATCACAACTCCAGTGGTGCGAATCGGTTGGCCCGACCAATTTGTCGAGCACGGCACGCCCAACATTTTGCGAGAGAAGCACGGCATAACCGCCGCTGCCGCGCTGGAAAAAATTCGTCCTCTCCTCAAGAAAAAGATCGGAACAAAGCAAGGACGTCCAGCAGCTTAACGGAAGGAGCCGGGAGAAGACTCTCGCAGCGCGCTTATAATCGTTCTCGTACTCGTCGTCGTCCTCGTTCTCGATCGAATGCGCGCGTGTGATTAGTTCTTGCCGTGGCACCGCCTTTGATCACTAAGCAGCGCCTAGGTCAAAACGACACCCATACCCTTTCGAGGACGAGGACGACGAGTACGAGGACGATATGATCGACCTGCGCCATCGCCTCCTAGCTCCTGTGTTCTAGCTCCTAGCTCCTTTTAGGCTACCGTTTCACACTATGGGCCCAACGATTGTCGCGACCGACCTGTCCAAGGTCTATCGCACTTATAAGAAACGCTCCGGACTACTTGGGGCATTGCAGGGCCTCGTCCGCCGCGACTTCGAGGAAACACGGGCCGTCGATCGGGTATCCTTCTCCATCGAGCAAGGAGAATTCGTTGGATTTCTGGGACCAAATGGGGCCGGAAAAACCACCGTTCTAAAAATGTTGTCGGGCTTGCTAGTACCGACTTCCGGCTCGGCATCGGTCCTCGGCTTCACGCCCTGGGAACGTAAGCCGGAGTTCAAGCGGCAATTCAGCCTGGTTCTTGGACAAAAGAACTCGCTCTGGTGGGACTTGCCGGCTCGCGAATCGTTGGAATTAAACCGGGCTATCTACCAGATCCCGCGCCCAACTTACGAGAAGACCGTCGACGAGCTGGTCGAGCTCCTTGATGTCCGTGACAAACTGAATGTCATGGTGCGCGAGCTCAGTCTCGGAGAACGCATGAAAATGGAATTGATCTCCGCGTTCCTGCATCAACCGAAAATTCTCTTCCTGGACGAGCCAACTATCGGCCTGGATGTGGTTAGCCAAAAGAATGTTCGTGAATTCTTGCGCCATCATAGCTCTCAGAGAAAGACATCGACGATCTTGACTAGCCACTACATGCAAGATATTGCCGAGCTCTGTCAGCGCGTCCTCATCATCGACCATGGACACGTTTTTTTTGATGGAGAGCTCTCGGAAATCGTTGAGCAATTTTCAGGGCACAAATATCTGCAGTTCACTTTCCGTGTCGCTACACCTTACCAACCGAGCTGGGGCGAGATCGTGAGCCAATCGGGGATGTCCATCACCCTGAAAGTCTCTCGAGAAAGGGTGACCGAAATCTGCCAGGACATCCTAGCAACGGGTAACGTCCAGGATTTCAGCGTCGAAGAGGAACCCATCGAGGATATCATCCGAGAGATCTTCGAGCGACAGCATGAGATCAAGAAGGAGCTAGAAGCTAGAATTTAGCAGCGCTATCGTCCTCGTACTCGTCGTCGTCCTCGTCCTCGATTTTGGGCTGCGGGCCGTGGCCCATTGATTACAGCGGGTGACTAGCGCAACGGCGTTGCCACGGATGGGACCTATGGGACCAATAGGACTTATGGGACCACTGAGCTGCTAACCAGGAACCCGCGATGTGCCAAATCGCAAACCGACGCCCATGCAGACCCAATCGAGGACGACGACGAGGACGAGTACAACCGCTGTCGAGCCGGGACACGCCCTCCTAGCTCCTAGCTCCTCGCTGAATCGCCTTAATAATCAGCGTCGCTGCGCACGCCGCACCGTACCCATTGTCAACGTTCACCACGGTGATTCCGCTCGAACAACTATTCAGCATTGTGAGCAGAGCAGAAAGACCTGCCATGTTGAGACCGTAACCGACGCTGGTCGGCACCGCGATAATCGGACACGGCAAAAGTCCCGAAATAACGCTGGGTAGAGCGCCTTCCATCCCTGCAACTACGATGGCGACATCGCAGGCAGCGAGGTTATCAGCCGCTCGTATGGTCCGCTGCAGCCCAGCTACCCCCGAATCGTTCACGATCTTGGTTTCAACCCCCATCAAAGCAAGCGTTACGGCTGCTTCTTCTACTACCGGCAAGTCAGCGGTTCCGGCTCCGACGATCCCGACGATTCCAGGCAGCTCAGGGAGCGGATTCCGTTCGATGGTCAGGCATTGAGAACGCTGGTGATAAACTGCTTCCGGAAGAACCTGCGCCACCATTTCTGCCTTTGCTTGGGAAACTCGAGTAGCCAGCGCGACGCCATTTCGATCGGCTAAAACAGCTAAGATTGCGACTAGCTCTTGCGCAGTTTTCGGTTCTCCGTAGATCGCTTCAGGCAAACCGCGGCGGCCGAAACGGGCTACGTCGACCTTGGCAAATCCCAAATCGACTGTGTCCTCTTCCATGAAAGGTTCTAGGTTCTAAGTTTTAGGTTTCAAGTTTTAGGTTGAACGCGGCTGCGACGGACTTAAAACCTAAAACTTGAAACAAGTAACTTATAACGGTTTTTCATGAGCAGTGGCGGCGGTCCCGAGCCACAGGCGCATCGGCACCATCGCTGAGCGCTGGAATCCATGTTTTTCGAAAAAGGCCAGCGCTTCTTCGCCGGCTCGCTCGGTAAGCAAAGTGATCCGCAGAAAATCTTTTTGTTTAGCGTACTCAATCGCATGCTTGAGCAGCTCGCTGCCAAAACCTTGCCCTCTGAAATCCTTGTGAATGATCAGGTCCTCCAGCAGGATTACGAATCCTCCTTCCGCAGTGCTGATGGTGAAAAGCAGATTGATCATTCCAATGATCTGCGTCGCGCTCCGTAGCACTAAGACCCGGCCACGGCTCGGCTGCTCTAGGATCAACCGCAAGCCGCGTATCTGTGAATTGTAATCCGGCCTGAAATCCGATTCCTGAGCAAACAGATCCATCAACAGCTGAGCTAATGACGGTAGATCTTCCAGGGTGGCGGGTTCAATACGGGTCAGGCCGAGCATCCGGGTCGTAAGATGCCAAAGGAGAGGAAGGAGTTCAAGAAGTCCAAGGAGTTCGAGGAGTTCAACGAGATCGCCGATCGGCGCGCCTGGAGGGGAGCCGCTTTGGATCGTACCTGAACCGACAAATATCGCGAGGTGTTTTATGCACGATCCAAAGCGGCTCCCCTCCAGGCGCCTCTCCTAGCTCCTTGCTCCTTTCCTTGAACTCCTCGAACTCCTCGGCGAGGATCGATCACACGTTCAGAACACCTCCCTCCCCTCATGATTTGGATCGTCATCATAATTGTTTGTTACCTGATCGGTTCATTCCCAAGCGGGTACTTGGTGGGAAAGAGCCAAGGCATCGATATCCGGCAACACGGCAGCGGGAACATCGGCGCAACCAACGTTCTCCGAGTGATGGGAAAAAAGTGGGGCTATCTAGTCTTCCTGTGCGATTCGCTGAAAGGCTTTCTGTCGGTTAAGGTCGGCGTATGGCTCGCCGCAAGCGCCGCCGCCGGGGACCTCACTCTGGCTGCAGTGGTGGCAGGAATCTGTTGTATTATCGGCCATAACTATACCGTTTGGTTGCATTTTAAAGGCGGCAAAGGGATTGCCACCTCGATCGGGGTAATGCTTGCAATCGTGCCAGTCGTTATTGTCCTGATCGTCCTCATCGTCTGGCTAGCCGTATTCTTTATTTGGAAATACGTTTCCCTCGCCTCCATCTGCGCGGCGCTCAGCTTACCTGTGGCCGTACTAGCCTTGTTTCCGTTGGTCGCCCACGGCAATTATTGGGTATTGCTCATCTTCTCTCTAATTGTGGCCGCGCTTGCAGTTTGGAGACACCGCTCGAATATCGATCGTTTGCTTCATGGAAAAGAAAATCGTTTTGGGAGCAAGCGATAGCCGCTAATATGCCGACCGATTCTTCACTCAAATGCAGCAGTTGGCAGCTGGAGCCTTCTGCAGCTACGCGGTTTGCCTCCGTTTTTTTGCAACTCGATTAACAATTTTCCGTATATCCGCGCGGGGACGCGGCGACTATGAATTCCGAGAATCCGGCTTTCGATCCGACTCGGCTTATTTTGGCTCTTCGCCGGAGCGATCTTTTTGCTTCGCTTTCCGCCGATGCAATGACCGCCCTACAAGCTCAGCTAACACCCGTTACCCTGATGAGCGGTGAAGTGCTGTTCAAGGAAGGCGAGCCGAGTGATAGCCTGTACATCGTCATTAGCGGCCGTCTACGAGTCGTTTCTCGGTCGGCAGACGACCAATCCGATCGCCTGTTGGCGCACCTCGGGCATGGCGAAATTGTCGGCGAAATGGGCCTGGTGTGCAACGAACCACGCTCAGCTACCGTGGTAGCGATCAGAGATACAAACCTCGCTAAACTCAGCGAATCCGGGCTCAATCAACTCGCCGCAAATTGTGCTCAACCCATCTATTCGGCGATCATTCGTCAACTCGCTTCCCGACTTAGAGACGAAACTGCTGGCACTCGAACCCGGAAACCGACGGCGCGCTGTCTGGCAGTTGTCGGGTTGTCGGCAGATGTTCCGATAGGACCTTTCACGGACTCTTTGACCAATGAGCTCGCCAAGACGGGGGCCGTCCTGAGGTTGAATAGCGAGCGGGTTGACAGCCTGTTCGGCGTGCCCGGCGCAGCCCAATCGATGGGTGGAGACGACGTGCAAGCGCGCTTCGTCGACTGGCTCAACGGAAAGGAAACCCGCTATTCCAAGCTAGTATACGAGGCCGACGCGTCCAATACCGCATGGACCGCACGCTGCCTTCGGCAGGCCGACTTGATTTTGGTTGTCGCTCGCGCACGCGCGGATTATCTGCAGGCCGGTTCGCAAGCGGTGGATCTTTGGGGAATTGGAGACGCGTCAAAGAAAACCAGGATTCTGGTGATTGTCCACGACGACGGCAATACCCCGCCAAACGGAACTCGGGAATGGACCCTGCGAATCCCTGCGGCGCACCACTTCCACATCCGGATGACTAACGAACGGGATTTTGCGCGCTTAACCCGTTTCCTGAATGACCGCTCAGTAGGCTTAGCTCTAGGCGGCGGTTTCGCGCGCGGCATCGGCCACATCGGTGTGCTACGCGCGATGCACGAACTCGATATTCCGATCGACATAGTCGGCGGTACCAGCATGGGCGCGATTATCGCGGCAGAGTGCGCCTTTGAGTGGGATTACCAAAAGATGCTGGAACTCACTTGCAAGTACTCCGCTCAATCGATGCGACGCGACTATACATTGCCAGTGGTCTCTTTTTTAACCGGGCGAAAAGTCTCTCAAGCCCTCATGGATTTCGGTGCAAACAAGGACATCGAAGACATGTGGTTGCCATACTTTTGCGTGTCGGCGAATCTCACCCGCGCAGAAGGCAAAATCCATTTGTCAGGGAATGTCTCGCGCAGCGTAATCGCGAGCAGTCGGGCGCCCGGAGTTTTCCCTCCAGTAACCTGGGACAATGAACTCTTGTTCGACGGAGGCCTGGTAGATGTAGTCCCATCGGATGTGACTCGGGATTTAGTAGGCCAGGGCACGGTAATTTCCGTTGCTGCCTCGCCGATGATTGTGCATGGCAATGTCGATTATGGCTTGTCGTTTTCGGGCTGGGAGGGCCTTCGCCGGCAGCTGTTTTCTAAAAAGGAACGGGTTCCGGGCCTGCTGGATTTGCTCATGAGAACACTCGACTTCGGGCGCACGCCCGCGGCTCGCCTGCGGCATTTAGCCGACGCCTATCTTACCCTTCCACTGGGCAATTTCACCTACGGCGATTTTGGTCGAGGATCTGAAATCGCCGAGGTCGGGTATCGTTTTGCCCTCGACTATTTTGGGACCTGGATCGAATCATACGGTCGCCCATGGCTACGATCCGATTAATACCAGAATCTGGCCCGGTTGGAATGTACGCGAATGAGTATACTCAGAAGGGCTGAGCACCTGCTAAAGACTGGATGACAGGCTATGGCAAGAATTGCGATCTTGGGCGCGGGCGGCTGGGGAACGGCGCTGGCTACTTTAGCCGCTAACAAGGGACATGAGGTTAGTTTGTGGGCTCGAAGCGAGGCTTCGGCAGACGAATTGCGTTCGACTCGCGTAAATCAGCGCCACCTCCCCGGCGTTATAATCCCGCCGGAGGTTCAAATTACCAGCCAACTGACCCCAGTCAGTGAAGCTGATTACGTCTTCTGGACAACACCCTCCACCGCACTAGCAACCATCGCAGAGAAGGTCGCTGGTTCGGTCATTTTACGTCGAAATGCTGTATCTGTTTCCTGCGTCAAAGGTTTCGCCCACGAACGGCTCTTACGGATGTCGGAGGTACTAGTGACCGCGTTTCCGCAGAGCCAGGTAGCGGTTCTTTCGGGGCCGAATCATGCCGAGGAGATTGCGCGGTTTATCCCATCAGCTACGGTGATAGGAAGCAGCTCAGAAGCAGTCGCAAGTCACCTGCAACAGATCTTGTCGACCAACGCGTTTCGCGTCTATTCGAGCAGTGATATTGCCGGAATCGAACTTGGCGGTGCGCTGAAGAACATATTTGCGTTGGCAGCCGGCATTTGCGACGGCCTGGGACTTGGCGATAACTCAAAGGCCGCCCTGGTTACCCGGTCTCTGGCGGAATTGACCCGCTTGGGAACGGCACTAGGAGGTAAGCGCGAGACTTTCCACGGGCTTAGCGGAATGGGTGATTTAGTGGTCACATGCTTCAGCCGCTACAGCCGAAACCGAAGAGTGGGAGAACGCTTGGCGCGCGGCGAATCGCTGAGCCGGATTATTGATTCGATGGGCACCACTGCGGAAGGAGTTCCCACCACCCAAAGCGCCTGGGAATTAGCCGCCAAGACAAAAGTTGAAACGCCGATTATTCAGGCGGTTTATTCAATTCTTTACGAGAAACTGCCGCCCACCGAAGCGGTGAACCGCCTGCTATCCCGGGACTTGAGGGCGGAGGCGGACTGAGTGGAAGAGCTTGCCGCGAAGCGGCTATTCAGAACAGCCCAGGGCTTCAGCCCTGGGTTATGCGTAGCACGGATCCCGCCCTGAAAGTGGCGGCCGAGTCGGGTCTTTAGGCTCGTCACGTGTTATTCCCACAGCGTGCCCAACATCGGGTGCCACTTTCAGGGCACCTTTCACCG
>Ga0126373_10004538_pt1 | contig 10632 bp, 6 predicted proteins | sample PanSoiMetPlot_11_FD_92545 | JGI IMG/M metagenome (GOLD analysis project Ga0126373, IMG submission 92545) | Tropical forest soil microbial communities from Panama - MetaG Plot_11 | ecosystem: Environmental > Terrestrial > Soil > Tropical forest > Bulk soil | place: Panama | collected 2016-02-17
ATTCCTGCCGTATCGCCCGCTCCAGCGCGGCGACATCATCGTTTTCAAATTCCCTTATCAGGAACACCAGCATTTTGTGAAACGTGTGATTGGCCTGCCGGGAGACCGTGTGAAGGTTGCGGATCAATCGGTCTACGTCAACGGCAAGATGCTTAACGAGCCGTACGTCGTCCACGATCCTTCGGCTCGTTATGACCCGTTGAACTACAACTTTCCCCCCTCCCCAAGCCAGATGATCGCATCGCAACTTCAGCCCGAGTGGGCACAGGAAATGCGAAGATTTGTAAAGGGCGGCGAAATTGTGGTGCCGCCCGGGAAGTATTTCGCGATGGGGGATAATCGCGATCAGAGCTGGGACAGCCGCTTCTGGGGCTTTGTGGACCGCGACGCGATTATGGGGCGGCCGTTCTTGATCTATTGGTCGGTCGAAGCGAAGAGCAACGATTACACGGGGGAAAGCACGTTCTGGTCGAGGCTGGTAGGGGTATTCGACACTCTTGCGCACCTGCCTTCGCGCACGCGATGGAGCCGTATGCTTCATACCGTGCATTAGCGAGCGACCAGCTTTCACGGTCGTGGCGGGCGCTACTTTTGTGGGTCAGAGTTCCTTAAAGTTCCGAACGGTATGAGCAAGCTCAGAAAATGGTGGAAGGCGGGCCTCGCCATCGTGTTGGCGGTTGCTGCCTTACAGGTGGCCATCTCCTTGCTCGTGCGGACTGATCGCGTGCACAGCTACCTCACCGCGCATCTCGAACGCGCCTTTGGACGGCCCGTTGAGGTAACCAGTTTTGATGCTCGCATTTTCCCAAACCTGCAGCTCTACGCGGACGGAGTTACCGTGGGCGAAGACCCCGGATTCGGCTACGAATATTTCCTTCGCGCCGAGCATCTGAGCGCCGGCTTGCGATGGACGGGTCTGCTCGGTGGCCATTTTGAATTTGGCACCTTGTCTTTCAGCAGGCCAAGCCTCATTTTGGTGCGCAACTTTGAAGGGCGATGGAACCTTGAGCGCTGGCTTCCTCCGGCGAAGAACACTTCGGCGCAAGGACCGCGCATTTACGGGCCGCCCTCCCCGGTTCCTCCGGTGCATCACCTTCAAAAAATCGAATTTGACGAAGGGCGTATCGATTTCAAGAATCTTGAGGAGAAACTTCCGTTCGCCTTCATAGGAGTTGCCGGCAGCGTCGAACAAGTCTCTCCTGGCCGCTGGGAACTTCAACTCGAGGCCCAGCCCTGGCGCAGCGGTGTTCTCCTGCAATCGACGGGGAGCATTCGCGTACACGGGGACCTGGCGGGGACCTCCACTCGCTTGCAGCCTGCGGAAATCACCTTGCGCTGGGGCGAAGCTTCCCTCGCCGATGTCTTCCGCCTTTTCCATGGTCAGGATTACGGCGTCCGCGGTCTGTTTACTTTGGACGCCACGGCGAAGAGCACTGCGTCGGCTGATGATGGCCCGGGCGATTGGACCTATTCCATCGAGGCACGCGGGAGGCGAATTCACCGTTGGGATTTGAGCGAGCGCGCCGATAATCCCGGCTTGCATGTGAACGTCGGCGGGCGATGGAACGTCGGAACAGGGACTTTCGTCGCCGATCAATTCGCGGTGGAAGGGCCACGCTCGAACCTGCGCGGAAAGTTCCGCTTTGCCTCGGAAAGCGCAACTCCCGTGGAATTGCGCCTGGACTCGATGGGCGTTCAGGCTGCGGATTTGCTGACCTGGTATCGCGCCTTCCATCCCGACGTCGCCGAGGGTATCACCGCCGACCAATACTTTACCGGAGGCATGATTCTGCGCGGCTGGCCGCTCTTGATCGAATCTGCGGCGCTCTCGAGCAACGGCGGCACGGTTAAGGTTCCGGGATTCGTCGAGCCCGTACGAATCGGTCGGGTCAACGGCGGACGCGAGCGGTCGCGCATGGTGATCGGACCCGTGCGTGTCGCACTCGGCGGTGCTCCTCGCGAGGTCATCACGCCGAAGGGGCGCCGCGCCGCGCCGGCAATGGAGAATGCCGCGGATCTGACGTTTATGCAGGATTTGAAGACGGGCTCCGGAAGCATCGGCATCGAGGGAAACATTTCGAAGATCGAGGATTTTCTGAAGCTTGCCGCTTCTCTGGGTCGGCCCGTCAATCACGGATGGGAACTCACGGGTGAGGCCAGCGCGGTGACTCAATGGAGATGGAAGGAGCCCTTCCACGGGCGCTGGAACGGGTCGGTCTCGGTAAATGAAGGATCTCTGACGGTTGCGGGCTTGAACCAGCCGCTCGATCTAGCGGAAGCGAGCTTGGGCTGGAACGAAGGGCGGCGTGCGGCCCGCCTGCTGAGGGTCGAAGGCTTTGGCGGGAATTGGGTGGGAGAGATAGAAGAAGACCGTAAGGCCGACGAGGATACCGCCCCACACTGGAAATGCGATCTGAACGTGGATCATTTGAATGCCGCCGAGCTGGATCGCTGGGTGGGGCCGCGCGCGCGGCCGAACTGGCTCGAGCGGCTGCTGCATTCCTTCTTGGGAGCGGTTACTCCCGCAACGCCCGCCAGCGAACTGGTGCGGCGCGTCGACGCCGAGGGACGCCTTCGCATTGCTCGCTTGACCGTTGAAAGGTTGAAACTGGAGAATGTTGTGGCCCAGGGGTCGCTGCGGGATTTGAAGCTGGACGTGCGGAACTCCGCGACCGAATGGGCCGGTGGCCGGGTCCGGGCAAAAATCAATGCCAGCTTCTTGCCGCGACCGAGCTACGAAATCAGCGCCGACCTCGAACACGTGAATCTTGCGAAATTGCCGGGAGCGGAGCGGCTAGCAGACCGTTTGAGCGGCGCCGCTTCCGGAAACCTGCAATTGAAGACCGCTGGGGTTGGGCGCGAAGAGCTGCTCCGCAATCTGGAGGGAAGCGGGTTAGTGAATCTGAAACAAGTCGAGCTCAACGGCTTGGATTTGCCGGCCAGCATCGCAGACGGCGCCGCCCACTCGGGGACTTCCCGATGGCCCGCGGGCGAATGCGCCTTTCTCATCCGCAATCGCGGCTTGGTCTTGCAATGGCTGCAACTGAATGCCCCCCGCGAGCAAACTTCCGTGCAAGGTACGCTGACTTTTGGCTCGCACGCGGACTTGAGTGTCTCCATGGAGCCCCGGGAACCGGCCGGAGCAAAACCAAAAAAGGCTTCCGCAAAAAGGCATGTCCTGAAAATCTCCGGGCCGCTCGATGAACTCCGTCTGACCGTTGAGAATACGCCAGAGCCCCAAGTCGTGAATTGAGCTGTGGCATGCTCGCATTCCTTGGCGGCTGCCAGAGCCATTAGGAGCGACGGCGGGTAAGGATGCAGCGTTCTGCCCCGGCCATCGCCCTCCCTGTTTTACCTTCTCCGCGAACACCAGGGCGCAGAAGCCGTTCACCCTGGAACCGATCCTGAGTGCGCTTTTTCGCGCAACTGCAACCTCTCTGCCGCGGGTTTTCGCGGTATCCTCGATGTGGTGTCCAATCCGATGAAGCGGACCCTTCTTCTTTTCGCGAGCTTGCTTGTTGCGGCTTCCTCCGCGCCCTCGCGGGTCGAGCGCACCAGTCTCCTTCCCCAGCTGCACGCCGGACAAACCCTCGCCTATCTCATCCGCTACCGAAGCGCAAGAAACGTCAAGACGGAGAGCAATGTTGCGCTAGCTCTGGCTCCGACGGCTTCCGAGACCGACGCCCACGGTTTGCTCCGGATTGAGGTTCTCGACTTGCAGCCGTCCGGCGACAGATTCGCGATTCACGCCCGGGGCCAATTCCTGAACGATAATTTCGGCGCACCGGCCAAGCCTGCGGGCGAGAAATCAAAGTTCGCAGCGCCGCCCCTCTCGCCGGAAGGGAATTCCGTCGAATTCACGATTTCCGCAGAAGGACTTGCAGAAAAAACCGCCGGCCTCGACAGCCTTACTCCCGAGCAACTGCAGATCTGGCAAGAGTGGCTTGCGCGGTTTGCAGTAGCTTGGGCCATTCCTTCGTCGCGTGCGAAAATCGGAGACAAATGGAAGGTCGAGCAACCCGAGCCGGCGTCTTCCCCGATCGCCGCGCTGAGCTGGACGCGTGATACCTATTACGTCCGCAACGAGCCCTGCCGCCCCGCGCAGCTTTCCCGCAGCGGAGAAGCTAGTTTCTCGAACGGTCCGATGGACAATTGCGCCGTGCTGCTCACCAGCGCAAAGTTGGTCCAAAAATCTTCCCCCAAAGACGCCACGCCCGAAGATTTCAAGCTCCATCAACTGAAAACCATGGGCACCGCCAAAGGTTCGAACGAAGTGATCACCTACATTTCGCTCACTACGGGCCTGGTCGTGCGCGCCACCGAAGACGCCTCCCAGCAAATGGACGTTGTCGTCGCCAAGGCCGACGGCTCCAATGGCGTGCATTACAACTTGGAAGCCAAGAGCGATCTCGAAGTTCTGCTGCTCACCGAAGCTCAGGGGCCGCCTCCGCACTAAGGGGAGCATTCCGGGCGTCTCGGCGCAAAGTCTGCGGCTTGCATGGCAGAGTATAATGAAAGTTTCTGCCATGCCTGGCAAAACCGGCAGGAGACCTTCTCGATGAAATTCAAGCTGCACAGCAACTACCAGCCTCGCGGCGATCAACCTGCCGCCATCGACCAGCTTTTCTCCGGCGTCGCAGCCGGCGACAAGCATCAAGTACTTCTCGGCGTCACCGGTTCCGGCAAGACCTTTACGATGGCCAAGGTCATGGAGCAGTCCAATCGCCCGGCACTGGTTCTGGCCCACAATAAAACGCTGGCCGCCCAGCTCTATCACGAGTTCAAAGCGTTTTTTCCGGAAAACGCCGTCGAGTATTTCGTCAGCTACTACGACTATTACCAGCCCGAAGCCTACGTTCCGTCAGCCGATCTTTACATCGACAAAGAAGCAACGATCAACGATGAGCTTGACAAACTGCGCATGAGCGCCACGCGTTCGCTTTTCGAGCGCCGTGACGTCGTCATTGTCGCCTCGGTCTCCTGCATCTACGGCCTCGGTTCGCCGGAGGCTTACTATGGCATGCTGGTCATGCTCGAAAAAGGCCAGCAGACTTCGCGCGAAGCTCTCCTCCGCCGCCTCGTTGACATCCAGTACGAGCGCAGCGAAGACTTGCGCCGCGGCACTTTCCGCGTTCGCGGCGACATGATCGAGATTTATCCCACGTACGAAGATCAGGGCTATCGCATCGAAATGTGGGGCGACCAGATCGACACGCTGCGTCAGATCGATCCGCTCACCGGTGAAGTCCGCGCCGGCTGCGAAGACTTGTCGCGCGTCCCCATCTACCCGAAAACCCATTACGTCATGCCGCAAGACCAGCGCGACCGCGCCATCGTGGGCATCCAAGAAGAACTCGAGTGGTGGAAGAGAGAACTCGAGAAGCAGGGAAAATTTGTTGAAGCTCAGCGTGTCGCGCAGCGCACTCTGTTCGACATCGAAATGATGCGCACCATCGGCTACTGCCACGGCATCGAAAACTATTCGCGCCATCTCAGTGGCCGCTTGCCCGGTGAGGCTCCGCCCACCCTGCTCGATTACGTGCCGCAGGACTACCTGATGTTCATTGACGAATCCCACCAAACCGTTCCGCAGGTGCGCGGGATGTTCCATGGCGATCGTTCGCGCAAGCAGACACTGGTCGATTACGGCTTTCGCATGCCGTCAGCGCTAGACAACCGTCCGCTTACCTTCGAGGAATTCGAGCATCGCCTGAATCAGGTCATCTATGTCTCTGCCACGCCCGGTCCTTACGAACTCACCCGCGCGGGCGGCGTGGTTGTCGAGCAAGTGATTCGCCCCACCGGGCTTGTGGATCCGGAAGTCGAAATTCGCGCCGTAAAGGGCCAGGTGGACGACTTGCTCGAAGAAATTCGTGTTCGCGCCGAGAAAAACGAGCGGGTGCTGGTCACCACTCTGACCAAGCGCATGGCCGAGGACCTGTCGGAATACTTCACCGAGGTCGGGGTGCGCTGCCGCTACTTGCATTCGGAAGTCGAAACCCTCGATCGCATCAAGATTTTGCGCGATTTGCGCCGCGGTGAATTTGACGTGCTCATCGGAATCAACTTGCTGCGCGAAGGCTTGGACTTGCCGGAAGTTTCTCTTGTCGCAATTCTCGACGCCGATAAGGAGGGCTATCTTCGCAGCGCGACGTCGCTTATTCAAACGATTGGCCGCTGCGCGCGCCACATCGAGGGCCGCGCCATTCTTTATGCCGACCGCCGCACCGATTCGATGAATCAGGCCATCGACGAAACCAACCGCCGCCGTGCTAAGCAAATGGACTTTAACAAAGAAAACAACATCACGCCTATGTCCATCGTGAAGTCCGTGGATATGGAGCTCGCGCGCATCGTCGAAGCCGATTACGTCTCCCTGCCCGTCGACGACACCACGCTCGATGCGGCCGCCGCAGGCATCAAGAACGAACAACAACTCGCCCAGTTGCTCCAACAGCTCGAAAAGCAGATGCGCGAGGCCGCCAAGAAATTCGAATTCGAACGCGCCGCCCAACTCCGCGACCGCATCCGTTCCCTCAAGCAGAAGGACATGGCTGGGCTCTTTTCTCGCCAGTCGGACCCGGGGCCCGATACGGTCGAACACAGTTCCCGAGCGGCGGAGTCCTAGATCGGCTTCGGTGGTGTGGGATTCTGGGGCGACGGGCTTGAGACAGAGATCGGCTGGTGGCTTGCGCCCCGCAGTGAGCGCATGGCCTCGCGGCGGAGGCGGCCCGCGTTGCCCTGCGGGATGCGTTTGAACGCGGGCCTCGATCGAGTTATCTCCCTAGCAAGGCCGGCGAGTGCCGCTTCCCTTTGAATCACAAAAAAAATCGGTCTTAAAGTGGAATGCAAAATTTGAAAAAGACGCCGTATCGCCAAGCTACACCACGCCGCGTTTCAAATCGTCCAGCGGATAAAACGTATCTCGCCACACGATCCCGCCCTGCCACAGCGTCACCACCGTCGATCGCAGCAGCATGTAAGAGAACAGCAACGCTCCCAAGGGGTGCGTCAGCGCGTACAGCGGCGACACGCGCATCACCCACGCCACACCCGCGTGAAAACCGAGCGCGACCCCCGCGGCAAGCGCGCTGCATCCGAAAATCCACCCATGCCCGGAAAACACTCCCGCAAACGGCAGAATATCCATCATCAACAACACTGCCACTTGCAAGCCCACGAGCCTCAGGTCGTAGCCCGCTCCCGCAAAAAAGTTTTTGGTCACTCCGCGAACCAGATTGCCCACTCCCGCGTGCCAGCGCACCGCGACAAAATTCTGCGCCACCGCGCAACCGGAACGAAAGCCCGCTTGCTTCACGATTTTGCCCAACTTCATGTCGTCAACCACCTCCATCGCCAGCCGCCGGTGCGTTCCGCTTGCCTGGTAGGCCGAACGGCGCACCAATTGAAATGCTCCGACTCCCACGTAGCGGGAAGATCGCGGATTGGCGGCTTGCGATGGGTCCGTTCCCAAGTGAAAGCCGAGCCCGAAGAAAGTCACAAGCACCGCCTCCCAGAATCCCACCATCTCCACGTCGCCCAACAGGGTCAGATGGGCCAGGCGGTGCGCTTTCTCGAGCGAAATCGCGCGGCGCAAGACATCGGGTTTGAAGCGGACATCCGCGTCGGTGAACAGCAGCCACTCGCCCGAGGAAGCCTCGTAGGCTTTCTGCAGCCCATGCGGCTTGCCCAGCCAGCCTTCGGGCAGCCGGTCTAGGTGCACAACGCGGAGCCGTGGATGCGCCGCTCGAAACGCATCGAGAATTTGTCCCGTTCCATCCTGCGAACGGTCGTCAACCGCCACCACTTCAAAGTCCGGATAATCCATTTCCATGAGTGTTGCGAGCGCCGCGGGCAACTTTTCCGCTTCGTCTCTGGCGGTGAAAAGAACGGAGACTCGCGGGCACTCCGCATCGGGCGCGGGAGGGAAATCTCTGACCCAGGGAAGGCACATCGCTCCGTAGGCAACCCGGAGACCGTAGGTGAGCCAGAACAGCGCGATCCATCCGAACAGCGAGATTCCCAAAAGATGCATGAAGATTGGTCTTGGCCTTACCCTCAGGTTATCCTAGCACGCTATGGAAAAGACCCTGGCCATCGTCGGGGCCGGGCGGGTCGGGCGCGCGCTCGGACGCCGCTTGCGCGAATTGGACTGGAAGATCGGCGTGGTCGTTAGCCGGAGCGAACCTGCGGCCCGTCGCGCCGTGCGATTTATCGGAGCTGGGAAGCCGCACGGAGCTTTGACACGTCATGTTCTTGCGTCGCACGTCATTCTGATTGCCACGCCTGACGACGTGATTGCTGCCGTGGCTCGCGAACTCGCTCGCATCGTCGGGGAAGAATTAGATGGCAGAGTCGTCCTGCACACCAGCGGTGCGCTTGATTCACGGGCACTCGCGCGGGTGAAAGAGTGCGGAGCGGCTGTCGGCAGCATGCATCCATTGCAGACTTTCAGCGGAGTCGGTGTGCCGGACCTCGAAGGAAGAGTGTTCGCCGTCGAGGGAGACGTCGTCGCCGTGCGCGCCTCGAGGCAAATCGCCCGAGCGCTGGGGGGATCGCCGGTGCACATCGCCGGAGACAAGAAAATCTTGTACCACGCCGCCGCGGCGCTCGCCTCGGGCCAAGTTCTTGTCTTGGTGGAAGCGGCGACGCAGTTGCTCATCTCGGTCGGTTTGAAACGCAGCGAAGCAGCCCGCGCGCTTTTGCCTCTCACGCGGCAGGTTCTGAACAATTTCGAGCGTGTGGGCCCGCGCGCGGCATGGACCGGGCCCCTGGCGAGAGGAGATTACAAGATCGTAGAAGCGCACCTGCGTGCGCTCGGCGATGGTCAAGAGGAGATCGCCAAAGCTTATGAAGGTCTTAATCGTCTTGCCGCCCGCGTGCTTGCCCAGGATTCTGCCGGCACCGCCCGGGAGTTGGAAAGAATCTCTGCCGCCACAAAACCAAAGATCAAGGTTCGAGGGGGATACGCGTGAATCGACTGCACATTGCTTTAGAGCACAGGAAATTAGCCAACGGTTTGCAAGTGGTCGTTGCGCCGGACTCCACCGCGCCGGTCGTCACCGTGGGCGTGTACTACAAAATCGGTTTCCGTCTCGAACCGCGGGGGCGCAGCGGCTTCGCACACCTGTTCGAGCACATGATGTTCCAGGGCTCCGCGAATGCCCCCAAAATGCAGCACATCAAGCTGATCAACTCCAGCGGCGGCTTGCTGAACGGATCGACCAGCTACGACGTGACCAATTATTACGAGGTCGTTCCCTCGAACGCTTTGGAACGCGTGCTTTGGCTCGAAGCGGACCGCATGCGCGCGCTAAAAGTTGACGAAGAAAACCTGAAAAACCAGCGAGACGTCGTAAAGGAAGAAGTCCGCGTCAACGTCATGAACGAACCTTACGGCGGATTCCCGTGGCTCGACATGCCGCCTGTTGCCTTTCGCAACTGGGCCAACGCCCACAATTTCTACGGCGATTTCGCGGACCTCGATGCCGCGCACCTCGGAGACGTTCAGGCGTTTTTCAAAACTTACTATCTGCCCAACAATGCCGTGCTTCTCGTTCTTGGTGATGTCAAACCTGCGGAAGGCTTGGCCCTGGCCGAAAAGCATTTTGGCACCATTCCCGCCGGATCGCCACCGGCGTTCGCCGATCCTAGCGAACCGGAACAAACCGAAGAACGGCACGGCCACGTCGAAGAGAAATTTGGCACGCTGCCTGCCATCGCTATCGGCTACCTGCTGCCGAAGAGGCGCACCGCGGATTGGTGCGCGATGGCGTTGCTCGACCAGGCGCTGCACGGCGGAAGAGCGGGAAGACTCTACCGCGAGCTCGTTTTGGAAAAACAAATCGCCGTGGAAGCGGACGGCGGCATCGATGATCTGTTCGGTTACAACGGACCTAGCCAGATGACCACTCGCATTCTTCACAAGCCCGAGTATTCCAGCGAAGCCGCGCTCGCCGCTTTCGACGCGGTGATACACCAGGTGCAGGAAAAGGGAATCAGCGCCGACGAACTTGAGCAGCTCAAGGTGAAATGGCGTTCGGACTATTATGCGACCCTGGAAAGTGGACGCGGGAACTACATGCCTAAATACGGCCTGATGCATTTGCTCGCTTGCTTCACGCTTTTTGACGATGAGCCGCAACTGGTGAATACGATCCTGGAGGGATTTCTTGCCGTGACTCCCGAACAGGTTCACTCCGTGGCAAAAAAATATCTGCGCAACGAAAAACGCGCGATCGTCTTTCGCACTCCGGCGAAGACCGGATCGCCCGCAGGCGTCAAGGAGGCCGCATAATGGGTTCGCGCCCGGCGGAAGTGGCTGTTGGCGTCCCCGCCCTTGCCCCCGAACGTCAAGTGACGTGGCCGAAGCGCACCGGGACGCGGCTTGCGAACGGTCTGGAAGTGATTCTCGCGGAGTCTCACACCATTCCGAAGTTTCACGGCGAGCTCTTGTTTCGCTCGGGAAATGCCGCAGTTGCGGATCGTTTTATCGGGCTTGCGGAAATGACCGCGACCGTGCTTCGGTCGGGCACGCAGAAGCGAGCCAGCCGCACAATTGAAGAAGACCTGCGGCGCATCGGCGCGGACCTCTCCTCACACGCTGGCTCGGACGTCAGCGCTATTTCTTTC
>Ga0126373_10004541_pt1 | contig 10630 bp, 8 predicted proteins | sample PanSoiMetPlot_11_FD_92545 | JGI IMG/M metagenome (GOLD analysis project Ga0126373, IMG submission 92545) | Tropical forest soil microbial communities from Panama - MetaG Plot_11 | ecosystem: Environmental > Terrestrial > Soil > Tropical forest > Bulk soil | place: Panama | collected 2016-02-17
AAATGGGATGCGGAAGGCCCCGCGTACATGAACGCGGCACTCTCAGAAGTTGGACTAGCCTTTCCCTACCATGAAATGCAAGCTACTTTGACGGTTTGCTTGCCGGCTTCGACGAGTGTGCCACTGGTCATTGAGGTGAACGAGTTTCTTCCCGCGGCAAGGAAGTCTGCTCCCGCATGGGAATTCTCGGAACTACAAGCCGTCGCAAAATCAACCACAGCGCATCCGTAAGGCGCCGATTCGCAAGTCTTGATGTTGTCGGCGCCAAATAACACCACGACCGAACATCTGGAGTTGTCGGACGAGGCGGAGGGACCTTTCTTGATTGGGACGTCCTTGTACGCGGAGTGCCAGCGAAAAAATAAGGCCTGTGGGCCGTAGAGCCGGCAGGAGGGGACCTTTGCGGCCAAAATAGTGTAAGCTGCGGAACGTGTTCATACAATTTCCGAAGGCCGTTCCTGAGATTCCGGTTAGCAATGTCGAGAAAGCTGCCGAGTATTACGTCAATGTGCTCGGGTTCCATTTCGATTGGGGAAACGAGCAAGGCGGAATCGGAGGCATTTCGCAAGGGGAGTGCCGCATGTTCCTGACGAATGCGCCGTTCCGCCAGGGCTACGGTACCGGAAGCAACGTTATGGTCTGGTTGAATCTGGAGAGCAAGCAAGAAGTCGACGAGCTGTACTATCGCTGGCGGGCGGCCGGGGCGAAGATCCTTGCCGAGCCAGAAGATAAACCGTGGCACCTGCGCGAGTTCCGAGTTTCGGACCTGGACGGCAATCAGTTGCGCGTGTTCTACGACTTTTCCTGGGAATTGCGGAAGGAGCAAGCTTAGGGCCGGTCATCGGTCAGGCAAAATTCATGGGTTAGGGGCATTTGTGGGTCATCAAGCACCACTCAAATATATTTTCTACATCGCCGCGACGCCGGAGCAGGTGTGGGAAGGCTTTGTTTCGCAAGAGTCGAACCGAATCATCTTTGCGGGCGCCGACCTTCAGTCGGACTTCAAGCCAGGTAGTTCGCTAGCATGGGTGGGCGCTGGGCCCGATGGCAAGAGCGTGACCTACGTTCGAGGGAAGGTCCTGCGCTTCGAGCCGCCTAAAGTCTTTCAGTACACCTTCCTCATGGGCCAGAACGATAAGGCCTCTCGCGCAACGATCGAGCTGGTACCTGAGACCGAAGCCACCCAAGTAAAGGTGACACACGATGAATGGGCAGAAGATGACCCGACTTACACTGCCTGCGCCGATGGATGGCCACGGATTCTTTCTCGCCTGAAAACACTGATCGAGACCGGGAAGACTTTCAAGCCCCATTGATGCGAGATGGGATTATTTAGGAATTTAGGGGCGCGCTTCCAGCGCGTCCCCCGGGGTTGAGGAGACAAAGAAAGAGGAAAGGGCTGGAGCCCGTCGCTACACTTCCCCGACATCAGCCTCTCACAGAAACGGTCTTCGCGTGCTATCCTTCCGCGCCATGCATGCAACAGCCATCACGCCGATCCTGAACGTTTCCGATATTGCCGCGAGCTTCGCTTGGTTTGAGAAGTGGGGCTGGCGCAAATGCTGGGACTGGGGAACGCCGCCGACGTTCGGCTCGGTGGGCTCCGGCGAATGCGAGATTTTTCTTTGCGAGGGCGGCCAAGGAAGCCGCGGCAAAGGGGCGAACAGCGCCACCTTCGGGCCGGACGGAGACCAAGCCGCTGACAAGGGCGCGTGGATGTCGGTGTGGGTTGAGGATGTAGATGCGGTCCACAAGCAGTGCGTGGCCCAAGGGCTGGACGTCACCTTTCCTCCTACCGACATGCCGTGGAACGTGCGCGAAATGCATCTGCGACACCCCGACGGGCACGTGTTTCGCGTGAGCAAGGGACTCGGGGAAGAATAAGGGCGCCACGGAGACACTGAGGCACAGAGGAAGGCAGAACGCAGAAGGCACCTCTTACCGGCCGGGGCAAGTCCACACGCATAGGGAAGTGCAAGCGATTGCAAGAGACCGCGGTGGCGAAGGAAGGGGGTTGGCGGGCTGATTTGTATACTTTATAATCCCGGCTCGCGGCTACTTCCGGCGAGCGTCCATGAATCGTCTACCGGCATTGCGGGGCATCAAGATTGGCGGAATTGTGTTAGCGCTTGCAGCCCTTTCGGGCGCTTCGGCTGGACGACGGAATTCGGGGCACGGGCCGGCTACCGCGCTTGAATCGGAGAGCGGCGAGGATTCTCATGGTCATGAAAGTGGGCAGGACAGAAGACCTGAGGAGCCAATACCACCGCCAACTCCTCCACCAACTTTGAGCGCGGAAGAAATAGCCCTGGAGCAGACGTCTCCGGGCACACGGCCGGCCGTGCCGATGCTGAAGAGCTTCGATGGGCTGGGCGCTGGGTTCCAGGGGCCGCAAGGAACCGGTAATTTTCGCAGCCCGTCTGACAATAGCCTGGCCGTTGGTCCCGATCACATCGTGCAAATCGTCAATTCGCGGATCGCGGTTTACTCGAAGAAGGGCAAAAAGTACGACAAGACTGGAACCGTGTTGTATGGGCCTGTGGTGACGAAGGCGGTTTGGACCGGTTTCGGCGGCGTTTGCGAGGCGCGCAACAACGGCGACGCGGTGGTCCGCTACGACCAACTTGCCCGACGTTGGTTGATAGTCATGCCGATTTTCTCGCGGATTGCACCAGATGAATTTCCTCGCAAGGCTGGACTGGCTGCGGGCGAGCCAGTGCCGCCCGGGGAGCTCGCCAAGGCTGGCGAAGAGTCTTCTCCAGGACCTGCCGCAGCACTCCCCGAGAATCCGCCACAACCAGCGCCTCCGCCACCACGTGGCCAGCGGCCGCCCGAAAGGAAAGAAGGCGTCTGGGCGATGTGCTATGCCGTCAGCACGAGCCCGGATCCGCTCGGCAAGTATTATCGTTACGCCTTCGAGCGGACCTTGTTTCCGGATTATCCGCGGCCGGCGGTATGGACGGATGGCTACTACACGGCGACGAGCACCGGCGATGACGTGATTCAAAAGCATGTGTGCATTGCGGATCGCACAAAAATGCTCGCAGGGCAGCCTGCGACGGAGCAGTGCATCACGATTGACGGCGTGAATTTTCTGAATAATGCCGATATCGATGGCCAGAAGCTGCCGCCAGCGGGCGCGCCGAACATCATGATGGCGGCGGGAGGGACTCAGCTAAAAGGCATTTTCAATGACGACGGCATTTATTTCTGGAGGGTTCATGTGGATTGGAAGAATCCAGCGAATACGAAGGCTGATGGGCCGAGGAAAATTCCCGTTGCGCCGTATCACTATCTTTGCAACGGACAGTTGTCGAGTTGCGTGCCACAGCCGGAGACGGAGCGCCGGCTCGATGTCCAAGGCGACAAGATTATGACGCGGCTGATCTTCCGCAGGATTGGCGGGTACCAATCGATCGTGGCGGCTCACTCGGTTGCAACGAAGGGAGGCGGCGGAGTGCGCTGGTACGAGTTCCGCCTCGACAAGAAAGGCGACCCGGTCCTTTATCAGCAGGGAACCTATGATCCCGGAGGACTCTACCGGTGGATGCCGAGCATCGCGATGGATAAGAAAGGCGACATCGGCGTGGGATACTCTTTCGGCGGCCTGCCGAATTTTGCCGGGCAGCGCTTCGCGGCGCGCGAGGCTCGCGATCCAAAAGGCCAATTGACGCTGCACGAAACCGTGCTCGCAGAAGGAGAGGCGTCGCAGAAAAACACGCTGCGCTGGGAAGACTATACGACGACGGCGATGGATCCAAGCGACGACTGCACGTTCTGGTATGTCGGAGACTATCTCAAAAAGGAAGACACCAGTTATCGGACCAGGATTGGGTCGTTCCGTTTGCCGAGTTGTAAAGGCGGCCGTCAGGCGATGCGGCTCAGCGCGAACGCGAATTGAAACGTGACGACACCGAGGGTTATGCATACAGAGTTTTGTGGCTTGGTTAAGGAGGCTGTTGTGAGGAAATCATTTCTGGTCGCATCGCTCGCCAGCGTGCTTCTGCCGGGAATCGCGTTAGCTCAGAAGCCCAACGCAGCGCAAGCCTCGGAAGAACGAATCGTGAAGGTGCGGCCGTTGCCGCTGAACAGCGTGCGGCTAACCGGCGGGCCCTTGAAACACTCGCAGGAGCTGGACGCGGAATATTTGCTGCAACTCGAGCCGGACCGGATGCTGGCTTACTTGCGACAGCGCGCGGGACTTGAGCCCAAAGCGAAGCCTTATGGAGGCTGGGACGGCTCCGGGCGGCAACTCACCGGGCACATTGCCGGACATTATCTTTCTGCGGTGAGTCTGATGTGGGCGGCGACCAGCGACGCACGCTTCAAAGAGCGTGCGGATTACATCGTGAGTGAATTGAAAACGATCCAGGATGCGCAGGGGGACGGTTACCTGGGAGCGCTGATGGACGGTCAAGGCGTTGATGGAAAGGTGCGCTTCCAAGATTTGTGCCAGGGGATTATTCGCTCGGGTGGGTTTGATTTGAATGGCTTGTGGTCGCCCTGGTATGTGGAGCACAAGATTTTCGCCGGGCTTCGCGACGCTTACCGCTACACGGGCAACCGCACGGCGCTAGATGTCGAGATCAAGTTCGCGGGCTGGGCGGAGAGCATGGTCTCGAAGCTCGACGACGAGCAAACGCAAAAAATGCTGGCCACAGAGTTTGGCGGAATGAACGAAGTCACGGCCGATCTCTACGCGGACACGGGCGATCCGCGTTGGCTGGCGCTCTCGGGGAAATTTGAGCAGCGCGCGATGATCGATCCGCTGGCCGCGGGGCAGGATGTTCTTGGCGGCAAGCACGCCAATACGCAAGTGCCGAAGATGATCGGCTCCCTTGCGAGGTACATCTACACGGGCGATGAGACCGACCACAAAGCGGCCACGTATTTTTGGGACCAGGTGGCATTGCATCACAGCTTTGCGACCGGCGGACACGGCAAGAACGAGTACTTCAGCGCGCCCGACAAGTTGAATGACTACATCGATGGGCGAACCGCGGAAACCTGCGACGTTTACAACATGATCAAAATGTCGCGGACGTTTTTTTCGATCGATCCGGACATCCGTTACGCCGATTTCCATGAGCGTGCGCTGTTCAATCACATACTGGCGTCACAAGACCCTGAAGATGGACGCGTATGCTACATGGTTCCGGTGGGCCGTGGGGTGCAGCATGAGTATCAGCGGCCGTTTGAAGACTTTACCTGTTGCGTGGGTACGGGCATGGAAAGTCCCGCGCTTCATGGATACGGCATTTACTATGAATCCGTCGACAAACTCTGGGTGAGCCTGTACGCTCCCACGCGGGCGAATTGGGAGGCGCAGGGAGTGCAACTCGAAATGAGCACGGACTTCCCGATGGGCGAATCCGCGTCGCTCAAGGTCACGGTAAAGTCCCCGAAAAAATTCACGCTGGCGCTGCGGCGGCCGTATTGGGCGGGCGGGGGCTTTAGCGTCAAGGTGAATGGCCAGGTGGAGAAAGATCTGCCAAAGCCGGATTCTTACGTGGAGATCACGCGCAAGTGGAAGACTGGCGACACGATAGAGTTGGTCCTCCCGAAAACGCTTCGCAAGGAACCCCTTCCGGACAATCCCGAGCGGTTTGCATTGATGTGGGGGCCCTTGGTGCTGGCAGGTGATTTGGGGCCTGAAACATTCAGGGAGCGAGACGGCGAGGGTTGGCGAGTGACTGCAAACGCGCCGGTTCTCGTGGCGGCGAACGAATCCGTGGAGAATTGGCTCAAACCGGTGGCCGGCAGGCCTGGAACTTTTCTAACTTCGGGCGTCGGACTGGCCACCGACATCACCTTCGTCCCGTTTTATCAGCTACCTCGGCGGAAGTACGCGATCTATTGGGACATGTTTAGGCCGGAGGAGTGGAAGAAAAAATCAGAGGCGTACGCTGCCGAACAGGAAAAGCAAAAGAAGCTCGAGGCTGCGACGGTGGCATTCGCGCAGCCGGGACAAATGCAGACGGAGCGCGACTTCAATCAGCAAGGCGAAGAAAGCTCGCCGGTTCACCTGGAAGGACGCTTCGGTAGGCGGGGAACGAAATGGTTTTCGTTTGACCTGCCGGTCGAGGCGGGTCATCCGATGGGTTTGGTGGTCACGTTCAGCAACGATGGTCGCAGGAAGGGATCGTTTGACGTCCTGGTAGATGGCAAGAAGGTCGGAGAGCAGTCAACTGACAGACACAGCCCCGAGCAGGAAATCCACTTCTTTGACGTGGAGTACGCGATTCCGGCGGAGTTGATTCAGGGCAAACAGAAAGTCACGGTAAGGTTCGAAGCTCCCTCAGGCAGCGACATTCCAGGCGTGTTTGGGATTCGCATGGTCCGTACAGACCAGGCCCGCTAAAAGGAGGCGCTCCCTTCGCGAAATACGCTCAAGGCAAGAAAGAGCGCCCATACATGGCAGGGAACCAAGGCAAAATACCTCGATGGCGCGTCAGGCATCAGGCGTGCTGATGCTGTTCGCGATGACGCTTGAGAAACTCCTTCAGGTATGCGCCAGCTTCCGTAATATGTTTCCACAGGGCGGCGGAGGCTATTTCAGGGTCTTTGGTTTTGCAAGCATCAAGAAGTTCGCGATGTGCTTTGCCCGCGCGGTGCTGGTTGCGCGTGACAACAAGATGCAGGCGCGTGTAGCGGTCGCAGTTGACGTTCAAGGTTTTGACGAGCGAAAGCATTTTGGGGCGATTTGCGGGCGCATAGAGCGCAGAGTGGAAGCTCCAATTCCAGCGTCCCCAAGACTCCATCTCAGAGTCTTTCTCGAGAGATTCCTCGTAGTCGCGAAGAATGCCTTCCGCGCGCGCAAAATCCTCCTTGCTCAATTCTGGGATGGCGCAGCGAAGCATGTAGCATTCCAGCACGGCGCGCGTTTCGAACAACTCCATGATTTCTTCCGGCGAAAGCGCTGAAACCACTGCGCCCCGATTGGCCACCAGAGTCACCAGGCCTTCGGCAGCCAGATGGGTCAGCGCTTCCCGGACAGGGATGCGGCTGATTTGGAACTCCGTCGCAATGGCGTCCTGGCGAAGCTGTTCGCCTTCGCGCAATTCACCGTTTAGAATTTTCTCCCGCAGCCTTTCGACAACCGCAGCCCCTAAAGACTGCCGGGGGATGGGCGACCTTTTTTCAGGTTCGCGTGGCGTGGGGAGAATCGAGCTTTGAGTGTGCATATTTATTGGTGTTTGAGATTCGCCTCTTCTGTGGGGCAGTTCATAATTATAAAGCAATCATAAACATTCTGGCTGCACATCTATTCCGAAATGGGCCATCTTGCAGGTGGGGACAGCGGTGCCGTCGGGAGCCAGTTTAGCACCACGCACAAAGGGGGAGAAATTCCCAAGGGTAGGGGCCTGTTTCGGAATTTTCGGCAGCCAGCGAGTACCCGCTATTTGCGCAAGGTAGAGAGGTAGCTCCGAATCAGCCGTCTAGCATTAGACGCTGCGACAGCGCCGCCAACTAGGATCATGCCAACTCCAATCAGCCTGCCGGTTTCCGGTTCCGGCACGCTCACTGGATCGTCTGAGCACCCCTTAGCTCGATCATCGCTGTGCGTACAGCCGCTCGTGCTGGCATCTCCCCTGGCAGGGAGGCATGAAAGCATCAACATAGCAAGCAGGGAAGCACAGAACACAGACACTTTTTTGATCATGTAACACCTACCCTCTGATAGATGATTCAATGACAGCGTGACGATGAGGATACCTGTCAAAATTAACAGGGATGGTGCCCGCAGAGCGCATGCGGGGCGGATGCTTTTCAACGGAGAGGATTAGCGATTCTAAAAGCTGGCGGCCCCTTCTGCGTAAGGACTGTCCCAAATGCCATACGCATCGGCGGGCCGCCAGTGGCGTTGCGACTTCGTAACCAATTCTTGTGCCGCGACTAACTCGGAGTCGTTGCGCCAAGGCAAGGAGGGAAGGCAAATGGCTGGCGGCCCTTTTGCGTAAGTCCCCATTCCATACGCAATCGGCGGGCCGCCAGAGTGTGCGACTCGAAGACAATTCTTATGCCGCACCTAACTCGGAGTCGTTGCTCTAAGGCAATTAGGAAAGGTAAATGGCTGACGGTCGCTCGGTGTGCTCCTAGTCGGGTTTCCTAAGGGTTCGAGTGACCGCCAGTCTTGCGATTCTGAGTTTTTTACAAGGCCTGGCGCTCAGAAGCACTACGAGCAAATTGACTGTAGGTTTTTGGCACGAGGGAGTGAGACTGGCTGATAAATGGAGGCGGCGCAATCCCCCGGCTTCCCCAGCCCAGTGAGGCAAGGAAGAGTTGCGTCCGCCTCCAGGAAACAAGGCACGGAACAAACAGTACCGCCCCCTGCTTAGCGATCACCTGTCAGAATTGACAGGTACGCCCAGGCTTGAGTTCTCTTAGGCTGTCAGGCATCACGAAGCCAAAGGTGGCTGTAGCTTTCGCGCTCCTGAACCCAACTTTGAAGCGCACCCCTAGAGAGGGCTGCAGCCACTCGATGTTTCCTAATTCGCAAGTCCTCTGCCCCAACCTGTCAAAACTGACAGGTGGGATCTTTCTGCAGGTGGTTACTATCTCTCGCCTATGCAGGCTCGCGGGCGGTTGAATCCTAAAATCCCCGAGGCACGACCCCTCATCCTCACGGGAAACACCTTTAGCCTCGCGGAAGGATATAGGCGGGCAAGCATAACCAAGCCTGTGACAAGGTGGTCGAATGTTCTTAGATGGTAGTGCGCCGCTTCCTCTTGGGTTAGAACCGACAGCAGATAATTTCCCATCGTTCATGGTCGGGTATCTATTGATTGTTTCCGTGGTTCGATTTGTCATTATCAATTGGCGTAGGTCTAGGCGTGACAAGTTGTGGTAGCCTGCATTCCCCGTTTCCGCTGGAGCATTCATGGCCGAGCAGCGGAAGAACGCCATTCTGTTTGCGGCTACGATTTTTTTCGTTGGTCCACAGTGAGTACGGTGGTTTTGCGGGTGGCAGGCGCCATGCGGCCACCTCGATACGAAAGGGAATTACGTGACTATTGCAAAGGTGCTCCAGTGCAGATTGAAAACGAAGGGTCCGCTGGGAGGGAAGCAGAATCTGGTGCCGGGGGCCAGAATCGTTCGTGGCAGGCCACCGTCCGATTTGCTGCTGAGCTAGCGGCATAGCCGACTGGCTTTGGGGGCGTGGAAATGTCAGTTTTTAGTTCCGAGACCCGAGACTGTTTGCTGACAAGTAGGGATGAAAGAGCTTTGCTCCGCTGGACCTAGGAACTTCTGAAAATCCAAAACTGTGCGGCACTGTTTGATGGCTTCAGAATGATTATTCTCTTCTGTCGCAATTTTCGACAGCATCCAAGATAGTTGTGCGATCACGTTCCCATATGTCTGCTGTGCGTTATAGTTTCCAGAACCGACAGCCTTGAAATGCTTTTTGTAGATCGAAACTGATTTATTGGCGTGCTCGCGAGCAAGATCGTATTTCTTTTCCTCAGCGTAGAAATGGCTTAGATTTGCTAAGGCCGCGGCTGTGCCAGGGGATTCCTTGTTAGCATTTTGATGAACCTTAACGGCCTTGTTGTAATACTCCTCTGCATCATCATATTTTTTCTGGGCTGCGCAGAGCTCCCCCATATCCGTCATCCATTGTGCTCGTTCATCCTCGTGCAAGAGCCCGCTACTCGCAGCCAGAAGTGCAGATGCGCGACTTAATTGCTGAGCAGCCCCGATTTCATCTCCTTGCCGAAGAGCCGTCTCCGCTGCTTCCTCAGCGCTCCAGAAGTTATGCTGAAAAAGCATCTCGTTGCGCCCCTCGTCCTCCTGAGGCCTGTTTGCCCCGAATGGGACCATCACGAAAGTAATAACCCTAACGGGTTTCCCGCCGGACTGAAAAGGCTGGTACGTCCACTTACGGACGGCGTCCATCGCTGCATATTGCAGCAGGGGATGGCCGTAAATAATTCTGCGAACGGATGGCGTTCCAGATTCATCTATGCTGATCTCCAGGATGACTACCCCCGAGATGCGCGTTTGTTGAGCAAGCGGAGGATAAACGGGCGGAGCTCGCTTAAGCAGATGTTGTTCGACCTCTTCGGAAACAACGCGAACAATAGGTGTCTGCCCCAAAGCGCGGCAAGTTAGAGCGAGAAAAATAAGAGCCCGCCACATAGGAGGGGCATTGTATTGCCAAAGGGGCTCTCCGGGAAAACAAAAAGTACCCTGCAAGGAATGAGGCGCTTCCAAGCTGGTTTTAATCGGCAAAAGTCGCCTTTCAAACTTCTCCCTCATTTCTCCTTGAAGCGATGAGGCTTGCCCCCGCGCGCCGAAGCGCGACAAGTGGAGCCGCAGAAGAGCCCGGCTGAAGCCCGGCCTGTACACAAACTCCGTCTTCACTGGGACACGCGGGGGCAGCATAACAAGCTGCTACGCGCCGCTCCTGAATTCTCAAACGGGCGCTGCTTCTGGCTGCGTGTTCGATTCGGACCAGATTCGAGAATCTTGGATCTTGATTCCTCACTTGTGGACGCTGGTGCCGGGGGAGGGAATTGGACCGAACGTTTGCCTGTTCACTTCAAGTGGCTGGCGACGGCCTGATCCATGGACCTGGAGAGCTGTGGCTTTGCCACGGTGCGCCACGACTCAGAAGTCTATTGAGTGG
>Ga0126373_10004542_pt1 | contig 10628 bp, 12 predicted proteins | sample PanSoiMetPlot_11_FD_92545 | JGI IMG/M metagenome (GOLD analysis project Ga0126373, IMG submission 92545) | Tropical forest soil microbial communities from Panama - MetaG Plot_11 | ecosystem: Environmental > Terrestrial > Soil > Tropical forest > Bulk soil | place: Panama | collected 2016-02-17
AGTGGCGGACAGACGGACACACCTATAGGTGTGTGTCCGTGTCCGTCCGGCCAGACACTCCCGGACCTGTCCGGCTTTGTCCGCGTCTGTCCGGCTGTCCTGTAGCGCGAGGAAACCGATGGACCGGCTGGCCCGCGGCCGTCGCAAAGGATCTTGCGGCGGAATCGCATGGTCGTTGGGCCATTCACGCTCGGTCGCGCCAGCGCATCAGTGTCGTATTTACGCTGTTTTTGGCTGGCTTAACTACGATTTAATGCCGCATTTTGGCCTTAATCGACTAGAGTGCGCGTCATCCAACATATCCCGTTAAACGAGTACTCCAGTGACGCTGACGCTCGGCGAGCGGCTTGCCTTGATCACTGCCACAATGGTCGTGTCGTGTGGCCGGCGCACCTCGCCAACCGGCGTGATCAATTATCGCTTCGCTGCCTCCCGGAACGACTGCTGCAGCTCACGGCTAAATACGAGCGTCGAGCTTACCACTTTGACCGGCATTCGTTGACCGCAGGTCAGCTATTGGATCATTGACAATTAAAAAGATGGATAAACGCCGCACCTTATTCGGTCTCGCCGTCGGCGTCGGTCTGCTCGCTGCAGGATCGGCGCGAGCTGATCACGCGTTAGAATGTGATAAGGTCCAACTGCCATCGAGCCTTGTAATCTGCTCGGACTCGGAGCTGCTCGCCATTGCCGATGAGCGTGGGCAGGTCTATCGCGAACTGTGGGCTCGCCTCGATGCGGCTCAGCGAGCAGCGTTGCAAGCCGATCAGGCCCGATGGGTTCGCGAATACGCGACTAGGTGTGGTGTGCCGCCGGATGTCTTGCCACAGCTGCCGCCAACGCCATCTATCGTAGACTGCTTCAAACAAGCTGGCCAGGCGCGGATCACATTTCTGCGTACCTATAGCGGAAGGTCTGCGAGTCCACTTTACGTCGGGAATGCCGGCAGTAACGCAGAAGATGAAGTCTCTCTAGATAAGAAGAACGGCATTTACATGGTTCCGGTGCTAATTAATGGAATCCTCTCGCTGGATTTTATTTTGGATACCGGAGCGAGCGACGTTTCGTTACCTGCGGACGTCTTTCACACCCTCGCTCGAACTAAAACGCTCGGCGAGAGCGATTACATCGGACCGGGTAAGTACGGTATCGCTGACGGCAGCGTCAGTGAAAGGCCAAGGTATCTCTTGCACGAGCTTAAAGTTGGGAACCGGACTTTGACCAATGTCGATGCTCATGTCCAAAATGAGGAGGGTCCACCGCTCCTCGGGCAAAGCTTTCTCTCAAAGATCGGTGCGTGGTCCATCAATAACGAGCGTCACGTTTTGTTCCTTGGCTCGCCGACTTTGACGGCCGGCCCCAATCCGTCGGGAGCCCCTCCAATCTCGCCAGTGTTGCCGGCCACGCGACAGGTGGCCGCCTTCGAGGATGGTCTGCGCGATCGCGCTTCGTGGGAACAATGGTTCTCCGGCACGGCCGGGAGCTTTAAAGATGGCGTAGAATATTGGTCTGGCCAGCGCAGCTTGCCGCATCCCGGTTCCTGTTACGGCCTGGTGAGCGAGCACCTTGGCGACTGGACGGCTGGCTGCCTGGCGGCAAAACGCTTCCTCGATCCGACCGACATCCGTCGCAAGGCGGAACCGGAGTACCGCGCCGGCTGGAATAGCTACAGAGGTTGATCCCGCTGCCGAACAATGATGGATTGACAACACATGGTATCAGCCGTCGACAAAAGTAAAATTGCTTTTGCTGGTGTCGCCTATATCGGCAAGGACGGAATTGAACGTCGTATTAGCGATATTTCCGGGCTCGTTGCCGCGGCAAAAGCAGGAGAGATTACTCGATCGTCCTTGCTAAGGACAGCACAGGACAAGCCGTGGCGGCCAGCCGAAACCGATCCGAGCGTTGCGGCATTGCTCACCACCGTACCGCCGTTCGGCGCTGCTCCAGGAACGCGCTCGACCGCAAAACGTGCGGCCATCATTGTTTTAAAGACGATCTTTCTGGTTATAGCATTCGTTTTCGCCATCGGCGTCGCGGGGATTGTGGGGCAGTTGAACGCCGACGCGTGGAGCGATCTCCTCGGGTTCAAAGTCATAACTCGGCCAGTGTTTCCAGTTTCATGGTTGGTATTTATTCCAGCCGTACTGGCTGTAAAAAGCAGGACATTTTCGATTGGCGGGAAGGCGGCGCGGTTTGCCTTGTCGCTGGCGGTTGCCATCGCAACCGTTGTTATGACAGGGCTCGCAACTGGTCTCGTACTCGCCATCCTGCCACCGCTAGGACCATGGCCGATTATCGCTGTGGCCGGAGCGTTATCAGTGCTTGGATGGATGCCGTTCGTCTACGCCATGAAGCGGATCTGGGCTTTGCCGGATGTATCCTATGTCTTCCGGTTCTTCCGCAAACACCCGGTAGAGAGCCACAGTGCGCAGAAGACGGGACCAGCCGTATCTGATGTCTCGGGATCTGATGTGAAGGTGTGGCGGACCTTTGTGCGCCACGAACCGGCGGTGCAACAAGCGGTCGAGCGTCTAGCGGCTCTCTCGCCGACCAACGTGGCGGTGTTTCGTAAACTGTTGGTGGCCGGGCGCGATCGTGCGCGCATTAAGGAATATGAGACTGCGTCGATCGTTCGGGTACAAGGCGCTGAATTCGTCGGCGACGAGGATCTCCACAAGGCACATATCGCCTGAATCGGCAAGATCCTCGTCTAGCGGATGAGTTGGTGCACGTCGTGGACACGCTCGGCAGGCCGCATGATTTGGACAAGGCCGTAGCGCAAATCCTGGACGACGGCAAACATCTGCCGGCGCCAACGTTTGAAACATTCTGGCGTATCTATCCGAATGGCGGATCGAACCGGGGAAAGCACACGGCTCGCATGAATTTCAATCACGCGGTGCGGATGGGTGCAGACCCTGGCGCGATCGTTGTGGCCGCGGTAAGGTTCGCTGCATACGTAGCGTCAAAGCCCATCGAGCTTGAGGATCGGACGGTTCCTTCGGCCGGCTCCTGGCTGTCCTACGAGGAATGGCGCGCCAAAGAACCGGCTGACTCTTTGTGGCTATCCCGCAGCAATCCCGGAAAAAGAGCGCCGTTCGCCCGCGTTGGCTACGACTGAGGCAACACCGCGACGCCGTGCGAGCCCGACCCACCGAATCAGCACCTAACGCATTGGACGGCAGTCCGGCCCTGCGCTAGCCAGCATTGACAACAGCCGTCGAACTGGGCGCAGAGCTTGCGGCGGCCAGGCACACGCAATCCAGTTGCCGTTTGCGCTGATCTTCCAGTTGTCCTCTGAGCTTCCCGCGTCGGCCGGTATCCTGGCGACGCAAGACGAAGCTGGATGCCACCATCTGGCCGCGGTGACAGCCCAGCCATCTTCGTCTCAAACACCTGACTTCACTCTGTATCAGCGGAAGCACTCCGGCTCCTGTCTTGTAGGCGCTACTTTTGGGAGAGTTGTATACATCAATGGCCGCAAGCAGAGTGGCGATCCACCGAGCGATGCCGCCAATGAGACTGCCGACGAACTGCCCGTATACGAAGATAGATCCACTCCGCCTACTGAACGACGGACGATAGCTTGCTGCCGGCTCAACGGCGGCTGGTTAGCTCGCCGACAGGAGCCGCTATGTCGCAGCATCAACACAGAAATCGAGGTCTATCGCCTCGACTGGTCGAGCAGTTTTGATGGCGACGCGTTAATCCGGATCGGGCGCGAGGACGATCGGATCTCGCTGCAAGCGATGTACCGGCGGGGCTCGTTCAGCAGCGATCAAGTCGAACGCGATATAGTTCTGAGCATAGACGATTGGAACCGACTACAGGATGCGCTGATTGATGCGTCGTTTTGGGCGCTCGATATGCGACATGACCGCGTCGGATTTGACGGCGCTACTTGGACAATGGAGGGCCGTCGCAAGGAGATCTACTGCTCGCGGAGCGATGGTGTCCCGGTGGCGCGATATGGCGCCTCGGCCGGGTGTTCTTCGCGTTGCCGGATTGACGCACGTCGAGACCTAGCAACGCATGAACCGCGGCTCTGATGCGTTATAACCGCTCGCCAACCACTAGCGTATCCGATGTGCGTCAGCCCGCTCGCGGTCATCGGTGTTGATCAGCATGTCGTCGCAGGCGACGATATTCGAAATCGGCAGCCACTGTGCCGTAGCTGTCCGATCGGTGGAATCAACGAGCCAAGCAGAGCGGTCTTCGAGCATGATCACGGAGCCGTTGTTCGAGACGTTGGTGATCCAATGGCCTTCCTCGCATGCGTGTGCGGCCAACGATGCCAATATGAGAATCAGGCCACCGATTAAGGACGCAGATGCCGTCGCGAGGCGCATAGATGCCGCTCTCTGAGTGTTGCGGTCACGGCTGATACAAATCACAGGTACAAATTGACTTCGAGTTAAGGCGTTCCGTTTCATCGCAGATGCGGTATTGCCGCGACGGATGATCGAGCGAATCGGCCAAAGTCGAACCCTACTGGCGGTGGCGACCGCGTTTGGTTACCGCGCATTTACCTCGAATTTGGCTGGCGTAACCATCAATTCCCGACCGCAGTTGATCCATATCGGGTAAAGACTTTCCCGGCGCTGCCCGCTCGTGTGGCCGGCGCATACTTATTTCATTGATGTCTGCTATGGGACCGGATACTGGTAATACCCGTCATGTCGGCCTCGTTATGCTGTATGGGTTTATCGTTCTCGTTGTTGGCTATCTCGTTATCTAGACGCGGCCGCGACTAAGTCTTCGCACCCATGGCAACGCAGGCGAGAACGTCGCCGCTTGCCTTGTTGGAGCTACGCAGCCCGTCATTGTTGTCGGCGTCGGGACGAGCCAGCCGCGTGGTCTGCACCACAATAGAGATACTAAAGAACATTTGCCGCGGCGACAAGGTGGCGACCGATCTCGTTGACGCCGCGGCGCGGAATCCGTGAGGTAGACCAAAGAAAATGAGTACAATGTACACAATATAGACCGACCTGCTGGAAACAAACGAGATCGCGTTTTGCGTCGACTGCGCGACCAACGTCCAGAGCTGCATATCCGGGTGCTGCAGAACGAGCTGTCGCCGCATGCAGCGATGATCGAGGCCGGCTTCCGGACCCGCACCTTCGTCATGCCGCGCAACGCAAACCCGCTATCGACGGCTCGGAAACCGCATCCGGCCCGCACGCACGCGCTCAATCGCCGCGATCTTAAGGCGGCCGACAAATGGATCGAGCGCGCGGTCGTCCGTGAGATGTCGCGGCGCTCTGCTTAATTGTTGACGGTCGGCTGACGGCTCCGCCGGAATATATCGACGTCCGGTTTGACCTTTTACGCATGGGGCCAAGCTGTGATGGCGGCGTCGGGCTCTGACCACGGCTCGGCGCCGCTTCACGTCAGTGCCGTGAAATTGCCCGTCGAGTCGACAAGGCCGAGGGTTCCGCCGACATTGCAGAGTTTGATCCCTGCTTTGGTGCCGGCAGGTGGAGCGGTAAGCGGACGAAGCAATATCGATCCGTCTGCGAGTGGCGCGAAGATAGTCACTCCAGTGGAATCGACGTAGTGGATTATCGCACCGGAGGTGCCGCCGGTGGTGGACTTTAGGAAGATGCCCTGTGCCGCCGTGCCTTGAGCCTTGCCGGCCTGCAAGTCGATGCTGATGGCGGCGGCGTTGGCGTCGGACGCAGGCTCGGGACCGGGATTGACGTGCGAGATCTTGAGCGTGCCATGGCCGGATACCTCGCACGCACTGAATGCGGTGTTACATGATACCACGTTAAGGCCGGCGTTATTCGTTCCGCCATCGGCGGCCAAATTGAACACTGCGACATGGTCGCCGGGAGTTTTCGACGTTGATTTCGCGCTAATCGCGACTCCCGAAGACACCGTTACCGACACCGGCTCAGTCATAGATCCTCCTCTTCAACTCGGTTCAACCAAACCATCAGTCGGCATTAAAGCGACCTGGCGACGATGAACGATCGCACGAGGCAACGAGTGTGAATCGGTTCACACGGTGAAGACGGAGCGCGCCCTAGATTCGACGAGCCCGGATCGCGGGGTCGAAGCCGGCGACGCCGTTACGGAACACGAAGCACCGGATGGCCCGCGCCGAGGTCGCGTGCTCGTCACTCTGCAGGCCTGGAGGAAGCCAATGACAAACAGTGGGCCAGCTCATTCGAGGCTTGCGCCGCTGATACGAAAGGCGCTGGCGACTCGGGATACACTTCGGCTGGGGCCGCAACAAATCGGTACGCTATCTTCGCTCTACTGCTCAGTCTGCGTTGCTCAGTCGTTCGCGGATCAGGCGCTGACGCGTCGCGAACGCGATATGGCGCATGCCATAGGCCGAGGCACGATTGATCCCGTAGCGATACAAGCGCTAGTCGAGGACGCCCAAACGCTGCGTGCGGAACTTGAAACCCGAACGGCTAACGGTTTCGAAGCTCTCCGCTCTGCCCTAACCGGCGAGCAGCTATCTGAGCTACTGGCTTCTGAAGAGGGTCTCGCGAGCGTTGTGCCGGGATCAACCGCAGTAAAGCAAGACGTCGACGCTTACCTCGACGAAAAGATCAAGGGTAAAGACGTTGTCGAAGTCGAAATCGCGGGCAAGGTGGCCGATAGGTTAATAAGTTGGGCAAAGATCTTTGGTGTTTTCGTGGCGGCTCCGGTGACGGCTGTCATGATCTTTCTGAGCGTCTTTGGCATCACGAAAGTATCGGACATCTATGCTTACGTGAGCGATTATGAAAAAAAGCTGCAGCAGACGCTGGATAACGCGAAAGAGAACGCTCAGGCTATCGAAAAACAGGTCGTTGATCTCAGGAACCAGACCGAGACGCTAAGGAACCAAAACGAGACGCTAAGTTCCGACGTTAAGAAGCTTAAAGAATGCGTGTATGGCAACTCGGCGCGGACCGACGAGGCGAGGCGATCGGCACTGGAGAATGCCCTCGCCGGGTTCGCACAGCATATGGTAGATGTCGGTTTTAAGCCAAATGCCAAGCCCGTCTCAGTCGTCATTGGTCCGGATGATATGCTACCCGGAGCCTTCGCATATTACGAGTCCGATAAGCGTCGTATCGTGCTGAGCCCTTGTGCGGCGGGCGAAACGGGAATGGTGTTTCGCGAATACGGTCACGAGGTAATGCCGCGCACGCTCCGCTTTGATATGGATGCGGCAAACGACATGGGGCTGAACGCGATCGAGACAGGTTTGGTCAGCTATTTTGCCTGCAGCTATCAGAACGACCCCACTCTCGGCCGACCGCGCCCGCAATCGACGCCTCCTGGCGCCAATACCGAGCCCATTGTGAATCTCGAAAACAAACGGACATTAGCCGACGCGGCCTCTTTGACCGCGTCCGATTTCCAGAAGATGTACGGGCTCGGAGATGCGTGGGGCGGGCTCTTCTGGGATATCCGGAAGGCCGTCGGTCGCGAGTTAGCGGACCCGATCATACTCGCGGCTTGGCACGCATTACCACCGCCTGGGGTAGGAACCCGCCACTATTCGGCGGAAATGGCGACGCGGCTTCTAGCCGAGGTGCGCGCCAAAGCCGGCGAGCAAAAAGCACGCGAGGTCCGTGCCCTGCTCGATCAGCGCTCGCTAAATTTCTGAGGTGGCAGGAATCCACCTCACTAACATGACGGTTCAGCAAGATCGAGGCTGTATATCGCTGACGCGATCAAGAAGGCCGCCAAGGTCGTCGCCTGGCAGCAATTGCGTCGGATGTCTGACCATTGGTTCGGCACCGCTTACCTGTTGAACTGCTGCACCTGTGACGTAGCTCACATATTCCATCGTACCTGCGGACTAGGATGCATTGGCGCAGTATTTTCGCTGCGCTGCCATAGGAGCAGGTTGAAATGGCCGCAAACAAGTTCGTACTGAAGGGTTCGGGCGTCGAAGTGGATTACACAGTCGGTGCCAACCCCGCTTTTCCCGCACTGGTCTACAAGGACGGAGCCTTTCAAAAGGCGTTCAAGCCCAACCAGATCCTGACCGAAAATACCGGTCTCGGAGAACTGGTATCCGTCCCTCTGGTCGTCAGCATCGATACCGGTGGTGAGCGCTTTGGCTTTTTTCTGCCGTTCATCGATGTGGCTCGGGGCCAGACGGCCGACTTCAACTCGGTCGGCATTTACGAGACGTTCAGCGGACCAGATTCCATTCCCCACCGACCTTCGACGTGGCGGTGCATTGAAATGACCGGGACGGCGCAGAGCGTGATTGTTCCCTTGGAGCGGTCTGACGAGCGCTAGTTAGCGTCCACGGCGGTGGTCTCCCTCACGCAGGTCCGCATGAGGGAGATCCCGAGTGTGAACCGGTTCACATGCCGATGACAGAGCGCGCCGTACATTCGACGAACCGCAGATTGCGGAAATCGAATCCAGGAGCCCGGTTATGAAAAAGCGTATGCTCGTTGTCGCATTGGCCGTAGCCGTGCTCGGCAGCGCCGTCGCAATCTCCGCCATCAGCAACATGCATCGCTCGCCTTCGCACTGGCGCTCGGCGGCGTCATTATCTGCGATGTAGCCGGCAGCCGCTAGGTGCACGCGAACCGCAGCGAGACAGACCAGAAATGCGACGGGCGACGCGCTGTTCGAGGGAGGAGTGCTAAAGAATTTCATTCGACGCGAGGAAAGGTTAATCTCTTGCTTGCCGAAGCGATCGAAGTTGCGCGCATAACGGACCGCCATAGGAACAGGAGCCGGATATGGACCTGTCAGCTTGGCTGCGCGGCCTTGGTTTGGGTCAATACGAGCAGGCGTTTCGCGACAATGCGATCGAGCCGGAGGTTCTGCCGCGGCTCACCGCCGAGGATCTGAGGGAAATCGGTGTCGTCCCGGTAGGGCACCGCCGAAAATTGCTCGACGCCATTGCCGCATTACGCGTGCCCGAGGTGCCCGCCTCGGACCGCGCACGAGACGCCAAAATGCCGTTGGCATCGCCAGTCGACGCAGGCGGCGAGCGTCGGCAGGTGACGGTCTTGTTTGCCGACCTCTCCGGCTACACGGCGTGGGGGCAGCGGCTGGATGCGGAAGATGTCCACGCGCTACTCCAACAATTCTTCGATCGCGTCGACGGTATCATTCAACAACATGGCGGACATGTTGCCAGGCACATTGGCGACTGCGTCATGGCTGTCTTCGGTGCGCCCGTGGCGCACGACAATGATGTAGAGCGCGCGGCGCGCGCTTCATTGGCCATTCAAGCCGCTATCACTGAGGTTTCCGCACAGGTCGGGCTCCCGATCCACGTCCATATCGGCGTCGCCGGCGGCCAGGTCGTCGCCAGCCAGACTGGCAGTGCGACATACAGCGAATACACCATCACCGGTAATGCGGCGAACCTCGCATCGCGCCTCACCGATGCGGCGGAGGCAGGCGAAATCTTCGTGTCGGATGATACGCATGACGCGCTCGTCGAGCGGTTCGACTGCGTCGATGCCGGTACGCTGGACATCAAAGGCTTTGCCGAACCAGTTCGGGCATGGCGCCTTCGTGGGCTAAGAACCGTCGCGCGCGAGCAGCGGCCATTCGTCGGCCGTCGCGCTGAACTCCGCATATTGGAGGTGGCGCTGGCGGCGTGCCGCGAGACCGGCCGCGGTCAAGCCATGTATGTTCGCGGCGAGGCAGGGATCGGCAAGACCCGTTTGATCGAGGAGGTCCAACGGGCGGCGACCGAGATCGGGTTTGCGTGTCATGTTGCGCTCGTGCTCGATTTCGGCGGCGGCGTGGGGCACGACGCGATCCGCGCGCTTGCGCGCAGCTTGCTTGGCGTTGAGGTCACCGGCGATACGGAGACGGCGCGTGCCGCGGCGGCTGCAGCGCTGTCCGCGCGTGCGGTGGCGATAGATGACGCGGTCTTTCTCAATGATCTCCTCAACCTGCCACAGCCACCGGAGTTAAGGCCCATCTATGAGGCGATGGATAGCGGCATGCGCAGCCATGGCCGGCAGCGCGTCATGGCCCGCATCCTCGATCACAAGAGCCGACAGCAACCGCGTCTACTGATCGTCGAGGATCTCCATTGGGCCGACGAGCCGGTTCTAATGCAGCTGGCGAGATTGACGACCACGGTGGAGCAATACCCGATCCTATTGATCATGACGTCGCGTATCGAGGGCGATCCGCCGGATGAGGCATGGCGGGCGGATGCGGCAAGCGGCTCGCTAACGACAATTGATCTCGGTCCTCTGCCAGTAGATGACGCGCATTCACTCGCAGAGGCGCTGATTGCTGCCAATACGGCTTTTGTCGAGCGCTGCGTCGAGCGCGCCGCCGGCAACCCTCTTTTCCTTGACCAGCTCCTTCGGCACGCCGATGAGAGCCATGCCGTTGTGGTGCCCGGCTCAATCCAGAGCCTGGTACAGGAGCGCATCGATCGGCTTGATCCAGCGGATAAAGCCGCGGCGCAGGCTGCCGCGGTCCTCGGCCAGCGGTTCGCAGGCTCGGCTTTAGGGTATCTGCTTGATTGGGCGGATTACGTTCCCGAGCATCTAGTGGTGTGTAACGCGTAAAAAGGTAGTACGATCGTGTTCATGAAGAGCAGGATCGGACTGACAGAAGCAGAACAGATGGAGCTGAACCAGCGGGCGGCGAGCCGCAGCGGTCGGGCGGAC
>Ga0126373_10004543_pt1 | contig 10628 bp, 13 predicted proteins | sample PanSoiMetPlot_11_FD_92545 | JGI IMG/M metagenome (GOLD analysis project Ga0126373, IMG submission 92545) | Tropical forest soil microbial communities from Panama - MetaG Plot_11 | ecosystem: Environmental > Terrestrial > Soil > Tropical forest > Bulk soil | place: Panama | collected 2016-02-17
GCGCGAGCTTCGGCAAGCGTCCGCCGAGACCCATGTTGTGCTTCAGCAGCGTTCGCCGTGCCGTGGGCAGAAGTTCCAAGGCTAGCAGTCCCGCGTTGCGTCCCCAGGTGACGGTCTTGAGGGGATTGGCGAAGAGACGGTTGAGGGCGTCGGTGAAGAGCGCGGTGCCCCGTTGGTCGCCGCGCCGCGCGTCCACGTATGTCTCCAACACCGCGTGAGAACCCAGATCCTGGCCCTGCTTGAGCGCATCCGCCAGCACTTCGGCGAGCATCGCTACGTCCCGCAGCGAGAGATTGAAGCCCTGCCCCGCGATGGGGTGCAGCGCGTGGGCGGCGTTGCCGATGATAAGCGTGCGCTTCGCGAGCTGGGTCTCCGCCTGCACCATGCTCAAGGGATAGCTCACCCGCTTGCCCGCCTGCATGAACTTCCCGAGCCGGCCGCCGAACTTGGCCGCCGCCTGTTCCAGAAAGCTGGCGTCGTCCAGGCCCAGGATCACTGGCGCTGCCTTGGTGTCCGCCACCCACACCAGGCCGTAGCGGTCGTGGCCCTGCGGGAGCAGCGCCACCGGCCCGTCGTCGGCGAAGCGCTCGTAGGCGGTGTCCGGTTCCGGGCGCTCCACCCGGATGTTGCATACCACCGCCGTCTGTTCGTAGTCCCATTTCCGGCCGGCGATGCCGAGCTGGCGGCGCACTTCTGACTGGGCCCCGTCGGCGGCGATGAGGAGCTTCGCCTCCAGGGTCAGCGGCGACTCCCCTTCCACCTCCGCCGTGACGGAGGTTTCCCCCAGAGTGAAAGAGTTGAGCTTGGCAGGGGCCAGCAGCGTGATGTTCTCTTTCCCGCCGATGAAATCCACCAGGGCCTTGCCGATGCTGCGGTTGGGGGTCACCCACCCCAAGGCCGCCACGCCCGCTTCTTCCGCATGCAGGCGCGTGGCGCCCAAGCGTCCCTTGTCCGAGACCTGGATGTGCTTGATCGGCGAGGCTTCCGGGCCGATGCCGGCCCAGACCCCCATGGTCTCGAAGATGCGGCGGCTGCCTTCGGAGATGACGGTGATGCGGTCGTCGAAACTCGGCTGGCCGCGGCTGCCGAAAGGCACCGCCTCCGCCACGGCGATCTTCAAGGGCAGCGGTGCCAACGCGGCGGCCAAGCTGGCGCCCACCAGGCCGCCGCCGACTATCAAGAGATCGAATTCGCGGGAGCCGGCCATGAGGCTAGAGGAGGCGGCCTTGCAGGAGCGTTTCCACCTCGTCCGGGTCTTTGACGAGCGCTCCGGTGAGTACGTCCGGCTCGCCCTTGGTCACCAACACGTCGTCCTCGATGCGCACGCCGATGCCCTGGAAGGATTTGGGCGCGCCCTTGGTGCCGGGGGCGATGTAGATGCCCGGCTCCACGGTGAGCACCATGCCCGGCTCCAGTTCGCGCCATTCCTCGCCCACCTTGTAGTCGCCCACGTCGTGCACGTCGAGCCCCAGCCAGTGGCCGGTGCGGTGCATGTAGTAGGTCTTGTAGGCCTCGTCCTTGATGAGCTTCGAAACTGTGCCCTTGAGCAACCCCAGTTCCTTCAAGCCCTGGGTGATGGCCTTCACCGCCGCTTCATGGGGCGCGTTCCAGTGCTTGCCGGAACGTGCCTCTTTGATCGCGGCGCGCTGCGCTTCCAGCACCACCTCGTAAACGGCCCGCTGTTCCGCCGTAAAGCGGCCGTTCACCGGGAAGGTGCGGGTGATGTCCGAGGTGTAGCAGTTGAGCTCGCAGGCGGCGTCGATGAGCACCAAGTCGCCGTCCTTGAGGGGCTGGTTGTTGTCGATGTAATGCAGGATGCAGCCGTTCTCGCCGCCGCCCACGATGGGGCTGTAGGCCGGCGTGCCGCCGTGGCGGCGGAACTCGTGCAGGAACTCCGCCTCCAGCTCCCACTCGTTCATGCCCGGCCGGCAGGCGCGCATGGCGCGCTCGTGGGCCTTGACCGAGATGGCCGCGGCGGCGCGCATGGCCTCCGCCTCGGCCTTGCTCTTGTAGAGGCGCATGTCGTGCAGCAGGTGGTCCAGGGAGACGAACTCCTGGGGCGGATGGATGCCCGAGCGCGTCTGGGCGCGCAGTTGGTTCACCCAGGCGATCACGTGCCTGTCGAACTCGGGGTACACGCCCATGGTGTAGAACACCCGGGTGCAGTTCTCCATGAGGTGCGGCAGGATCTCGTCGATGTCACCGACGGGGAAGGCGTCGTCGGCGCCGTATTCGCGGGTCGCGCCCTCGGGGCCGGCGCGCCGGCCGTTCCAGGTCTCCATGGCCGGGTCGCGGTCGCGGCAGAACAGGATGTATTCCGCCTGTTTGCGCCCCGGCACCAGCACCGCCACCGCCTCCGGCTCCGGAAAGCCCGTGAGATACTGGAAGTCCGAATCCTGGCGGAAGGGATAATGGGTGTCGCGGTTGCGGATTTTCTCCCGCGCCCCGGGCACGATGGCGATGGACTCATGGCCCATCATGCGCATCAGGTCCTTGCGGCGGCGGGCGAATTCCTGCGACTGCATGCCGTTTCCCTTAGTGCAAGGTCGCGCTGGGCGGGACAGGTTTGCCGGTGACGTCCGCCTGCAATTCCTCGTAGATCATCTGCACGCCCACCCGCACGTACTCCAGGATCTCGGCGTAATCGGTCTCGTCCTCTTCACTGGTAGTCGCGCCCTCGAAGCTCGCCTTGGCGATCTCGGCCAGGTCCCGCAGCACCTCCCCCACCTCCGCGGCGAGCTCCGCGTCCTCCAGGCGCCGGCCGCCCAGGCCCACGCCGTAGAGGAAGCCCTGGCACCACTCGCCGAGGGCCGCGGTGCGGGCCTTCAGACCCGTGTTGTCGTCGGGTAGGTAGGGTTGGAATTCCAGCGCGCCCGCCGCCAGGAGCTTGCGAGTGCTCTCCCGCACCGCCAACAACTCCTTCTGGCATGCCTGCTGCTGCGCGTTGGCGCCCGTCGCCTGGTCCAGGAGGTGCTTCACCCAGGTGTCGCCGCCATCGGCGCCGACGCAGAGCACGCCGCAGACCGTGCCGTGGGCCTCGGCAGCGTCGTAGGCCGCGCCGGCGCGGGCGAGGATGTCACCGAGGCTCTCGAAATTGCTGCGCGACATGCGGGGATAGGCGGGGTGGGGCTCCGCATATCCTACACCCCCGCCCGCCCTTCCCCACGCATGCCCCGCGTTGACCGGCACGGGTTTCCCGCCCTATATTTGCCCGCCATGAGCAGCGAGAAAGCCCGCGCCCTCCTCGACCAGGAACTCAAGCGCCTCGAAACCCGGGTCCAGGAGCTGGTCGGCAAGGTCGGCAAGCTCGACGGCGAGAACCACTCGCTGCGCGAGCGCCTTGAATCCCTCACCACCGAACGCGCCAGCCCCCTCGCCAAGAACGACGAGGTGCGCGGCCGCGTGGAAGCCATGATCTCCCGGCTGAAATCCCCGGAGGAGAGCGCATGAGCGAGGACATGAAGCGGGTCACGGTGCGGCTCTTGGACAAGGAATACCAGGTGGCCTGCCCCGAGGACGAGCGCGAGGCCCTGTTGGAATCCGCCGAGCTCCTCAACCGCAAGATGCGGGAGATCCGCGACAGCGGCAAGGTGGTGGGCGCGGACCGCATCGCCGTCATGGCCGCCCTGAACATCACCCACGACATGCTGCAGGGCAAGAGCACCACTCTGCAGGCGGACGAACGCCTGTTGGGCCGGATCAGAATCCTGAATGACGCGTTGGCCGGCGCCCTAGGCGCCCATCACTAAAAGCTGCTCGGCAACTGCTCCCTGCGTTGCTCTACCTCCTGCGTCCCTGCAGTCGTGCGCCCTAAATCTAGAGGGTCGCTCGCGACGCTTTTAGCAGGTCTCTAGCAAGGGATATGCCAAGCTTGCCCTTAAATATCCGGGGAAAACACCCGAATACAGCCGACGTTCACGGCAGCGGCTTGTCAAGCTTGCAAGCAGAACCGGGTGGGAGCATGTTTAATCCCGGTACCTTCTGCGGTGTTCGATACGGGCTGGGTAACCCCTTGAGCCTAAATCAATACCCCGGGGCACGGTTCACCGGTGTCGGTGTGCAAGTCCACCTCGTAGTGGAAAGCCTAAAGCGCCGTGGCTGGCCCCACTTGAACCTCTGGTTCAAGGGAAAAGCCTTTAACGGCACAGGCGGAAGGTGCCCCTCATTCCCTCCGGCACAGACGTGAGTCGCGACGAACTGCGCCGGCAGTTGCGCGATTCGCGCCGCGCCCTCATCCCCGAAGTGCGCCGCAGCGCGGCACTCGCCGCGGCGGACGTCCTCTCCAACACCGCCCTGTATCGCGCTGCGAAGCGCCTCGCGGTGTACGTCGCCGTGGAAAACGAACTGGACCCGGAGCCGCTGGTGCAGAAGGCGCGCGCCGCCGGCAAAGACGTGTACCTGCCGGTGCTGCCGCCCGCCAAGGCGGGTGTCATGTCCTTCCTCCCCTACCCGGCGGGCACTCAATTGAGGCCCAACCGCTTCCAGATTCCAGAACCGGTGTCCGGCGCGCCGCTGGCGCCCGCCGATCTCGACCTGGTGCTCACGCCGCTGGTCGGTTTCGACGCAGCCGGCAACCGTCTCGGCATGGGCGCGGGCTATTACGACAAGACCTTCGCCTTCCTGAAGCGCGTCACGCGCGCGCATCCGGCGCTCATCGGTTACGCCTACGAGTGCCAGAAGCTGCCGGACATCACCGCCCAGGAGTGGGACGTGCCGCTGGCCGGCGTTGTAACGGAACAACAGTTTTACACCCTCGCCCGCGAGTAAACCGTCTATCAGGGGTCACCATGCGTTATTGGCTGATGAAATCGGAACCGGACGTGTTCGGCATAGACCACCTCGCCAAGGCGCCGAAGCGCACCGCGAACTGGGGCGGAGTGCGCAATTACCAGGTGCGGAACCTCCTGCGGGACGAAATTAAGTCCGGCGACCTGGCGTTCTTCTACCACTCCAGTTGCCCCGAACCGGGCATATACGGCGTGATGCAAGTGACCGGCGCCGCGCACCCGGACGAGAGCCAATTCGATCCCAAAGACGAGTACCACGACCCCAAAGCCACGCGCGAAAACCCGCGCTGGTACGCGGTGGACGTCCGCTTCCAGGAACGCTTCAAACACCCGGTATTCCTGCAGGAATTGCGGGATTCCGCGCCCTTGAAGGGCATGCAGATGCTGCGTCGCGGCAACCGTTTATCCATCACCGAAGTCGCGGCGAAGGAGTGGGATCACATCCTCAAACTCGCGCACCGGAAGTGACGTCCGCGCATCCTGTTTGCGTTCCAAAACGCGTTCCGCGCGTCGCGATATGCATCTCACAGCCGGTTTGTATGCACCACAAAATCCCTTGCAAAACTGGAAATTTGCATTTTTATGTATATACTCAGGGGCGTGTCAGATCTAACCGGGAGGATCACTCAAATGGCTAAGAAGTCAAAGATGAAATCCAAGGTTGCTATGAAACGCAGAAAGAAAGCCGCCACGAAGAAGGCCGGCCGTCGTAAGAAGAAGGCCGGTGGCCGTCGCAAGAAGAAGAAGTAGTAGATAGCGCGGCTTTAGCCGTAGCAATCTAAGGAAGGCCCACCCATGGTGGGCCTTTCTTTTTGTCCCTGAAACGCATCTCAGGTAGGCTAATCGCCCATGAGCGCAGAAGACAGGAAAAAGAAAGCGGCGGAAGCCGCCATGGAATACGTGAAGGATGCCGCCATCGTCGGCGTCGGCACCGGTTCCACCGTCAATCACTTCATCGACGCCTTAGGCCAGGTCAAGGGCCGTCTCGAAGGCGCCGTCTCCAGTTCCGAAGCGAGCGCCAAACGCCTCAAGTCGCTGGGCATCCCGGTGCTGGATCTCAACAGCGCCGGCGACATCCCGGTGTACGTGGACGGCGCCGACGAGGCCAACCGCCACCTGCAGCTCATCAAGGGCGGCGGCGGCGCCCTGACCCGCGAGAAGATCGTGGCGGCGGCGAGCCGCAAGTTCGTCTGCATCGCCGACGATTCCAAGCTCAAGGACGTCTTGGGCGCCTTCCCCCTGCCGGTGGAAGTGATCCCCATGGCCCGCAGCTACGTGGCGCGGCAGCTAGTGAAGCTCGGCGGCCAGCCGGAATGGCGCCAGGGCTTCGTCACCGACAACGGCAACCACATCCTGGACGTGCATAACTTAAGAATCATGGATCCGCCCAAGCTGGAAGCGGAGATCGACGCCATCGCCGGGGTGGTCTGCACCGGCATCTTCGCGCGGCGACCCGCCGACGTGCTGCTGATCGCATACGCGAATCGGGTGGAAAAGATCGTTCGCTAACAGCGAACGTCATCCCGGCCTTGAGCCTGGATCCAGTCCAAATTAGCCGTCCCAGGCCTTTACTACCTTTTCGCCGCCCCGCACACCGCCTGGAAATAGCGGCTAGCGTCCGACTTGCTCAAGTCCCCCAGGGAATGGGCCGCCACGATGGTCTTGCCCGCGTCATTGGGCGAGGTCAGGAATAGCTGCCCGAGCTCGGCGAGGCGCGTCTGGTCCAGCTGCGCCTCCGCGTCCGCATCCGTGGGGCTGATGAGGGTGCCGTCCTGCTTGATGAAGTGCAGTTGGCCGACCGACACATAGTCCCCCGGCTGGTTTCCGCCCAGGCTCAGGAGCTTCTGCAGCACCGGCAGCAGCGTCAGCTCTTCCGGGCTCAAGGGCATGTGGGGCACCAGGTCGTCGTCGTTCTCGTAGCGGTTGTCCGTCAGGCCCGCCTTACCGTACTTGGCGGCGAAATCCGGTCCGCCCACCCGCGGCGCGCCGAAGGTGTCCACCTCCGTCACCGATAGCAGCTTGCCCGTCGAGAGCTCCAGCGCCGCGAGCCTCGCCAAGGCCCCGCCCTTGCTGTGGCCGGTCACATAGACCTTGGCGCCGGGTTTGAGTTTGCCTGCCGCCTGCCAGCCCTGGATCTGTTTCAGGATGCCCGGCCAGACGTTGTCGAAGGAATCCAGGAAACCCTTGTGCACCAGCCCCAGCACCGGGTCCGGCTGGGCCGCGTAGTTCGCATCGTTCAGCCAGTCCTGGAGGGAAATCTCTTGGGCCTCGCCTCCGAGTCCACCGCCCGGATACGGCAGCGTGCCGCGGAACACGATGATCACCTCGTCGCCGCTGTGCCAGACGTAAGCCGCGTCCCGGTTGCTGTCCGTCATGCCCTGGCCGCTGTTCACCACGCCATAGCCCTCCCCGGTCTCGTCCAGGAGTGTCCCCAGGCCCGGATCGGTGATGGGCCCGGTGGCATTCACCTGATAGGAATAGGCGGAGGCCTTCAAGAGCTTGCAGGAGAGCGGGTTCGCCGCCGGCGGCGTGGCGAAATAGTCCTCGTAACCCTCGTAGGCGAGGATCGAGCAACCGCTCAGGAACGCGGTGAAGACAACGAGCGGGATGACCCGCAGCACTAAGCGGATGGACATGGCAAAGACCCCCGAGAGACGGGGAATTATAGGCGGGGCGGCGCCGGTTTACTCAATCGAATTCCTCGAGCCGCCGTGCCAGGAAGCGCCGCTCCGGCTCCAGCTTGGCCGCTGCCAGGGCGGCCTGATAAGCCTCCCGGGCCTCGTCCCGGCGGTCCAGGCGTTTCAGCAGATCGGCCCGCACCACGTGCAGCAGGTGGTAATCCTTGAACCCGCCGCGGGCCGCCAGGGCGTCCACCAGTTGCAGCGCCTTCGCGGGGCCGTCCACCATGGACACCGCCACCGCCCGGTTCAGTTCCACCACCGGCGAGGCTTGCAGCTTCATCAGCACTTCGTAGAGCGCGGCGATCTGCGGCCAATCCTTCTTGTCGCGCTCCGGCGCCTGCACGTGCAGCGCCGCAATGGCCGCCTGCACCGCGTAGGGACTCACTCTTCCGGCCGCGCGCAGCGCGGATTCGACCAATTGCAGGCCCTCGGCGATCTCCGTCCGGTCCCAGCGCGAGCTGTCCTGATCTTCCAGGAGCACGATGTCTCCTGCGGGCGTGACCCGCGCCTCGCGCCGGGCGTCGTGCAGGAGCATCAACGCCAGGAGGCCCTCCACGTCGGCGCGTCCCGGCAGCAGCGCGTCCAGGAGACGCGCCAGGCGGATGGCCTCGCGGCAGAGTTCCGCGGAGATCATCTGCTCCCCCGAGGTGGCGGCATAGCCCTCGGTGAACACGAGATAAATCACCGCCAGCACGCCTTCCATGCGCTCGTCCAAGAGCGGCGCTTCCGGCACCTCGTAGGGGATGCCGGCGTCGCGGATCTTGCGCTGTGCCCGCACCAGCCGCTGGGCCATGGTCTCGGAGGCCGTGAGGAAGGCCCGCGCCACGGCCTCGGTGCTAAGGCCGCAGACCGAGCGCAGGGTGAGCGCCACCTGCGCTTCCATGTTCAAGGCGGGGTGACAGCAGGTGAAGATGAGCCGCAGCCGGTCGTCGCCGAAGTTCGTCTCGTCCGGATCCTGCGTGTCGGCCGCCAGGTTCTCGAAGTGGGAATCGCCGCGCAGCAGGCGCTTCTGGCGCCGGAGGTGGTCCACTGCCTTGTTGCGCCCCACGTTCACCAGCCAGGCGCGGGGATTTTGAGGCAAGCCTTCCTTGGGCCAGTGTTCCAGCGCGGTGGTGAAAGCTTCCTGGCGCGCGTCCTCGGCGAGCTCGAAGTCGCCCAGGAGGCGGATCAAGGTCGCTAAGACCCGACCCGCCTCCCGGCGATAGATCGCTTCAATCTCGCTGGCGTCCACGTCAGCCGTTGGACCAGAGGGGCCGCACCTCCACGCCGCCGTGCCGGGCACCGGGGATCCGCTCGGCCAGGCCGAGGGCTTCATCCATGTCCTTCGCCTCCACCAGGTAGTAGCCCGCGAGCAGCTCCCGGGTTTCGACGAATGGCCCGTCGGTAGTCACGGCCTTGCCATTCTTCACGCGCACGCTCTTGGCCTTGGCGGCCGGCGCGAGGCCGTTGTTCGCCATGTACTGGCCATTCTTCTTCAGGGAGTCAGTGAAGGCCGTGTACTCCTGGTGGAGCTTGGCGTGATCCGCCTTGTCCAGCTCGGCGAGCTCAGCGCCGTTTAGATAAATCAACAACATGTACTGCATGGGATTCTCCTTGATGACGGGCACCCGCCCGCCATATAGACGGATGGGGAGCATCATTTTCGACAGCCTCAGTTCATCGGCCAGATGGGCCGCACTTCGATGCTGCCGTGACGCGCGCCCGGGATGCGCGCCGCGATGCCGTTGGCCTCGTCCAGGTCCTTGGCTTCGATCATGTAGAAGCCGCCCAACTGCTCGCGGGTCTCGGCGAAGGGACCGTCGGTGGTCACGGCCTTGCCGTTCTTCACGCGCACCGTGGTGGCGGTGTTGGTGGGGCGCAGGCGTTCACCGCCCTTGAAATGGCCGCTCTTCACGATGCCCTGAGTGAACACGCCGTATTCCTGGGAGAGGGCCTCGGCGGCCTTCTTGTCCATGGCGGCGTAGTCGGATTCCTGGGTGTAGATGAGCAACAGGTACTGCATAAAAATCTCCTCAAATGACGGATGGGTTGGTGACTCCGTCAAGCAGACGAACGGGCGGGGCCTAAATCGACAGCCGGGGGAGGAAAATATACAGCCATCGGGAGGATGGGCTAGCATGGTCCCCCGGCATGGCCACCAAGAACCTGTCTCACCTGTGCCTGCTGCTGGCCGCGGCCTGCGCGCCTGCCCTCGCCGTGGGCGCGCCTTTGCCGCTCAAGCTCGTCTCCGACGCCCCGCTCACCGGCGGCACCACCCGCTTCGACTACGAGAGCCTGGACGCCCGGGACGGACGGCTCTTCATCGCCCACCTGGGGGACAGCACGGTGACGGTGTTCGACACCGCCGCCAACAAGGTGATCCAGGACATCGGCGAGGTGGGCCACGTGCACGGCGTGTTGGTGGTGCCGGAACTGGACCGGGTGTACGCCTCGGCCACCCAGACCGATGAGGTGGTCGCCATCGACCCGCACAGCCTCAAGATCATCGCCCGCATGGCCGGGGGCGACTATCCGGACGGCATGGCCTACGCGCCCCCGGTGCATCGGCTCTACGTCTCGGACGAGCACGGCGCCACCGAGACCGTGATAGACACCGACACAAATACCCGCATCGCCACCCTGCCCCTGGGCGGCGAGGTGGGGAACACCCAATACGACCCGGTGTCCGGCCACATCTTCGCGAACGTGCAGACTCGCGAAGACCTGGTGGAGATCGACCCCAAGACCGACCAGATCGTCGCGCGATACCCGCTGCCGGGCGCCAAAGGAAACCATGGTCTTTTGATCGACACGGATGACCACCTGGCTTTCATCGCCTGCGAAGACAACGACAAGCTCCTGGTGCTGGACATGCGCTCCATGAAGCTGGTTTCATCTTTCGACGTGGGCGGCGATCCGGATGTGCTGGCCATGGACTTAGGGTTGCACCGCTTCTATGTGGCCGGTGAAAAGGGCGTGGTGTCCGTCTTCGGTATCACGAATGGCAAAGTCACTCATCTCGGGGACGGGCTGGTGGGCGGCAACGCCCATGTGGTGGCGGTGGATGCCCGCAGCCATCGGGTGTATTTCCCGCTCAAGGATGAGGGCGGGAAGCCGGTGATGAGGATCATGGAGCCGAATAACTGAGTGTGTGGCAGCTTAGGGACCTGTGCCATGCTTA
>Ga0126373_10004544_pt1 | contig 10627 bp, 6 predicted proteins | sample PanSoiMetPlot_11_FD_92545 | JGI IMG/M metagenome (GOLD analysis project Ga0126373, IMG submission 92545) | Tropical forest soil microbial communities from Panama - MetaG Plot_11 | ecosystem: Environmental > Terrestrial > Soil > Tropical forest > Bulk soil | place: Panama | collected 2016-02-17
CCGTAGCAGTAATGAACGGGTTGGCTGATAGCAGCTCAATGATTCTCAAGGCGTTCGGTTCACCGGCCAACCGTTAAGCCACTGGGCAACCACGTCATTGATCCGAGTCGCCCGGCTGAGAGCGTCTTCTGACATCCGCGCAACACCCAGCAGAAAATATTCGATCCCGCTATCCGCGAACGGCGCCGCACGCTATTTGCCGCTAAATGGATGTTCACGAACCAGCCGTTCCGGTGACGAACCTCGGCTAGCATGAGGGCAACTTTAAGCGCCTCCCCCGACCTGACACCCGTCGCCATGGACGATGGGATTTGCCAGCGGAAGCGTGCACAGGAACAGGATCAGCAGAATTCGTGTGTAGCGACGAGAACGATCCACCGGCGGAGCTAAATCCGCCGGGGTGCGATTACCGACGCCCACTGAATTAGGGCATCATTCTCGGGTTGATTTGGCGGGCAGTATACAATCCGGGCACCGCCCACCGTGGTACACTGACGGGTATGTCGACTGAGGAACTACTTGCTGAGGCCCTGCGTCTCCCTCGCCCAGAGCGCCTCGCGTCGCCGAAGAGCTGCTTTCCAGTCTAGAAGAATCAGACGAGGAGGTCGCAACCGCCTGGGTTGAGGAACTCGAGCGTCGCTCACGTGATGTCGCTGAAGGTCGCGTCCAGACCACTAGTTGGGAGAGCGTCAGAACGCAGATCGTGAAGGAACTCGAGCGACGGCGTGCGGATCGAACTGCATCCTGAAGCGCGTGCCGAACTTCGAAGTGCAGTGCTATGGTACGAGGAACGACGGATCAGCTTGGGAGACGAATTCGTCACAGAGATTTCAGCTGCGCTGAACCGAATCGCCTCAGCGCCTGAAACATTCCCTCGCTGGCCGGGTAGGGGCGAGCGATCGCTCACTCGAAACATCGACCCTTATAGACAAATCAAACGGTACGCCTCTTATGACGGATTCGGGTCAGTTAGACTTACCTCCTGGCTGGCGCTCGGACGCAGTGGCAGGCGGTGTGGACCTTCGCATTGTGGCGTCCGGACGCAAATACATCGTCGCCGGAGCGGGAATTCTCGCCGCCCTGGCGGTATCACGGGTCATAGTTCGGTGGAACAGCGCCGCTGTGTCGCCTTGGCTGATTCTTAGTTTCATCCTGAGCGCATTCGCACTATGGTGCGCTATGGGCGATGAAGTCTGGCATCTAGAGAGGAACTGTGTCGTGCATCGGACCGGCGTCAAAAGATGGGGATATTCCCGCCGTTATCAGGATGCGAGTCTCGAAGTCAGGCCGGGTTTCAGCACTAAGTTCAGCTTGCCCTACTATCGTCTATATGCAGTAATTAAGGGGAATTCCTCCTTTCTAATGGAGCGAGGCGAACAAGAACTGTTACAATTGGCAAAGTTCATTTCATACCACACGGGCTGGCCAGTTCAGACTCCCACGCTGGATCTATATTCCTGACAACTTCTTTCAGCGGTCGTCCAAGGAATCCCTGGTGTTTGACCGCTTCGAGTAGCCTACCTCCGGCATCGAACTAATCGCGTAAGGGTCACGGGCAAACAGGAAGGAATCGAATTCGTGATGATTCGAATTTGGCTGGCGGCTCGATCCTTACGAAAAATCGCATCGCAACACGGAATTTTCGGACCGACCGCGCAGTCTTATTGGTATACGGGTAATTGCGCTCTACGCGTTCAAGACCCATCCCGGAGCGCCAATTGAATCTAATTTGACCTGGAGCGGCCAGCGACCGTCACGCGGCGGGGTACAATGGCAACTGAATTCGATGTATTCGTGGTTGGCGGAGGACCTGCCGGTCTGGCCGCGGCCATCGCTGCGCGGAAAGCAGGACTCGCAGTCGTCGTTGCGGACGGCTTCGAACCCCCGATCGATAAAGCCTGCGGTGAGGGTCTTCTACCCGCCACCTTGCAAGCGCTGAAGCGCCTCGACGTTCACCTCGATTCATGCGACGGCTATCCTTTTCACGGCATTCGTTTCGCCGATCATCAGTCTGTGGTCGAGGCTTCCTTCAACGGTCTCAGGGCGCTCGGAGTTCGGCGCACCACACTTCACGTTCGCATGCTGGAATCCGCGCAGAGTTGCGGTGTGCAGTTCCTCTGGCGCACGGAGGTGACACGGCTGCTTGACCGCGGCGTCATCGCGGGTGGCCGCATCATTCGCACGCGCTGGATCGTCGGTGCCGATGGCGCCAATTCCCGAGTACGCAGCTGGATCGGTCTGAACCCCTACTCCTTTTATCTGCGGCGCTACGGATTTCGGCAACACTATCGTCTCCGTCCTTGGTCCGACCGTGTTGACGTCCACTGGGAGGACCATGGCCAGATTTACGTCACGCCAGTCAGCGATTCCGAAGTTTGCGTCGCTTGTGTCTCGACGAGCCCTTTTACTCGTGTCGCAGACCTGCTTTCCGCCTTTCCTGAATTGTTCGCTCGCCTGGAAGGAGCAGTGCCTACCAGTAATGAACGAGGAGCTGTCACGGCCATGCATCGCCTCAAACGCGTCTATCGCGACAACGTGGTCCTGATCGGCGACGCCTCGGGTGGTGTCGACGCCATCACCGGCGACGGCCTCTGCCTCAGCTTCCACCAGGCCTTCGCTCTCGCGAACGCGCTAAAAACCAATGATCTGCATTTCTATCAAAAGGCGCACCGCCGCCTTTCTCGTATTCCGACTTGGTTGGGCTTTCATCTCCTCAGTATGGACGGTCGCCCTTGGCTCCGTCGTCGCGTTCTTTCGACGCTTTCCGCAAATCCCCAGCTCTTCGCCAGGCTCCTGTCTGCCCACATTGGTGAAGCTTCGCTCTCCGATTGCGTGAAAGCGGGAGCGGTCTTGGGCCTGCGCCTGCTAGCCAGTTCGGCCTAAGAAGCAAAATGAGATAACAAGAATCTTTGTTTCTTTTCCAAATCGGGATCGACGGATCACTTTGTTTGACATCGAAATGCCTGCTCCAGCAAGCCGGTTCGAGGGGCCTCCCCTCATCAGTCGGATAGTTACGCAAAACTGAGCAACCAGCTGTGATGCGCCGTTTTGCTCATGACGCAATCAAAAGTTGAGCTTCAAACCAAATTGGATGATTCGAGGATTGTTGCTTGTTGAGATGATGTGGCCGAAATTGCCGGCATTGAGCAGCTGTCCCGTCGTAGGGTCGATGCACCACGAAGAAGAGGCTTGGTGCAAGTGTTTGATTCCAGGGCCTGCAGGACTCCCTTCCCTTTATCCGGCTAGCCGTTTTCTGCCATAGAGGACAAAGCAATGCCTCAGGAAAAAGACGACGACGATTGATTCGATGTGGCCGGCTTCACCGTCGCTCGCCCTCTCCAAATCGCCCCAGCAATAAACAGACCTATTGCAAGGAGGGCCGAGGCGATTACTAGGAGCAACGTTACGCATGTCTTCCGGGACATGGTCCATACCCCTTGTCGTCGGAAAGTTGTGCATCCCATTTCGTCTACGCAGCCGGTCAGGAGCCTGAGAACGAGCGTTGCGAGGATCCTTTGCCGCACCAGGTCAAACTGCTCGCGACGCGCCACCCTCACACACAGACTACATTTCTTCATGCGAAGAGTCGCCCGAAGGGGGCCAAGCCTTCGGCTTCCCGTGCTCGTCGACAACCAGCGATCTCGCGCCCGGCGGCAAAACTTGCAGAGACTTCAAGAACTCAATTAAGTCATCCTGCAAGTTTGGCGACAGGGCGTCGAAAGCCAACCGCTGAGGGAGCGCTTCGCCGTTGTGCCCTTCGACTGCTTCCCTCGCGGTGGTGAACTTCCCGTGATGCATGAATGCTCCGCCTTGATTATAGAAACCCCATAGCTTGCGTGTAAGGAACTTGCAGTTCCCTGCAAAGAAGCCTGCCGTTCCGGCGGGCTGATTCTGGTCAAGCGGTTCGCATTCCGGATCGGTTTTCGGGTCGCTCGTTGCACTGAGGTCATGCAGCTTGAGATCGGTGTAAGCGGGCACCATAACTACTCCACCGTCCGCTTGCAGACGTGGAAGCGGCAAGGTGTCGCTCGTCAGATCGACGGTTAGCGCTGGCGCACTAATCGGATAATTCGTCGGTCCGAGTTGCAAGTTTGGTGAATTGGGACCCGTGGCAGGGTTATACGGATTCGGCTCAAAGTAGATCCAGCCGGGATGTCCCGGCAATCCCGGGTTGTTGCTGGCGGTAAGCGGCAAAGTTGCGTGGCAATTAGCACAGCCGATCTGGTTGAAGACGGCTTCACCGAACAGATTTGCGCGTTCTACCGCCGGATCATTCGGAATTACGCGTCCTGGGACGGCCAACGTTGCTTGAAACATGGAAATCGCAGTCAAATCAGCGGCTGTCAGTTCGTTGGTGAAGCCATCTCCATCGGGATCGGCATTGAGTCCGAAACGCTCTTCTGCCTGCATGCCGTGGTGATGGTTGAAAGCGTTGTTAGTGAATTGCCGGAGTGAAACGACGTTGCCTACTTGATGCAAGGGTCGAATGATCAGGCTTGGAGGAGTGGAACCCTTGCTCGAGAGGCTTGGGGCGGCCAAGCCTTGCACTTGCGAGGTATTCCATGTGCCATCGGCATTGTGGGTCAAAGTGCCGAACGAAACGCCTTTCGATATTAACCGCGTGCTGCCTCCCGGAGGCGTGTTGTCACGCTCAACCTGGAGATCCGCAGTCATCTGGCGCGCCAGCATCTCCACAAACCCGGATCCGTTCATGCCAATGGTCTTTCGATCATTGGTGGCGTTTTCCTGGGTCACGAATTTTCCGACTTCGTCCACCGCCCCGCGAGTCGGGATGCCGTCCGCGTGATCGAACGTCAGGCGATCAAAGCGCTGCGCCAGCACAAAGACTTCTGTCACCCGGTCGCCGCCCCCGCCGGAAACCGGGGCGTTGTGACAACCGGAGCATGCGTTCGCCTCGGGTGAAGAGATGCGGTCGAAATTTCTTGGAAATACCAACTGAGAGCTGGGATCCGACAGCGGCGCGCCAGTTCCTTTTGATCCCGGTCGCCCTGCGCCCTCTTGGATTGTAAACTTTGCGTCGAAGAGCTTCGCTCCGAATTGAATCAACTGCGTTATCGGAACGCTGAATTCTTCACCATCTTCTAAGTGTACAGGTATGGCCACTTCACGCCCCACTCGATGGTTTGAACTCTGGGCTGCAGCCGTTGTCGCCATTAAGAGCGAAGAAAGACTCACATGCCAGCAAAGGTATCGTGCAATTCTCGTCATAAACGACTCCCGCCTTCTTGTCTGGATCGACGGTCTTCGATCCGCCTGGCCAAAATCGAGGAACTTAGTCTTAGTCGACGCTCTTTAAGTGGAACGTGATGCGCAGATTGCAGAACCCCGTCGCGTTCGTTCCGAGTTCGAGTTCGTGTACTTCGCCAGTAGCTCCCCGAAAGCGCCCCGTGCCTCCAAGCACGGCCCGTTGAACGGTAGCCCCCATCACATTCGGAGTCCGTCCGTCGGCAATCAATTCCATGTTGTCATCGGGGAGCAGATAGAGTTCAGTCGTATTGGTCCAGAGAGTCGCTCCGTTTGCAACATCGTTGGTGCCAACTATATATGTTCCACGGCAGGTTATTTTTCCCACGCCTCCCGGGGCGCTTGGATCGTTGCTAGCGGTTCCGGAGGGAAGTGTGCCACCAGGGTAAATCGTGCCTCCCAGAATGAAGGTGTCCCCACGCGTAAAGTTCATCCCTGACTCGTTCGGATCAATGTTGTTTTGCATGTAGGTGTTCGCATCCAGGGCAACATCGAAGGTAAACGTATTATCCCCACTGGCGCCCGCTCGCGGGATTGCGAAATGAATGGCCGCAAGTGAAGCGCCTATCAAGATCAGGATGGAGAAGACTGTTTTCTTTTTCATAGATAGCTCCTTGGCCTTCCGCCGGGTTGCAATCTGGGCGATGGCCGCGAAATGGACGCAGTCTTTATCTGCGGCAACCTTTGCGTCCATGCACAGCGCATCATTTGCGCTTCATCTCTCGTCTTCCGCGTAAGTGCACGGAAAGACAGGGCATAAGAGCAGGTTTCTCTCCGACTTGACCGCGAAGGAAGCAACAGCGTAAGCTCCACAAATCCCCGCACGGGTCGGAAATGTCCGTCAACTCAGTGCAGACCGTGCATTTTGCCACCTTCGAGGTGGACCTTCGCACGGCAGAACTCCGGAAAAGCGGCATCAAGATCAAACTTCAGGAGAAACCCTTCCAGATTCTGGCGCTGATGCTGGAGCGGCCGGGGGAATTCATCACGCGCGACGAACTGCGCAAGAAACTCTGGCCCGCGGACACCTTCGTCGATTTCGACCATAGCCTGGGGACTGCCATCGCCAAACTGCGCCAGGCGCTCGGCGATTCCGCGCAAAATCCCCGCTTCATCGAGACGGTGGCGCGGCGGGGCTATCGGTTCGTCGCGCCAGTGACGATCGCAAACCACTTGCCCGAAACCCAATTTGCCGAAGTAACGAATCAGATTCCACGCGAGTCCAGCGGGCTCGATTTCCGCCGGCTGATGCTGAGCGTGGTGGCCGGCCTGGTCGGCGGGGCGTTGCTGCTGACCATAGTGCTCGCCTTCGACATTGGCGGGGCAAAGGAATGGCTGCACAGCCGCACCGCAAGAACTGTTCAGGTGCAACGGATCACTGACTTCGTCGGTGTGAAAGAGTCACCGGCGATTTCGCCGGATAGCAAGACGGTGGCTTTCGTGGCACGCGTCAACGGTCGCAAGCAAATCTGGATTCGATTGTTGACCGGAGGCTCGCCCCTCCAGCTTACCCACGATGACGCCGATCATGAGTACCCTCGCTGGACGCCTGATTCCAGTTCCCTGATTTATTTCACCCCCAATCCTTCGAAAGAGGAGCCAGGTACCATCTGGGAGCTCTCCGCCCTAGGCGGCGTGGCGCGAAAGGTCGCCTCAGCAGTGTCGGGCGGAGACGTCAGCCACGACGGGAAGCGTATCGCGACCTTCCAGGTGCGTGGCGCGGATATCGCACTCGTCACTATTTCCCGCGATGGAACGATGCTGCGCGAAATTAAGCGTTTTCCGCAGTTTTACGGATACGTTATGCCACGCTGGTCGCCGGACGATCGCTGGATCGCATATGTACGGGCCTGGGGCGACGTTTTCGACAGCGCCATTCAGGGCATTGCCGCCGAAGGAGGCGAGCCCCGAGACGTCGCCCATGGTGAGATGTTGCGCGGGTTTTCCTGGCTGTCGGATGGCTCTCGCTTCGTTTACTCGTCCTCCTCGGGAAGCACCATTCTCTATCCGCCGATCTTCAATCTCAGAGTCGCCGGGCGCACGGGCGGCGACGATCAACAGCTGACCTTCGGCGAGGTTTCTTATGTGGACCCAGACCTGCTGGCAGGGAGGCTGGCCGCCAGCCGCGTGCGCATCCAGTCGGATATCTGGAGGTTCCCACTTTCTGGTTCGCCGCAGCAAAACACGAAAGACGCGCTGAGGATAACTCATCAGACGGGTCAGACGCAGACACCGTCGGTGAGTCCCGACGGCAAGGAATTCGTTTACCTTTCCGATAGCGGAGGCCACGGCAATCTCTGGGTTGCAGCCACCGACGGTTCGAAGACCCGCCAAATCACGTTCGAGCACGACCCGGCGGTTGTGATCGGTGTCCCCATCTGGTCTCCTGGGGGAGACAACATCGTCTTCATTCATACAAAACAGGGAAGGACTGCAGAGTGGCTGGTGAGTCCCGACGGCCGCAATTTGCGGCAACTAGTGCCGATCGGCTCGGGAGCCAGTTGGTCTGCCGATGGAAAATGGTTGTACTACCAGAGGGAGCGTTGTATCGAGAAAATTTCCGTTAACGGCGGCGCTGCCGTGCAGGTTCGCTGTCAGGATAGCCCCGCGCCAGAATCCTTCTCTCCTGACGGCGCAACACTCTACTACGTCAACGAGCTGGAACATGCATACGGTGGCATCGAAATTTGGAAGGCAAAACCGGAGAACGGGCCCTCTGAGTTGCTCGCCCGCATACCTGGCTCCCGCCTTCCGTTTGATGGATGGGTGTGGCAACAGACCTTGTCGCCGGATGGAAACTGGTTAGCCGCACCCCTTCTGGATCAAGGCACCACCAATCTCTGGGTGATGCCTGTCGACGGCGGCCCGATGCGACAGATCACAGATTTCGGGCAGCGCTCGGTGGTAATCGTGCGCCGCGTGTCCTGGTCTCCTGACGGCAAGTACATTTACGCCGCAGTAGCTGATACCGACGCCGATATAGTTTTGCTTGACGGTCTGTTGCCGTGATGGACACCTCGATACGAAAGAAACGCCGCTCTGCGCGTTGAAAAAAAGCTGAATTTCGACCGCGAAGTAACACTGGTATAGTGCCGCTTGGTTCCGCTCAAGAGAATGCCCGCCCTAGCTGCGAGACGAACATTTGAACACTCGTTGGACGGTCGGCGGAATTCTTGCCGGGCGCGTCGGGCAGATGCTTGCTGACACGAGCAAAACTCCCAGACCAATATAGCCCTATATCATTCCGCTGTGGCGGGTTCTTCTCGAGTTGCTGGATATCGCGCTGGGCTTCGGGAGGACCAAGCCTCGGCAGAGGGGGACAAAACAGAGACGGTGCTTTCGCACTGGCTCACGGGGAGCAGGGGTCCGGGCGTGAGGCGGGCGCAAGGCTCGCATTAATGGGGCCACCGCTCGAGAGCGCGTTCCAAAGTTCGGGCTGCTCATCCGTATCCCAGGTCCACAAAAGCCACCCTTTGAAGTTGTTGGCGCAGGATTGAACTTGCCAGGTGGTGAGGCCGGAGGCGGCAGCAGAGGCGGATGCATATTCGGAGAGAAAACCTCCGAACTCTCCCATGACAATGGGCTTTTGCTGCTGGGTTCCGGTTCCGACGAAGGCAAAGTTTTGGACGATCTGTGCCAGACTCAAATCGTTGGGGAGGGGATAGGCGTGCAGATCGACGAAATCAGCCGTGGAGTTGGCCATAGCGGGGTAGACCTCGATCACACGGTTGTCTCCAACACGTGTGGGATTGGGACCTTGTGGCACGAAAAACCCCACAGTAACGAGCGCCGTGGGATCGAGCGCGAGAATTGCGGCGCGCATCTGATCGGTGAAATAGACTAGGCCATCATCCATCATTTGCTGCCGGGAAACCGCGCTGCCCATGTCGTAGGTCTTGCCGTTCGCAGTGGTGATCGTGCCGCTTGTCCAGGTGAGAGGAGGTTTTAAAGAATTATAGAAGTATTCGTTGTCGAGCTCATAAGCGAAGACAGCGTCCAAAGGAGCGCCCTTCTGAATCAAGGCTTGGACAAAGTCGTGGAAGAACCTTACGCTGTCGTGGACCGCCTCTGGACAGAGCTTGAAAAGGTTGACGTCGTCGAACTGCGGGTATTCCGGACAGTTAGGACCATAGCCACCGAATGCCGGCAGCCAAGAGGTGGTGATTAACACGAAAATCCCATGCGTACGGGCGCGCTGCAGAAAATCGACGACGTTGGCAATGTACGCCGAGGAGAGGCCGCCTGCGGGATCGCCGATGGTGCTTTGGCAGCACCCCTCTAGAAAGACTCGGGTTACGTTGTAACCGTTGGTTTGCATGGTCGCCAACGCGCTTTCCACACGATTCGCATCGTACAAGCCCGCGACGAACGTGGAATGACCGACAAAGGGATTGCCCTTTGGATCGGTCAGCGTGGCTAGCCGGATGTAGTTGTTTCCCCGGGGCACGAACGCATTTCCCGTCGTTTTGTCGAAGAACTCAGCAATGGTTGCGGTAGGGCGCACGCCAATCGAATGCGGCGCAAGTACCACAAGATTCGCCGATGCAGACTGCTGGCTATCGGCTTGAGACACCGCGGAGACGGTGACATTTGCCGCAATGATGGGGGCAATGTAAAGGCCGGAGCTCGAGATCGTGCCAACCGCGGGACTACCGCCAGTGATGTTGTTGACCTGCCAGGTTACCGCGGTGTTCTGCGTTTTCGTCACCGTCGCCTGAAATAGCTGTTGTCCGCCGGCCGCGACGATTGCTGACGACGGCGAGATGGTCACTACTGGGACCACGGCTTTTATTGTGAAGCTTACCCCTGCGGACGTGCCCCCACCAGGAGCGGGCGTTGAGACGGTGACCGTGGCCATACTTGCAGTGGCGAGGTCGGCAGCATTGATGGCTGCTCCCAAAGCCGTGCTTGAAACGAAAGTCGTTGTACGGCTGCTGCCGTTCCACTGAACCGTGGAAGATGTCACGAAATTGGCGCCGTTTACCGTCAGCGTAAATCCCGAGTCGCCAGCAAAGGCAGAGGACGGACTCACGGAGGCGATTGTCGGCATTGGGTTCTGAATGGGTGGGCTGCCAGCACCGCATCCAGCGAGGAATTCTGCAGGGAACAAGCACAGCAGCAAGATGACCGGTCGATAAAGCCCAAAGCTCCTCTCGGAACGCGTCTGACCTCCCCCTCCAGGCGACATTCGATGCACCATTTCCATTGGAGACTGGGTTCGCGTGTTCATAGCTCCTCCCGAGGTGCTTTGACACAGATGCGATTGTCGGTCTGTGGCCTAAGTCGCCCGCCAGCTAGTGCTTTCAAGCATCGAGGCACCCGCTGGGTACCGAATTTCGCGCATTATTCCAGAACGCGATGC
>Ga0126373_10004545_pt1 | contig 10626 bp, 11 predicted proteins | sample PanSoiMetPlot_11_FD_92545 | JGI IMG/M metagenome (GOLD analysis project Ga0126373, IMG submission 92545) | Tropical forest soil microbial communities from Panama - MetaG Plot_11 | ecosystem: Environmental > Terrestrial > Soil > Tropical forest > Bulk soil | place: Panama | collected 2016-02-17
CCACGACTACTCCACAGAGCGCGGTCAGTACCCGCCCGGGACGCCGCCGAAGCACGCTAGTACCTCCCGTTCGGTATTGTAGGTCATCATTCCCGGCCCATGTTACCGCTGGCCAGAATTGGATCGGGTCTATACTGTTCGCCACCCAACCGGTTTCATTCAGTGCGGAGGTTGTGATCTGAACAGCGAGATTAGAACGGACATCGACGAATGCAAGCTTCGGCGCAAATATCGAATACGGGTTGCGATCTTTGTACTTTCCGTTGGTCTCGCCCTGGTCGTCCTCAGCACTGGTTACGACGCAATCCGGACGCTCAGCAACTTGGAAACGGTGGAGCGCGAACGGGACCAGTGGCAACGGCCGGGCGATGTCATTCAGGAATTGAATCTGAAGGAAGGAAATGTCGTTGTGGATCTCGGATCGGGGGTGGGTTATTTCGCCTTGAAACTTGCTCCTTCAGTCGGAAGGTCCGGAAAGGTCTTGGCCGTCGACATCCAGAAATTTCCGTTGCGCGTCCTGAGGATTAGGGCCGTCCTGAGCGTAGAAGATAACATCGATACTATCTTGGGAGAATCTGACAACCCTCATTTGCCGCCTGGAAGCGTCGATGCCGTGCTGATTGCCAACACCTATCATGAGCTGACGCATGCTGGAGCGGTCCTCGATCAGCTGTTTCGATCACTCAAGCCGAGGGGGACGCCTGGTGATCGTCGACCGTGGTCCACCAGGCGGGAAACGGGAAACCCCGCATGCCGCGACCAAACATCACGAAATCGCACCCGAGTTGGTCGAAGGGGACATTCGCAGACAGGGGTTCGAAGTAGTCCGGCGTGAGGACCACTTCACCCAGCAGCCCGGTGAAGACTACAATTGGTGGCTCATCGTCTCCCGCAAGCCATTGCCGGTCCGAGACGTGAGATGACGTTTCCTCGTGTCATCAGTAACCCACACAAATCAGGCAAGTCTGCAACCAGCCACGCCGATTACATCAAGTGCGAGTCGCCCTTCGTCTGTGCCTCCTACCCGACAAATCATTCGCTGGATGGTTAAAGTTCAGCAAGTAAGCTGCGTCGAAGAAAGCACCGTATTGCCAGCCACGCGCTGGGAGGGCAGGTTCTGAGGTGGTGCTTCCTGATCATTGAAGTTGGCGTTAATCGCAACTTGCTTCATCTCTTGGGCGATCCCGCTCGTACAAAGGAGCAAACAAAAACAGCACACATAATTGATTTTGACCATGATCCGAGTGAGTTTTATTGACACGAGACCGCATAAGGGCCGCGGAAAAAGTTCATGACGAATTTCTAAAGGGCTACGATCTCTTTATGCGGAGCGCTTGACGCAGGGTATCGATACTACGCTACAGGGGCAAGAAGACTGCAGGATTCGAATCGGTGACGAAACTGTGCGGTGGAGCAGCCGTGATCCTGTTCAATCGCCTGGGTCGAATCGATACCCAACCCATGGTTCGGTAATGATGTATTTGTGTGAGTCATCGCCTTCAAGTTTTTTGCGTAGCTGGCCGATGAATACACGCAGGTATTCTGGCTGCTCTACGCTGTTGGGTCCCCACACTGCAGAGAGCAAGGCTCGATGCGTTATAACCTTTCCAGCGTGTCTGGCAAGGTAGACCAATAGATCAAATTCCTTCGGGGTCAGATGAACCTCATGCCCGTTCACCAGAACCGCACGAGCAGGAATCTCTATTCGAAAATCTCCGATCTCGATGATAGGTGTGTGGGGCTGGTCCGGCATTGAAGCTCTGCGCAGGGCTGCACGAATTCGGGCTAACAGTTCATTCATGCTGAATGGCTTGGTTACGTAGTCATCGGCTCCAGCATCGAGGGCTTCCACCTTGATAGCGTCCCCACCCTTGACCGAGAGGACGATTATGGGAATGCGAGACTGAGTGCGGACTTGGCGGCAAAGATGAAGACCATCCATATTTGGCATCCGAAGGTCTGTCACAACCAAATCCGGCGACCAATCCTTCATCACTTGCAGGGCTTCTTCTCCGTCCGATGCGGTTCGAATGCCATATCCGTGGTTGGAAAGGCTGGTCTTGAGCACTCGAGTTATTTGCGGCTCGTCATCTACGACAAGGATATTCGCCTTGGGTTCGGGCGTTGGCATGAATCTCACTTCATTTCCTGGGTCACGATGTGCACATCGACGGGTGGTGCATCCCTTAGGAACCGGTGTATTGCCGAAAGGTACAAGTACTTCTTCCACCCTCTTTGCGCTGATCGCCCAAATACCACTTGTGTAATGTGTTTCTCCCGGACGACCTTCGCAACTTCCTCGGCAACTTTTTTCCCTTTTGCGCGGATCACCTTCGCACCAAGATTCTCAGCAAAACGCAAATTTTGGGCAAGGCTCCGCTGATCCTCTGGACGCGTATCCACGCCGATATCAATATACAGAACATACAATTCTGCTTCGATTCTCTGCGCCATCCTGGCGGCTCGTGCAATCAAGTACTGCGCCGCTGGGCTAGAGCTGACACAAACCGCAATCCACTCGCGGAGAGCAATATTCTTTCCGAGGCCCTCCTTCTCGAGAAACGTTTCCAGACTGCGATCGACCGCATGTGTAACTTGCTGGAGCGCGAGCTCCCGTAGAGCAATGCGATTGCCGGGATTGAAAAAGTGACTGAGTGCTCTTTCGGCACGCTCCAATGGATAAATGTCGCCTCGCCGCATTCGAGTCTGCAGTGCCTCCGGCGTCAGGTCTGCAAGGACGATTTCGTTTACCCGTTGCATGACCCAGTCCGGCACAGTTTCGCGCACCTGAACTCCGGTGATGTTCAGAACTGTGGGATTCAAGCTCTCTATGTGCTGCACATTCATTGTGGAGAGAACGTCAATGCCTGCATCGAGCAGGTCCATCACATCCTCGTAGCGCTTCCCGTGCCTGCTGCCCTCGATATTCGTGTGCGCCAGTTCATCGACCAATACGACCTGCGGCTTACGCGCGAGGATTGCATCAACGTCCATCTCTTCGAATGATGCCCCTTTGTACTCAATCTTTCGCCGGGCCACGTCCCCCAGCTTCGATGCGAGTTCAGCGATTCCGGCCCTGCCATGCGTTTCTACCAAGCCAATCACCACATCCTCGCCGCGGCTATGGCGACGAATGCCTTCACTGAGCATGTTGAACGTTTTTCCGACGCCTGGCGCATACCCCAGAAAGAGCTTGAAAATCGCTTGTTTCTTCTGCGGTGCTGCTTCTTCGAGCCACTGCTTAGGTGTTTTCGGCATAGTGTGTATTATCCTCAGTGATCAGCCACAAACCCAATAAACTGAAGCTTTCTGCGATGGTACGAAAACTCAATAATGTGATCTTTCGCTTGCTGGCTCGACGGCCATCTTGTCTGTCGTCATCCTTGTGTACTTTCGCTGGTTGCACGTTAACCCGACGAGGGTTGGTTTCAGCTTGTTAGTTATCGTTCTGCTGATTTGCACGGCATCGGGTCTGCGCTATGCAATTTTCACGGCCCTCATTGCTACGGTAGCTTACAACTACTTCTTTCTTCCGCCGTTATTCAGGTTCACGATTGCCGACCCGCAAAATTGGGTAGCGCTCGTGGCTTTTCTCGTTACGGCCGTCATCGCGAGTCAGCTCGCCGAACGCGCACGGCGCAGGCACCATCTACGCGGATCAACGTCGGCGCGAAGTCGAGAGGCTATATGCGTTCAGCACAATTATGGCTGAGCGAGAGTATTCGAGCTGCTGCATAGGATTCCTAAGCACATCGTCGACGCTTTTGAGGTCGGCACAGCTGCCCTGTATTTGGAAGGCAAACAAGAGGCTTACTTCTTTGATCAAGTCAGTCGGTCGTTGTTTCAAAGTCGATGAATTGAAAGCCATTAGCGATCGGGGAGAGCCGATGCTTGAGAGAGAAAGAAGATCCGTTTCATGCCTTTGCGAATGGGTGTGCGGACAGTTGGCGCTCTCGGCTCGGCGGGTTGCGACCTCTCCCGTGAAAGCCTGGAAGCGATCGGCAGTCTAATCGCCATCTCGATCGAGCGCGCTGACACGGTCGAAAAGCTTAGCCGGAGTGAAGCCGCTCGGGAGAGTGATCGTCTGCGCTCCGTCCTCTTGGATTCGGTCACAGATGAATTCCGCACGCCACTTACGTCTATTAAAGCATCTGCCGAGACCCTGCTATCCGCACCGAAGCTGGAGGAGGAACAGCGGAACGACCTATTGCAGGTGATCAATGAAGAGAGCGACCGGCTTAACCGACTGATCGGCGAGGCTTCTGAAGTCGCACAGCTGGATTCCCATCAACTCCAATTTAGTTTTCAGACACATCACATTCGTGAGGCGGTCGCTGCTGTTAAACGCTCAGAGCAGGCGCTTCGCCGACATCACCTTGAAATTGAGGTGCCGGAAGATCTTCCGCCCGTGCGAATGGATTTGGGTCGCATCACCGAGGTGCTCGTACATCTCGTGGACAATGCGGCGAAGTATTCTCCGCCGAGCACTCCCATTCAGATCACTGCGGAGGTTGCGAGACTCTGCAGTATTGACGAGCGTTGCGGATCATGGACCAGGGATCGATCAGATGGAACAGGAGATGATCTTTGAAGAGTTCTATCGCGGAAGAGACCAACGACTGATTATCCAAGGGACCGAGATGGGATCGCCGATTGCAAAAGCCATTGTTGAGCTGCATGGCGGGAAGATCGGTGTCACAAGTCAACTCGGGCGAGGATCTTTGTTTTACTTCTCGCTGCCGACCGCTTCATGATTCCAAGCGAACGAGCATTCAATTCATTCTCGCACCTATTGATTTGGAGGCAAGATTTTGCAACCACCGTTCCGATCCAAGCAGGAAGTCATCATCAACGCGCCTTTGGAAGCAGTGTGGTCGTTCAGCATGGATCTCACGAAGATACCTGAGTTCCATCCTCGGGTGGTCAAGGTCGGTCTTCTTTCTGGCAAAGCCCTCCGCGAACCTGGCGCTTCATAGGGCGGGAAGCATACTTGTATTGAGAGGGACATCGAAATTATCCCGCTGCAGAAAGATCGTAACAGTCTTGCCAGAGGACACATTCGGCATCAGCAGGATTCTCAGCGATTACAGGGTAGAAACGACGTTCCAAACGCTCGGCCATCGGTCTACCAAGGTGGAAATTAGCCATTATTACTCGACGACAACACTGAAAGCCAAGCTCCTCAATTTAATTGCAAAAGGTAAGATTGCCCGCGAGACCCAGGCAACTTTGAATGCTGCCAAATCCACAATAGAGGCTTCCTGCCGTGCGTGATATTAGCTGAAGTTAGCGCGATTGCTAGAACCAGCTTTATAAACCTCTACCCGATTTAAGCGATGGGAATACCAGCATCAATTGACTGCCAGTATGAGGACCCGAAATCCAGCAGATTCGAGTTTTCGGGCTAATCTCCGTTCCCAGGTTATCCACCGCCTTTTTCGGGTGCCAACAACTAGAAGCGAGCGGGGCTTCAAGACTGACGTTAGTGTGTCGAATGGACAACGGCAGATATAGAGATGCGCTGCGGTCTCAATCGGACTTCGGGAGGCGATGTCCTCGAGACGCTGCTCGTTAAAGGGTACTGAAACAGGAGGGTTGTTGAGCTCGAGCGCATAAGGGACGGTTTGCAAAGCAACCAGATTTATTCGGGCATTCAGGCCGGCGAGGAGGGCAGCAGTCCTTTCAAGGGCGTTGATGGTTACCTCTGGAGAAGTGAAAAGAAGAGCAACCTCCAATTGTCCTCTCGATCCAGATCTCCATAGTGGAGTGGCTGATACCGGTGCCTCTGGAAGTGATTTCTTCGTGCGAACCCGAAGCTGGTGAGGAACGCCCATTTCGATTGTCCAGTTCGATCTTGGGCGAAAAGCCGTAAAGAAGTAATGGAGAAGGCATGAAGATTTTATAAGGACTCGATGGGGCCATTAAATCGGTACCCCACCCAGGGCTCTGTAATGATGTATTCCGGGTGTTCTGGGTTGGGCTCAACCTTCTTTCGCAGGTTTTTGATAAACACTTGCAAGTAGTCGACCTGATCTCCGTAATCCGGCCCCCACACTGCTTGTAATAATTCACGATGGGACAGCGCCTGATTCGCATGGAGAGTGAGGTGCCTGAGAAGATCCAGCTCTTTGAGAGTGAGATGTATGCTCGCGCCACGATTCGTTACCGTGCGCGCGCCAAAATCGATCACAATCTCTCTTACACGTATCTTGTTCGGCGAGGACTGAGGAATCTGAACCCTCCTGAGTGCCGCTCGGATGCGGGCGAGGAGTTCTGGCGTGCTGAATGGTTTGGTAACAAAATCGTCAGCTCCGGCGTCCAGCGCGGCAATTTTGTCTTCTTCAGAATTCCGAACCGTAAGCATAATGATTGCCACGTTCGTGTCATTCCGAATGGCGCGGCATGCAGCAAGTCCACCCATTCCGGGCATGTTGACATCAAGCACAACCAACTCCGGGCGAAAGTCACGTATCTTTTCGAGCGCGTCTTCGCCCGACTTTGATTCGTCTACCTCATAACCATCCCGTGCCAGGGTTGTCCGCATGAAACGGCGGATTTTGGGTTGGTCGTCAACCACTAGAATGCGCCCGGCGCTCATGCAGCCTCCGTCGCTAGGATAGGCACGGTCATCCGAAATGTAGTTCGCGCTGCTTCACTGGAAACCGACAGGTTACCCCCGTGAGCCTGAACAATACTGTTAGCGATGCTTAAACCAAGTCCGGAACCTGGTATTTGGTTCTTTACTGACGGGCTCCTGTAAAACCTCTCGAAAATTTTTTCTCGCTCCTCAATTGGTATGCCTTGGCCATGATCGGTGATTTCCATTGTCACCGCGCCAGTGCCCTCGTGTAGCTCGACTTCGACGGGAGTATCAAAAGGTGAGTATTTAATAGCATTGTCGAGGAGTTGCTTGATTGCAAGTTTCATGAGCCGCCTGTCAAAGGTGATTGCGGGCAGTCGTTCAGAGCACATGACAGAGACTCGCCTTTCGTCAATTTCCGTCTGCAGTGAGGCAAGCACATCATTGAGTGTCTCTCGGAGTTCGGACATTTCTGGATGGATCTCAATATGTGCCGTGTCGAGCCTGGCCATCTCAACCACGTTATCAATAAGCTCTCTCAAGTGCTCGGCTTCCTCATCGGCAACTTTGAGCTGTTCCTTTGTACTCTCCTCGATTTCGTTCGGATTTGCTAGCACCGATGTCGTCGCAGCCCTGATCAAAGTGAGAGGTGTTTTGAACTCATGTGCCATGGCGTCAATGAGAGTGGTTCTCAGTTGTTCACTTTGCCTCGCGGCCTCCACTTGTTGCGCCAGATCTTGAGCCCGAGCGCGCTCCAGGCCGATGGCAACCAGATTAGCGATACCTTGCCGAACTGAATCAGGCGTTCGTGTACCCCGCAGCGCGAGACTTGCTACCGGCTCAAAGCCGAGATGAATTCCCATGACGACGTTAGCGCCGTCCCTTTCCGAACCACTCTTCTTTAGGGCCGTTCGCAGCTGATTCTCGATATCGTCGAAAGGTGATGCGCCTGCGCGATGAAATTCGCCGGTCCTGCTGTCAAGAAGTACAACCGCATCTAGGTTGAAAATCTCCGCCAGCTTTTGCGCGAGTTGTTGGCCAAATGGGGCACTTCTGTCACTCAAGAGAATTGCGCGGCTGAAGCTATACAAACGCTCGACATCCTTCTGCCGTTCGATGGCCTCAAGCGCTCTCGCTTGTGCCTTCGCAGACAGGCGGCTGGCGATGAGCGCTGTGGCAAGGAAACTGAACAATGCTACCCAATTTTGAGGATCTGCGATCGTGAAGGTGACCACTGGCGGGAGAAAGAAGAAATTGAATAGGAGCGTCGCCAAAATCGAAGACAGGGCGGCCTCAACAAACCCCCATATGCTGGCTAGGACCAGAACTACAAGTAAGTACGCGAACCCGATGGTCGTCGCGTTCAGTGGAATCAGCCGATGTCCCACGAACGTAACCACTGCAACGGCACTCAGCGAAGCGACAATCCGCAAGGAACGCTGCCACACGCTCTAACCTCCGGCTTGGTATTTTAGGCCATCATTTCTGTTTTCCACGAATTCGGCGCATGCGGCTGTTCCTGCCTATCCGAGCCTTATGCAATTAGAAGGAAGCTCTGGCGCATTGTCCGCCCCGCCAGCTTTTACGAAATCTTTATGAAATCTTTAGTAGATTTTCATGGATTGTCGCTAGAAGGGCAAACAGATTTCACTGGGAATCTTTCTGGGAACAATTTGCGAATGCCTTCTGGAGGTTGCGGACATTGCTTCTTCGCAGTGTGCGCGGGTAGGGGTAAGCGTCGAAAACTCGGATGAAAAACCACGGAAACGGTCGTACTCCAGTTCTCAATGGCGCGCCGCGAGTACTCATCGCCTCGACGGCAATGCTTGCTTTCATTTCCTTCTGGCAAGCGGCGGCGGTGGTGCTCAACGACATGGGTTCGTCCGCATTTTACGCAGGTGCTATCGCGGAACACTTTGTCGGCAGAACCGCTCCCTGGTTCATTCTTGCGATCATGTTGCTCTCCTATGCTGTTCGATCGATCTATATCGAGAGCTGCAGCATGTTCGTACGCGGAGGTGTGTATCGAGTCGTAAAAGAGGCAATGGGTGGAACTCTGGCAAAGTTTTCCGTTTCCGCTCTGATGTTTGACTACATCCTCACCGGGCCGATCAGCGGTGTGTCTGCAGGCCTTTATCTGACGGGTTTATTGAACGAACTCCTTCACTATACCCATTCGAGTTTGACGCTGCCGATGAACTGGACGGCTGCGATCTTTGCGGCTATCGTGACGATCTACTTCTGGTGGGAGAACATCAAGGGAATCCCTGAATCCAGCGAAAAGGCACTGCGCATTATGTATATCACCACCGTGATGGTGGTTCTCATGATTGCTTGGTGCGGCTATACGCTATGGATACGTGGCGCTCACATTCCGCAGTTGCCTCAGCTCTCGAATCTTACATATTCAAGTGATGCGCTCGGATGGCTGCGACACACATCCTTGCCTTACACCGTAGGCTTTATAGGTATCCTGATCGGCCTGGGACATTCCGTGCTCGCCATGAGTGGCGAGGAAACGATGGCGCAGGTCTATCGCGAAATCGAGCATCCGAAACTTAAGAACCTGGAGAAAGCGGGATTCGTCATTTTTGCTTATAGCCTGATCTTCACAGCAGGCGTCGCGTTTTTCGCGGTAATGATCATTCCTGACTCGGTACGGGCCAACTTCTTCGACAACCCGATTGGCGGATTGGCCATGTACCTCGTCGGACCTATGTCACTGCGCTTGGCGTTCCGGGCCTTCGTAGTGGTTGTTGGTGTCTTGATGCTGGCGGGGGCCGTCAATACTGCAATTGTCGGCTCCAATGGAGTGTTGAATCGGGTTTCTGAAGATGGGATCCTCCCGCACTGGTTTCGGCACCCACACCGCCGTTATGGAACATCTCACCGAATTCTGAACCTCGTCGTGGGACTGCAATTGCTCACGATCTTCTTGAGTCGCGGCAACATCTTCGTGTTGGGCGAGGCGTACGCATTCGGCGTAATGTGGAGTTTCGCTTTAAAGGGCCTGGCCGTGCTTGTGCTTCGATACAAACAACCAGGCAAGCGAGAGTTTCGTGTACCCCTAAATCTCAAGATCGGATCATTGGAGATTCCTATTGGCCTTGGCTTGATAACAGCGATTCTATTCGCTCTCTGTTTCATCAACCTTTTCACCAAGCAGGTTGCGACGGTATCAGGAATTGCGTTCACAATCATCTTTTTCGCTGTATTTACCACTTCCGAACGAATGACCAGGAAGAGGGCCACTGAACATGCCGAACTGGACCAGTTCAATTTGGAGGCTGGCGAGTATCTTACTCCCGAGGCACTTCGAGTGCGGCCGGAAAATATCCTCGTCATGGTTCGCAATTACAACTCGCTAAATAACCTGGTAACAGTTCTCAACCGAACGGAGACACGTAAGCAAGACATCGTCGTGCTTCATCTTCGGTTTCTACGCGGCGTCGGTGAATATGAATTGGCGCCGGAGCAACTCTTCAGCCTTGAAGAACAGAAGCTTTTCACGCGATCGCTTGAGCTTGCTGAAAAGAAGGGGAAGACGATTCACTTAGCAGTTGCCGCAGCTACAGAGAAATGGGACGCCATTTTACGAGCGGCCCAGAGTATGCAATCCTCAACTGTGATCCTTGGGCCTTCGCCGACCAAGCCGGTCACCGAGGAAGCCCGTACCGCTGGGCTTGCCTGGGAGCGCCTTCAAGACCCAAAGCCTCAGTTGATGCTCGAGATCATTTTCCCGACTGGTCAAGAACACATTTTTTATCTCGGCCCACATGCACCCCGACTCACGCCTAAAGAAATCGATCTATTGCACAGCATTTGGCTTGAATTGAGCAGCGAAGTTGCTCCCGAGGAAATTCATCATCATGATGTCGTCCACTTCGCTCTCAATGAGCTGCGCCAGGAACTCACCGACAGTCAGCGAAAAGCAGTCATTGATAGACTTCGTCTTCACCTTCAGGAAATCAAGGACTGTCGAGAGATCCGCTCATAGCCTGCTCCAAAATCCGAGGTAAGCCATAAGACTGACCGCTTCCACTTTA